>Ga0315284_10017710_pt1 | contig 10106 bp, 8 predicted proteins | sample YL17G09_16_MG_FD_203696 | JGI IMG/M metagenome (GOLD analysis project Ga0315284, IMG submission 203696) | Sediment microbial communities from Yellowstone Lake, YNP, Wyoming, USA - YL17G09_16 | ecosystem: Environmental > Aquatic > Freshwater > Lake > Sediment | place: USA: Wyoming | collected...
TGTAGATGATCGTGAAGGCTGCGATCTTTACCCACGACCGCACGCCCATGATCCATAAGGTGACCGAAAGGTATACTGGCGTAATAAACAGAAAGCCGAGCGGTTTTAGGAGCCACCCCCATAGCAGCGACACAAAGATGACGCCAATGGCACGGGCCCAAGAGGCCGGGTATCCCTGCTCGTCCTCCTGACCCTCCTCCGGCACCAAATGGCCGGGCAGCTGCGACCAGCTCAGGAGCCGGGTTATCACCCGAACCATCCCGCCGATGACAAGGAACAAGCCCAGGATCTCTGGTATGCCCCGTGAGGTGACCGGGTCGGTGACCGAGCCTGGCCGGATATCGCGTGACGCGATCAACAAAAAAGCACCCACTGAGACGGTAACCAGGGAGACCGCCAGGTCGGCCCGCTTGTCCATCGTGATCGCAAGCTTTTCCCAGGGGGCCTTCTCCTTTTCGTCCGGGGTCGTGCTCTCGTTCGTCCCGCTGTTTGCGGTTTTTACATCCTCTGCCATGGCATGGAACCTCGCTTAGAAATCGGGCGTACCCCGATCCGGTAGGTTTGGAGTACGCCCGGTTAACGACTGCTTCTCTTATTTCTTCTTTTGTTGATCCCAACGGAGCCCGAGGTCGGTAACGATGGGATCAGCTTGATCCAATATTTTCCTATTCAGGGCGTCGGCCTCCGTCGGGCCGAGCATAAGCCAATTGATTCCTGGAACCAGTTTCATCTGATTCTTAAAGGCATCGCTTGTCGCCGCAGCCTTGAACAGCTTGGACAGCCAGTCGATGTGCGCCCGTGGGACCTTGCTGGGAACGCCGAATCCCCTGATAGCCCCTCGAAGCAAGTCGACCCCGGCCGCTTTCGCCGTGACGATGTTAGGATCTTTGTCCCACGGCGGTGGTACGACATCGCCTTGAACCATAAGGACTTCAATGCGCCCGGCTTCCCAGTTAGTAATGGCTACGTCCGGCGCGCCCAGGGTGAAGTCACCCGCACCGGCGCCGATGGTCGCAGCAACCTCCTGGTGGCCGCCCTGCGGGATCTTCTTAACCTTTATCCCGAGCTCTTTGATGAGATACGAACTGCGGATATCGTTGCCGCTGCCGACATCCACTGATATGTATTTGAGCTCACCCGGGTGCTCCTTGGCGTACTTCACGAAAGCTGCGAAGCTTTTTCCCCATGGGGCGTTCTTCCGCGTGAAAAACACATCGTTGGTCGAAAGGATGTCGATCACCATGCTGAGGTCGCTAAACTTCACCCCCAGGTCCTTTTCAACCGGTTCCGTGAGCAATTCCGTGGTCGACCCGAAAGCACTAAACATGAAGGGGTAATAGCCATCAAGGCCACCATCCCGATCGGAGATGTCTTTCAGGGCGTTCCAGGTCGCATTGGATGGCGCCGGCTCGTCCGAGATCACGACATCGACCGGTGAGAAGGGTTTCATGGCTGCGTACACCTGCCGGACGAAGATACCGTCGCGCGAGCCCGCGTCATCAACATTGACTACTGTGATGGCTCGCTTCGGGAATCCGTCCGCAAGGGGCTGCAGAACCCCCTTGACGAACTCGCCCGGCTGGGCACCTGCTCCGGACGCCAGGGCTAGAATGAATGCCATTGCTAGGAACACAAACATTGCCTTCATTGATCCACCTCTCTTCATTTCAGTCTCCTTTCTTAGTTAGTCTCCCGATAGGTCGGGCTCAGACCCCGTATAACAAAAACACATTCTATTGTCAAGGCACTCGAACGTACGAATGATGCGATCTGTTGTGTCCATGCTTCCATACTTTAGGGCAAATCCCAGTACCGCATAAAGCTCTAAAGACCGGATTCATCCGAGGCAGATTCTTCTTTCTTAGGAGACCTCTCCGGAGTGATAAGACAGTCCGTTTGTAATACAGTTTGTACAGAATGCAAACCTTGTCAAGCAAAAAATCCGATCGAGGATATCTGGGTCCCCCTCCCCTTAAATGATGGATTGATGCCAGAGGGTCCCCAAATCAAAACAGTCCTGCGTTGGCTCCTGGTACCCGTTGGTGAAAAGGAAACCGTGAAAACTCCAGGCTTCTTGTCCAGGCTTCTTGTCTTGACAACAGGCAGGAGTTCCATTACATGTATGGTGAACCAAATGGAACAGGACATCATTTGAGAATGCATTTCAACGAAATAACGTAAACCGAAGGAGGAGACTAATATGGGAATGGTGAAGGTGAAAAAGGTAAAGATGCGCATCAGTGCCTTTCGGAGCGATGAGGAGATCGAGCTAGGGTTTCCCGAGAGCTGGGACGTCACAGAGTGTCGAATGGGAGGACATGACAAGCCCGCCCTGACCGACGATGAGATGCGCTCCGCCATGCAGAGCCCCATCGGGTCCCCCCGACTGAGCAAGATGGCTAAGGGTGCCAAAAGGGTCTGCATTCTGTTCGATGACATAGCCAAGCCCACCCCGGCCAGCCGAATCGTTCCCTTTGTTCTGGAGGAGCTTCACGCCGGTGGCGTGGATGACGAGCAAATCCGCTTCATCTGTGCTCCGGGGACTCATCGACCCATGATCCACCCCGAACTGGTGTTCAAGCTGGGCAGGGATATCGTCGAGAAGTACCCTGTTTACAATCATAGCATTTGGGAGAATCTGGTGGATTTGGGGAAGACGAACCGGGGTACGCCGGTACACGTCAACCGTGAGTTTGCTTCGTGTGATCTGCGGGTAGCCATAGGCGGCCTTTTCCCCCACCCAAAAGCAGGTTTCGGTGCCGGCGGAAAGATCATCATGCCAGGGGTCTGTGGGATCGAGACCATTCACTACCACCACAAGAACATGAATGAAAACTCTGAGCTTGGACGCGTGAAGGACAACGTGTTCCGGCTGGAGATCGAGGAGGTGGCGCGCCTTGCAGGCTTGCACTTCAAAGCAGACGTGGTACAAAACAATCGCCGCGAAGTGGTCGGTCTTTTTGCCGGAGATTTCGTGGCTGCTCATCGTGCCGGGATCAAGATGGCTGCACAGGTGTACCGAACTGAGACGGTCAAAGACATGGACGTGGTGGTGGCCAATAGCTACCCTGACGAAGTCCAGTTGGTCCGCAGCATGTGGTGCATCAACGCTTCCCTCCGTCAAGGGGGTGACGTGGTGATCTGGAGCCACGCCCCTGAGGGGCAAATGATTCATCAATTGAACGGCCGTTTCGGGACAGATTACGGCGGACGAGGGTACAACCCGGGCAGACTGCCAAAAGCACAGGAAAAGGCCGGAAGGATCATCATCGTGGCCCCTTATCTCTCCAGGTCCGATAGAGAGGAGAGCGGGCTCCGCGAAAAGATCATCCATTGCAGGGATTGGGCCGAAGCCCTGGTAAAGTTGATAGAAAGAAACGGATCGGGCACGAAGGTGGGAGTCTACCCTTACACCCCTATGCAGATGCCGGAAAAGGCGACGAAATGGGCGCTTGACGAGGTTTAGAAGAGAAGGCAACGATGACTTGGAGTTTGCGCTGAGACAAGGCTGGAATATACCTTGTCTCAGCGTTTCTATCTGGGAAAACCTAAGCAGCGGAAAGCAGGTTAATTATGTTCTTAAGGTCCTTTTCCTTTTCAAGGCCCAGGAGAGCCTTGCCTGCTTTTTCAGCCTGCGAAGAACTCATGATCATCATTGCGCAATCCACAAACTTATTGAAAAGGTCCCCTTCGCTCAATGGAGAATTCGGAGACCCTTTGGGTTCAGACCGCCTGCTGGAAAATACCCTGCCGTCTAAAGTGCGAACAGTGACTTCAGAGGCGAACTCGCCTAGGTCGTTTCCTGGGATAATTCGGATTTTTCTCGTCAAACTTTGGATATCAGATTGAATGATATTCTCCTTTGAAAAATGACTGAAAACAATTTTCCCATCTTTGAGCGCCGCGGCCACACAGTATTGGATGCTAAACTTGGCTTCCAGACCTTCCTGAACCTGTGGACGATCGAGATAGGTGATCCTGTGCGGATTCACCCGACACTCGATCTCTTTAACCTGCTCCGGCCTGATCGCCTCCTTCTGTCTTAGATCAATCACATTGTCCAGCAACGAATGGATCCCGCCGCAACATGGGTACTGTTTAAAGACCAAACCAGAACCGATGATCTCTAGGGGCCCTGAATCGTTGAGCGTTTTCAGGTCATAAGGCTCGCCTTTGAACATTTCTAAGAATCCAAAGGTTCCATCTAAAGCTTGAGGGTCAGCGGTGAGGCCCTTTTCTGCCAGTAAGGCAGCCCAGAGACCCTTGCGAGCGGCACTCCCGGCATGGAGAGGTTTGGTCATGGAACCGAAGTTCTTCTTGATGCCCGAAGCCTCCGAAGCGGCTATGCCGATAGCATTTAATGTTTGTTGATGACTGAGCCGGAGCAAATAGCTGGTGCTGGCACAGGAACCCAAAACACCCAGTACCGATGTAGCATGCCAACTCTTTTCGTAGGCCGCGGGGCCAAAGATTTTACCCAGTTTGGCCATTACTTCCAGGCCCAGGATGTACCCTTCAAGCAACTTTCGCCCTGGGAGTTGCATTTTTTCCCCAACAGCGAAAAGTGCAGGGACAAGCACGATACTCGGGTGTCCCAGCATAGGCCGGTTCATATCATCATAGTCCAGGGCATGGGATATCGTCCCGTTCACCAAGGCCGCCTCAGGTGCAGAGACCCTGTGAGTCGTCCCCCAGATCGTGGCTTCTCCTCCAGGTGGCAGGCTCCGCGCATATTCATGCATAATCTTGCCCACGGGCTCTTGGGATCCGGCTAAGGCCACCCCCACGCAATCCATGACCGCAATTTTGCCCCTGTACATTGCCTCTTCAGGGAGAGCCACTGTTTCAAAACCACAAATCAAGTTTGCCACTTTTTCGGTCACGCCTGCCATCACATTTGACCTCCTTCGCCCCGTTGATCAGATGACGCGGAACCCCGGAGGGCCTCTACAGCCTGCCGCCGGATGGCCGCGGCGCGACGCGCCAGTCTGATCGTGCCGAATGATGCATAGATGAGAAACCCTAAGGAAAGGGCGAAGATCAAGCCGGTCCATGGCCGCGACATGAAAGCCCACCAGTCTCCGTCAAGGAGCAACAATCCCCTGCGGAGGTAAGACTCCAACCCGGGGCCGAGGATGACGGCGATGGTGGCGCCTGCCACCGAGTAGCCGTACCGCCGCATGAAGTAGCCGATCATTCCAAATAGGACCAACAAGAAGCAGTTGAAGGTCGAGTTGTTGAGGGTGAATACGCCGACCAAGGTAAGCGCCACGCAGCCCACGAGGATGAGCTGTCGGTTGAGGGTCATCAGTTTCAGCGTATAGATGGACATGGGCCAGCCGATCAGCGCCAGTATAAAGGTCGAGGCAAGCATTCCGCCCGAGGCGGCATAGAGCAACTGCGGCGCGTGTCTGATCATCTGCGGTCCTGGGATGAACCCGTGCATGAGCACGGCTGCCAGGATCATGACCGACGGAGTGCTGGCAGGGATGCCCAATCCGAAGGTCGGCACCATTTCTCCGGCCTGGGCGGCGTTTTGCGCCGATTCATTCGCGGCAACGCCCTCGATAGACCCGTGGCCGTATTCTTCGGGATGCTTCGACCACAGCTTTGATTGCTGGTAGGATATCACGGCAGACGTTGTGCCGGTGAGTCCGGGGATGGCTCCGAGGACCGATCCTATGCCGGTTCCGATCAAGATCCGCGGCATCGCTCGCACCAGGTCTTTGACGGAAGGGAACTTCGCCGAGAACGACCCGACGAGCTCTTCCCACCTGAAGCTTTGGCGCATCGAACGAAACAGCTCGCTCATCGCGAGTAGCCCCATGGTGACCGGAATCGGATCGATGCCACCACGCAGCTCCGGATGGTAGGCGAAGCGGGTGACCGCGCCGACCGGGTCACGGCCGATCAGGCTGACGGCAAAACCGAAGGCGCCTGCGGCGAGGCCCTTCAGGATGTTGTCACCCGTGATGCTGATGATGGCGCACATACCAAAAAAGTAGAGCGCGGCCATCTCAGGAGCGAGGAAGACGTAGGCCAGGCCCGACAGCGGTATGACCATCGCGAGGAAGAAGAAGACACTGATGAACTGACCGAAGACGGAGGAGAAGTATGTCACGCCGAGCGCCAGACCGCTCTTGCCCTGCTTGTGCAGCGCGTAACCATCAATCGCCGTGAGCACTGCGGACGCTGAGCCGGGCACTCCCATCAGGATGGCCGGGATGCTGTTGCCGAAGCTATTGGCTACGTTGATTGACATGAACAAGGCGATGGCGTAAACCGGGCTCATTTTGAAGGTAAATGGGAGCAGGATCCCGATCCCAAGGGTTGCGCCGACACCTGGCAGCGCCCCGACGATGGCTCCCCAGATACACCCTCCCAGCAGGAGCAGCATGAGGAGGGGGTCCGTACATAGTTTGAAAGACTCGACGACTCCACTGACGAACAGATCCATAAGTATCTCCTATCCACAATGGCCAACAGGCGGCAGGGATTTCGGCTTCAATGGATAAGTCCCAACGACAGGGCCAGATGGCTGAGGGGTCCCAGCGGGAATCTGATGCCCAGGACCGGACCGAAGATGACCCAAATCGATGCGGTAAAGATAACTGAGAAGGCGATGATGCTTCCCCATGACCGCTCACCCATGACCCATGAGGAGACGAACAGGTACAATGGCGTGGCGATCAGAAAGCCCAGCGGTTTTAGGAGCCATCCCCATAACACCGACAGAAGCATGATGCCGAAGGCCCGGACCCAGGTGGCCGGGTATCCCTTCTCGTCCTCCTGACCCTCCTCCGGCACCAGGTGGCCCGGCAACTCCGACCAGTGCAGGAGCTGCCGGGCCGCCAGAACAACCCCGACAATGACAAGGAATAAGCCTGTGATGTCCGGCATGCCCCGTGAGGTGATCTGGTCGGGCATCAAGCCTGTCTCGATATCGCGTGCCGCGATCAGCATCAATACACCCACTAAGACAATAAATAAGGAGACCGCCAGGTCGGACCGTTTGTCCATGGTAATCGCAAGCTTCTCCCAGGAGGCCTTCTCCTTATCCTCCTGGCTTATGTTCTCCTTCGTGCCGCCCGATGCAGTCTTCGCACCCTCTGCCATGGCTTGGAACCTCGTTGAAAATTAGGTGTGCCCCGGGCCGATCAGCCCGGGGCACAGCCGGTGAACGATTACTTCTTTTTCTGATCGATGTGAAGGCCGAGTCCGCGGACGATGGGATCGGCCATCTCATAGTATTTATTCTTTGCCTGTTCAGCCTCCGCCGGACCCATGATATAGATCACGAGCCCGGGATTCATCTGTTCGCGTTTCTTATGCAGGTCGGTGGTAGCCCCGGCCTTGAACAGCTTGGCCAGCCAGTCGACGTGCGCCTGTGGAACCTCCTTGGGCACAGACATTCCCAGAACAGCGCCAAATTGCATCCTGGGGAGCCCGGCTCCTTCCAGTGTGACAATGTTGGGGTCTTTATCATACGGGGGTGGTACGATAAAACCTGTGGACAGTATAAGCTCTGCACGTCCGGCCTGTATGTGGGGAGTGGCCAGCGTCGCGTATGTCTGGCAGAAGTCTCCCATCCCCGCGGCGACGGTGGCGGCGACTTCCTGCATGGTTCCCTGCGGGATCTTCTTGACCTTGTCCAGTATTCCGGCCATGGATTGGATAGTTGAACAAGAAATATCGATGCCGCTACCAACCTCTTTTGAGATGTACCTCACCTTACCCGGGTTCTCCTTGGCGTACTTGACCATGCCGAGGAAGGTGGGACCCCATGGAGGGTTCTTCCGCTGCATAAGAAACTGAGTGATGGATTCTGTAATAATCACCATCCTCAAGTCGCTTATGTCCATCCCCAGTTCCTTCTTGATCGGCTCAGTGAGCGGATCCGTTCCTGCCCCCCAAACATCCGTGACGACAGGGTAATAGCCGTCGGTGCCCCCTTCTCGAGTTCGCAGCTCCTTCAACTTGTCAAAGGTCCCGCCGAACGCCGCCGGCTCGTCCGAGACAACGACAGGGACTGGAGAGATGGAGGCCAGGGCCTGCTGCAGCGACTTGGCGTAGAGGTCGTCGCGCGTGCCTGGATCGTCGACGACGATGATTGAGATAGCTCGTTTCGGGAACCCGTCTGCAAGTGGCTGCAGAACACCCTTGACGAACTCGCCCGGCTGGGCGCTTGCTGCCGACGCTCCGGCCAAAGTGAATGCCAGGGCGAGGAACAGCAACACCAGTTTCCTTGGTACATGGTCTTTCATGTCAATCTCCTTTCTTGTCTGGTTTCCCGGTGAACCGGGTTCAAGACCCGTATAACAAAAACCCATTTTGTTGTCAAGAAAACACAAGACTCAGGTGCTTCCAAGATGTGTGGTAAAGGGGGACTAAAGAACTTTACGACGGGCTGTGACCTTGATATGGCTTGAAGACAGTAGGATTGACGAAGCGAGGGGGAGACAATCAATCCCTCTCCGGATGAGCCCAGAAAATTAATACGTCTTCAAGGAACGGCAAAAATTGGAGCAGTGCCATCAAAAATGATATTAAAGATTTGCGAGCGCTTCATAAAAAGAGATGATATCGGCGCTGTCCCATTCCGCTCTCCCTTTGGAGACCTCTGAAAGAAGGGCCTGCGCGTGAACGCTGATGAGAGGTAAGGGACAATTGAGCCTGTGTCCCAAGTCGAGCATGAGCCGAACGTCCTTCAGATAAAACCCCAACTTTCCTTCCGGAGGCAAGAATTCCTTGTTGACCATTTTGGAGCCCTTCATATCCATGGCCTTTGAATAGGCGGCCGATTTCATAAGGACCTCGAGCAATCGACGCTGATCCATCCCGGCTTTTTTCCCTAAGGTCAGGCCCTCCGCCAGAGCCATACGATTGAGCCCAAGAACCAGGTTCACGACCAGTTTCGTCGTCGCGCCCGCGCCGTTTTTGCCAACGAAAAAGGCCTCTTTGCCCATCGCTGAAAAGATGGGCTGGCACTCCTTGAAAATCCCTTCCTTGCCGCCGACCATAAAAATAACATCCTTCTCCGCACACATCTTGCTGGTTCCACTCACCGTGGCATCCAGCATCTCAATCCCTTTCTCTCTCAATTGGGTGGCCAGTTCTTCCGACAGGATCGGATCTGCCGTAGTCGCATCGATCACGATCAGCCCTTTTTTCCAAAATTCAAAAAGCTTCAGAGCATTCTTGACCACGTCATTCACGATGTGAGAATTAGGAAGAGAAAAGATGATCACATCCACTTCGGCCGACATTCGTTCAGGAGAAGCAAGTCTCTTGCCACCCAGTTTGCTAATGGCCTCCATCTTACTCTCGTCGATGTCATATCCGACCAAAGGAAATCCTGCGGCCATCAGATTTTTCGCCATGCCGCTCCCCATGAGACCCAGACCCACGAAACCGATTCTTTTCTTTTCCATCACACCCTCTCCTTTCATGATAAGCCATGCAGCTATATCAGCACGATTTGACTCACCAGGTAAATAATCACAGTTTCAGGACCCACATGTTTTTCTCATGGCCTCTTCCATCTAGAACTTGAGAGCCATTTACCTCCACTTATCCGCGGATCTGGTGACGGCGGCATTGCGCCCCCCGGGAGCACAATAAGACATTTTGTTGGCCGGGCCTCCAACCACGATGATTTGGAAAGCCTTCGGATGGAATACAACGGGAATCCCGGTGTCCGAAGGCGCTTCTCTCCATTTAGGTGCTAGCATATTGGGATGGTTCTTGAACCAAGAATGTCCTGTCCAGACGCCCTTAGGTACCCGGGCATGTTGGTAAAGATATTCTCGAATCGCGTCTTTCGTCCATCCCTCTTTGCCAAACGTCTGGGCGGCACTGGGAGGCAAGAGCAAAACGGGTTCGTGGCCGTACTGAGTGGGGGTAAGGTTAAGATCGTACGGAGAATAAAACATCCCGGATCCGTTACCGATCCCTGTAATGGTATGGGTAATGGTGTACAGGAATCCTTCGGGAGTGTTGCTAGCCAGATCCGCAATCTCGGTTTGCCCCACGACACTGAGAACTGTGACGGTGCTCTCCTCTCGCTTGAAGCCTTTATCCACGTGGTAAGGGGACCACGGACTTTC
>Ga0315284_10017712_pt1 | contig 10105 bp, 4 predicted proteins | sample YL17G09_16_MG_FD_203696 | JGI IMG/M metagenome (GOLD analysis project Ga0315284, IMG submission 203696) | Sediment microbial communities from Yellowstone Lake, YNP, Wyoming, USA - YL17G09_16 | ecosystem: Environmental > Aquatic > Freshwater > Lake > Sediment | place: USA: Wyoming | collected...
TTGTTGATAGGGAATGACGAAGCAGAAGGAAGCAAGTGTGTAGTCCAGCTTCCTACGAGTCCAGTCTGCTGATCTACTGGAGCTGAGAAGGCTGCCGTAACTCTGGTCGTTATGCCTGTGTCAGACGCGCTAATTCCTGGGCTCACATACGCGTAACCATCTCTCACATACACATTGTGCTGCTCAAGACTGGTTGGTAGAGGGTTCGACCGCGTCCAGGTGATGTTCTTGCTTCCTGAAATCCAGTGTCCTACGAACACCTCATTGCAGCCGCCTGTTCCTGTGAGCTGCGCTCCACCGACCATGAGTATGCGTTCAGTGCTATTGTTAGAGATCGCAGCAGAGCCTGAGATAACGTGGTAATAGTGGAAGGCCTGATAACCGTACGCTGCACCCGGAAGTCCAGGAGAGACAGGATACAGATCTCCGCTGACAGCTAGGACTCCCTTTGCCTCATCTGGTTCGTAAGGAACGTACCACGCCTGCTGAACTGGAACAAGGGATCCGGCATTACGACCGCCAAATACATAAACCAAATTGGCGTCCGAACGAATGAACATCCTGTCGCCAGAACCAATGCTGACGGTCGAGTGATTAGTCGATGTGATTGCGAGCCAAGGAAGCATGCCGCCACGGCCAGTAAGCCAGCCACCAGGAGGCGAAGGAGACAGCTTATTGATATCTGCAGTGCTACGCAGCGGTTCAAGCTGTCCCATATTCACTCTTGTGTCTAGCATCCACGGAGTGTCAGAGCACGTCAGGCCAGCCTGCCATCCATATACACTTCCTATGCTAGGAGCAGAATTGGCTAACGCTGCCTTCAGCGCGCCTACAGTGGGACTCTGGTACAGGGACGTCGACATGTACGTCGACCAGTCCTCGAAATAGCTGTACGAGTTAGTGTTCGCACCAATGAAGAACGATGAGGCACTAGGATATAGGGCAGAAATATCACGAGGGTTGGGATACTTCGAGCCATCCCAGAAGATGGTTCGCATGTCGATGTCTTTATCGAACTCGTGATAGAACGTACCGATAGTGCTCGGGCTGGACGACAGAGTGTCACGGAGGCCGTCGTCCACTCCGTGGCCCTGCCACAGAAGGTAAGAGTTCTTGAACAGCTCTGGCACCTCATAGTAGAACTGGCCAAACTTGTTTGCTACTCCAGATAGGTCTGTCTGTGTGCGTATTGGGAGGTTCTGATTGCTGTTCCACAGAGGATGAGACGAGTGAAAACTTGTATTTGGGCTACGCAGAGTGACAGCAACTCCCTGAAGGCCCCAATCGTCCTGAGACTGATACGCAGCAGCCGAGCGGTTGTCGTGAATGAACTCCACCCACGCACGGAGGTCTCTGATTCTTCCTGACTGTGTGAGACTCACTGGCAGCATTGCCGGCTCATACGGGGTGTTGTTTATGTACGTGCCAGATGTTTCACTCTGCAACGGTACCCATGAGTGTATGAAACACAACGTCCCAGATGAAGCAGACGCTGTCAGCAGTGCCATGGGGAAAGAGGCCGAACCTAACGTCATGCTTAGCAGAGGTCCATTAAAGACAGAAGAGACAATCGACGCTGTCATCAGCACGAGCGAAGCTCCTGACATTGCAGACCAATACACTAGATTGTTTGTGGCCGCTGCCAGGATTGTCGCGCTAGATGCAGCAGTGCCAGTTATGGCTGGCTGAATGATATTCCAGTTCCAGGGATTTGTCACCAGAGTGAACGTCGTGCCACTCTGCACAAGAGCATCGTAGACGCCAATCTGTCCCTTGTATGCAGATGCACTGATACTAGCTGACACTGTGCCTGGAGCAGAACCCGATGATGCACTTGGTGCTGACGACGGAGGGGAATATACGAGATCATTCACCGTTGGAATGCGCTTACTGATCGAGTACACTGTCCTCAGAGACAGATTGTTGATCGCCGCAGTCTTCGCGTAGTATGACGGGACAAAGATACCAGGAGAAGAGCCAGAATAGTAGATCGAGGGTAGGCCGTTGTATATGTTCTCCTTCAACTCGCTGCCACTGAGGAACGCGTTCCACTGCACGACTTCATAAGCCAACGTAGATCCTGTGAGCGCGACATCATATATCACAGAGCCAGAATTCGAAGAAACATCAAGACTTGATGACGGAGTACCCTGATTTGTGTACATGCCGAGATTATCAGCTGTGAGATCGTAGATGCCATGCTGCTGAGCCTGCAGATAGTCCGTGACTGGCAAGAATGAATATCTGATGAAATTTGAACCTGTCGAAAGCAGAGGCTGCGGACCCATCGGGAAAGCCATCGGTTGAGCCAGCGCGCCAGAAGGGTCGTAAGCCAAAACTGTATCGTATGACCTTCTTGGGAACCTCGGAGCGCCGCTGAAATCCTGTGTCAGCGTAGCCTTGTCAGAAGAAGTCTCACCAATCTTCTCGACTCTCTGGGTAGAGACATACTGCATCGCCGAACCTGAGTTGGCGAACCTGATTGCTGGTCTCTTCGGAGTGTAGTACTTGGGCATCTTAGTTAAATAGAGACCGACTGCCAGTTTCTACGATGAACTACGCCTGTATATCGAAATTCTGACTCTTCCAAGACGAGCTGGCGTTGGTGAAGACTACGTGCATGTCTGTTCCTGCGTGAATTGCAGGATCCAGCCACGTTATCAATCCACTCGTTCCCTTCTGCTTGAACGCTAGATCTGCAACATAAGCATTGCTGCTGTTATAAATCTTGACCGATGTAACAGTCGTGAAATCCCTATCCCAAGCTGTGTAAGGAGCGTCTGGCATATCATGGCCGATGAAGTGAGCGATCCTCGGCTGACCCGCATTGCTCTCAGGAGTTCCGCCCGCACACGCCTTACCGTATTTAGTACCAGTATGATCTACAATCAGAGACTGCAACGTGTAATTGTACGTTGAAATTCTTGTCCACGAGTTCGTGTTCGTGACAAGTCCTGAGTAATTTCCCAGGCCTGGTGTGGAGGAGTAGGTCGTATCAGGTGTAAAGTGTCTCCATCCACCGTTGGCGTCTGCTTTCGATAGAACCCTGGGATACGTGCTAGCACCGTAGTGTGCCGTGCCGCTCGAACCGTTACCATCAACAAACCAGTTACCTGCGCTGCTTGTCTGGTCTAACACGTACTTTCCACAGGCATCGAATGGATTATTGAAATACGGGATAGAATAGCGATGATTAGTGTTGTTGAGAGTAAATGGGAACCAACCTGTGGGTGGGTTTCCTCCTGCGGGACTTCCAACAGCAGAAGAATTGGCACCAGAGTGGAACGGATACGGCTCCAGATTTGCGTCAGATGGATTATCCCTGTAGTTCGTCGGAGCAGCAATGGTCAGCATCGAAATTGTGGCCGACCCAACAGGTGGAGGCGGTGTGATGGTGGCTGTGAACGGTGCAGAGAATGCTCCTTGTGTATTGAAGAAGCCCTGATTTGATTGAACACCAGAACTCTGAGTCCATGTCTGTCCGTTAGCAGACACAGCCCAATTCATTGGGTCGCCATAAGCGATAGCAATAAACAGGTTATGCTGATTATCAAATGCAACACCAGGATAGAAATTCAAACCATCACCGATAGTATACTCGTTCCACGTTTGACCTATGTCATTGGATACGATGACAGCATTGGCGTCATCTGTGACCATCCATATTCCATTACCATACGCCATTCCATTTTGCCCGATATACCCACCATACTGTAACTGTAAACTATGTGACGCCCATGTTACGCCGTCTGTAGTTACAAACGCATGATCATGGCGCTGCGGAATCAAAATAACGTGTATTCCATCAGTAGCCATGCCTCCCCAGGTATAATACCCGGCAGCCGTATGATCCTGATCAGGCTGCAACTTAACTGACCAAGTTATGCCGTCATCGTCAGAGATAGCTGTCCACGCCTGGTCGATAATATATCCGGCAGCCACGTATCTAGAGATCGATTCTAACCAAACAATGTTGGTAAGGGCAGTGTTGTATTGGTCTGGCCCAAGAGGGAAAAGCAAAGACGATGTGATTAATGTCTTTGTCCACGTTGATCCCTGATCTGTAGATCTCCACACCGCTGGCCAACTGTCTGGCGGGAATGAACTGCCGGATGGGAAGTATCCGACCGCGACGACGCTGGTGGAGTTGGCGGCTACAGCTCGCATATCACCCTGATCAGGGTATCCTTGAACAACACGTGGGAATGTGGTCTCCCATGTATAACCCTTATCTGTGGTACGCATGACGGCTGGACCGTCAGAGTTTCCAGAAACGCCTACGACGATAGCCGTACCAGTTGTTCCCGGTACAGCTGTACCAGCAAGCCAATCTTGGGCGCCGTCAGATGCTGTCACGGCGAAGAATGTCGCTCCGCCGTTCACAGTCGTTACGAGACCTGGATCACCGTAACCAGAAAGACCCCAGACTGCATAACTCTGAATGACTGGAGGTGTCGATGACATTGACACCTCTATGAGAAATGCAGAAATGAAGTTTCCACTTGCTGCAGTGATCGTCACATGAACGATGTTATCAAGATTTACGGTCGCCGTGTTGTGTGTGGTTATAAGACCCTGCTGGCTTACTGAAGCCGCGCCGACATTAGACGTGTCCCAGAATGAAGACGTGGTTACGTCTATCCTCGGAGATCCATCTATGTTGTTTATTGTGGACGTCAGCTGAATTGTTACGCCACTCGGAACTCTGAGGCTCATGGGTAGTGTCCCTCGATCATCAACCACACGATGTTCAGCGGCGGATATCCGTATATGAGTATGACACCCTCAGGAACCAACTGCGGGCTCTGGCGACGGTATGTGTACTGCACTTTGGGACGCTCGAGCATGTGGCTCTCTACAACAAACTCTGCTCCCTTGAAATTTGCTCTGGCTGGCAGCAACTTATGGACCAGTTCAACGAACGAGCGGTCAAAGAAGTCCATGAAGTCCGCGAATGCACGGAAGTTGATGCGGTTGTGCAATCTCTGGAAGTACTGGGCACGGAACCGTTCCAGCGACGGATAGTTCTCACGATGCCTGTTAGCCGCAGCACCGATGGTGTTGTTCCAGTTGTCCATCGTGGCCAGCATGAGACTGACATCCTCGTTGAGAGCATCGACAAGGTTCATCTCGAGAGACACGATGTTGCTGTCAAGCCAGTTTTGGTCAGGTGGTGGTCTGACATCTGGTGAGTAGCGGATCTTCTCTTCGCTCCATCCGTAATCTACAGGAGCGATGAAATTGTAATCCATCAACTCTCTATGATACACGCCATCGTATGGCTGGCCGTGCCTGTGATGTACAGACTGGTCGAACTCTTCTAGCGCGACATCGTTAGCGTCCTTGTCGAACATCCAGTTGATTTCGAGTCGCTGGGCACGCTCTGGTGTCGTAGCACCAAAACTGAAAGGATTGAGAGTATGGTCTGTCTGTTCAGTCAGAGACTGCGTAAGGTTCCATACCTGAAGATTGAGAGCACTGAACTCGCCGTTGCCAGACAAGATACCATTTCCCACCTGTATCTTCAACGCACCAACGAAAGTTGTAGGAAGTGTTGCAGACTGTGCGTATCCCCAATCAACGACATCCTCATCGAGATGGTAAAGAGACATCGTCACAGCACCAGGAATACGCTGCAACATCAGCGAATGCCAACGACCGTCGAATACACCAGTCGGCGGAGTGAATGTAGTTCCGACATACTGGAATACTCCTGATGTGTCAGTGATGGAGTTCTTCAGATATGTAAGTCTCTCGACATGTGCTGTCGCATCTGACAATTCGAAGATGGTACCAGTTAGTAGCGTTGGCCGCATGTCGATGCGGTCCCAGTATGATGATGTGAAGTCAGGAGTGAAACCGGCAGGGACGGCACGCGATGCCTTCCATGAATAGGAGCCGTGATTGACGTAGTAGTTTTTGGTGTATGTGTCGGAGACGTTCCATTCCAGATATGTGTTTGTCAATGGGAAGCGAATTGAGAGATTGACTGCAGTCGAGCCGCTATTTGCAATGACTGATGCCGACGATGACACTGCGGCAGAAATTGGGAATGCAGAGAAGTCCTTGACCCATGTGCTCTTGTCTGACTGAATGCGATTTGTCTGGATGCGGACATCCGGCTTCATGCCGAACTCCTTCAACTTCACAATCTTGTCGTCCAAACCATAGACACGAAGCAGAGCGCTGACAGCTTCCTTCGTACCCTTCTTCTTGTAAATGTAGATGAGTTCCTGCAGCGTACGGTGCCAGAACTCTGACTTTATGGCGTCGAGTGTTATGTCAAGTTTCTGGTTGTCATTCACTGCTGCCTGGTATGTGTTTCCTTCTGTCGCAACGAGAACATCATAGCCGAAGAAATATTTGAACGCGTCCTCACTGAGGAAGTTCGCCTTCGTGTCAAAACCCCAAAACTTCAGAGTGTCAGCGAGCAGTGCGTTCGGTGTCTCGTTGAAGCCTGTGTAACTTGGCAGAAGTAGTTTAGGAATCTGGTCGATGCCAACTTTGATCTCGTCAAACTGGCGTGCGAGTAAATACAACAGGTTCTTCAGCACCTCTGTCTCCCGTTCGTCCTCCAGATAGAGGTACATGAACGGAACAAGGTTCGTGATGATGTTGGAGTTGAACTTATCGTACAGTGAGGCAGAGGCCTGTGTCGATGAAATGAAACTAACGACGCTAGCATTGGACAGGTCAAGGCTGAGTTCCGTAGTTGTTTGCGGGCTCATCTGCTGATTCTCTGGATCTATAAAATACGAACGCCAGATTGCAGATGTTCCTGAGCCTGGGAAAATCGTGCCGCTCAGTTTGTGGCCAGAGTAGTCCTTGACTATGCTTCCTGACGGGCCCTCGCCAAATCTCCAATACAACTGCAGATTGTCTTGTTGATACACTCTGGCATTGTAGTTGGCGAACAGCTGCTCATCAGAGTGCGACTTGTTCCAAATACGAAGTTCAGACAAACCAAATCTATTTCCTGCTGTACCGCTGACACTTCCTACCAGCAATACATTACTGCCCGAGAATGCGCTCACACTAGTCATTGACGATGAACCAGAGATGAACGACATGATAGGATTAGGAGAAAACTGGTCAAACCATCCATTTGACACAACAGGCTGCTTACCATACAGTCTTACTGTGCCTGATGCATTGTCAAACACTGTGGCGAGATACCAACAGCCTGAAACAGCAGGAAGTGCGATGCTTCCAACATTCGCGCCGTACTTGTAAAACACACTTCCAGAGATAATGGAGAGTTGGTAGTTCGTAACACCAGAAACATCAATGTCACTAAGCACCACGAATTCGCTCGCTGTCAGGCTTGGAACATTAACATGAAACTCGAATGTCATTCCAGCGCCAGAGGGAGCCAGTTGGCTCGTTACCATTGAGCCAGAGAACCAACCGACATCGTTTGCCTTGATGTATGTTCCACTCTCGAATGTTATACCACCTGACCACGAGGGCCAGGCATCTTTGAGATAGTTTTGGTATCCGTCAGACGAACTCTGGAACTGCAACTGCTGATCGTAGGTGCCATCATACGGCCACTCATTGATGATGCGCTCGCCAGATGTGTTGAAGTAATCTAGAGCAGAGTTGAAGAACACAAAGTTGGTAAAGTCTCGATAATCAACCTTGGGACGGACCTGATTTGTGATGTCGACCTTAGTCTGGAGAGCCAGTGGATCTGCCGAACCGGAAGCCGTCATCTGAGCAAGGGTCTTGGGCGAGGACGATACCAGGTCCTTCTTGTTAGGCGTCTGCCCATCAAACAACTCGAAGAGCTTGTTGGCCATTACTACCTCACCCTAAACTTGAACTCATCGCCAGATACAAAAGTCTTGCTTCCACTGATGTCGTACTCGAAATCAAACCTGAGCACCGTCCCAGTAGGCATGCTGGTCATGTAGAGATCGAAGTAGTTTCCCTCGTCGTTGTAGCTCATCTTGGTATATGGAACAGCACCGCTGCAGAAGGGCACCAGGACCTCGTCTGTGACCGCGTCAACCACCCTATAGTAGGCATTGGTCAGCACAGTCCCAGTGGCCTCAGACGAGGCGGAGAGCGTCGTAGCAAGGTCCCAGTCCTTGGGCCTGGCATACACACCTACTCTGACCACTTCTGTGCTATCGTATATCGGTTTGAGGCTCGGGACGCTGAAAAGAACGGTCCCTGTAGGATCTACCAGAGAGTTCGTCTTCGTCACGATGATGCCTGACATGATCCCTGACAGTCTCGCGTCCAGGAATGACCCGCTCCATGCACCTGATGTCGCCATCCACATCTGGGACGTCGAGAGAGTTCCTGTGGCATCTGGCCATCTGACTTCTAGGAATGGCCTCTTGGTCGGGAAATGTGACTGCCTGCTGTGGAACTTCTTGATATAGTAGTCTGTGGCCGTCAGGGCAGGATCTATCTGAATGAAGAATCCGAAGTTCTGCACTCCAAGATGAGCATGGCTTATCCAGTCTTCTACCATGCTGAAGACATTCACATCAAGATCTTCGTGGCCAGTGTAGAAGTAGGCAGACGACGTGAGGACGCTGAAGAACGGCGCAGGAAATGGAATGCCAAACCGCATCTCGTGATCTGATCCTGTAGTGCCGCCCTCCATCGACCATGATGCACTCACACTGGCGGAGTTCCAACTTGCGAATCCCTGATCAGTATAGAGATCAAGATCGTGACCGGCGCCCTCCTGCCAATCCTGTGCAGACTGGTAGATTACGGCATTGAACTCTGTTGGTATTGTCTGATCGTGCTGCGCATCAAACATCTTCAGTTGGAAGTCTGGTCCTGCAGTCAAGGCTGCTGTAGGAACCTTCGACAGGTCGAACTTCATCAGAATATGTGCGTCATTCGATCCAGGAATGTGTTTGTATACTGAACCTGAAAATTGTTGTCCTCCAGATACAAAAGCACCAGAGAATGGGTTCCATTCTCCGAATGGGACAAGCGATGAAGTAGAAAAAATACCTGATGAGAAAACAGATCCTATGATACTACCACCGTCAGTTGTCCTATAGAGATTGAGAATCTCTGAGGCGCCGACATTCGAATCGCTGATGTCCTTCGTCCCGACCGACGGATCACCATTGGCGATAGATGTGTCTTTGGACGGGTAAATTCTGTAGAAGGCCATCGTTACTCCTTACGGGTAAGCTGCGAGCGACATCTTGTAGGTTGTACCCGTGACGCACACGAGAACATCAGTACCTGACAGCCAAATATCTCCACTGGCTGAAACTGCATTCGCCGTGCTCTTCAGTCTCAGTACATCATTGAGATGCAGAATTCCTGTAACCTGACACACATCTGTCGCACTCGTGCCAAATGCCAATCCGCTAGTGCCGTAGATGCGGAAAGGTAAGCTGGCATGCTGGCCCATGAATGTTGGGCCGCCACTATTTACAAATCCGTTATTTGTTGCTGCCTGAATGGTCGACGCATCGGTCCCACCGTCAGTTGGGTTATGCCCCAAGTTGAACACTATGGCGCCGTTGTTCGGATTGATTGTCGCGTCGATCGCTGAGCCGCTAGGATTTGTAGCCGTGAAGCCAACATAGCTTGCCATACCTGACGCGGAGATGGCCACTCCAAATTCTGGTGCCTGTGAAATGATGATAGAGCCCAGGCCGCTGGAATTGGTGAGCCAGGCGACACCGGGAGGGGCACCGGTGATCGACAGCGCATTCACCACGGTGTTGGTAGCAGAGAGGCTTGAGCTGAAGGCTGATGACACTGCGCCAATCGTCGAGCTAAAAGCGCTTGAGACGGCGCCGATAGTTGCCGAGAAAGCGGATGACACTGCACCGATCGTCGAGCTGAATGCCCCAGACACTGTACCAATGGTTGAGCTAAAAGCTCCAGATACTGTACCAATGGTCGAGCTGAATGCCCCTGAGATGCTACCAAGAGATGTCGAGAGCGGTACAGTACCGCTGTTGATGATGTCGGCGATGACGCCGCTGACAGCGAGCGAGTCGGCGGCAGTCCAGTATGAAGCCGACTGCGCTGCCGGAATCAGAAATACCTGTGTCTTGACTCCGCCGGTGTATAGTTCTCCAGCGAACGGAACGAGTGGGTTAGTCATTACTTA
>Ga0315284_10017714_pt1 | contig 10104 bp, 12 predicted proteins | sample YL17G09_16_MG_FD_203696 | JGI IMG/M metagenome (GOLD analysis project Ga0315284, IMG submission 203696) | Sediment microbial communities from Yellowstone Lake, YNP, Wyoming, USA - YL17G09_16 | ecosystem: Environmental > Aquatic > Freshwater > Lake > Sediment | place: USA: Wyoming | collected...
ATGAGAATTTTTTTTTATTGACATGCACGATCCAGAGTCAGTTCCTTTTGTTTTTGTGTAGTTACATTTAATAATTGTTTCTGAACGGAAACCCTTACTCAAACCTGTGTTTTCAAGGAATTTAGGGAAATCATTGCGTTACACAGATTCTCATGTACCCTGTCAGGTGGGTTACATCCCAAAATCGTTTATACAGGGATACATAACGATTTTTGGCAGGATAATCCTCCCTTCGGTTTTCATGAATACTACCGGTGATCGCACGGTTTCAGGGAAGTTTTTAAAAAAAGGAGGGATTAGTAGAGAACATTAGTTGCTGCAACTGCCGGGGGTGTGGTTTTTGAGAACGGTAATGAAGCACCGACCGCCGGTCGCATTTCAATATTCATTATGACATTCTTTGGTACAAAAGTCACATTGAAGCAAATCTCGACTTGCGTTTGGGCCGCCATTGCAGCAACATTATCTACACCATTTACTTTAGTAGTGAAAAATGCAGTTGTTGGACCACCCGTATTATTCTGTGTGAGGATTTGGGGTGTAGTAGTTGGTGTGGAGAATACAATTTTCATGAGCGTTAAATCCACTGAGGGGGAGCCCGGGGCAAGACCAATGGAGAATTTGATCTGGTCAATGCCGGCGGTGGTATTTGATGATAATCCGTAGACATTCCCGATCATCTGGATGTTTGTCGTCGCCTGTTCAACACCTTTGTACACGGTCTCCTGTGACTTCTGGGTTGTGAAGAACCCGGCACCGAGTACCACATATGAGAACACCGCCGCTACGACAACGAATGCGATAAGCACAATCGCTGCCTCAAGGCCGGTGAACCCTTCATCATTACGTTTTGAAGAATTCATGCATGTAACCTTCTTTTGACAGTGGACACTGACTCTTCCAGGATCCATATTTCACAAAAGGTTTTTATAGGATATATACTCTCCCCCCCCATGTCCATCAGTTATGCAAGTACAGGAAAGGCAAGGTTTCATTGGAGGTTAATTAAAAAAAAGAGGGATTAATAGAGAACATTAGTTGCTGCAACTGCAGGGGGTGTGGTCTTTGAGAACGGTAATGAAGCACCGACCGCCGGTCGCATTTCAATATTCATTATGACATTCTTTGGTACAAAAGATACTTTGAAATCAATCTCGACTTGCGTTTGTGCCGCCATTGCTGCAACTTGATCTACACCGTTTATTTTAGTAGTGAAAGTTGTATTTGTTGCAGTAGCATTTGCCGTAGAATTCTGTGTGAGGATGACTGGTGAAGTAGTTGGTGTGGAGAATACAATTTTCATGAGCGTTAAATCCACTGAGGGGGAGCCCGGGGCAAGACCAATGGAGAATTTAATTTCGTCAATGCCGCTGGCGGTATTTGATGATAATCCGTAGACATTCCCTATCATCTGGATGTTTGTCGTCGCCTGTTCAACACCTTTGTACACGGTCTCCTGTGACTTCTGGGTTGTGAAGAACCCGGCACCGAGTACCACGTATGAGAACACCGCCGCTACGACAACGAATGCGATAAGCACAATCGCTGCCTCAAGGCCGGTGAACCCTTCATCATTACGTTTTGAAGAATTCATGCATGTAACCTTCTTTTGACAGTGGACACTGGTTCTTCCAGTATCCCTGTGTCACAAAATGTTTTTATAGTTTATATATTCTCCCCTGAATCTGGATCATAGTCAAACGATTTTTAAAACATCTTTTGTAAAAGATTTCATCAATAATGTACGAGACAATGTTGTTTTTCTGTTTGTAAGTGGAAAGGTTCAGCAACCAGGTTCCCGTTTCATCTGGATAATTCAGGCCCATCAAACGGGTACCCTCAAATGTCCATTTCCGGCTCAGCAAACAGGTTCCCGGGGATCATTGCTCCTTTTGCAGAGCGTGATGGAACTAACACCGGAATAACAAGAACAAAAACGCGTTATCCAGCGTTTCATGGCGGGAAAAAACGCGGTTGAAATTTATCGGGACGTCAACAGATCACAAAAGTGGTTCACCAGATGGTTGAACCGCTATCACGCTGGTCAGACAGAATGGTACAAAGATCTTTAAAGGGCGGACGGGGATTTCCGTCAGAATCCGGTTCTGGTCAATGGCATCATTATTTATTACCAGGGACGGAATATTTTTACACAGCGTCATGGATAAAAAAGATATCATGTATGTGGTGGCTGCTCTTGGCATCATTCTTGTTATAGCTATCGTCATCAAACCACTTGCAACCGGACAACCGGTCAATACGGGAATATCTCTTCCCACGACAACGCAGGCTGGTACCTTCAAACCTACCCATGTGTATACCGAAACTACTCCCCCATTGACCCCGCCGGTAACAACAACCCCCCCGACACCTGTCCCAACATGGGACGTAAAGACAAAAACCGTTGGTTTTGTTGACCCGGGAACCTATGGTATTTCGATGAATGAATCACTTCCGGGCGGAACAAGAATGAACAGTACCAGCGTTAACAAGGCCACGACCAGCTATGCAACAATTTCCGGGCAATACAGTGCTACTACCCAGATAATGACTATCCCGTTTCCTTACTGGGAAATCTGGTATACCGTTGAGCCTGCTGGTCCAACTGGTGGAAAGGGACAAGCCCTTACTTCATCAACGGTCAAAGGTTCAAAAGAGCAGGGAAGTACAATTTCCGTCATCCAGGGATCATTTTCCGTTACCAATCCTGCGTTTACCCTTCAGGTTATGGATGCTGAGGATCCCAACCGCATTGTCCGTACTATCACGCCTCCCGGCGGACTTGATAAATCGTTATGGACCGGTGAAGCTGGAGATCCCCGTCCCTGGAAAGAGAGATTCTTCGAAGGGGCACGAAAATATTATTTCATTATCTACGCCCACTCGCTCAGTTCCTATAGCCTGGATATCCGCGTCCCGACAACCTATATCGGGAAATACTGATTTTTTTTGCAGGAATTACCAAGAATAGTAAAAATTGTACTCTCTAGAAAACCTGATTTTGTTCATCTTTTCGTTGACATAAAAATACGAAGATGACCCTCTCTTTCTCCCAGAGGGGGAGGCAGCCCAAGGGGTGTATCCCCTTAACCCCCCTTCTGCAATCTGGTTAACCTCATGAGAGATAATCGCAATGTGGGGGGATGCCCGAGCGGCGGGGGCGGAGGGGAAACCAAAGCCCAAAAGAGCGTTATGATTTATTTTTTCCGAGCATTTCTCCAGAGCCAAAAATTGGAAATCCATATCCGTTTATTGATAAAATCATATACATCCCCATTTTTTTAGGGTAGTTAAAAAAAAGGAATAGAGAATATCGTCACTAAAAAAATCAGCGCTGTTTCTCAATCGATCTTTTTCTTCCCCATGGATTCAATGTACACGATCTCTTTGCCGATTTCAACGTGTCCCTTCTTATCTTCAGGTATGGGAATTTCAAAGTTTGTGAAATCCTTCATATCCATCAGCTGTGCCGTGTTGCCGGAAATGGAGATTACCTGCCCGCTCTTGCGCTCAACAACCGGGATATATGCCTTTGTCGATACGGGTTGAACGATAGATCGTTTCACATTATCAAAGATACCTAACGCATCGATCCGTGCCTTTGCTGCTCCGTGTTTTCCCGGCTTGGATGTGGCAATACCGAGAACCCTGCAGGGTTCATCGTCGATAACAATATATCGTCCCTCTTTGATTTTTCCTATTTCGGTCTGCTCTTTCATATTATATACACCTGTAATAACCACATATCGTAAACGCGGTAGTAATTTATCTCCATTGCATTACATAAATACAGCGTTGAAATCCGGAGATGTCTGGAGGTATGGAGTTCCTTTCTGCATGTAATGAGATGGCAGTGCTGGTAGAAGAGAGCATCCGCGATCTTGTTGGAACTCCTGATGGTGGCGAAACGGTGAAGATGGGCGCGGATCTCACCCCGACAAAGAAGATAGACCAGGTAGCAGAGGATTGTATTGTCGAGTATTTGCAGGAGCACCCCCTCTGCTCCATGTTAGTCAGTGAAGAGGCCGGAAAAGTTGAGCTCCGGGGGGATAACGGCACCATCTTTCTCGATCCGGTCGACGGGACATTCAATGCCGTGGCCGGGATACCCTTTTATGCACTCTCCCTTGCGTACGCAGAGCACGGGGTAATTCAGCAGGCGTTTGTCCAGAACCTTGCAAGCGGCGAAACGTTTACGGCAGAATTAGGGAAATACGCGCGGTGCGATAATAAACCCATCAAGGTATCGGCAGTATCCCACCTCGACGAGTGTGCGATGAGTGTCTACGGGAGAAAATTTGATACCACCCGTATGATGCACCTTGGGCAGAAGATCCGGCGCTGGCGCCTGTTGGGAGCGTCTGCACTGGAACTCTGTTACATCGGGTGCGGAAGGGTTGACGGGTTTGTCGACCTGCGGGGAACACTCAGGGTAACCGATGCTGCCGCAGGGATGCTTGTCTGTACCGAAGCGGGAGGGAAAGTGACGGATATAGAAGGCCAGACGATCCTGTTTCCGAACGAAGTGACGATCGGGCGGTGTCTCGTTGCCACAAACGGCGTGCTGCACCATAAGGTGATCGAGTACCTGCGGTGATTACAATGAAAATATTGCTTGTTTCACGGATTGACAACCGGGATGCACTTGATTTTGCTGAAAAAATCAGCACCGTCCTGAAAAAGAATGGATCGGATGTAGTATTCGATAGTGATACTGCCAAATCGCTCGGCTGTGCTGGCTTCCCCCTCGCAGATGCGAACGCAGATGTCGTACTTGTTGTCGGGGGGGATGGCACTATTCTCCGCACTATCCAGCAGATGGAAAGACCAATTCCGGTCATTGGAGTCAACTGGGGCGAGGTGGGTTTTTTAGCTGATCTCGAACCTTCTGAAGCGCTGGAATTTATACAAACCCTGCCGTGTGGATTTTCTGTTGAGGAACGGATGAGAATCTCGCTGTCCAACAGCAGCACCTCTTTTGGAAATGCCTTAAACGAAGCATTGATCGTGACTTCCCGGCCAGCAAAAATGTTGATGTTCTCCATTATTGTTGATGGTGTCACTACCGAAAAGTTCCGTGCTGATGGTCTGTTGATCAGTACTCCAACCGGTTCCACGGCGTATGCAATGAGCGCGGGAGGACCTATTGTCGACCCGAGGATCCAGGGATTTTTACTTGTTCCGCTTGCTCCCTACCTGCTCTCATCCCGTCCTCACCTGATCAGCAGCGACCGGCACCTCGAAATAAAACTGGAGAGTTCCAAACCCGCCAACCTCGTGATGGATGGCCAGACAACGTTCGAACTGGGAACTTCGATGACGATAACCGTGAAAAGATCTGAACACCCTGCATTGTTTATCGATGTCAAACGTAATTTCTTTGAAAAGGTGGATAACAAGCTCCGAAAGCTCTAAAAACAGAATACAAATCCATTTTTTCCGGATACTACCGGGCATGCCTGATAGTTGGTCAAAAGCGAGCACTACGTGCAGATTCTCCTGCCAAATCATGAGCCCGGATATAAACCCTCAAAAAAATTCGCACCTGACCGCATACTTTACCTGACCGTTTTCCTGATTTTCAAAATAAAAGACTTATCTTGAAAGCCGATCTACTACTTGACAGGTGGTCTCGTGCAGGTTTCCATGAAACTCGAGATGAAGGATTCTCCGGGTCAGCTGGTGGCTGCCCTCAAACCCATGTCTGATGTAGGGGGAAATATTATCGCTGTCATTCACCAGCGTGAACCCGAGCTGGATGAGGATACCTTAAACGTGCAGATTGTGCTCGAGTTGCCCGAAGGGCGCCTGGAAAAACTCGTTGCCCTTCTTAACGAACAGGGTGTGCGAATACAGAGGATCGGTGAGGAAAGACTCCTCTACAAAAGGACGGTAATCCTGATCGGGCACCTTATGCACACCGATCTTTCCGACACGGTTGACCAGATCGATTCTACCGGCTTTGCCGAAGTCTGCGAACTTGCGATGAGCATGCCGGCGGTAAATGAGCGATCTTCCTCACGGATAACCATAAAAGCGGTGAGCAAGGGGGATATGGAAGCCGCGCTTGCAATTCTCCGCCGTGTCTCACACCAGAAGTCCCTGCTCCTTATCGAACCGCTCGAGGAGATTGCATGATGAATGTCGCATTGATTGGCCTTGGTTCGGTAGGTAAAGGGGTCGCCGGCATGCTTGCACAAAAAGATCTCGGCATTGCCATAACCGGGATTGCCGATTCGAAAAGCGGGTGCATGGATCCCGGCGGGCTCGATATCGCTGGCCTGCTTGCGAATAAAACCAAGAGAGGGTACTGCGGGGATCAGGAAATTTCTGCTTCCGATGTGATCAGGAAAGCGGATTACGATGCACTTATAGAGGTGACACCAACCAATGCGCTTACGGGCGAACCCGCGATTGGCTATATCAAAGCGGCACTTCTGCGGAAGAAACATGTTGTCACGTCAAACAAGGGGCCGATTGCCCTTGCCTATAAGGAACTCCACGCGCTTGCAGTAAAGAAGGGGGTAGCCCTGCGGTATGAAGCTACGGTCGCCGGTGCAATTCCCATTATGCACACGCTGGAGCACGGGCTTGCCGGTAATGAGATCCTTGCCCTGTATGGTGTGCTGAACGGCACCTGCAACTACATCCTCACCCGCATGGCGGCAGAGGGACTTACCTATGAGCAGGCATTGCTGGAAGCCCGCGAGATGGGGTATGCTGAAGCTGACCCGACCTATGACGTGCAGGGTATAGATGCGGCGATCAAGCTCGTGATTCTTGCAAATACCATATGGGGAAATGGCATACGGTTAAACGATGTGGATCGTACGGGAATTGATCTGCTGACACCGGACGCAATGCGGTTAGCTGACGATGAAGGGTGTACTATCCGCCTGATTGCTGAAGCGATTCCCCGAAAACACATCCTCCGGGTGTCGCCACGGATCATTGAGAAGAACCACCCGCTTGTTGTTGAAGGTACCCTGAATGCACTGACGCTGGAAACTGATATGGCAAAGGAGATTACCCTGATCGGCAGGGGTGCCGGGTCGATCGAGACGGCAAGTGCTATTATCGGTGACCTGCTCTTCATCAAAGACCGTTATGTCCAGCGTGCTTGAGCGCCGGCGCGAGTATCTGCGCCTGATGCGGCAGTTCACGCTCGATTATGGTTTTTTTACGGTCACCGATATCCAGCACGCCACCGGCATCCCCCGCAGCACCGCACAGGACTGGGTGAACCGGCTGCTCAGGGAGGGGTGTGTTCTTGTCCGGGAGGAGAAACGCGGGCGGAGCGCAGCGCATTACGTGGCGATCAGTGCGATGCCCTCGAGTGCCTGCCGCCGGATCTTCACGACCATTGACGGGGACAATGTTGAGATATATCATGACTGCATGAGCGGGGCCTGTGCAGCTTTCTGCGGGTACCATCATGCACTGGCAGGAGGCGTGCTCGTAAGCGTGGAACGTGACGGGACACTTCTGCGGGAATCTGCCCGGATTGGCAGGTGCGTGGTTCCCGTAGGGCTTTCACCACTTCCTGCCGTAGGGGTCACCGGTATTGAGCGGGATGGAAATACCGTGGTCCAGCACATCCGCTGCATCGGTGGCCCGGCATACTCTCTCTCCGATATGATGGCACGTGCGGAAGGGGTGTTACAGGTTAAGACCCGGCATGCCGGGCCAATCGTTGAAGGGAATGTCCGGACGCAGGCGCTGGTGCATGTAACAATTGGCATTGACGATACCGATTCAAAAGAGGGAGGGGCTACGTTTGCCCTTGCACTGGCTCTCCTCTCGCATGTCACCCGGATCAAAGGTGTTCTCCCCATCAGCCACCATGTTGCGATGCTCAACCAGGATGTTTACGTAAAAACTGCAGGGAATTCCTCCAGTTTTATTGAAGTGGCAGTCGCCCCGGAGAGTTACGCGGATCTTGAAAAGAAGACCCTGCGGTTTGTGGCCGATGAGTCGTTTTCCCGCGAGTGGGGGATTGCAATACGGTCCGGTCTCGGAATTCCCGAGGGCTTGCGGGAGTACGGGAGACTTGTGCGGGAACGGGTGATCTCCCGGGCGGTTGCAGAAGCAACTGCGGAACGGTTCGGCATCACGCTGCACGGGGGTAACGGGGTTATCGGAGCGCTGGGGGCGGTTGCCCTTGCAGGACTCCCGCATGAAGTGCTGCTGGACCCTGCACGGGAAATTCCGTGAGCATGAACATTGGTATGAGCATGGAGATACAGCATTCCGTTTGATATTCACTCCCGATTTTAACTTTTCTGGATTGATTTCTGGGATTTGTTGTTCTTTGATACATGTTTTTTAAGGATGCCATTCCCTTCGGCAATTGAAGGTTTTTTTAGGTACCTTGAATCAATTCCGAACCGGTGAAATCCAGAGGTTGACAGGTTACCCGTTTGCTCTCATGGTCGTACCCATCACAAAAATTTTCCCGGGATAAATATCTTCCCACCCGCAGTCCACAAGAATATACAAGTGTTTAACAAAAAAGTGATTAACCATGGAGATGATAGTTACTTGTGCAGGCTGTGAACAGGTCCGGAATAATCTTGGGAGTTTTTCTTCTTCTCCTGATCATAGTTCCCTTAGTAACCGCGGCTGATCTGGCTGAGCAGTATTATGGTGAAGGGGTTAATCTCAGTAACCTTGGCCAGTATTCTGATGCCATTGCCGCCTATGACAAAGCGGTTTTTATCCGCCCGGCCCATGCCGATGCCTGGAACAACCGCGGCGTTGCCTTAGAGAAACTCGGACAATTTTCAGAGGCAGTCTCCTCGTATGACAAGGCAGTTACCCTCCAGCCGGGGTACGCAGATGCGTGGTACAACCGTGGCGTAGCGTTACGAAAACTCGGGCGGTATGCAGATGCAGTCACCTCGTATGACAAGGCGCTTGCCATCAGGCCGGATTACGTCGAGGCATGGCTCAACCGCGGTGTTGCGCTGGATTACCTCGGGCGGTATGAAGATGCGATTGCCTCGTATGACAAGGTGCTGGCCCTCCAGCCGGATCACGCCACTGCTTTGGAAAACCGGGAACTCGCATTGTCAAAACAGAACCGGTTCAACCCGGCAACTATCGGAGTAGTTATTTTCTTCGTGATCATCATTGCCGCTTTCGTGCTATGGCAGACAAAACCCCGGCCCCGCTCCGAAAAAATACCAGACCTGAAGAAACCGGACCAGTTCGTAGCAGAAGAGAAGAGACCAGAAGAGAAGAAACTGGTGTACGGAACAATTCCCGAAGAGAGTAAATTACATACGATGGCAAGCCTGTGCTGCGTGATAAATATGCACGGGCTTTCCATTCTTGATGAACCGGACAAAGTGGCAGCATTGCTCAACGAATTGTCCCATGGCGACTTTGAACAGGAACGAAATGCCCTGATTGTTGCCCTGAAGGATAAAGTCCCGCAGGAGTTGCTGAAGCCCACCAGGGGATTTACGTGGATCAGTACTTCAGCCCGGTTGAAGAAACGCCTGAAAGAAGATCATAAAATGCCCGATTATCTCGCCGAGTGGGTTATTGAGACGTGGGCAAAGGCCCTGGAGATGGAAAAATAGCACATTTGTACAAATCTGTACCACCTTTTTATCCGGATCAACAGAATAATCCATTCAAATATCATTGAGCAACCTCCACAAATGATGACATTTTTTTGGCTCTTCTCCCGATTTAGGATTTTTAGTCATATATAAAGTATTGCACAAAATCGATCGGGAAAAATCATACCCAGCGGGGAGCTATCCAATGTGAGTTGTGGGACTTCATCATCTCCCATAAACCGCATTGCCCAGGCGCGACCCGACGAGGCGTCGCGCCGACCCTCATCAGAGGGGGGGAATCATCGCAATGCAGAGGTTTGGGTGCTGCAGCCACCATTACATTTTTGGCCAGGATATTGATTTCCTCACATAATGATGATGAGCCAAATATTTTATATCACTGAAACAAAAAAAAGAGACCAAATACACGTTTATATTTACTCAGTTTGGATTTCATTACAACCGAATTTTCTCAAACGGAGCTCAATCATTTCCTTAGGTTGTTTTCAGACGATCCTAATTTGGGAGAAGAACC
>Ga0315284_10017716_pt1 | contig 10104 bp, 10 predicted proteins | sample YL17G09_16_MG_FD_203696 | JGI IMG/M metagenome (GOLD analysis project Ga0315284, IMG submission 203696) | Sediment microbial communities from Yellowstone Lake, YNP, Wyoming, USA - YL17G09_16 | ecosystem: Environmental > Aquatic > Freshwater > Lake > Sediment | place: USA: Wyoming | collected...
AGATGCTGAAGATGCTGAAGATGCTGAAGATGCTGAAGATGCTGAAGATGCTGAAGATGGCAACATCGATATAAAAAATATGACACATCAATTAAAAAATGATAAAAAAATGATGATGAAAGAAATACAAACTCTTAAAAGGTTGTTGCTATCATCATAATTAAAATTTAAAATCTAAAATAATTAATTATATTACTTATATTTATAATTACTAAATAATGGATATTTCATTGCCAGTTACATATGCATTAGCAGTTTTAAATTCAGCGATATCTGGCATTTTAACAGAATATTATATTTCTAAAAAAAATTTATATTATATATATGGTGCTATATTTTGCAATATATTTTTGATATTTAATTACATTAAAATATTTACAATAGATGGAATGGGAAAAGGGTATTTTAATATTAAAATAATGTCTATTATTTTAGTTACTATTTATAGCGTCGTATTTTTTAATGAAAAATTAAATGGGTATTCTATACTTGGGTTGATTATGGGAATTTGTTCTATATTGCTTATAAATTATAAATCATAAACAATAAATCATAAACAATTCATTCATGATTACCTATATACTTTTCCGATTTCTCTCAACAAAAGTCCGCGCGGCTTCAGAAGTTTTTTCAAAAGTTCTTTTTTATAATTGCAGTGTTTTTTCCATATGCGCTGAACGATGCGCAGCCAAAATGTTTTATAAATGGCAACGTGTTCGCCGCCTTCAAGTTCAACTTGTTCTATAATTTCCAACGAAACATAATTCTTTTTAATGACTGCATTTTTATAATTTCGAATGACTGGGTTACTGGTTGTGCTTATGTATCGAACGTATTGACGCCGTATATTTCCTATAAATCGTGTGATGGAATTATAATGTTGCGAGTCATAGAATGTGTTTATGTTCAATGTTCTTAATATTAAAAAATGTGAGTCAATGTTACGAGAACTCGTTTCATTTTTACCATGAATATCTGAATTAAAGAATTCGCAAAATCCCAATTTATATTTTGATGCAAAAAACGATACATTCATTTAAATTTAAAATTATTATAATCTATGTAGATAGATATGTAGCAAGAAATATAATGTATTATATACCAATGTATTTATGCATTAATTATAAATTGTTTTAGTAATTACCGCCTGTAAATAAATAAATTAAATAATTAAATTAATAATTAATAATTTAATTATTAATTATTAATTTAATTATTTAATAATTATTAAATTATTTTGTAATATTATTTTTGTATTTTTTCTATTGCTTATAATATAAAATATACCAATATATAAATAATTAGTTAATTAGTAAAATGGTGAATATACATATGAAACTTCCCAAGGTCGTTGAAACATTGTTGCATGATAAAAACGTGTTGTACATTGTTGCATTTTTAGCAATTATGAATTTTTTCGGATATGTCGTTTTGAGGGATAGCTATGCATTATTAATATTTTTATCCGTTGGATTCATATCGACATACTTTAGTAAAAATATGACGGTTGTTTTACTTTCAACATTATTATTAACTAATTTTATTACTGTTTTTTCGAGAATGGTTGTTGTAAATAAAGAGGGATTTGATTCAACGGCATCAACTGGAGAAACTGGAGAAACTGGAGCAGCAGCTGGAACAACAGATGCAGCTAAACCGGCAACTGGAGCAGCAACTGGAGCAGCAACTGGAGCAGCAACCGGGTCAACGGGAGGAGCGGCAGCTAAACCGGTAACCAAACCAGGAGTAATGGGTGCAGGAACATCAAGTAAAGCGGCATCAAAGAAGGTGGCTACATCATCAACCGATGTAACAACCGCACATAAACCAAACGACGGCAAAGTTGCGGAAGCGATGACTGAACTCAGCCCGGCAAGTTTAGACGGTGAAGACGACCTTCCTGTGAATAATCGCGTCGACTATGCAAAAACGCTGGAAAAGGCATATGACAATTTAGATGGTTTGGTCGGACAGGATGGAGTGAAGGGGCTCACTTCTCAAACCAATGTTCTTATGGATCAGCAACAAAAGCTTATGGAAAATATGAAGAGCATGGAGCCGCTTTTAAAAACGGCGCAGTCCTTTTTAGATAAATTTGAATCGAGCTCAATGGGCAAGTTGTTTGACAAGATTCCGGGAATGACGTCCATGTTTGGAGGTGCTCCTTCTGGAAACGTAAAGGGGGCAGCGGCTTAAAAAATGACATTATTTTAAAAAATAAAAATATAATTTAAAATAAAATAATAATATATTATAATTAATAATATATTATAATTAATAATTATAACTGATTATAAAAATCAATTCAACCAATTATGAATAATTTTAAAACCGACATTGATAATGTGAATCAAATATTTGAGAACGTATTAAGTAATTATAAATCCAATTATGTAAATTTTCATACAAATGCGACACTTTCATTGCCGTCTACATCATTGATTCCAATAAGCGAAACGCCAACAAGTGACGCAACTGAGGCAATTCCAGCAATGGGCGCGAAAAAACCTCGTCTTATCAAACAAAATAAACAACAAGACCCAAACGATGATGCGCTATTAAAATATAGGTACGCTGCAAATAACCTACTGGAAAAAGTCCGGTCGCAAATAAATTCAAATTCAAAACAAATATCAACGATCAATACAAATATAACACCGATTCAGAAACAATATTTGCAGATTATGGAAACAGGAACTGAGCTACGCCAAATCAAATTGGCGGCAGTTGCATCATTGGAAGATTACAATGAATTATATAAAACAACCGTGTTCAGTACGCTCATGTATGTTGCGGGCTCTGCATTGATTTTATATTTAATGTATAAGCCAAAAATACAAAGCCAATATTAGCATTGCAAAAGTATTGCAAAAGTATTGCAAAAGTATTAAAATAGTATTTAATAAATAAATAATTAATTATAAATAAAATCTTAATTATTTATAATATAATAATAATATAATAATAATAATTCATTTACTACATAATGTCTTTTGAAATTCTTGAACGTATATTTGGAACCAATGACAAAAATAAAAATATAAGTAATGAATCTGTTAGTAATTTTGATGTGATGCCCATGTATGGTTTACGACAAGGACGCGCATATTTAAACGATGAAGAAAAATTAAACGAAAACGATCAAACAAATGCAACAACAACAAATGTATATTTAGCACAAAAATCAAATAATATTGGGAATAGAATGTTAAAAAAAATGAATAAATATGGGAAAGAAGGTTTTGAAAACAATAATACCGCACCTGCTGACGCAGCAACTGCATCTGCATCTGCTTCATCGGCTCCCGCCGATGTACTGACAAACACAACAAACAGTGTCGACATTCAAAAGCTGAATGATGCATTTGATTCGAAAATGAACGCGTATTCCAACGCGCTTTCCGAGTACAACAAGGAAATTTTAACAAATAACAATTATTTTGTTGTTCAAGCGAAGACGCTTACACCGATCAACAGTTGTTTCAATTGCGACGCGTCTTTAGGAGGAACGGATTGTAGCGCGATGGGCATTTCTAATTCTAATGGCGACATTCGATTGGCCGCTCCGGATTCCACATCTCCAACTGCGAATTTGCTTCCATGCGTACATGCGGGTGTAACCGTTCCAGGATGGAGCGCGAATCCGAATGACAGCAACTCTTGCATTGCGCCGTTTGGTCAAAAATGTTGTCCAATAACTATATTCAATGGACAACCGGTGTGCATAGCAGGATTTGGTAATTACGATGAAAATGCTATGAATGGTTGGATGGGTTCGTGTATTTCACCTCCATCTCCCGATGAAATTAACCAAAAAATTGCACTTGCAAACGAATACTGTCAAGGAAATGGAATTGACCTGAATTATTGGAGTAAAAATGCGAATAATTTTACGCTTGTAACTCTGCAAGATCCTGCCAACGACATTCGCCCATTTGCGAAAATGAACAGCGTTCCCGTTTGGTTAATCAACACGTTTACCACGTTGCAAGATGCAAATAAAGCAAAAAACACGCTTGTATTTTCCCCGACCGTTCAAAGCGCTCTAAAATCAACGCGCGAAGACATGTTGAATGCGGGTACGGCTTTAATTAAAGCAGTATCTTCTAAACAGGTAACGACCGCCGCAGATCGAAAAAATATAGAACAAAAATTGCAAACCATCGAAACGAAAATGTCTAAACTTGACTCTCAGGCGCGCGCCATGACTGAAAATGATGCAACGATTGCTCCATATGCTATTATTAGCCATCATAAGAATGCGAATACTAATGCGAATACTAATGCGAATACTAATGCGAATAAGATCAAGATCAATCCAACTAAAGAATCATTCGAAGTTCGCGGTACTATGCCTACGAGTTTGATTGCACAAGAAGAAGACACGCGCATACAATTTAAATCAAATTACACATATTATACATTATGGTTTATTATTGCTATTTTTTTAATAATTGTAATGTTTAGCAATTTTTTTTATAATAAAGGTGGAAATGGGGGTAATGAGAACAATGATAATGGCGACAATTATAGCGGCTATAAAGAAGGAGAATCGTCGTCTTCGTCTTCGTCATATATGCTAGGTTTTGGAATCATTTCAATGCTACTTTTCATATATTTTATTATTCAATTTGTATTAGCGCATTTTAATGTTTCTCGGCCGCAATTACCGTTTGAAAGTATAAACCCGCTCTTTGTATTTAATCAGTAATTATGAACGAATATCTGTATAATAAATTGAATAAATTAAATAAATTAAATAAAATTTATTTAATCAAATAAAATTGTACTAAAAAAAATAATATATATAATATAATAGTCACTACAGTTTATATTTTTAATATTTTTATAAATAAATAATTGAATGTCTTCAGTTGTGCCCAATTCTCCGAAACAAATGGCCGCATTAACCACCGCACCAACCGTTCCGACACAAATTGATTCAAGTGATAATAATAATGGTAATAATTATAATGGCGAACCTTCGCCTTCTTTAAGCGGTGACGAAAGTTTGCTTGAACAGATCTCTCATTTACAGGATTTAGAAAATAAAAAATATGATGAATTGAATATTCTACTTGCTTCAAATCCAACTCCGGATAATATTGCGCAACAAAAGATTTCAATTAATGACATAACGCAACTATCAACCATGCGCTCCGATTTATTCAATACGCTTCTAATGCAAGCTCAAAATAATCTTAAAGTGAATACTGTCATGAATTCTAATTTGCAAGATAAGCATACCATTGTTACGCTTAAAGAAAACGATTTGAAAGCAAGAAGGGCTGCAATGGCGGCAGTAAACCAAAAAAATGAAAACGCGCTAAAAATTGTGGACATCAACGTGTATTATAAAAAACAGTATGAAGCGCGTGTTAAAATAATGAAGTATATCGTTATTATATGTTTTCTAGTTATATTCTTCGTGGTATTGATGAATTTGGGATGGTTGCCGCAAGAAATGGTTACCGTTTTAGTAGTGATTATTATTTTCGGCGGAGCCATGTACGTTGGTTCGTTGGTGTATGACATGTATCAGAGGAGCAATATTAATTATGACGAATATAGTTGGGGGTTTGATTCTCAAAAAATGGAGTCCACTATTTCAAATCAGCCCAAGCATAAAAAACGTGAATCAACGGATCGAACTTGTAATAACGGTAACGATGACAGCATGTCATCAAAATTGGATTCCATGTACAAGTCCGTTTCATCTTCTGCCGCATCAATTGAAGATTCCATGTCAAGCAAAGCAACGGCATTTATTTCAAGCGATGGGGGATCTAATCATCCGCCTTCGTCGCCTTTGCCATCCGCTTCAACATCGTCCATAACCGCCTCAAATGCTAATACATCGACAACAGCGATAACAGCGCCCCCCTCTGTTCAATCAAAAATTTCTGAAAGTTTCATGCTATCATTAATGCCTAAGAATTATTTTTCTAAAAATGATAATGATAATAATAATAAAGGAATAAAAGCATTTGATATTGAAGATAATTATGGTAAAATTTAAAAAAATGAAACAAACATAAATAAAATTAAAATAATATATGATAATTATAGTAATAATAAAGTAATACACTTTTTTACAAATATAAAAATAATAGTAAATTAAGAAAAAATAATATCGAAAATATGACAGACAATGCCGCGCTTATTCGAAGCATTCTAGGTATAAATGATCTGGTTGCAAAAGCCAATAATTCGTGCGATCACGATTGTTTAATGGCGAAACAAAAGAGCGAATTAAAACAAAAATATTTAGACGCAGAACGAAATTATAAGATGGCGCCAGAAAAATTATCACAAGCCGAACACGATTATTTATTAAATAAAGACGGTCCCAAAAAATATACCGATGTATTGAGAACTCGCTATGGAAACAATGCAGACCAGGAAATTCTGAAGTTAAATGATGAACATAAAATGATAATGAATGAGATTAATTTAGGAATAATGAAGACGCAATCCCAAAATGATGAAATCTATAATTCAACCAATTATAATAACATGCTTACATCCACGAAAACACGCATAGAAGATGAAACGGAGGACAAAGAGAGAGACGCAAATGTTAGCAATCGCAAAATATTTTACATGGAAAAACAGATTGATTCGTTTTCATGGTGGTATTATTTGTTTCGAAACTTGTACTGGATATGCGCAATGGTTTGGATTGCAATAGGTGTGATTTATTATCGCCAATTTACCACGCGTTCTCTCTTCACATTCATAACAATTGTAGCTTATCCATTTTTCATGGTGTGGCTATTCGTGGCTGCGTACTCTTTCGTAAAATATGTCATTGCGTTCATTCCGAGAGATGTATATTTGAAGTTTTAGATATAAATTAAAAAATTAGATATAAATTAAAAAATTAGATATAAATTAAAAAATAATTTAAATATATATAATTAATTATTTTATTCACGATTGAAATGAGTACTACAAATAATAAAATAGATATAATAAAATTAAAATTAAAAACCGGAGATTTGTTATTATGCGATGATTTGCAGCACGATGATTGGGGTCTGTTTAGCTGGCTTATAAAATATTTTACAAAAAGCGATTATTCTCATACGGGTTTAATTGTTGTCAATCCTGAAATGACAAATCCTGCTTTAAAGGGAACATACGTGTGGACGTCGGGCATTTCTGACACACCAGATGCTGAAGACGGTAAAAAGAAATTTGGCGTACAGTTTGTTGAATTAGAAGAATTTTTAAAAACGTATGGGGGCAAAATATATCTGAGACGACTAAAATGCGAATCGGAAGAACAGTATCATAAAATTTTCAATATTGATGTGCTGCACGAAATTCACAAAGTCGTGTATGATAAACCGTATGATGTGGTAGTTGCCGATTGGATCGAAGCATACTGTCAAAAAGATAATAAACCGCAAAAAACTTCGAGATTTTGGTGCAGCGCGCTCATCGGATACATTTATACCAAGTTGACGCTTCTTAGAAGCGACCTGGACTGGAGCATACTGACTCCCAGTTTTTTTTCGAATGAAAATAAATCGTTTAGTATGTTGCACGGCGCGAAGCTTGAAAAAGAGGAACAAATTTGGGGATAACATAATATGGGTATAAAATTGATACAGACATAATAATATAAAAATTGATTTTTATATTATATATTATAATTATTATAAATCATCGTTCGTTACAGCAAATATGAGCAATCACAATCAAGATCACCAGGATTGGAAACCCGTCGTATTCAAAAAATCAGATAGCAACAACAAGTCAAAAGAAGAAAAGTCCACAACATCATCGTCATCATCATTGGCGTCTGTTGGCGTTTATAAGGCGTCAGGAGATGACGATGTAAAAAAAACAAAATACATTTCGAAAGTCACGTCACAGGCAATTATTAGTGCGCGCTGCGAAAAAAAAATGACGCAAAAAGAACTTGCCCAAAAATGCAACATGGATGTTTCAATTATTAACGAGATTGAGCGCGGCGTATGCGTATATAATGCAACACATGTGAATAATATTCAAAGTGTGTTGGGTGTGAAAATTCCGAGAGTATAGTAACTCAATTAAATAAATTAAATAAATTCTATATCCACAATGTCTGGAACGGTGGGTTCATTGCCTGCATATTCTATATCGATGATGATGGCGGTTCCCGGTATATATCACTGTTGTAAATATCTTCAATTGTGGGGGCGCCAATAGGAGGTGGTGGAGGAGGCGGTGGTGGTGGTGGCTGCGGAATCGGAACAGAAACACAACAACCCGATAATTTATTTTGTCGATATTTATCAAGAGAATTATAAGCAGTGAGCGGATAATTTTTATTTTTTACGTAATAGTTGCTGGATTCATTCGTTCCTTGAAAATTTCCGGCATTTGCCATCGTTGCTCCATACGCTGAATAAAATGAAAACCCGTTATTTGTAATGGTATCTGCTTTTAGTTTTTGAATTCGAGTACTTCCAGAAACTGCGCCCTGTCGTGCAAATTGCGGATTGTTCGGTTTATAAATTGTGCTGCAGTAATTATTTGGCGGGGTATTCAATACATTATTATTGTATATTTTGGGGTTTGCGCAGTTTTTGGGTTGGTACACTTGAGGACCGCGCGGATCGTTGTCCGGGTATAAAAATACAAATGGAATGTTGTCATTTATGCTAGGATAGTATACGCCGTCTGTTTTTTTAGTAGTTGATTCGCGCTGGGTATATGTTCTGCACCTGGACTCCAAATACTGTGATGTTGATCCGTAATACGCCTGACTCAATGTGGAAATTCCCGATTTTATGATGTTTTTTTCGGGATTGCACGCAACGCATACGGTGTCATATACGCCAGTGTAAATGTTATAACTCGTCTCTGTATCCGCATTTGCATTTGTATTTGGAATAGGAATTTCAATAAATGGTGTTCTTGGTTCAATATCTATAATATCTGGGACAGTGGGTTCATCATTTGCATATTCTATATCTATAATTAGAGCTGTTCCGGGTATGTCATTATAAATTTCTTCAATTATAGGGGCGCTAATGTAGAATATTGGCACATTTATCTGGCCATTATTTTGTAGTTGCGTTCCATTTCTAAAATTGTTTTCATTGTAAGCATTGGCGATTTCGAATGCATTATTATTATCATTATCATTATTAATGCATTCGCACGTGTCTGCATTTGTTTTATAAACGGTCAAACCGGGAGTGTCCATAAATTTTACTATTGACATTCTTTTTTGTGTGGAATTGTCGCTTGTAGCATTTGTCGGAACGAGCTGTCTGCGCCAATGTTTTAATGGGCGCGCCTTGAAATCGGGTCCATCGAAATCGCGCTGAACAATATTAGAAGGCATATTATTTGCATTTGGACGATGCATGCCGGGAACAATATTGAATGCCGTATTTACTTTGGTGGCATAATGCGGCTTTCGGGTTGTAACTAAAGTATTTGAACTTTTGAAATTTTGCGGATTATTTATTTTTGGAGTAGTAACATTTGTCATTTATTAACGAATAATTATTATTATTAATTATTATTAATTATTATTATTAATTATTATTAATTATTATTATTAATTATTATTAATTATTATTATTAATTATTATTATTAATTGTTATTATTATTTTATATTTACTATTTATTTATATAAAAAAATTGAAAGTTTTAATTGTAAATTATATTTGAATACGAATCGAAGCAATAGAGGTATAATGGATGCCGCCACAGAAACAGCAGTAATAGCACCCACGGTTGCAGTTATAAAGAGCGACGATGTCGTCAATGAAAATAGCAATTCCAAAATATATATTCACGAAGACCACGATTTCAAGTCGCGTCCCGAAACGGTGTACTACTGTAACAATGGTAAACATAAACAACCACTTGAGTTGGGTAAGTTTGTATACAATCAAAAAAAATGGAATGCAGGAATTCAGGGGTGGGGAGATGGAGAATGTAAATTCACGAATCGAACATTCAATTGTGAATGTCCGTACAGTAGCGTTTACTACTATGGCGTAAAAGAAACACCTGGCACGACGATTGGTCCCGAATACGAGTTTAATAAACATCCAAAAGATCGGGTGTATTATCGCATAGATAGAAAAGGG
>Ga0315284_10017717_pt1 | contig 10104 bp, 15 predicted proteins | sample YL17G09_16_MG_FD_203696 | JGI IMG/M metagenome (GOLD analysis project Ga0315284, IMG submission 203696) | Sediment microbial communities from Yellowstone Lake, YNP, Wyoming, USA - YL17G09_16 | ecosystem: Environmental > Aquatic > Freshwater > Lake > Sediment | place: USA: Wyoming | collected...
GTGTCTGCGGAATTCCTAGTGAAAGTCTATGGTTTCCTAAAGGAGCGGTATTGCCGCCAGGAAGCGGCTATTGCTCTTGGGCATGTTGGCAAGAATCCCCTCCCCCTCTCCTGGCTCTCACACGAAGCCTTGAGGTGGACTTTGCCGACATGACCTCTAACCTGCCCTTTCCCCACGGCCAAAAATCTCGTCTTATCTTTACTCTCCATCTTACCCGTTGGATCTTCGGCGAAACTTCTTTGAAATGAACCCCAAAATTATCGCGAATAAGATTTTATATTAGGAGTTAGAAACTCCAGGAGTTATTGGTAACAAAAATATCAATTTTTTGGTGGCAATAACTGCCAATAAGATTAAATAGTATGGAAGTCATTAATTTGACTAGAGATGCCAATTTGGCACCAACCAAATTTTTGTAAGTCGATGGGGGAATAAAATGTATACGTCAATCGCTGAACGCCTAGCATCTCGACTGGGCCAGAAACTCTCGAAAAAAACTCCGTTCCGGGGCGATTTCGTGGTGGCTGATTACAGGGTACTTGATGAAGATGGCAAATCTGCCAAGATCCTTATTCAGTATGATCCAGATGCCTATGGTGTGCCAACTAAGGAAGATGTAGTGGCAACGCTTACTCATCTATACCAAGCAAAGAACGATGGTCGTCCGCGTTTGGTTGTTGATGCTGAGACTGTAAAGTCGCATCCACAACTCTGCGCAATTAGCTGTGTTGTTACTATCCCGTCAATTAGGCGTCCCTACTCTGATGTAAAACGCTACAAGATGAAGGCTATTGTCGCCAATACCGTTTTCCTTGGCGAAAATATGTCGGACACTTGGGCTGTTGCCAAGAGGGACAACGACTCTATCTATATAGAGAGAGTTGAAAAGGATGACATCGAGAAGATCCTGAGCGAACGCAGCAAAGCTAACGCCTTCAGGAATTACTCAGGTCGTTCTGGCATCACCCTTGCTCGCGTTGAGAATAGCCGGGGAACCGACATCTATTCCAATGGCGATCTGGTTAAGTGCTCCCACGGTGGCAAAATTCAGAATGGTGAAATACTAGGTCTGAGTGACACGGGTGCCCATATCCGCTTTAAGGACGGCAGCCAGGTAACACTTAATGCTACTAACCTTCTTGGCTTAGTCCAGGCAGCTGAAGATATGAAGTCTTTCAACAAAGAAGCGTTGAAAGAATATTATCGCAAAGCTTATGGTTACAGTGAAGAAGAATTGAATAAACTAGTCCAGTACATCGACTAGAATTACATCGCTAGGTGAGGAGTAAACCGTGGTAATTGTACAATACAACGGCGATGGTAATCTTTTATTCAACCCGCAGACACCGCTCCAGGCTCTTTTGATAGCCGAGGCTCATATTCGGGCGCTAGGACACCCCCATCTCTCACCGCTCGATCTGATCAAGTCGGCAAGTAAGGGGGAGCCCGGAGAGGTTAACGCGGGGATCTTCTCCAGCACAAAACTTACTCTAAAAGAATTGCTCCCCGGTCTTAAGTTAAGAGCCGGGGCTTCCGAGATTGAGATCGTAAAGGTTCGTCCCACCGAAAGAGAAGTTACATATAAAACCCGTGGTAAATTCGTTAAGATGGATTCACAGCATTTCTTGAACCTCGCTATTCAGCAGGGCTATAGAAAAATTTGGGATTTGAAAACTTTTCTTACCACATTAAAAACACTACTAAAACCAGTCCTTGCTCCCGTTCCTCTTATGTGGGTTTTGAATTTAATAATTAATGCAGTACGAAAAAGACCCCTTAGCTTTGAAAGCGCTATCCCCACAAGAGACGATGAAGGTAAATTGTCATCACAAACATTTACACACCACCACTTAGATTATCATGATGAGCATAAAAAAGAACATGGGCATGGCTTTCATTAAAAAACGAGTTGGTTATTTATGACTGATACTTACGATGGCGATGACACAGAAGATAGGGAAGTTAGAAAAGAACTTACTTCGCTAAGAAACATGAATGTTAGTGCATTAGAGGCACAACAATCAGCGATTCAAATGGTTAAGGATGGATTCACTAGCGAGCAGATTGCAGAAGCTCTTGGTTATAGTGTTGATGTTATAAATAACTTCACACAACTTAAGGTTGAGGTTGGTTCCCCGGAAGAAGTCTTACAAGAGAGTCTCCGGACAATTACTTCGTTAATACCGATTGCAGAGATGCAGTACCGAGAAAGGCCCACAGCTACACACGCTTACGCACTGTGTGCTTTTATCGAATCTGCTAGGGCATTAATTCAACAAGCTGATGCTCTAAAAGACAAAAAAGCACTGTACCAGAGCGTTGTAGCAAAATGTTTGCAACCTTTGTGCAGGGAAATGATAAAAAGCCTACTCGGAGAAGCGGGCCTGTTTAAACAAAATGGGGTAGTCAACCTGGAAGAAGATTTAAAATTACTAACGACAAATCTAGGTAAAAAATTCCAGGAAGGATATCGTAAGGCGACTGAAGACTTGGCAACAATTCTCGGAGTTCCACCTTTGAGAAACAAAAATGACAAATAGAAATAAAGAAACAGAAGTAATAACCCAAGACCAAGTAAGAAATTTGTTTACTTACCGGGACGGCACCCTATTGTGGAAAACCAAACTGGCACGTTGCGTAAGAATAGGGCGCGAAGCAGGGCATTTAGAGAATAAGGGTTATATCCGAGTAGTCATTAATAAACGGGCATATCCAATACATCGGGTGGTATTTCTATACCACCATGGGTATCTACCAGAGTTTATCGACCATAAAGATGGTAATAGAAGTAATAATCTCATAGAAAACTTACGCGCATGTACCGCTGCCGATAATCAACATAATAAAAAAGGCCAAAGTAGAAAATGGGCTAAAATAACATCAAAATGGAAGGGAGTCTGTTGGCTTCCCCCTAGAAACCGATGGATCGCCCGTATACGGTTCGATTATAAACTCAAATTTTTAGGACATTTTGTAAACGAAGACGATGCTGCAAGGGCGTACAACACAGCCGCCAAAATATATTTTGGAGAATTTGCGCGTCTTAATGCTGTCGATTAACAAAAATAAAGGCATGTATATGCTACGTCAACCACCCGCACAAAAATCTGAAGTGGATGCTAAAGTAAAAAAGACCGCGCCTGCCGTGGATTTCACTGAGGCAGAATTGGATGCTCTCCTGTCCCAGGATGCCATCGACCAAGAGATCAAAAAGATGATGGCTAAAGGCGTGGCTCCCTCCCAGAGAATCCAGGTTCAAGTCGTTACCGCAGATGTTACAGAAGCAGTTCGGTGGCAGGAGAACAAAGAAGTAGAATTAAAGGGGATGAAAACGGGAGATACGAGTAATACGCAGCCATGGATCCAAGATCTCTCAGAAGATTTTATAGCCTTTGGTCTGTCTCCTGCGAATACCCCAGAGGAAGCTAAAGTTATTCTTGACAATCTAGACAAAAATCTTGAGGAGCAAGCTGAGGCTGGGTTCGGTCCTGAGGCTCGCGATTATATTACAAGATTAAGGAAAGAATTAGAGTTGTTGATTGAAAAATTATAACTGTATTAAGTTTAGACAGTTTGCCCGTTAACTATAATAGTGATTTAGGTAATATGGGATGGAACACTTTTTGCAGATAATAGAAGCGATGGTTGCTATGCCAGAAGATTGTTACATTATAGCAGTATACCACCCAAACGGAGATATTAAAGGCGATGGCGTAGCGGGTAGGAAACTTGAATTTGGAGTCAAAAGATGAACTTCTTTGAGAAATTTCTTAAGCATGAGGTGGATAGAGATGCTATTTTTAATTATATTGAAGATTGGCATAAAAATCCAAAAGGGAAATCTCTTATTGATTTTCTAGGAATAACATTAGAACAATATCATTTATTCCTAATGGAACCTGAGAAGGTAGAGAGTTTACGTAAACTAGAACAAACAGGCTCTTTTTTAAAGCGCATTTCTCAAAAAATAAAATAGCCTATATAAGAGAAATATTATGAGTTTACCAAGCGCACCGGGCTTTCAGGCAACAACGCAGGAAACATCAAGGGTCTTGGTTCGCGGCCTGCTTGAAATGTTTGTGTGGAAATTCTTTTACGACCAAGCCGAAACACAACCGATCCTGCCTTTGGATCCTCAAGCTTATCCTTCATATCGGATCTTAGACCCCTCAGGAGCTATCCTTGCGCAAGGCGTAGCTGTACCTGCTGGGGCTCCAGGCAATTGGAAGATAGGTTGGGTCGTTCCACGAGCAGCCCAGCTAACAAATCCGCATCATAGATATCAGATGGCATCTGTGATGGTTGATAAAGAGATGCGCCAATGGGAGCTTTCCTGGGCCTTTGACGTTGTTGAATCCGCGATTAAACCCCAAGATCCTGAGCTGCAGCAGTTTCTGACTTTTACTGGAAAACCAATCCGCCTGTTTTTCAAAAACACAGTACGTCCTGTTGAGCTTTCTGTTGGCTTATTTCTTAAAGGACAAGATGCTACCCCGTTGCACACCGCTATATTGACTTATCCAATTCCAGCAGTCCCTGGGCCTACTGATTTACTTGAGATCGAAGATGGGACGGGATTCACATATTATATGGATACTCCTGCCATTACTAATGCAGGATCTTATAGTGCATTATGGCAGGTACGAGATACCGTTTTAAGCCAGATGGACTTTGAGCATCAAGTGGTTCAGGTCATATCTACTACCTCCGCGCATCTGATCAACTCACTGAGGATGCTAGTAGATAAATTACAGAAAAAATTAGGGCTCGCTTTTGCTTATGCCAATGAAGATCTATATGAATATCTCCTAGAAGGAACCAAAGTAATTAACTCTTATTGGCCTCCTTCTAATTATAGTGTCTCCGCGCCCCCAAATTCGATTGAAGCCTTTATTGTTCTAGCTGGTGCGTGGTGGGGTTTGACAGCGCAGAGGATTCTCTACGCCGAAACGGCGCTATCATTTAGTGGACAGACCGTCACTTTGGACTACAATCCTGGCGCGGATATCGATAGTCTCATATCAACTTTTAAAGAGATTCTCGATAATAGCGTCTCAAAAGTTAAACAACAACTGTTACGCCAATCTTCTGGTGTTGGCTCCATCGCCACAAGACCTTACAGATACAGAACAAATGTGGTTTTCCCCGTTTCCTCCGGCCCTGGACAAACGCAATTTATCCGGTTGCAGCAGCTCGGCCTGTTGGATTGGCTTGGCTAAGTTAAAAATACATAATTGTACCCGTAGTAATTATACAAATGGTAACCTACCATAACTTTTTTTAGCTCTGGAGGTTGCTATGAAAAAAATCCTTATTGTTGAAGACAACGAGGACGATGTTTTCCTATTAACCGAAGTGGTTAACATGTCATTAAAAGACGTAGAAATCAGATACGCCACGACAGTTGAGGATGCCACTCCGCAAGTAACCTGGGCTGATCTTGTAATCACTGATTACGACTTTCCTGACTTGGGTTTCCCCGCCCTTCTACCCCTACTCCAAAAAGAACAGCGCCTTTTCATTTTACAATCAGCATGTCCAGACTGCCTAAAAACGTATGATCCAACTCTGCAACTTGGCACGATTTGTAAAGGATCCTGTTTTATAGCGAAGATGTTGGATATACTTAGTATAATGAGTATTAGATTCAATAATTAGATTCTGTGCTACCTAGCAGAGCTGCCAATCATCAACTTCTTCACAAAGGAGCCACGATGGGCGCAACAGCAGAAGATCGAGTCGCCAAACGTAAAATCAATGAACTCGAACAGAAGCTGAAAAAACTCCAGAGAGAATTAAAGGAGATAAAACTAGAAAAAAAGCATGTTGGGCATCTTCGCAAACAAGCAGAAAGAGCCGTCATCCTAGAAGCTGATTGCAAAGAAATCCTAGAAGAGGTAGAAGCAGACCTCCTCGAAAACGACACTAAGATTAAAAAAGAAGCAACTAAACCCGCATATAAGTGCAAAAATGCTGAATGCATAAGTGCTGGTGGATACTACGAAACGTCAGGAAATTGTGATATTATCGAAGCTGGAGTACGAGTAATTGTAATTTGCCGCGATTGCGGCGCAAGATATAGTGTAGAGGCCCAAGTACCGCCATCACCATAATTAAGAAAGGTTTTGCTATGGCTACTAAGCGGTTTTTTATTAAGAGTTCCCAGGATCTTATTACTCGTGAGCTGGAGAAACTCCAGAATAAGGTCAATTTTTTAGAAGCTACTACGGAAGACAAGAGTAAAAAACGAACGAAAAGAACCGCTGTCTATAGCCCACCTATTGAGGTTGAGGCTAAGAAAATAGATCTTGAGTTTGAAACCGATGATGAAATGTTTACAGCAAGGAGACCATAATTTAAATAACCCACAACCGCTGATCCGGTACAATCTGATCTCCTTTCCGTCCTTAAGTCTCTGACGAATGTCACGAGGTTTCTATAACAGGTACGTTATGAAAGGGGTTTACGCATGCTGCAATCTTTGCTTATTACTCTGTTGGCTGTATTTGCTTTCATAGGGTGTGGTGGAGAGGAGGCGTCTAAGGGGACCGCAGATAAATTCATGCCGGATAATAACTTGTGGATGGAAGATGGTTTCGTTGATAACGGGATGACGGAAGCTATATTCAACGACATTATAGACAATATTATCGATTATTACGCCCCTATTGCAGAAAAGTTTCAGGCCGAACTCGTTGTGTCCAAGCAATGGAAATCGTCTACAGTAAACGCCTCTGCAAATCAAATGGGGGACACATGGCAAGTCACATTTTACGGGGGGCTCGCTCGCAGACCTGAGATTACTCCGCTGGGATTTGCAACCGTCATCTGTCACGAGCTAGGACATCATTTTGGCGGGTATCCCAATTCCGGATGGGCCTCAAATGAAGGAAATTCGGACACCTTCGCGACCCATGTTTGTTTGAAGAAAATTCTGGTTAATTCACAAGAGGAAATTCCGGTCTTACCTCAGATCGCCATCGATATGTGCGATAAAGCATACACAGGCAACGATAGAAAAGTATGTTATGTCTCCATGGGGGCTGCCCAGAGCACGGCTAATCTATTAGCCGCCCTTGGCGGTGATAATTATCCTCGTTACGACACTCCAGATCCAAAGAAAGTTAAAGTAACCGACAATGCTCACCCCGAAGCCCAATGTCGTTTTGACACCATGATCGCCGGGGCTCGATGCACAAAAGCATGGCGCGACGACATTATTCCAACTTCTCGTAATCAAGCTCTCTACAATTGCACTGAGGGGGAAGCTGCTCGTCCTCGTTGTTGGTATGCGCCTTAGGCTTTTTCTTTTGAAATGGGGTGGTAAGAGCGTCAATCTCTGTCCATCCCATTCGTAGTCGCGATATGACACTCGCATAGTTCAGTCCGAGCTTTTCTATCCATTGCGTCCGATTTAAGGTCTCACCATTTATTGTGATAGCTTTACAGCTAGATCTATTGTTGGACTGCTGTTTAGGGGATTCCCATCTGCAATTGTCAGGTGTATAATCCCCGTCATTGTCAATTCTCCCTATTGTGTATAGACCACGATCAATCGATTGTCTTTCAGGTTTCGACCCCATATCCTCTAAAAAATTCTCAAAAGAAGTTCTCCATCGATCACAAACTTTAATCCCACGCCCACCATACTGAGGATATGAGACCACGATTTATATTCAGGTTTGCCAAAATAACCATGTTTTAAATTACTGACTTTACCTCGTTCTCGTCTCAATTCTTGATTGTAACAGCCACAGGATTTGGTGTGCTCCGTGAGGATTGCGCATAATTCAATATGCTTGACTGTGCCACAAGAACATTGCGCAAGAACAATAGGATGATATCGCCGTACTCCAGCGGCCTCTAGGATAGTCAATCGATTAAATGTTTTACCAATATAGTCTTCGGCTCTGTACTTTGTCATAAAGCCATCTCCCTCTTTTGATGGTTTTTAACGACCATCAATCTTGATCAAGAGAAAGACAGCCAACCCTTCACTACCTCAGTTATCTACCTTAAATCAATTGCATAATTTCAAAGCGTAACGTACAATCTTACTGAGTTCCCCCTCTCACATATAAAGCCAATAATGAAACTTTGCATCTTTCTATTTTGCTTAGTTTTTCTCATGGGATTCACCAATCTTCCCATGGGCATTCATCGTACTTGTAGCCAACCTGGGCTTATCGCGCTTACCTTTGATGACGGCATTACTCCTAATTCCAAACACATCTTAGAAATACTTGAGCGCGAGCAAGTCAAAGCCTCTTTCTTTATTGTGGGAGAGATGCTCCTGGAACGAAATAGGCTCCCCATCCTGAAACAAATCCACGAGCAGGGGCATTTCATTGGTAACCACACTTGGACTCATCTGAACCTCACTCAGCTACCTGAGCAACGACTTGAGGAAGAAGTTCTTGCAACACAGAATGGCATTGATCTTGAGACGGGGAGCAAACAGAAACGTTATCTAAGACCACCCTTTGGGGTAATCGATCAAAGAGTATATGACAAATTGGCATCTTTAGGTTATGTGATTGTTTTGTGGAATATGGATTTGAAAGATTGGAATACACATAGAAGCAAACAGCACATATTGACATACTATCAAAAATTAATGGCAAAGGCGGATCCGACAAAAGAAAGTTTTATTCTTATCTTACACGAAAGGAATGCTACTTTGACGCTGCTACCCGATATTATCCGCATAGCGCGAGAAAAGAATTTTAGGTTTGTCACGGTTGATAGATGTGCCATAGATTAAGTGGGAATCGTTGTTACTTTTTTAAGGGTACTAATATGCCAAAGAAATTCTTTATTCGCCGGTCACACAGCGAGCTTGTCCAGGAACAAAACAAGTTACTAGAGACCATCCTAGCTAAGCAGGACGCCAAACCTGAGCCCAAAATCATTTACCGTAAAGATTACGCGACTAGCCCTGAGTTCGCGCCAACCTTGGAGCCTGAGTCTTATCTGGATTTTGATTTTGATGATGAGGCCCCGTATATTCCAAAGAATGTCGAGACTGATGATGCTAAGTTAACCGTAGCTACGGATAAAGCTGCGTTTGATGGAGACAGTGTAGAGAAACTCAAAAAAGCAAGAGCGAAACCACGGCGCATTTAGGTTGCCTAAATGCCCAGTGCTGGAAAAATAGTCGGAGTGCGAATCCATGTTATTTAAGAAAACAGATACTACCTTTCGACGATATAAGGTGCGTTAACAAAACTCTAGGGAGAAATATAATGGCTACTGCTCTTGACGTTGGGACCAGTAATTTGGTTACAGCTAAAAAAAATAAAAAAGATGACCAAATCGAGATAAAACGCATACGCAATGCGTTTATCGATGTCAACGAAGAACAGGCGCAACGTCTTGCTGCTGGGTCTTTAAATGCGGTTTATATTAAAGATAAGGCTTATATTGTAGGCGACGACGCTGTAGGCATTGCCCGTATATTAAACAGGGAATTAAGACGACCGATGGCATCTGGAATACTAAATCCCACAGAAAAAGAGGGGCGAAATATCGTTGCAACATTAGTTAGGGCACTAATTGGAGAAGCAGAAAATGACGAGCGCTGCTGTTTTAGTGTCCCCGCAGTCCCCATCGATTCAGCAGGAGCCAATACCGTCTGGCATGCAGGATTCTTCGGGCAGCTTCTGGAGGGGCTAGGTTACAATCCTGAGCCCGTCAACGAAGCTCTAGCTATCATATATGCCGAGTGCGCGGAAGACGATCATTCTGGGATTGCGATCTCTCATGGAGGTGGGCAGCTTAACATCTGTGCCTCGTATAAGCTGGTAGGGACTCTTGAGTTCTCTATTGCAAGGGGTGGAGATTGGATTGATTCCATGACAGCAGGCGCGGTGGGATCGTCAATAGCTCAAGTGCTTAAGGTAAAGGAGGATCCCAACTTTGATCTTCTTAAAGCCTGTGAGCAGGATGAAGAGATTGGTCAGGCACTTTATTACCACTACAAAGCTTTGATTCGTTACGAGCTGCAAATGCTAATGAGAGAGTGGTCAAAAATGAAAAGCCAGCTCGATTTTCCAGCCCCCATTCCGATTGTTCTTTCGGGAGGAACGGCTTCGATCAAAGGAT
>Ga0315284_10017718_pt1 | contig 10103 bp, 3 predicted proteins | sample YL17G09_16_MG_FD_203696 | JGI IMG/M metagenome (GOLD analysis project Ga0315284, IMG submission 203696) | Sediment microbial communities from Yellowstone Lake, YNP, Wyoming, USA - YL17G09_16 | ecosystem: Environmental > Aquatic > Freshwater > Lake > Sediment | place: USA: Wyoming | collected...
ACTGGCTGTCTCACGATCTGCCTCCGTACAAGAGGTATCAGTACGGCGGGACGGTCGGCGGTCCCATCATCAAGGACAAGACGTTCTTCTTCGCCTCGTTCGAGGGCGTCATCCAGGACGACGAGGCTCGGGACCCGCTCCTGTTCTTCACACCGGAAGCCATTAGCCGCGCCAAGGGGGCGGCCAAGACCTACTTCGACAAGTACGGCGCCGCCTACCCCAAACCGACATACGATTTCGTGGACATCGACGGCGACGGCCTGGTCGACGCCGGCAAGTTCGTCTGGGACGGGACGGCCAAGACCAGAGGGTACAACTTCGGCCTGAAGATCGACCACATCTTCTCCGAAAAGGACCGCGTGGCTTTCCGCTGGCTCTTCAACACAGCCAATTACGAGTGGGATTTCGCCCAACTTCCGGGCAACATCAAGAAGAACCCCTATTCCTATCACACCGGGGGATTGACCTGGCTCCACCTCTTCGGCCCGACCATGTACAACGAGGTCCGGATCGGGTATCACCGGGACTACGCGGACTGGCCGCGCGTCGCCCCCGAGGTTCCATCGATCGGCGGCTACTCCTTCGCCGACGGCGTAACGGTCATCGGCGACTACCCGAACATGCCCCAGAAGTTCGCCAACAACACCTATCAGCTGGTCGACGTCCTGAACTTCCAGGTCGGAAACCACAGCATCAAGCTGGGCGGCGAGGCCAGGCTCTGGAACTCGGACTCGACGTTCGACGCCAGCGTCGCGGGGGCCTACTACTTCTTTGATTCGACGTGGTTCCTCTATGACCTCGGCGCCTATTACCTGGTCATCGGGGCCGACCCGCCCGACCCGCCGGAGGGCAATCCCTATGTCACGGGCAACGCCAAGGGCGAATGGAAGCAGGGCGATTCCCATAGGAAATGGCAAGGTTTAGAAGGCGGCTTGTTCGTCCAGGACGATTGGCGCGTGACGGATAAGTTGACCATTTCCCTCGGCCTGAGATGGGAATACTACGGCGTCCCCAAGGAAAAATCCGGAAAGGGCATCAACATGCCTGCTTTCGGGACCAAGGAAGGCTTTGACTCGAAGACGCTCATCGAAGGGAAATTCGGCGAGGAAGGGATCAAGTACCTCATTTTCGACGGCCGCCAGAAGCTCGGCAAGGGGCTCTGGAATCCCTATTACAAGGCCTTCGCTCCCAAGGTCAGCTTCGCCTACGACCTGACCGGCGACGGCAAAACCTCGCTCCGGGCCGGGGCGGGCATCTCCTATGACCGCACGTTCAACAACACGTACGAGAACGACCGCTTCAACTATCCCGACTTCACCTTCGCTTCGATGGGGGGTGGGGCAGGGTACGGCACCCCGTACATCAACGTTACCTATCCCGGGACCGTCCCCGTTCAGAACATCTCCGGCTACAGGGCCGCCCTGCGCTGGATGCTGCCCGACCTGATCCCCCAGAAAGCCTATAACTGGCTGATCGGGATCCAGAGGGAGATCTCGGCGAACGTTTCCATCGAGCTCAATTACACGGGGTCCAAGGGCGCGAACCTGGGCTCCATCCAACGGCCGAACCGCTTCACCGGGGACAGGCTGGACGGCGTCCCGAACGGGATCAATGCCTACACCGCGATCCGGGACCTCAACCTGCGCACCCAGATTATGAAGTCCGATTACCACGCCTTCACCGCGACGCTCAACAAGAGGTTCGCGGACGGCTGGTCCTGGTACACGGCCTATACCTTCGGCGTCGCCAAGGACGAGAACTCCGACTACTTCGGTGACACACAGGGCATGGAAGCCGTCTCCAACGAAAGGATCGGCGACGAGTACGGCTACGCCCAGTTCGACCGGCGGCACAGGGTCGTCGGCGGCATGATCTACGACCTGCCCTTCTTCAAGAACTCCAAGAACTGGTTCCTGAAGAACGTCGTCGCCGGCTGGCAGATCTCCAGCAACTTCCACTTCACGTCCGGCGCCCCGTTCACCATCAAGAGCACGTCCTCCTCCTACGACTGGAACAAGGATTACGACTACAACGACAGGCCTCTGTGGAGCGGAGGGGACAACTATCAGGACCTCATCAACTGGTCGAACGGAAGGCCCGGCTGGGACAAGAGCCTCTTCGGCATCCCCGTGGCCCCGTCGGCCGCCAACGACCTTACCTACTACAATCAGAATTTCGTGCCGAGGAACCCCTTCAAGTGGTTCCCGACCCACAACATCAACGTCTCCCTGCAGAAGTATTGGACCGTACCCATGGCCGGGAGGGAATTCACGGTCCAGGCGATCTTCGAGGTCTTCAACGTCCTCAAGTCCTACTTCTGGGACCTCCCGGCCACGAGTTGGACGTCTGTGAATTTCGGCAAATCGCTGCGGATGAGCGGCCAAAGGACGTCCCAGGTATCGCTCCGGATCATGTTCTAAGGTTCAAGCACGCGCACACGCTCAAAGCCCTGCCCCGGTTCGCCGGGGCAGGGCTTTTCTTTTCGGGCGGTTGAAGCCGTGAGGGGATTCTGATATATTTTTTGTATGGCGCCCATGGTCAAGATCATCGGATTCGGCCTTCTCCTGCTCCTCCCGAGCCTGGACCTTTACCTCTTCCCGGGACCCGGGACCAAGGTCGCGAGGGACGGGAAGCTCAACGTCCTCCTCATCACCCTGGACACGACGAGGGCCGACCGCATCGGCGCCTACGGGTGGGGAAAGGCGAAGACCCCGAACATCGACGCCCTGGCGGCCGGGGGTGTAAGGTTCGCCAACGCCTATTGTTCCTCGCCCCTGACGCTCCCTTCCCATTGTTCCATTCTGACGGGGACCTATCCCCTCTACCATAAGGTCCGCAACAACGGGTCCTATTATCTGGCGCCGGAAGCGGTAACCCTCGCGGAGAGGCTCCGGGACCGGGGGTTCCGGACGTCGGCCTTTGTCGCTTCGTTCAACGTCGATTCGCGGTTCGGGGTCGACCAGGGGTTCGCCCTGTACGACGACCGGGCCGACGACGAGCAGATGCTGAAGACGTTTCGGTCCGAGCGCCGGGGCGACAAGGTCGCGGACGCGTTCATCGGCTGGCTGGAGGGGAACGCCGGGAGCCGGTTCTTCTCCTGGGTGCATTTCTTCGATCCCCACATGCCCCACGACCCGCCTTCTCCCTATAAGGAAGAGTTCGCCGGGAACCTCTACGACGGCGAGGTCGCGTTCATGGACCATGAGCTGGGCCGGGTCATCGACGCCCTGCGTGCGAAGAACGTCCTGGACAGGACGCTCGTTGTCGTCGCCGGGGACCACGGCGAGGCGCTCGGCGAGAAGGAGGAGCTCGACCACGGCATCTTCATCTACGACGGGACGATGAAGGTCCCGCTGATCTTCTACGCGGACAAGCGCCTGCCTGGAGGCCTGGTCGTCGACTCGCGGGTCAGACTCATCGACCTCATGCCGTCGGTCCTGGACATGGTTGGGATCCCGGTGAACCCGGAGGTCCAGGGAACGAGCCTCCTGCCGTTCGTCGAAGGCCGGAAGGACGGCGACCTGCCCTGCTACCTCGAGACCTACTATCCCCAGGAGACCTTCGGCTGGTCGGAGCTTCGGGGCATCGTCGACGGGGACTGGAAGTTCATCCGGGCGCCCCGTTCAGAGCTCTACGACCTGAAGAAGGACCCCAAGGAGGAGAAGGACCTCGCCGCGAGGGAGGCCCGGACGGCCGCACTCCTCAACAAGAAACTCGAGGCGCTCATCAAGGCCGGGACCTCGAAAACGGAGCCGGGCCGGAGGACGCTCTCGAGGGAGGAGGAGGACCGCCTGCGGTCGCTTGGCTATATCGGGGCCGACGCGTCGGTCAAGGTCGGAAAGGGCCCGCTTCCCGACCCCAAGGACAAGATGGGGGAATACAAGATCCTATTCAAGGCGAAGCTCCTGGAATACCAGGGAAACTTCGAGGAGTCGGAGAAGTACTACCGCGAGATCCTCCGTCTGGAGCCGGACGTTTCGTGGCATTACATCGGGCTGGCCATCCTCCTCTCGAAGGACCGGAGGATCGGCGACGGCATCGAGGTCCTGAAGAGCGGGATCGCGAGGCTGCCCGATTCGGTCGTCCTCATGTCGCGTCTGGCCAGCTTTTACATGAGGGTTGGGAACTTCAAGGAGGCCTTCGCGATGAGCCGGGCCGCCCTGGACCGCGACCCGCGGCATTTCGACGCCCTGGTCATCGCCGGATGGTCGGAGGACATGCGCGGCCGCTGGAAGGAATCGGCGGGATACTTCGGGAAGGCCCTGGAGATCGAGCCGGAGAACAAGTACACCCGCTTGAAATACGCCTATGCCCTGGGGGCTCTCGGCAGGGGAGAGGAAGCGGCCCGGATGGACGAGGCCCTCAAGAAGGAGTATCCCGGGGACCATCGGGTCCACGCCGACCTCGGGACGATCTACGCGTCGATGAACAAGCTGGATCTGGCCGAGGAGAACCTCCGGAAGGCGGCCGAGCTCGACCCGGGGCCCGAGTCCTATCTGAGCTACTCGGCGATCCTCGAGAGGAGGGGGAAGCTCAAGGACGCGATCACCTATCTGAAACTCTTCCTCGACGCTACGAAGGAGGGCGAAACGCCCAGGATCACTAAGGCCCGCCAGGCGCTCACGGAATGGGAGAGGCGGCTTAAAGCGCAATGAGGCTCCCGGCGCTCCTCCTCGTCGCCGTCATGGCCTCGCCGTGCTTGCTCGTCCTTCCCGCGGCCGCCGATGACGTGAAAAGAGACGATCGGCTGAACGTCCTCCTCGTGACCCTGGACACGACGCGGGCGGACCGCATTGGCGCCTATGGGTACCCGAAGGCCGGAACACCGGTCCTTGATTCCCTGGCCCGGGACGGCGTCCGCTTCGCGAACGCGTATTGCCCGACGCCGCTGACCCTCCCTTCGCACTGTTCGATCCTCACGGGGACCTACCCTCTCCGCCACAAGGTCCGCAACAACGGCGACTATTACCTGGCCGACGAGGCCGTGACGCTGGCCGAAAGGCTCAAGGAAAAAGGATACGCGACGTCCGCGTTCGTCGCCTCTTTCAACACCGACTCGAGGTTCGGGCTCGGACAGGGATTCGACGTCTACGACGACCGGTTCGGCGAAGACGAGATGCTGAAAACGTTCCGGTCCGAGAGGACGGCCGACAAGGTCGCGGACGCGTTCCTCTCCTGGCTGGGCGCGAAACCCCGGGAACGGTTCTTTTCCTGGGTCCATTTCTTCGACCCGCACGCGCCCTACGAGCCGCCGCCGCCGTATAAGGAAAGGTTCGCGGGCGACGCCTATGACGGCGAGCTCGCGTTCATGGACCACGAGCTGGGGCGGATCATCGACGCCCTGCGGGCAAAGGGCATCCTGGACAGGACGCTCGTGGTCCTCGCCGGGGACCACGGCGAATCCCTGGGCGAGAAAGGGGAGAGTAACCACGGCATCTTCATCTACGATGCCGCGATGAAGGTCCCGCTGATCCTCTCCGCTCCGGAGAACCTCCCCCGGGGTCTCGTGGTGGACGCGAGGGTCCGGCTCATTGACATCATGCCTACCGTCCTCGACGCTTTGAAGATACCCGTCAACCCCGAGATCCAGGGGGAGAACCTCTTGCCCTTCATCGAGGGGAAAAAGAATGAAGACCTGCTATGCTACCTCGAGACCTACTATCCCCCGGAGACCTTCGGCTGGTCGGAGCTCGTGGGGATCATCGATGGGGACTGGAAGTTCATCCGGGCCCCCCGTTCGGAGCTCTACGACCTGAAGAAGGATCCCAAGGAGGAGAAGGACTTGGCGTCGCGGGAAGCCCGGACGACCGCGCTCCTCAACAGGAAGCTCGACGAGGTCATCCGTGCCCACGTCTCGAACACGGAACCCGGCCGCAGGACCCTGACGAGGGACGAAGAGGACCGTTTGCGTTCCCTGGGCTACGTTGGGGCGGGCGCGGCGCCGAGGGTCGGGAAGGGCCCTCTCCCGGACCCCAAGGACAGGATCGGGGAGGTCACGATCTTGTCGCGGGCGAAAATCCTCGAATCCGAGGAAAAATTTGGGGAAGCGGAGAAATGCTACCGCGAGCTTCTCGGCCTGGGGCCCGACGTGTCCTGGCATTATGTCGGCCTGGGCATGCTCCTCATCAAGGCGGAGAGGGTCAGCGAGGGCATCGAGGTCCTGAAGGGCGGGCTGAGGAGGATGCCGGACTCGGTCGTCCTTCTCTCGAATCTCGCGAACTCCTACATGAAGGCCGGACGCTTCCCCGAGGCCTCCGAATACAGCCGGGCCGCCCTGAAGCTGGATCCAAGGAATTTCGACGCGATGGTCATCGCGGGCTGGTCCGAGGACATGCGCGCCAACTGGGCGGAAGCGGCCGGTTTCTACCGCAAGGCCCTGGAACTCGAGCCGGAGAACAAGACGGTCCGTATGAAATATGCCTACGTCCTGGGGGCCACGGGACGCGGCGAGGAGGCCGCCCGGATGGACGAGGCCCTCAAGAAGGAGTATCCGGAGGACCCGAAGATTTGTACCGACCTCTCGGTTATTTACACGGCCCTGGGGAAGCTGGACCTGGCCGAGGCGAACCTCAGGAAGGCCGTCGCGCTGAACCCCTCGGCCGAGAACCATCACCGGTTATCGTCGCTCCTCGGCCGGATGGGAAGGTTCGAGGACGCCGTCGCCCAAATGAAGCTTTTCCTCAAGAAGACCAAGGAAGGCGAAACGCCCAGGAAAGCAAAGGCCCGCGACGCGGTCGCGGAATGGGAAAGGCGGATCAAGGAACGATGAGACTCCCGGCCCTCCTCCTCGTCGCCGTCATGGCCTTGCCGGGCGTGCCCGTCCTTGCCGCGGCCGCCGACGACGTGAAAAGGGACGATCGGCTGAACGTCCTCCTCGTGACCCTGGATACGACGCGGGCGGACCGCGTTGGCGCCTATGGATACGACAAGGCCCGGACGCCTGCCCTCGACTCCCTCGCCGTCGGCGGCGTCCGCTTCGCGAACGCCTACTGCCCGGTCCCGATGACCCTTCCGGCGCACGCTTCGATCCTCACCGGGACCACCCCGCTCTATCACAAGGTCCACAACAACGGGACCTATTATCTCAGCAAAGACATCGTCACGTTGACCGAGCGGCTCAAGGAGAAGGGGTTCCGGACGGCGGCGTTCGTCAGCTCGTTCAACGTGGACTCCCGCTTCGGCGTCGGAAAAGGGTTCGACGTCTTCGACGACCGGTTCCGCGAGGACGAGATGATCAAGACCTTCCGGTCGGAGCGGCGGGCGGGGGAGACCACGGCGGCCTTCCTCCGCTGGCTGGACGGGCCGGGAGAAGGACCGTTCTTCTCGTGGATCCATTACTACGACCCCCATACGCCGTACAAGCCCCCGTCGCCGTTCAAGGAGGATTTCGCCTCCGACCCGTACGACGGCGAGATCGCCTACATGGACGCCTGCTTCGGGAAGGTCCTGGCGCGGCTTCGGGAAAAAGGCCTCCTCGAGCGGACGCTTATCGTGGTCGCCGGCGACCATGGCGAGGCTTTTGGGGAGAAGGGGGAGTTGGGCCACGGCGTTTTCATCTACGACGTGACGATGAAGGTCCCGCTCATCTTCCACGCCCCGCGGAACCTCCCGAGGGGCAGGGTCGTGGAGTCGCGGGTCAGGCTCATCGATATCATGCCGACCGTCCTCGACGCGTTGAAAATGTCCGTCGGAAGGGAGATCCAGGGGACGAGCCTCCTGCCCTACATGGAGGGCAGGAAGAAGGACGACCTGACGTGTTATCTGGAAAGCTACTATCCGCTCGAGACGTACGGGTGGTCCGAGCTCGTCGGCCTCATCGACGGCGATCGGAAGTTCATCCGGGCCCCGCGCCCCGAGCTCTACGACATCAAGGCCGATCCCGGAGAGACGCGGGACCTCGTCCAGAAGCAGGCGGGAACGGCCTCGGCGATGATGCAGAAGCTCAAGGACGCGATCGCCGCGAATTCTTCCGGCCTCGCCCTGAGCCGGAGGAAGCTCAGCCGGGAAGAAGAGGAGCGGCTGAGGTCGCTCGGCTACGTGGGGAGCGATGCTTCGGTCCGCGTCGGCAAAGGCCCGCTTCCCGACCCCAAGGACATGATGCCCGAGTTTCAGATCCTCTACCGGGCGAAGACGAATGAATGGGACGGGAAATGGGACGACGCGGAGAAGGATTACCGGGAGATCCTCCGCCTCCAGCCCGACGTCGCCTGGCGTTATGTCGACTTGGCGATCTTCCTGACGCTCCGCGACAGGCTCTCCGAGGCCATCGCGGTCCTCAGGCAGGGGCTGACCCGGATGCCGGATTCCTTCGTCCTCCTCACACGGCTCGCCCACTTAGAAATGGGGGCGGGCCGGTACGACGAGGCTTACGAAATGAGCCGGGCGGCCCTCCGCATCGACCCCGGGTATTTCGACGCCCTGGTCATCGCCGCCGGGGTCGAAGACGTCCGGGGCAACTGGGAGGCCGCGGAAGGATTCTACCGGCAGGCCCTGGAGGTCGAACCCGAGAACAAGAAGGTCCGGATGAAGTATGCCTATGTGCTGGGAGCCCTGGGCCGGGGAGAGGAGGCCGCGAAGATCGACGAGGCGTTGAAGGCGGAATTCCCCGACGACCCCCGGCTCCGCCAGGACCTGGGCGTGATCTACGCCGGCCTCGGCCGATGGGACCTGGCCGAAGAGAACGTGAGGAAGGCCGTCGAGCTCCAGCCGTCCCCCGAGACCTGGTTCAACCTCGCGTCCGTCCTCGAGCAGTCGGGAAAGCTTACCGAGGCCGTCCGCTATCTCAGGCTCTATCTTGATAAGACCACCGAAGGCGAAACGCCGCGCAAGGCGAACGCCCGCAAGGCCCTTGCCGATTGGGAGCGGCGCTCGAAGGCGCCGTCAAGGTCATGAACGGAAAACAAACATCATGGAGGCACAGATGAAGAAATCCATTATGTGGACGATCCTCGTCCTCGCCGGTCTCGCGTTCCTAGCCCCGGCCCCGGCCGCGGCGAAGAAGGGACCGGACAAGTACGAGAAATGGCTCAAGGAGGAGGTCGCGCTCCTCGTCCTGCCCGAAGAGAAGGCTGAGTTCGAGGGCCTGAAGACGGACGCGGACAAGGACCGGTTCATCGAACTGTTCTGGGCCAAAAGGGACCCTTCGCCCGGCAGCAGGATCAACGAATTCCGGGACGAGTGGATGGCGAGGCTCGATCACGTCAACAAGACCTATGCCGCGGGCGTGGGGCCCAAGGGCTGGCGCTCGGACATGGGCAAGGTCTATCTCATCTTCGGGCCCCCTGCCCAGGTCCAGGGGGGAGGCGGCGGGGTGAGGCCCGAGTCCTCGGGCGGAACCCAGATGGAGGCCCCGGCCGAGACATGGCAGTATCAGCCGATGCCCGACCTCAGCCTGCCCGACGCGTTTCAGGTGGTTTTCAGGAACTACCAGTTCGGGTACGAGTTCGACCAAGCGACCCCGCAGAGGATCCGGCGCGCCATGGAGGTCTTCCCTAAGGTCGTCGTCTTCAACCCCGACCTCAAGGAGCTTCCGATGTACAAATACGTCCTGGACGAGAATTCCCCGGAGGGGAAGATGATCCGGGAGTTCATCGAGACCGGGAACGAGGTCAAGGGCCTGTCGCTCGAGTGGACGCCCATTTACACCCGGGCCATGGGCGGTAGCACCTACGTATCCCTTCTGGTGCAGGTCGATCCGGGGACCATCGACCGGAAGAAACTGAAGGAAACGACATTCTTCGGCCGGCTCAAGGGCGGAGGCGAGGAGGCCCAGGATTTCCTGAAGATTGTTCGGGTCGAGAAGGAGAAGGCCGACAAGCTGGTCATGGTGTTCGGCTTCCCGGCGAAGCCCGGAAAGTCGGTGCTCTACCTCGGGGCCGAGGACAAGGACAAGGAGAACCCGACCCTGATCAAGGCCGACCTGGACGTCAAGGATTTTTGGAAGGGCGAACTCGACACGAGCTCGCTCATCCTCAGTTCGGAGGTGGTGTCCAGGCCCAAGGACGAGGCGGAGGAGGAGTTCAGCCCCTACGTCACGAGCGATTACAGGGCCACGCCGCGCTGGGAGAGCGTTTTCAAGGCGAGCGAGGACCTGAGCGTCCTCT
>Ga0315284_10017720_pt1 | contig 10102 bp, 9 predicted proteins | sample YL17G09_16_MG_FD_203696 | JGI IMG/M metagenome (GOLD analysis project Ga0315284, IMG submission 203696) | Sediment microbial communities from Yellowstone Lake, YNP, Wyoming, USA - YL17G09_16 | ecosystem: Environmental > Aquatic > Freshwater > Lake > Sediment | place: USA: Wyoming | collected...
TAAAAAAGAAGACGCAGGTTGAGGCTACAATAAGCAAGGTCGAGAGGTAGAGCACCAGTTTCATTCCAGCAATCGTCGCCAAATAACCGCCCACTGTAGGAGCAAAAATGTAGCTGAACGTGAATGTAGAAAAGACGAATGTTACCACAGACGCTACCCTCTTCTTGTCTGTGACAGCCGTAATGACATAAGCGCTTATCGCAGGACCTGAGATATTTGATGCCCCCCAGCAGACAGCTCCAGGAATCAGCTGTGGCCACGCTGCAGCGAAGGAATAAATGAGCGGCGCGAATATCCACAACATCCAACCCAACAGCAACAGCTTCTTACGGTCCCAACGATCAGCAAGCAACCCACCGGCCAAGCCCACCAGAGCTGAAACCCCAAGAAGGACAGAATAAACTAAGCCAAGTTGCACATAATCGGCATGCAACTCTCTGATATATAGAGGGAAAACCCAGAAGTACAGTCCTTCACCGAACGCACCTAAGACGCAGGAAAGGCAGATTAGCCAAACGTCGCGCGTGAGGGCTCCGAAGGGAACACCGTAAGCCAATATGCGCCGATACCCAGTTATTCCAGACAATAGATCTTCCCTGCTGCACTCTTCAACGGAGGTCAAATTGAGAGGCAGGATAATCCTTTTGCAATCCTCAATATCAAGATAGTGCACATTTCGATTTGTTACGACTGTGTTCCTAGGAATGTTCTTCTTAGAAGGTCTCAGAATAGTTCTGACAGAAGCAAGATGGATCGAAAAGAAACATTCTGGACCATGCTAGGGTACAGCGTGCGCTGGTATGTCAAGGCACAAAATCAGGGCACATGCGAACGCCAAACTCATATATCGCTAAACGATACTTCTCGTGGAGAGGTAGTTGCATGAGCAGCATGATTGCTTTCTGCGGGATAGACTGTGGCGAATGCAAAGCCTTGATTGCGACGCGAAAGAATGACAGAGAAATGAAAAAAGCGATTGCGAACGAATGGTCAAAAGAGTTTGGACACAAAATAGAGCCCAAGGACATAAACTGCGTTGGCTGTTTGGTTAAAGATGGATCTCACATCAGCTACTGTGGCGTCTGCGAAATAAGGAAATGCGGTACCAGCAAGGAAGTTGAGAATTGCGCGTTCTGCATTGACTACAAATGCGAAAAGCTCACTAAATTCCATGAACAGGCGCCCAAAGCGAAAAGTCAACTGGAAAAGATAAGCAAAAAGAGAATGAACACTTGAAACATCTTCGCTGCTGACACACACTCGCATGAGATTGTCATTCGTCGCCGGTTTAGCGAGCGCGTTTGATCACTTGCGCGTTACAAGTGACCCGAGAATAGCCCATCACATATTGAGTTCCAAGCCGCGTGCACAGGTCTCAGGACGACCCTGTTTGCGCAGTCACGGGCTCTGAATGCATATTTGGACCATATAGGCAACTTGGCAGTAGCTTTTGCGCGAGAAAGAGAACACTGGCCAGAGGCTAACAAGCTCATCGAGCGCGCCAGAACTTCTCCAGCTTCTACAAGGGCACGTTCGAGTGTTTCCTTGCCGGTCTTTGCTCACGTTTAGTGGACAACATCTCCAACGCGCTGATCAGCTTCGGCCGCGTCTCCGCTGGCTGGATAACCTCATCAATGTAGCCTTTCTGGGCAGCAATGTACGGGCTCGCGAACTTTTTCCTGTACTCGCTCACAAGCTCGTTGTGTTTCTGATCCGGATCTTTTGCCTCAGCAATCTCCTTTCTGAATATTATGTTAATTGCACCATGCGGACCCATAACGGCAATTTCAGCCGTAGGCCAAGCATAGTTGACGTCTGCTCCACTGTGCTTGCTACCCATGACATCATAGGCTCCGCCATAATCCTTCCTCAGAATCACCGTAACCTTAGGCACTGTGGCCTCGCAGTAGGCGTACAACAGTTTTGCCCCGTGCTTTATGATGCCACCGTGCTCCTGCTCAACACCAGGCAAGAAGCCGGGCACGTCCACAAACGTGACAATCGGAATGTTAAATGCGTCGCAGAAACGGATGAAACGCCCCGCTTTCATCGCACTGTTAATGTCCAACGCGCCAGCGTAGAAAGCCGGCTGATTCGCCACGATGCCCACGGTCTTGCCTTTTAACCGTGCGAAGCCGTTGACGATGTTCTTCGCCCACAAAGGCTGAACCTCAAACAACTCGCCATTGTCTACCACACGATAGATAACCTCTTTAACATCATATGGCTTATCCGGGTCGTCCGGAATGATTTTGGCCAAAGTTTCATCCGTGCGGTTCGGGTCATCACCCGTCTCGACAATTGGTGGGTCCTCTAAACAGTTGCTCGGCAAGTAACTCAACAACTTCTTGATAAGCTGGATGCAATGCTCTTCATCCTTCGCGATGAAATGAGCAACGCCGCTGGTTTGACTGTGAACCATCGCACCGCCCAACTCTTCAAACGAGACCTCCTGTCCCAACGCCGCTTTAACCACGTCCGGCCCCGTGATGAACATGTGACTCGTCTTATCCACCATTATAACAAAATCCGTAAGCGCAGGAGAATACACAGCGCCGCCCGCACAAGGCCCCATAATCGCCGAGACCTGAGGAACAACACCCGAGCTGATAACATTGCGGAAGAAAATGTCACCGTAACCCGCAAGACTCGCAACGCCCTCTTGGATCCGCGCACCGCCAGAATCATTCAAGCCTACAACAGGCGCACCCGTCTTCAAAGCAAGGTCCATAAGCTTACACACTTTCTTCGCAAACATCTCACCGAGCGAACCGCCGAAAACCGTGAAATCCTGAGAAAACACATACACAAGCCTACCGTCAACAGTCCCGTAACCAGTGACCACACCGTCACCAGGTACTTTCTTACCGTCCATCCCGAACTCGGTGCACTGATGCACCACAAACTGGTCAACCTCGTTGAAACTGCCCTGGTCAAGCAGAAGCTCAACACGCTCACGCGCCGTAAGCTTACCCTTCGCATGCTGATCCTCAATCCGCTTCAGCCCACCGCCCAGCACAGCCTGCTCGCTCAGCTTCCTCAACTGCTCTATCTTCTCATTGACCGAAGGCTCCTTCACCAAACCCACCCCATTACCTCACCATAATGTAGAAGACAGACTATTCTATTAATTACTTTACCACTAAAACCGCCCAAACTCCATGGTCAAACCACCTGCAAAGATACATCGCCCACGCGTAACTCTCGAACCGACCCGTCCTCGAGCTCCAACGCCAAAGCACCCTCAGAAGTAACGTCCACCGCAACCCCCGTGTAACTTTCAGAATCAACGTCAACCCTGACCTGACGCCCAAGAAACCCCGCAAGCTTCTTCCACCTTTTCAGAACAGCAGTCGACCCCTCATCAACGAACACAGCGTAAACCTCGTCCAGCTTCTCAAGCACGGCAAGCAACAAATTCGTATTGTCAACATGTTTGCCTAACTCATCCTCGATGGAAGTCGCAGTCTCCCAAACCTCCTCCGCCAAAGCTTCCCTGACCTTAAAGTTCGCGTTAACCCCAACCCCGACAACCGCATGATCCACCTTCCCGCCTGAAGTTTTCATTTCAGCAAGTACTCCACCTATTTTCTTTCCATTCACATACACGTCGTTAGGCCACTTCGTCTCCGCGCGCAACTCACAAAGTTCACGTAGAACCTCAGCAACAGACAGACTCGCAACAAACACGAGCTTCGCTGCCTCACTTGCCTCTGCTTTGGGTCTTAGCAATACAGAAAACCATAGTCCACCCTTGGGCGAAAACCATTTCCTCCCAAGTCTTCCCCGCCCAGCCGTCTGAACCTCAGCCAGTACAACCGCACCCTCAGGCATATCACGCGAAGTCATGGTCTTCATCAAATCATTAGTCGAAGAAACACTCGGTACGCGAAAAAGCGTCTTCCCGATAATCTTCTCTCGCGACATGTTCCAGTTCTGCATAATCGTCTCCAGCCCTCGCTGTCCTGTGCTCTTCTCAAGCTAACCATCGGTACTAGTTAAAGTCTCTCCGCGAGTCGTGCAGCTATCCCGTTCGAAACCGTAGATCAAGAGCGGCCGTTACGTCTCACTTTCCAAGTAACAAAAGGGTAGCCAAAGACACAACGACGAACGCAGGAAGAATCATACTCGAAGCGCGCGCTCGTAGGCGTTCTCGTCGTCGTCCCAGCCGCAGCAGCAAAAAACCTAGGCGCTGACCTGTTCAAATGCTCGCTCCTAGGCGCTGTCTTCGGAGCCATCAGCGCTTCCACAGGCATACTCCCCTCAGGCTACCTGAACCTGCCAACAGGTCAAATCGTAGTGTTCGCAAGAGTCACAGTATTCACAGCAACTGTGCTCGCGAAATGGAAAACAAGAGGGTAGGCGGGGGGGCTATTTGGGCAACTGCACAAGCTCCATAAGCACACCTTTCGTGCTCTTCGGACTGACGAAAGCGATTTTCTTTCCTTCCGCACCGTCCCGCGGCTTCTCATCCACAAGAACCACGCCCTTCTGCTTGAGCTTTTCAAGAACAACCTCAATGTCAGTCACCCTGACTGCAACGTGATGAATGCCTTCCCCTCGAGTCTCAAGAAACTTCGCAACAGGACTATCACTCCCCAAAGGCTCCAACAGTTCGACCTGAGTTTCACCACCGAAGGAAAAGAAGGCCACCTTAACCCTCCTTTCCTTCAAAACGTGAACACCCTTCAACTCAAAACCCAGCAGGTCACGGTAAACTGCAATAGCTTCATCCAGACTCTTCACGGCAACACCAACATGATCCATACCCTCAAACATCCTAATGTCCGCTCCTTAGATTCACGGCTAACCTCAAGCTACCCAGATTATAAAAGAGTTGCTGGCAAACACGCACAGAGCGGCCAATAGCACGAGAAACCATTATAAACGCTGAACAGCCATGAATAGACCATGCCAGACAAAGTCCATTGCGCCCACATCCTAGTCAAGACAGAACAAGAAGCAAAAACACTCCTCGAACGCCTGAACAAGGGCGAAAAATTCGCAAACATAGCCAAAGAAGGATCACTCTGCCCATCAGGAAAAAACGGCGGAGACCTAGGAACCTTCACCAGAGGAAAAATGGTCAAAGAATTCGAAACCGCAGCTTTCAACCTGCAAAAAGGACAGACTGCACCGATAGTAAAAACGAAATTCGGGTACCACATAATAAAGAGACTGGAATAGCCGCAGTCGAGACCCATCAGAAAACTCGGGGGCCTTGCCAATCATAGAAATCAAAGTGCGTTGAATCGGCTTTTTTTCTGCTTACAGATTCGCTTGTCCCAAGCGCGTACTAGCTTTTTGTCACGGCCACAAAATTCCTGAAAATCTCTTCACCGTGCTCAGTATTATTCACCTCAGGATGGAACTGAACACCATAAAACTGCTTCTTAACATGCCTCATAGCTTGTATCGCACAGTTGTCAGAAACCGCAAGCACCGTAAAATCCTTAGCCTCTTTAACCTCGTCATTGTGCGATTCCCACACCAAGAACTCTTTGGGCAACCCCTTGAACAACGCGTCCTCGTCTACGACTCTTATCCTTGCCAAACCATACTCCGGAATTTCCGAAGGACCAGCTTTTCCACCGCAATGAACCGCCATCAGCTGATGGCCAACGCAGATGCCCAGAATCGGACCCTTGAACTCCTCTAGATAGTCTGTGCAGTTGCCCAGTCTTGGAGATTCCCATGCGATCCTCGGGGCTCCACCGCTCAAAATCAACGCGTCAGCATCAATCTCCGTTACAGGCGTCGTGTTCAGTATGATTTTTGTGTCGCATCTGATTTCGCGCAGTACCCGCCAGATCCTGTGCGTCCATTGCCCACCGTTGTCGACAACGTAGACTTTACTCATACTCGATGGTCCCTGGCGGCTTGTTCGTCACGTCATAGACAACCCTGCTCACGTCGTCCTTCAACGTGTTAGTAATCCTCACTGATATCCGCTCCAAAACTTTATGCGGAATAGGTGAATAAGCAGCACTCATACCGTCCAAGCTTTCAACGGCACGAACCGCAACAACAGGCCCATACGCCCGAACATCACCGTGAACCCCCACAGTCTTGCATGGCAACAACACAGCAAAGTACTGCCAAGGCCTGCTCATCTCTCCTCGCTCCACTGCCTTATCAATTTCCTCCTCTACGATCGCGCAGGCTTCCCGCACGATCCTAGCATTCTCAACCGTCGCTTCGCCCAGAATCCTCACAGCCAACCCAGGCCCTGGAAAGGGTTGCCGACCATAAACCTCCTTGGGCAGTCCCAGCTTTTCACCTACTAATCTCACCTCATCTTTGTACAAGTCCCTCAGAGGCTCAACAATCTCAAACTCAATTTGCTCAGGCAAGCCACCCACATTATGATGAGACTTGATAGTATCGCGTAACCCGCCGCCGCTCTCAATCCAGTCCGGGGCAATCGTGCCCTGCACAAAGAATCGGGCATTCTCTCCGGCTGCCACTTCTTCAAAGACCCGGATAAACAGTTCACCGATAGTCTTCCTCTTATGCTCCGGATCAATGACGCCTTTGAGTTTCGCATAGAACCGCTCTTTCGCGTCCACAACAAGAACGTTCAAACTCAGTTTCTTCAACATTTTCTCATTATTCGCGATCTCGTTTTTCCTCATGTAACCCGTATCAACAAGCACACAATGCAAATGCTCCCCAATTGCCCTGCTGACCAAGATGGCAGAAACAGTTGAATCCACACCACCCGAGATCCCGATGATTGCTTTTCCTTTGATTCTGCCCTTCAATTGAGCAGTCGTTTCAGCAATAAAAAGGTCAGCATCAAACATGGGACCATCACAGTCTAGCATTCACAAAGAAATATAAAAGCATTGTAAAAGTAAGTTGCAGCATCAAAACCAACATTGCCTAGGCGGAAGAAACTGGAAAAACTATAAAGCCAACATTATAGACTAAGGCTATTCTCTCCCAGAAAGGTGAAATTTATGGAAAAGTGCAGTCATGACATACTCATCATCGGAGCTGGACTAGCCGGATTGAGAGCTGCCGTCGCAGCCGCCGACGTTGACAACAAGCTTGACATCGCAGTCATTTCGAAACATCATCCGCTGCGTTCGCACTCGGTCTGTGCACAGGGGGGAACCGGTGCGGTAACGAATGAAAAAGATTCGTTCGACCTTCACGCATACGACACCGTCAAAGGCGCAGACTTCCTCGCCGACCAAGACGTTGTCGAATTCTTCGTAAGACAAGCCCCAAGAGAAATCGTACTCACTGAGCACTGGGGATGTCCCTGGAGCCGAACAAAAGAAGGAAAAATAGACCAACGCCCTTTCGGCGGCCACACTTACCCAAGAGCCTGTTTTGCAGCGGACATGACAGGCTTCCACGAGATGCAGGCGCTATACGGAAAAGCCACCACTTATGCCAACTTGAAATTCTATGACGAATGGTTCGTCACATCGATTATTGTCGAAAACAACACCGTCACAGGACTAACGGCAATTGAAATGAAAACAGGTGTGATGAGCACTTTCAAGGCCAAAGTCATAATCATGGCAAGCGGTGGCCACGAACGCATCTACGAATTCACCACTTTCTCGCACACAACCACAGGCGATGGAATGGCAATGGCCTACCGCGCAGGCGCAGCCTTAGAAGACATGGAATTTGTACAGTTCCACCCGACCGGCCTAGTCCCTCCAGGCGTGCTCATCACAGAAGGAGCCAGAGGAGAAGGTGGCTACCTCCTCAACTCCAAGGGCGAACGCTTCATGAAACGTTACGCGCCCGAAAAGATGGAGCTCGCACCGCGCGACATAATCTCCAGGGCTGAGCAGACCGAAATCCTGGAAGGAAGGGGTTTGCAGGGACCGTACGGCCCATACATCGCCCTAGATCTCAGACATCTGGGCGAAGCAAAGATTACCGAAAGGCTCCCCCTCATCCGAGATGTCGCCGTGCAACTTGGCGGAGTCGACCCTGTCAAGGAGCCCATTCCGGTACGGCCCGCGGCGCATTATTCAATGGGCGGAATCAAAGCCAACATCAACACAGAAACACCCATAGCTGGCCTGTATGCCGCAGGCGAATGTTCATGCTTGAGCCTCCACGGAGCCAACAGACTCGGAACAAACTCGACGAGCGAATGCCTCGTCTTCGGAGCAGTCTCAGGTGAGCACGCGGCCAAATACGCTTTGAAAGCCGGATTCCACGAATTCTCACAGGAAAAGCCTGCAGCAGAAGAAAAAAGAGTTTTCAACCAGATCCTCGGAAGCGAAGGCACTGAAAAAGTGGCAACGATCAGAGAAACGATGAAACATATAATGAACGAAAAAGCTTGGATCTACCGAAGAGGAGACCAGCTTGAGACTGGCTTGAAAGAGATACGTCAACTCAAGCAGAGGTTCAAAAACATCAAAGTGGAAGACAAGAGCCGACCGTTCAACACGGGAATGCTCAACGCGTTGCAGTTGGACTTCATGCTCGACCTGGCCGAAGTCACGATGGTCAGCGCCCTGCTAAGAGCAGAATCACGGGGAGCACACTCCAGAACAGATTATCCGAAGAGAGACGACCAGAACTGGCTAAAACATACATTGGCGTACTGCACAAAAGACGGCCCTCGACTGGAATATGCACCAGTCACGGTAAGCAGGTGGCCACCAGTAGCCAGGACATACTAGGAGGAAAAAGAGATGAGCAGCAAAATCGAAAAGACCGTCGAATTCATGATCAGCCGATACGACCCAGAACAGAACAAACATTACACGTCAACGTTCAAGGTTCCGATAAGTAAAGGAACCACCATGCTAGACGCGCTCTTGTACATCAAAGACAACTTGGACGAATCACTCACTTTCAGACAGTCATGCAGAATGGGAATATGCGGAGACTGCGCAATAAACGTCGACGGCAAACCCATGCTAGCATGCTACACACAAGTACTGGACCTCAAAACGGATAGTCTCACCGTGGAACCACTTTCGAACGCTCCAGTCATAAAAGACCTCGTCGTCGACACACAACCATTCTTCAACACGCACAAACGTATAAGAAAAACGCTCATCAGACCAGAAGCGGATATGGAGCAACCTTCCGAATTCGTCCAGTCACCTGAAGAACTGAAGAAGTACTGGGACCTAACCCTCTGCATCAAATGCTCCATCTGCCACAGTGCTTGTCCCGCTGTGATAGACGAGAAATTCCTCGGACCCTCAGCACTTACAAATACTTACAGGTTTGTCACTGACTCACGAGACCAGGGACTGGACGAGCGTATCAAACCTATGGCCGACAACGTCTGGCTCTGCACACAGTGCAATTCATGCACTATGTTCTGCCCCAAAAAGCTACAATGCGCAAACGCCATCCTAGACGACCACAGTCTACTCATTGAAGCCGGAAACATCCCAAGAACAGTCAAAGACGTTCTGGAAAGCGTCTTCAAATACCACAACCCAATGGGCACACATCAGATGAAAAGGATGGAATGGGCAAAAGACCTAAACGTCAAAACCTACCCCGCCACGACCAAAGCCGACGTACTCTTGTTCACATGCTGTTCAAACACGTTTGACATTAGAAATCAAAACAGCGCACGAATAGTGGCATCAATCCTCAACAAGATAGGCGTGGATTTCGCTACCCTAGGCACCGAAGAATGGTGCTGCGGAGACCACATGCTCAGACTTGGCGAAAAAGGACTCTTTGAAGAACTGGCCACACACAACATCGCCACATTCCAAAACTTCAATGCGGAAAAAATCGTGACCATGTCACCACACTGCTACAACACTTTCAAGAACGACAAACCCTACAGCGACGCAAAACTGAACGTTCAACACTACACCGAATTCTTAGCCGACGCTATCCAAACTGGCAAAATCAAACCCAACAAGCTGGTTGACAGAAAAGTAGCTTATCATGACCCTTGCTTCCTTGGCAAACGCAACGACATTTACGACGCACCAAGAAAAATCCTCCAAGCAATTCCTGGATTGCAGCTTGTGGAAATGAAACGAACCAAACAGAGCAGCTTCTGCTGTGGCGGCGGAGCCGGCAGAGTCTGGACAGAAGAGGCAGAACCAGAAAAAAGGCCCTGCGTAAACCGACTGCATGAAGC
>Ga0315284_10017721_pt1 | contig 10102 bp, 8 predicted proteins | sample YL17G09_16_MG_FD_203696 | JGI IMG/M metagenome (GOLD analysis project Ga0315284, IMG submission 203696) | Sediment microbial communities from Yellowstone Lake, YNP, Wyoming, USA - YL17G09_16 | ecosystem: Environmental > Aquatic > Freshwater > Lake > Sediment | place: USA: Wyoming | collected...
AATATCGGCACATCTGAAGTGGAGTAATTTTCCTGTCATTCTGGAGCGTGTGAAATGAGTGAGATTGATGATAAAATCTTAGGGATGGAACCGGAAAAAGGGCGCTGGATGCTTGTAGTTCTCGGCATGGTTATCAACCTGTGCTTAGGCTCGATCTATTCGTGGAGTGTCTTTGTCGGACCTCTCACAAACTACTTCACAAAGGACCTGGGTCAGACTGTCTCCGCCAGCGAGATCCTGTTGCCGTTTTCAGTCTTCCTGGCATTCTTTGCCATAGCAATGCCGTTTACCGGTAAATATATTGAAAAATATGGTCCACGGAACATTACAATCATTGGTGGGTGTCTCACCGGCCTGGGCTGGCTCCTTTCATCCTTTGCCGGCTCTGTCCAGTGGCTCTACCTCTTCTACGGTGTGATCGCCGGCATTGGCGTTGGCATCGCCTATGGAGTTCCTGTTGCTATTGCAGCCCGCTGGTTCCCGGACCGTCGTGGGCTGGCAGTTGGTCTGACCCTGCTCGGCTTTGGGTTCTCTGCAGTACTGACTGCCAATATTGCAGGATTCCTCATCGGGGCTACGGGGGTTATGAACACATTCAGGGTGTTTGGTATAGCATTTATCATCCTGATCGTCGTACTCGCACTGCCCCTGAAATTCCCCGCAGCCGGATGGAGGCCTGCCGGATGGACACCTCCTGCCCCGGCAGCCGGTCAGGCAGTCACCTGTGAATTCCAACGCGGGCGGATGCTGAAAACTTCCACATTCTATGCGCTATGGGCCTGCTACTTCATCGGTTGTCTTGCCGGGCTCATGGCGATAGGCATTGCAAAACCGGTGGGCATCGATGTCGGGGTTGAAACCGGGCTTGCCACGATGCTCGTTGGCGCCTTTGCTGTCTTCAACGGTTTTGGGCGCCCGGTTTTTGGCACCCTTACGGACAAGCTGACTCCCCGGAATACAGCTATGGTATCCTTCGTGCTAATCGCACTGGCGTCGATCCTGATATGGCAGGTCCCGTCTGTGCCGGTGTACATCCTTGTATTCGCCGTCCTCTGGGGCTGTCTTGGCGGCTGGCTGGCCATCGCCCCGACTGCTACAGCAAGTTACTTCGGCACCTCCGATTACCCGCGGTGCTACGGCGTGATGTTCCTTGCATACGGAGCAGGTGGCATTGCCGGACCACAACTTGCCGGGTTCATCAAGACATCAACGGGATCCTATCTCGGGGTGTTCCCGTATGTGCTCGCGCTTGCAGTCATCGGTCTTGTAATCGCATTTACGATGCTGAAACCTCCGCAGGCGCCCCATCAGACCTAATCCTTTTTTATCCACGCTCAGGCTGGTAGATGCGCTTTCGCTGGGCCATGCGGTAGCCGGAGACCACCAGAACCGTATCGCCAAATTCCGCATCAAGCACCGGATCCCCGGAGTCTACATAGAGGACGGGAGTTTCCCGGAGTTTGTGCGGGGTCGCAACCACGATGATGTTGCTGATTCCCACACGTCGTACGATACGTACACTGATCTGCTGGTTCCCCCTGCCAAGGATAAAACCCTGTGCACCGATCGGGCTGAGGATAATTTTTGCCTCATGTCCGTGTTCAAGCAAAGCCCAGAGCGTTTTTTCAGAGATATCCATGGCAATGGTTTTCCCGTTTTTTACCGCATCGACGCCCAGCAGGGTTTTATTCACCCCGATTTCGCGGGCGATGAATTCGGTGGTTGTCCCTGCGCCGAGGATATAAAGCACATCCGGGATTATAATCTCGTGGAAAAATCGGGCGATTTCTCCTTTTGCACGTTCTTCATCGCCTTCTTCAAACATTTGTTTGGAGGACTGCACTTTTCCCGCAAGATCCGGGGTGCGGGCAATACCGTGTAACCGGGTTTTCAGCTTCCCTGCCCGGTACGCCTCCTCGTCCACATCCATCACTTCGGAATCCCGCAGGGATTTTATCTGGTATCCTGCCACAAGCTCTGCTGCGGTTACCGGATCAATGGCAAAAACGGCCGAATACATCTTAACACCGGCGGGAATCCCCAGAATCGGCACATACCTGCCCACCGCATCAAAGATGTCCCGGGCGGTTCCGTCACCACCACAGAACAGGATCAGGTCAACACCGGCTTCCAGGAACATATGTGCTGCCTGCCGGGTATTCTGAGCATTGCTTTCACCTTTGAAATGATAGAGTACCTGATACTTTTGTATTCCTGTTTCCCTAAGAGTGTCCTCGCCCATAGCACCAGAACAGGTGACAAATTCCAGACTTTTATCGTGTGCGAGCAGCGCTAGCGTGATACGAGCCCGGTTTTTTGCGAGCGGCAATGCCCCGCGACGACGGGCTTCCTCTACATTGCCATCGGTTCCCTTGAGCCCCACGGCTCCTCCCATACCGGCAATAGGGTTGATGAGAAATCCGATCTTTTTCATAAAAAAAGATTTACGAAATTTTGGGTATCCGGGCGATGGATTCTTTAATCAGCTCATCCGGATACTCGTAATCTACCAGTTTGCCTTCGTAGAAGGCATCATATGCCGACATATCAAAATTGCCATGCCCTGAACAGTTGAAGAGTATCGTCTTTGCTTCACCGCTCTTTTTACATTTGAGCGCCTCGTCAATCGCTGATTTTACTGCATGGGACGTTTCCGGGGCGACAATAATCCCTTCCGTTCGGGCAAATGTCTTGGCAGCTTCAAAAACCTCATTCTGGTGGTAAGCTACACCCCGCATTACCCCATCATATACAAGCCGGGATACAATCGGCGAATCACCATGATAGCGGAGACCTCCTGCATGTATGGAGGGGGGAACAAAGTCGTGCCCGAGCGTGAACATCTTGAGGAGCGGGGTGTAACCAGCTTCATCGGCCAGATCGTAGGTATACAGCCCTTTGGTCAGCGTCGGGCAGGATGCCGGTTCAACAGCGATTAGGTCAACATCTTTATGCTTCCCGGTCAGCTTATCCCCGGCAAACGGGAACGAGATGCCGGCGAAATTGGTCCCTCCACCAATGCACCCGATCACTACGTCCGGGTAGTCATCTACCATCGCGAGCTGCTCGCGGCATTCAAGTCCTATCACGGTCTGGTGGAGACAGACGTGGTTCAGCACCGAGCCCAAAGCGTAGTTGGTGTTGCTGTGGCTGGCGGCATCCTCCACCGCTTCCGATATGGCCATTCCCAGACTTCCCGGGGTATCAGGGTCTTTTTCCAGCATTGCCCGGCCTGCATTTGTCCTGGTGCTCGGGCTGGGGATGCATTCAGCACCCCATACATTCATCATCGACTTCCGGTAGGGTTTCTGTGTGTAGCTTGACCTGACCATGTAGATAGTGCACTCCAGATCATAGAGCATTGTGGCGAATGCAAGCGCTGAGCCCCACTGCCCGGCACCCGTCTCAGTTGCTATCCTCTCGACTCCCGCCTTCATGTTGTAATATGCCTGCGGGACCGAGGTGTTCGTCTTATGACTCCCGGCCGGACTGACCCCCTCCCACTTGTAGTAAATCTTCGCTGGCGTTTTTAGGAATTTTTCAAGCCGGTGGGCACGGTAGAGCGGGCTCGGCCTCCAGAGTCGCAGTACGTCCCGCACGTCTTCCGGGATGTCAATATAGCGGTCAGTTGTAACTTCCTGCCGAATCAGCTCCATCGGGAAAATCGCTGAAAGATCCGCAGGCCCAATCGGTTTCTGGGTTTTAGGATGAAGCGGTGGATCGAGTGGTGACTTCAGATCCGCCTGGACATTATACCATTTTTTTGGTATCTGCTCCTCATCAAGGAGGATTTTTGTTTGCATACAAAGTACTTGTTTTGTATAAATATATACATTGTGCAACAAATTTGTACACTGTTCTGGGATGTGTACATTATTTTAATGCAATTGCACGATGTTAAACCAAGACATTAGTAATCACAAGAACAACACTTTAGATTCCGCCTTCCATACCATTATTATACTCAGGATAGTATCTGTAAAGGAGTTGTTATTTCAGCAACAACAGAAAGATCCAAGAGCGGAACAGGGGATTATCGGATGAAACATTCACTTTTTGATATTCTCATCAGACCCGGGGCATTCTTCCAGGATGCAATCGCGGAAAAGGATATTATCTATACCATGACAGGGATTTAAATGAAAAACACACGATTTATTATACTCACAGCTCTCTGCCTGATTTTCAGCACAGGAGTTGGTGCGGTAACCGCATTCCAGACGGACGAATCTATTGTTTATGCTGGCAATGTCTATGTTTCCAATGTTACGTATGATCCCGGATCTTTTTTTACCGATGATACTGGTACCGTCATGGTATATGTTACCAACGGCAACTCTGCCCAGAGTGTCGTGGTAAATCATGTAACCATCGGTGACAAAAATATCAGGCTCACAAGCACACCCTATGATTCCTCGGCCAATATCGGTCCTCTCCAGAGGCAATCGTTCGTTTTTTCCATTGTCGCTGATGCCCGAGATGGAACGTATTACCCGACGTTTTCCCTGAGTTTCCGCGATGCCGACAGTCTTTACTACCGGGCAATGGTACAGGTAGATAACACACCACTTGAACTAACGATTGTCGACAAACCCGAAACGTTTACCCAAGGGAAGAAAAAGACCATTTATATGCAAGTGGCTAATCCCCGGAAAAATGATCTAAGGAATGTCATACTTGAGGTTTCCGGCAACGGAATTACAGTAACTCCGGCAAAAACCTTCATCGGGAATCTTGCTTCTGGTGCCAAAATACCGGTAAACTTTACCGTAATTCCCGAGCAGGAGACTTCCCTTATTCTCACGGTAATGTACAATAATGGTAATAATCTCCATAAAGTGACGATGGATCTCCCGATTACATTTGGGATCGATAAAAAGCAGGCAAACCCCGTTATCAGCAATGTCCAGGTAAAATCTGAAGGTGGTATCTACCACATCACCGGTGATGTGAATAATGCCGGGCTGGAAACGGCAAATACGGTCATGGTAACTTCACTTTCACCAGCGGTTCCGCAGGACCCGTATAAGACCTATGTTGTTGGTGCACTCAAACCTGATGATTTTGGGAGCTTTGAGGTTACATTCTCGGCAAATAGCACTACAAATATCCCGATTCAATTATCGTACAAGGATACGGATGGCAACCTGTACACTTCTTTACAGGATGTAAAAATTTCGGCATCTGGAACTACCCCACAGAATAATGGGGTGTCAAATCTTCTCTTTACCCTTATCGCTGTGGTGATTGTACTCGTGGCCTGTATCGGTGGATGGTACTTCTACGTGAGAAGGAACAAGAAGTGACCACCTCTATGGACGATCAACCCGTCATGGTGTTCAAAGACGTAGTCAAAGTGTACCCGTTACCATCAGGTGACGTAACTGCGCTGGATGGTGTCTCTTTCCAGGTTAACCGGGGGGAGTTCATCTCGGTCATGGGACCTTCGGGTTCCGGGAAGTCTACCCTCCTGAACCTGATGGGGTGTCTTGACACGGCAACATCCGGAGACATTTTTATCAGCGGAACCCGTACCGGGGACATGTCCGATAAAGAGCTTACCGATCTCCGGAGAGACCGGATCGGATTTATATTCCAGTATTTCAACCTCTTCCCGCTATTGAACATCATCGAGAATGTAACGTTCCCGATGATGCTGAAATCCCAAAAAGCTGTGGACCCGGAAAAAGGGCGTGCAGCGCTCCGGTCGGTTCAGCTGGATGATTCGCTCTTCACCCACACACCCATGGAAGTATCGGGTGGCCAGCAGCAGAGAGTCGCTGTTGCCCGGGCACTCATCAATGACCCTGACATCCTTCTCTGCGATGAACCAACCGGCAACCTTGACTCAAAGACCGGTGCCGGCATTATGGAGCTGATGTCAGAACTCAACCGTAAGGGCACGACCATTATCATGGTCACGCATGACATGAATATCGCTGAATATTCAAAACGGACAATCCGTATCGCAGACGGGAGGATAGTGGCATGATTTTTTGGGAAATTGCCAAACGGAATATCCGGATTCACCTGCTCCGGTCAACCCTCGCCATGCTGGGAATCGTGATAGGGGTGGTTGCGATTGCATCCATGGGGATCTTAGGCAACAGTATGGTTCTCACCGTTTCAGACAGCCTGAGAACGGTTGGTGATAGCGTGATCGTAACCCCCCATGTCGGGGGAACTATGCGTGGTTTCGGCGGTGGTGGAGGGGGATCAACCTCACTCACAATTTCGGATCAGGATTTCCAGCAGATAAAACGGGTTTCCGCCCCTAATGTTGCAATACCGGTTCTCCAGACTTCAGACCGGATGAAGCTTGGTGTCGGAGGTGACGATCTTGTAGCACCGATCTATGGGTTGAGTCCCGACGACGTCCCGGACTTCCTGAAGCTAAAGGAAGGGGGTTACAGCCGGGGGAATTCAGGATGCCTTGTGGGATCAACGTTTGCAAAAGACAACAATGTGAACGTCGGATCCCGGATTTCGATCGGGACTGATGGAAATAAAGGCACGTTGCGGGTTACCGGCATTATTGAGGAACGGGGAATGGCTTTTGATGTCAGTACTGATTCGGCAATTGTCGTGACTAAGGATTGGTTTGACAGTTCCTATAACCGTAACGACTACGATAAAGTTGTTGTCAAAGTGAAAAATCTCGACGATATCGTAAGTATAAAAACCGCTATTGAGACGCAGATGAACCGAAGGGATACTACCGTAGATGTGATGGATACACGCAAAACCATGGAAACCATCTTCCAGGCATTCGGCCAGATCACCACGTTCGTTTCTGCTATCGGCGGGATATCGATGCTGGTCGCGGGCGTTTCCATTCTGAATATCATGATGATGTCGGTGACCGAACGGATCAAGGAGATCGGCATCATGCGCAGCATCGGGGCACAGCGAAAAGAAGTTATGTCGATGTTCCTCTATGAGGCAGTCATTCTTGGTGTTGTCGGCAGTATCATCGGGGGTATTCTGAGCCTGCTGGGGGGATACGCCATCAGCAGCATGCTGTTACAGACAACAAAGTACCTGTTTGTTCCCTCCAGTATGATCCATATTGTTTACGGAATGTCATTTGGCATCATCATCTGCCTGATCTGCGGTATTTACCCTGCATGGCGTGCAGCGAACCTCAACCCTATCGACGCACTCAGGCACGAATAATCTCTTTTTCTTTTCCAACCCTGTCGATACAGAACCTATTAACCGGTTGCATACATACTGGATCGTATGAGCCCGGCACCTGTCTCCCCGATTATCGATCCCGACTGGAACGAGATCTGGAAGGCGCGACAGAAACGGCACGAATCATCAAAACATTTTGAGAACTCCTCACATGACTGGAACAGGCGGGAGAATGCAGAGCGGTACGATGTAAGCTCTCGGAATGAGTATGACGATCGTGTGAAGATAACGATAGCCAGACTCGATATTAAAAAAAATTCACGGGTACTCGACATTGGTGCCGGACCAGGTACACTGGCGATCCCCCTTGCGCCACTCGTCAACGAAGTAACCACGGTCGAACCCGGCGAGGGCATGGTTTCAATACTCAACGAACATGCCAGAAAAAAGAAGATCACCAATATTACCTCCATCGAGAAACGCTGGGAGGAGATCGATATATCGCGTGATTTGTGCGGCCAGTATGATGTAGTGATCGCTTCGCTCTCGCTCACTATGTATGACATCCAGGAGTCACTTGAAAAAATGAACACTGTCTCCCGCGATTATGTCTACCTGTTCTGGTTTGTGGACATGCCCTTCTGGGAGCGCATGTATGCAGATCTCTGGGAGCCACTTCATAAAAGCCGGTATTATTCCGGGCCGAAAGCAGACTGCCTGTTCAACGTGCTGTACCAGATGGGCATCTACGCAAATGTGGAGATGCTGCCGCTGAAAAAAGAGTACCGGTTCGCGACAAAGGATGAGCTGTTTACATTCTTCAAACACCGGTTTAACGCAAATACTGCGGCACAAGAGGGGATTATTGCTGATTATATTACACCGCTGATCCTGCATGAGGGCAACGAGGTTGTCATCTCCGGCAACTCAACGTTTGCGAAGATATGGTGGAGAAAAGCGGGGTGACTTTCTGTTTTTTAAGAGATAGTTGAACATTCCGTGGGGTTCTGTATCCGGCTTACACCTGCCCCTGCCAGTCAGGTATTTCTCCCATGCGACACCGGGAAATTGCCGAGCCCGACTGAGCGATCACCCCCCAGAGCAGCCCAAAGCCTGAAATGCGTTTTACGCGTAAGAATTCGTCAACTGGTGGTTACCCGGAAGGCAGGGATGTAATTTCCAGGAGATTCAGGAAGTAATCAGACCCAATTTCTTTGCTGGTTTCTCACGGTGAGTCCAGGTCCGCAAGATACGGCTTGATGTCAATTACGGGTGTCCCGTCAAAGGCATCGAGCCCCCGGACCCGTAGCACCCCGTCTTGGATTTCGAGCAGATCAACGAGGCAGAGACTGATAGGGTTCGGGCGGTCAGGTGAGCGGATGGCAAAAACACCGCGCTCGACCGTGTCCTGCGGGGGGATTGCCCGGAGTGTCCTGCGGTCAGCCCGGTCGAACCAGCTGATGACAAAGAGGTGTTTTTTCTTTTCCAAGCCATAAAGCCCGTCGCGATAGGCCGGGTCAATGACGATCTCGGAGACCGTGTCCGAGAGCCGCCCCTGCCGGGGAGCGTCTCCATGCTTTTTGTACGGGGACCTGACATACCCGATCGGGTGGAGCTCGATGGTCATGGGGGATTCTTCCGGAGCATTGTCCGGTTGCGATGAAAAGGATTCCGGTATTCCTGAACCATTTGAGGTGAAAGATGATGACTGGTAAAATCACACTTTACAATAACCAACTTTTTCGTTCGCACCGGTTCATAAAAAAAATTCTGATGAAAAACCGTAGGGCTTATCTCCCGCTAACCCTGCGGATCCGCCCCATCGCCTCTTTGAGCTTCTCCATCGAGGTTGCATACGAGAGCCGGATCCACCCGGGAGCATAGAATGCACTGCCCGGGGTTGCAGCGACATGCCCCTGTTCGAGCCAGCGGGTAGCAGTCTCCATATCATCACCACCGACTTTGACAAACGCATAGAATGCCCCATCTGCCGGTGCTGTCTCGTACCCCATCAGGTTCAGTTCAGAGATCACGTATTTTCTCCGACGGTCAAACTCGATCCGCATTGCTTCAACGCAATGCTGGTCACCTTTGAGTGCTGCCACCCCACCCCACATTGCGAATGTGGCTGCCTGGCTGACAGAGTGCTGCTGCACTTTGGACATCTCCCGTATGATCTCAACCGGTGCAACAGCATAACCCAGACGCCAGCCGGTCATTGCATATGCCTTGGAGAAACCGTTGATGGTGATGGTGCGCTGCGCCATATCGCCGAGTGCGGCAAGCGAGATGTGTTCCTTGCCGTATACCATCTTCTCGTAGATCTCATCTGACATAGCGTAGATATCGTGATCCTCACAGAGATCCGCAACCAGCTGCATTGACTTTTTGTCAAACACAGCACCCGAAGGGTTTGAAGGCGAGTTAACTACGATCATCTTTGTCTTTGCATTCACCCGCTCCAACAGGGTATCATCAAGCTGGAACGTCCGGGGATTGACCGCGTGTCTGACAATCTTTCCCCCGGCGATCTGGACGCAGGGTTCATACGATACCCATGCCGGGGTGAGCAGGATCGTCTCATCGCCCGGGTTCAGGACGGCTTCCATAGCCTCATAGATCGCATCCTTCGCACCGCACGCGACAATTACCTGTGAAGGGGTGCAGGGAAAATGGTTCTCGCTCCTGATCTTCTCGCTGATAGCAGAGAGGAGTTCAGGAATGCCGTTGCTTGGCGCATAATGCGTCTCGCCCCGGTTCAGTGCATCGATGCAGGCATCCCTGATATGCCGCGGGGTATCGAAGTCCGGCTCACCGATCGAGAGGCTGATGACATCGATACCATCGCGCTGCATCGTCTTTGCCTTGTCGGAGATCGCAAGTGTTGCGGAAGGTTCGACAGCAGCAATCTTCCTGGAGAGCTTCCTCATTTCAATCGCTGGACAAGTTTGATAGCCGATTCGAC
>Ga0315284_10017722_pt1 | contig 10102 bp, 9 predicted proteins | sample YL17G09_16_MG_FD_203696 | JGI IMG/M metagenome (GOLD analysis project Ga0315284, IMG submission 203696) | Sediment microbial communities from Yellowstone Lake, YNP, Wyoming, USA - YL17G09_16 | ecosystem: Environmental > Aquatic > Freshwater > Lake > Sediment | place: USA: Wyoming | collected...
CTAGACACTGTTTGGATTACTGGTAATGGTAGTATCTGGGGTCTAACTCCTGCTGGAACATCTCCTGCGTATTTCACGTTTTCAACTGATGGGCTGCTCGGGAAATATGGTGTTGTTGCTTTGGTGAATGACACATTCAACAAGACAGCAAAGTCAAGCAGTATCTCAGTCACAATCTACACTACCACAACAACGACCACGACTATTCCTCCGAAGATTACGTCCTTTAAATTAGGTACGACTAGTGTCCTGCATGGGACGTCGTTCAATGCAACAGTAAACTTTACCGTCGGGTCATATCCGTTGGACATGGTTTGGGTGACCGGGAATGATAGTATCTGGGGTATTATGCCGGCTAATGTTTCGCCTGCGTTTTTCACGTTTTCGACTGATGGGTTGCTCGGCAAATACACTGTTACCGCACGAGTGAATAACACCCTCAATAAGACGGCTACATCCTCCAGTATTTCAGTTAACATATATACTACAACAACAACGACAACAACTATTCCCCCTAAGATTACATCCCTTAAACTTAGCCAAACAAATGTTTTACGGGGAATTCATTTTAACGCAACAGTCAATTATACTGCTGGAACCAACCCACTAGACACAGTTTGGTTAACTGGAAATGGCAGTACCTGGAGTCTTATGCCGGCTGGAGATTCTCCTGCGTATTTCACGCTTTCAACTGATGGACTGCTTGGGAAATATAGTGTTGCTGCATGGGTGAACGACACATTCAATAAGACCGCAAAGTCAAGCAGTATTTCAGTCACAGTCTACACCACAACAACCACGACCACAACACTCCCGCCTAAAATCACATCATTTAAATTAAGTCAAACGAGTGTCCTGCAGGGTACACCATTTAATGCGACAGTCAATTACACATCTGGCACGAATCCGTTAGATTCAGTTTGGGTTACCGGAAACAGTAGTATCTGGGGCATTACGCTGGCTGGAGCATCCCCCGCGTATTTCACGCTTTCAACTGATGGACTGCTTGGGAAATATAGTGTTGCTGCATGGGTGAATGACACATTCAACAAGACGGCGAAGTCAAGCAGTATTTCAGTCACTGTCTACACTACCACAACCACGACCACAACACTCCCACCTAAGATCACATCCTTTAGTCTAGATAAGACGAGCGTAGTGCATGGTGTGTCAGTTAATGCGACAGTCAATTATACCTCCGGCACATACCCATTAGATACGGTTTGGGTGATGAGGAACGGCAGCATATGGGATATCCTGCCTGTCGGGATTTCCCCCACTTACTTTTCGCTTTCGACAGATGGGATGCTAGGCAAATACAATATCATAGCGCGGGTGAACGACACAAGCAACAAAGTAGTTTCATCTGCGACGAAAACATTGGTTGTTAATTAAACAAAAACCATGCCACATTAACCTTCCTCCAGCGTAGTTGATGACCTTGGAGTAGACCCCCGCTATAGTGATTCTACCCTGCGCCCACACCTGGGTTGCCTCGAATCTTGCATGTCCCAATCAGCCACCTTGTCAGTTCCATGCGCAAAGTCGGCGGCCGATTCGGCTTTATCGCCTTTGTTTCACCTTATTTAATATCTGATAAGTTTTATACTATCCAACCATTCCACATTAACATTTGAAATGTCCACAAACTCAAGGAAACATAAGGGGTTCTCAAGAGAAGATAATGCCGAAAAACCTAAAGCGTCATCAAAGTTCATACCGAAGTCCATTGCGCCATATTGGAGAAGCGTGGATGCGGCTTATGAGCGTCAGTTGGGGAGGCTTCCAGCGTGGCTTACTCCGTGGGTTAGGGATCTTGTTGATGTCGCATTGAATGTCTTAGTCATCATCGTCATCCTGCGTCTCCTCCTCGGTGCAGACATGCTCGTTCCTCTAGTCGTCGTAACATCAGAGAGCATGGTCCACGAGAGCGGGGACCTGGGGTGGATTACGTGGCTGAACAACAAGGGTGTCGGCAACTCCACGCTTAGTGCGTTCCCGTTGCAGGATGGGTTCAACATGGGGGACATGATAGTCGTCAAGGACCCTAAGGCTACATTAGGTGATGTCATCATCTACGAGCGTGACCTCGACCATCTGACGTTCAGCAGCCGCGACCCCATAATACACAGGGTAGTGGGCATAGTCCACGTGAAAGACTACGTGCCAGTGAGTGTTGAGGGGACGCTCGACTGCATGAGCATGACCCAGTTTACGCCATACGTGGACAAGGTGATAGCGTGCCAGCGCAATAGCGGCTACTGCCCGTACACAAGATACCCGAAAGGCGGCGACTTCAGCCTCTTCATAACCAAAGGCGACCACAATGATGCATCAGACCAGTGTAACCCGAAGATGCAGATATCCTATCCAGTAAACGACGCGCAAGTCACCGGCCGTGCCTTCATCAGGCTCCCGTACCTGGGGTGGCCTAAACTCCTCCTGAGTCTCATATTCAGGATACTGGCGCTGCCGTTTCAGATGTTAAGTTGATATGAGAACCACGGAAATCCTCCTCACGGTGGCGGTCCTATACTTCCTCATATTCAGTTCCCTTGCGGTCCACGAGGCGGGGCACATATACTCTGCGCAGTACATTACGAAGGACTGCATGTTCACTGAATCCAAGTTGACCTTCGATTTCCTCATACTCCGCCGCAGCGGGATGACGTACTTCACATGCAGTCACGGCATAAGCCGCCTTCCGAACCAATTATGGGCCCTTGACCTGAAGGACCCCACGGCACCCACGTTGACTTTGGATGTGGCGAAGGCTGAGGGCGCCCAGCTGATAACAAGTCCTCTTTCCACCGGCTGGTTCACGGCGCTCATGGGGCCGATAATAGAGATAGCATACATGTCAGTCCTCATAGACTGGCTCACGAGGTCTTTCAAGAGCATGCGGGCGATAAAGGTCGCTTACCTCCCGGTCCTCCTCATCATCTTCTTCTCAAGCCGCATGGACTTCCAGACTGCGGTGTCCGAGTCAAACAGCGCACTGTTCGCGGTAGCGTACGTCATAGCGTTCGCGGCGATAGCGCTTGCGCACCTGACATTGAACATCGAATACTACCGCCGCCTCAGTAGTTGATGGGGCGGTATTTTATTAAGCGTCGCGTGCAATATATAGCATCGGAATCGGGGTGGGGTGGCTTAAGCAGAATGAACTCCACCGACTACAAGAGAATATACGGCCTCCTAAACAGCAGGGATGACATAAAAAAAATAGCTGCAGAGGAGCACCTGAGGGAGGAACTACTCCTTGTCATCCTATCCCAAAAGATAATCCGCAATACCAAACGCGCCTACTATGAGGTGAAGAACAAGGCGCCTGCTCTCATAGGCAAGTGGATGCAGGGGACGAGGATAACCGACATTGCCAGGAACGAGAACTTCTCCCCAATCCTCACCGCGTCGATCATGCTCCAGCACACAGGCCTGAGCAAAAAGCAGTTCAGAAACTACATGAACGCCCCTGAGGCTGTAGTGGACCGCAGGCTCAGGAGCGACCTACAAGATGCGCTTAAGGAGGAGATAATCTACTCGCCGGACGGGGCGAGGATACAGTATGAGCGTGGAAAAGACGTGGAGCGGATTGTGAAGAAGTGGCTGGACATGCGTAAGGTCACATACATAACCGAATACGACGCCAAGAAGGGAGAGTACACGAAGACCCCGGACTTCAAACTGGAGGCGCCGATAAAGATACAGAACAAGTGGCTCAACTGGGTGGAGTGCAAGGCGAGCTTCGGCGACGAAGTCGAGTATCGCCGGGACTACCTGAAGCAACTCAACCACTACGTGAGTCTCTTCGGTGCGGGCATGGTGGTGTACTGGTACGGATATATAGAGGACATGCCAAATCACCTACGGGATGACAACATCGTGATGGCGGACAGGAAACTCTTCGAACATGATTAACGACATAATCCTCTGGGACATAGGACTAATAATAATATCAGCCACCCTCCTCGCGAACATAGCGAGGATACTGAAGCAGCCACTCATCATGGCATACGTCCTGGCTGGTGTACTCATCGGCCCGCTCGGCCTCAAGATAATCACCGACCATGAGGCGATACGAAGCCTCTCCGAACTCGGCATCGCCTTCCTCCTGTTCATAGTCGGCCTTGAGCTCGACCTGCGCAGGCTCCGCGACGTTGGGACCGTCTCGTCGGTGACTGCCATAGTGAGCGGAGTCGTGATCTTCGCTTTAGGTGCTGGTATTACCTACTATATGGGCTTCACAGACATTGAATCCATCTACTTCGGCCTCGCGCTCACGTTCTCGAGCACGATGATAGTCATCAAGATACTGTCAGACAGCAACGAGCTCGACACGCTCCACGGGAGGATTATTCTCGGCGTCCTCCTGGTGCAGGACGTCCTGGCGATAGTCGCCCTATCCGTCCTCACAACCATGGATAGCATGTCCATGACGTCGGTCGTCCAGTCTGCGATGTGGGGTCTGGGGATAGTCTGCACCGCCATCGTCTGCAGCAAATACCTGATACCGACGATATTCAAGTCCATATCAAAGTCTCACGAGCTCATGTTCCTCACGTCCCTGTCTTTCTTCTTCCTGTTCGCCAAGATGAGCGAGATGGCCGGGTTCTCCGTGGCAATCGGCGCCTTCGTCGCAGGCATCGCGATTGCGGCATTCCCCTACAACCTGGAGGTCGTGGGGAAAGTCAGGAGCCTGAGGGACTTCTTTGCGATAATATTCTTCGTCTCACTTGGCATGAAGATATGGGCCCAGAATCCCCTGTCTTTACTGTTCCCCTCACTGGTCATGCTCGGCGTTCTCCTAATACTCAAACCATTCGTGATGATGCTCACGACATCGCTCATGGGATACGGGCGGCGCGTCTCTTTCCTCACAGGCATAAGCCTCTTCCAGGTGAGTGAATTCTCGCTCATCATAGCGATGCAGGGCCTCAGCGAAGGTCACATATCAACTGAGGCATTCTCGATAATCAGCGTCATATCCGTGGTGAGCATAGCGTTGACGTCCTACTCGATAAAATACGACAATTACCTCTTCAGGACATTCTCTGATTGGCTAACCATATTCGACAGGTTCTCGAGGGTGGAGAAGGTACCTCAGGATACTGTGGAGGAGCCTCAGGGCAGGCATGTCGTGGTGGTGGGTTGCCATCGCCTCGGCTACTCCCTCGTGAAGACCCTCGAGAAGATGGGCAGGGAGTTCATAGTATTGGACTTCAACCCAGAGCGCGTGAAAGCCCTCATCAACGAGGGGATACCCTGCATCTACGGCGACCTCGGGGACATAGACGTCCTGGACAAACTACACCTCAAGAAGGCGGACATGGTCATATCGACCGTAGTCAATGACGAGGACAGCATGCTCCTCATAAGCGAGACCAAATACCACAACAGGAAGGCGCCTGTGATTGTCACCGTCGAGAACATCAGGCAGGCGCTTGAACTATACGACTACGGCGCAGACTACGTGATAGTCCCGAGGATGCTCTCCGGCGTCGTGGTCTCCGACATCGTGGAAGGCTACTTCAAGAACCTGCATAAGCTCGACCACATCAAAGACAGGCACCTGAAGGAACTTTTGAAGGTCGAGCACGAGGAGACCCTCAGCAAATACGAGTTCTCCTTCGTCACATCCATAGAGGAGAAGATACACTGGCATGACAGCAAAGACGAAGAACACGAGGGCGCGGGCCACAACCGCAGGAAAACGCATTAAACTGACTTACCAGGGACTCTACGATACGTACGGCCCACAACACTGGTGGCCCGGCGACTGCCCATTTGAGGTTTGCATAGGAGCCATCCTCACGCAGTCCACAAGCTGGACCAACGTGGAAAAGGCCATAGGAAACATGAAGGATGCTCGCATCCTCAGCATCAAAGGCATCCGACGGGTCAACAGCCGGAAATTAGCCGGTCTCATCCGACCATCGCTCTACTACAACGTCAAAGCACGCAAACTCAAGGAATTCATCAGGTTCCTGGACGAACAATACGCTAGCGACGTCAACAATATGCGAAAGACAGAGATGGCGGAGCTGCGCAAACAACTACTCGCCGTATGGGGCCTCGGCCCGGAGACTGTGGACTCCATGCTACTCTACGCCATAAGCAAACCATCATTCGTCGTTGACGCCTACACCAGGCGCATATTCTCAAGACTCGGTTTGTCTCACCCCCATTCCACATACGACGAACTCAAGAGCATGTTCGAGGCCAGCCTCCCAAAGGATGTGCGACTCTACAATGAATACCACGCCCTGATAGTACGACACGGCAAAACAGTCTGCAAAACCAAGCCGAAATGCCTGGAATGCTGCTTAAAAAAGGCATGTGCTAATAGGATACGATGACAATCATTTCCGTGTACGTCACGTTCCCAAGCCAGGGTCAGGCGAAGAAGATTACGGGTGCTCTCCTAAAGCAGCATCTTGTCGCGTGCGTTAACTACTTCCCAGTGAAGAGCGCTTACTGGTGGGGCGGGAAAATCGAGGAATCCGCAGAGGTCGCGACGCTCATGAAGGCCAGGCTGGAAAACTGGGATGCCATCAAGGCGCAGGTGCAGAAGACGCATCCCTACAAGGTCCCATGCGTCGTCCGATACGAAGTGCAGGCCAACGGAGCCTATGAGGAGTGGGTGGCGTCGGAGTCTAAGGGTGTGTAGCGCCTTTTTATATCTGTTTGTACATAATATTTAGTATATACTGAATATATGGATTATATAAAATGTCAAAGACATCCTATTCGCAGACAGAGCAGGAGTTTATCGAACGTGTGATAAAGGTCTTTGAGCGCCAGGGCCTCAATCCTACTGTACTACGGATATACATCTCCATATTCCTCTCCACCACGCCCCTCGGGCTGAAGGAGATTTCAGAGAGGACCGGCTACAGCATGTCGACGGTCTGCACCACAATGGATATCGTGGAGAGGAACATGGACGTCCGCGCCTTCAAGAAGCCGGGCAGCAAGAAGGTCTACTACGAGTGCCTCCACAACATGCTACTAATGCACCGCAAGAAGATGGAGCAGGCCTCAGATTCGACCAAGGAGATGATAGTCATCCTCACTGAAGCCGAGAAGCAGATGGCTCTTGCGCGCTCAGCAGATACGGTCACTAAACTCAAGTACGTGACACAGATGAGGCACGATTACGAGAGGTTCTACGAGATGTTCCATAAATTCTGTTTGACGATGGAATTCGCGGAAAAAAACCATGGAAAAACACAGTCACACTGAATCAGATGGCAAGGTTTGTGAGGGGGATAGGAAGCCCATCATACGATTAGACGACGTGTGGAAGGTCTATAAGATGGGGGAAGTCGAAGTCCCGGCGCTGCGTGGCCTCTCCCTTGAGATTTACCCGTGCGAGTTCGTCTCCATCATGGGGCCTTCAGGCAGCGGCAAGAGCACGTCCATGAACATGGTGGGGTGTCTGGATGTGCCTACACAAGGCCATATCTTCCTTGACGGCAGGGATATCGCGGAGCTTGAGGAGTCCGATCTCGCGCAGATCAGGGGGCGTAAAATCGGGTTCGTCTTCCAGCAGTTCAACCTGATAACGAGCCTGTCTGCGATGGAGAATGTGATGATGCCGATGATGTTCCAGGACGTGCCCACTTACGAGCGGGAGAGGCGGGCAAGGAGGCTCCTTGACATAGTGGGGCTCGGCAAGCGCGTCAACCACCGGCCCACCGAGCTCTCAGGCGGTGAGCAGCAGCGCGTCGCGATAGCGCGCGCACTGGCGAACGACCCACCCGTCATCTTGGCTGATGAGCCGACGGGGAACCTAGACTCCAAGCATGGGGAGGAGATAATGGAATTGCTAAGCAGACTCCATGAGAAGGAGAAGAAGACAATAATCATGGTAACGCACGACGAGAAGCTGTCAAAGTACGCGGACAGGATAATATACATTAAGGATGGTAAAGTTCTTGAAGGAGGTAAAAAATGAAAAACGGTTTAAAGACGGTTATTGGAATAATGATTGTGATGACGCTGGTTGCCACTCTGGTTTCGGCGCAGGCAAGGTTCGACTCCGTGTCGATGGACCCGCCCTACATACAGGCCGGCGACGACGTCAACGTCTACGTGAAGTTCCACGAGGGGTTGAACAAGAGGGAAATATACTCAGTCTCGACCAGTAAAGGGGGGGAGAAGCTGCCCGTAGGCGAGAATGCGGACGTCTCCTACATTGCGAGACTTATGGCCAAGGACGACGCGACAAATGAGTATATACTCATAAAGGAGGGCGACCGCAACGTCGGCCACCTCTTCACAGGCGAATCCTGGACGACGCCGTTTCAAGTCCATGTGGCTGACGATGCGCCAGCCACAAACTACACGCTCTCGTTCGAACTCCTAAAGACTACTGTCGATGGATCCTCAGACGATGAGGTAATCCTCTCGCATGACGTTCAAGTGGAAGTCAGCGGAGACCCGAAGTTCACAATCGACTCAGACAGCGAGATGAAGGCTGGTGAGACCAAGAAATTCAAGGTCATGGTGAGCAACGTCGGAGGAGGGGTCGCAAAGCAGGTGATGGTCAACCTCAACGCGACTGCGCCTCTCACGGTCCTGCGCTCATCGAGCGTATACGTCGGCGACATGGAAGGCGGGGCAGAGAAGGACGTGTCATACGACCTGTACGCTGACAGCAAGGCGAATCCGATGGCTTACACGGTGCCTGTGGAGATAAAGTACACAGACCGCTCCGGCGTACAGCAGACTGTCGCGAAGGTCGTCGGCGTTAAGGTGCAGGGTATGCCGCAGGTCTCAGCGAACATAGACTCCTTCGACGACATGAAGGCAGCAATGAGCGGGAAGGTCACCATAAACGTCGCAAACAAGGGGTTCGTCGAGGCGAAGTTCCTGACACTCAGCATAGCGGACATGAAGGATTACACGGTGACCGGCAAGAACGACGTCTACATAGGGAACCTAGCGTCAGACGACTTCCAGACCGAAGACTTCAAGATAAAGGTCGCAGACGGAGTGAGCGGCAAGATACCTGTTAATGTCAGGGTATCCTACACCGAGGAGAACAACAACCAGGTGCATGAGGAGCAGCAGACGCTATTCATAAACGTCCTGCCAGCCGACGAATACGACAAACTCCACCCGACATCCAACGGGACCACGCAAGTCAGCAGTTACATAATGCTGATACCTGCGTTGGTAGTCGCGTACATCGTCCTGTGGCTCATCATGAAGATAGTCGGGGCGGTGACAGGTTTCATAGACCGCAAGGTGTTCAGGAAACAGTAGACAGTAACATGAGGTCACCCCGTCCCAACCGGCGGGGTGCCAAATATTTCCCATGATAGCAGACTACTTCAAGTACGCCCTACACAGCCTCACAAGCCGCGGCCTGCGGACCTGGCTTACGATGCTTGGGATATTCGTCGGCATCGCGGCAGTGGTGGCCTTGATATCCCTGGGGGAGGGCCTACAGAACTACATCAATGCGGAGTTCGAGAAGATAGGCGTCAACAGGGTCATAATCGTCCCAGGAGGCGGGGGGTTCCAGGCCTTCCAGCCCGGGATTTCTGCCGCGAAGCTGGTCGACCATGACCTTGACGTGGTCCTCAACGTGAGGGGGGTGGAGACCGGCATCGGGATATACCGTAAGGCCGTGCAGGTGGAATACAAGGGAGAGACGAAGACCCTATTCCTCGTCGGTGTGGACTTCAGCCCAAAGTCCGTGGATTACATACGGACCATAGACTTCATGAAGGTGGATGAGGGCCGTTACCTGACGAACGCCGACAAATACAATGCCGTCATCGCCCGCCCTGCAGCCCTGACGGAGTTCAAGAAGGAGATTAAGAAGGGCGACAAGGTGACCGTCGACGGCCTCGACTTCACTATTGTGGGCTTCAACCCAAAGAGCGGGAACCCAGCCTGGGACAAGAAGATTGCCATCCCGATAACGACTATGCGGGAGATGTATTCAATAGACAAGGAAGTTAACATGATAACAGTGAAGGTGCGTGACGGCTACAACGTCACCCAGGTCGCAGACGACATCAGGACCAAGTTGCGGCGTGACCACGGCCTCAAGGAAGGCGAGGAGGATTTCACGGTCCAGACTGCG
>Ga0315284_10017724_pt1 | contig 10101 bp, 7 predicted proteins | sample YL17G09_16_MG_FD_203696 | JGI IMG/M metagenome (GOLD analysis project Ga0315284, IMG submission 203696) | Sediment microbial communities from Yellowstone Lake, YNP, Wyoming, USA - YL17G09_16 | ecosystem: Environmental > Aquatic > Freshwater > Lake > Sediment | place: USA: Wyoming | collected...
CGCGATGAACCGTGGCTACGGGCGAGACAGCTTCTTTCGGATCGCCGAGGCGGCGCGGCGGACCCTTCCGGGGATCAACCTGACGACCGACCTGATCGTCGGATTCCCTGGGGAAACCGCGAGCGAGTTCGAGGAGACGCTCGACATGGTTCGGGGAGTTCGATTTGGCTCCATCTACGCGGCGAAGTACTCGCCCCGCCCCCTGACGCGGGCGGCCGAACTGCCCGATGACGTGTCGCGCGACGAGAAGGAGCGGCGTCTGGCGAGGGTTCTCGAGGTCGAGCGGGCGATCGCTGCGGAGGAAAACGCGCGCTTCGTCGGCCGAACCTTGATTGTGCTTGTGGAGGGAGAGGCGGACGGTGGACGACACTTTGGCCGTGCCGACGATCACCGGACGGTCGTCGTGGAGGGAGAGGTCGACGTAGGGGAGCTCGCTCTGGTGACGATCCTGCGGGCGTCCGCGTCAGCGCTGACGGGAGCCGTCCAGAGGGTGGGCGATTCGGTGACCTGATCTGCCGCGTCGTCCCTAGACCGCGCGTGAGGCGATCTCGGGCGGCCGGGCAAGCCCGCGACGGTGCGTGGGCTGCCGGCCTGGAGGGGAAGAGATGAGATTCGGTACGCCCGCCTTTGGGGACGTGACAGCTTCCGCGGTGTGCGGGGCCGCAAGACCCCGCTGATGGACATTCCATGGAGCACACTCGGCCTCGGTCAGTTCGTGGCGATCGCGGGGGACGGCTCCGCGTTCTTCCGCGAAGGCGCTCACGTTCGGAAAGCCGCGCTCCCGAACGACCCGACGGTCCTTCGCGTGACCTACGGCGAGGCCGTGGAGCATGGAATCCCGAACCTCGACCTTTCTCTCTTGTACCGCGGCCTGTTTCCCTGCGAGCCGGACCATGGCCTTGCATCCGCTTGCGCGGCGCGCGGCGTCGCACATCGTTCGAAGGCGGCGGCCGTGTCCGTTGGGAAGCTCCTTCTCTGCGTGGTGACCGAGGCGGCAACCCTCGACCGAGAAATGCTCCAACTCCTCGCCTACCTGTGCGGTGGAGCCGTCCAGGATCTCTTGCTCGGTCTTGCCACCCTACCAACTTCTGTGGAACCCGAGGAGGAAGGGAAGGGAACCTCTAGGTCAGACCAGGCGCCCAAGAAGGAGCGGGGCTGGACCGCGGTGGACGACGTGCTCGGACCGAACGGGCTTATTGCGCGGCAGCTCCCCACACACGAGGTGCGCTGGGGTCAGCTTGACATGTCGGGGGCGGTGGCGGAGACCCTGCGCGTCGGCGGCGCGCTGTGCGTCGAAGCAGGCCCGGGAACGGGGAAGACGTTCGCCTACCTCGTGCCGGCCCTCGTCCACCTGGAAGCGGAGCGGGCGTCGCGGGTCGTCGTGTGCACACGGACAAAGCAGCTCCAGGAACAGATCTTCCGCAAGGACCTCCCCTTCCTCGCCTCGCTGATGAGTTCTGAGGTGGCGACGGCGCTTCTCAAGGGCCGGGAGAACTACCTCTGCCTGCGACGATGGGAGATCCTGGTGCGGGAAATGAGCGACGGCCTCGAGCGGGACCGGCTGACGTCGTTGGCCTCGCTCGGCCGCTGGGTCTTCGACACGAAGACGGGGGACATCGAGGAGAACAGCGCGTTTCTCGCCCAGGACGACGCGCGCGAGTTGTGGTCCCGCCTCAGCGATTCGCCGACAAGCTGCGCCGGCTCGTTTTGTCCGCACATCGACGAGTGCTTCTCGATCCGCGCGCGCCGGCTGGCGCGAAAGGCCGACCTTGTGGTGGTGAATCACTCGCTCCTGCTGAGCGACGCCGCGGCGGGCGGCGTGGTTCTCGGCAAGTACACGCGCCTCATCGTGGACGAGGCCCACGCGTTCGAGGCGACGGCGCGGCTCGCCTTCACCGCCACGTTGTCAGAGGCCCGCGTCGAGCGCGTGGCCGACGAGCTCGGACCCGGGCGGAGTGGGCGCCGCCACGGGTGGTTCGATCGTCTGTCCTTGCCACCGGAACAGAGCCATGCGGCCGCTGCGGGTGAGGCGACGGCGCTCGTCCGCAGCTTGGCGGTACGCGTCGTGCAGGCTGTCGCGACGCGGATCGTCGACGACCGGCGAGGATCCCTTCCAGAGCTGTCTGCCGTGGCGGAGGAGTTGGCGGCGCTGCGAAGCGCGTTGCGGCGATGGGAGATCCTCGTTGAAGAGACCATCGAGCGAGTGCGCGGCGAGCCGGAGCTCGCGCGCGAAGGGGAGGGCGGTCTGGCGGCGATCGGCGAACTCGTTCACGTGTGTGATGTGCTCGCGGCGCCCGCGGTGGACAACACGGTCCACTGGTACGAATGGGAGTTCGGCCGACTCGCGCTTCACGTCACGCCGCTCGACGTAGCTCCGATCCTGGAGGTGCGCGTCTATCAAGGGATCGAGTCCATGATCCTCACGTCGGCGACGCTGTCGCTCGGTGGAGACTTCACGTACCTCAAAGAGAGCCTAGGATTGCCGCATGCGTTCGATCCCGTCCGCACCGCCGTCGTAGAGAGTCCCTTCCAGTACGAGAACCTGATGCGCATCCTGTTGCCCTCGGGTCTCCCCTCCGTGCTGGCCGATCCCGGGGCGTACGCGGACGCGCTCGCCTCGCTTCTCGTCGAGCTTCACCGGGCACTCGGCAGGAACGGCCTCGTCCTCTTCACGTCGTACGATCTCCTGTTCGAGGTGCGAAAGCGCATCCACGAACGAGTCCCCACTCTGGCGCAGGGAGTCGACGGATCGCGCACCGCCCTCCTGGAGCGGTTTCGTCGGGAGCCGCAGGGAATGATCCTCCTGGGAACCGACAGCTTCTGGGAAGGTATCGACCTGCCCGGAGAGGAGCTCGAGTACGTGGTCGTGACGCGCCTTCCGTTTGCCGTTCCGACCGACCCCGTGTTTGCCGCTCTGTCCCTCGAGTTAAGTCGCCGCGGGAAGGACGCGTTCCTCGATCTGGCGTTGCCGCAGGCGGTGCTCCGATTGCGTCAGGGCGTGGGGCGCCTGATTCGCACGAGAACGGACCGCGGAGTGGTCATCCTGACGGACGAGCGCATTCGGACTAAGCTGTACGGACGACGATTCGCAGAAGCGCTTCCGGTGCCGGTCGAGAGCGTGGCGTCGGCACGGGACGCCGCCCGCGAAGCGGCTCGCTGGTTCGATGGACGCGGCCCGGAATTGACTTGAGCTCTCCAGGCCGGTAGAATGACGGCCACACAAACAGTCTTCAGCGCTTACGATTCACAGAACTCAAGGCTTGATGGCTATCTCCGTGGTGGTACCCGCGTACAACGAGGCCGGTCGTATCAGGGCCGTTCTTGAGCCGATCCTTGCAAGCACTCTCGTGGATGAGATCATCGTCGTCGACGATGGCTCCGAAGATGCGACAGCTGACGAGGCCGGGCGGTTCCCGGTGCGGGTGATTCGGCTGCCGGAGAACCGTGGGAAGGCGTCGGCTCTCGATGCCGGAGTTTCTGTGGCGAAGAACGACGTGTTCCTGTTCCTCGACGCGGACCTCGTCGGCTTGCGGACCGAACACGTGGATCAGCTGATCCGCGCCTACGTCGACGGGGATCTTGACATGGCGGTGGGCGTCTTCTCCGACGGGCGGCGAAATACCGACCTGGCGCAAAAGATCAACCCCTACGCGTCAGGGCAGCGCGTTCTCCCAAGGCGGCTGTGGGAGCGGGCCAAGGAGAACGTGCATGAGATGAACTTCGGGATCGAGATCGCGCTGTCGCGTCTGGCGGCGCGAGAAGGGTGGCGGAAGGAGTACGTGAAGCTCGCCGGCGTGACCCACGTGCTCAAGGAAGAGAAACGTGGACTCGCCAAAGGGCTTCTCGACCGCTTCCGGATGTACGGCGACATGATCAAGTGGCTGTTCAAGAGGGTGTAGATGAGGATCGTTATCGGATGCGACCATACCGGGGTGGCGCTGAAGGTGGCGCTGCAGGAGACGGTTCTAGCGGAGCATAGCGTGATCGATGTCGGGACGGACTCCACGGGCTCGGTGGACTACCCGGACATCGCGCGGGCGGCGGTCGCCGTGTTGCGCAAGGGAGACGCCGAGCGGGCGATTCTCATTTGCGGCACGGGAATCGGGATGGCCATGGCCGTTGGGCGGCATCGTGGAATGCGCGCCGCGACGTGCTCCGACCCGTACGTCGCCGAGATGAGCCGGCGCCACAACGACGCCAACGTGCTCTGCCTCGGGGCGCGCGTCGTGGGATGCGGGATGGCTGAAAGCATCGTGCAGACGTGGCTTAGCGCGGATTTCGATGGGGGTCGGCACGCGCGGCGAGTGGAGAAGGTCGAGGGATCACCGTAGAGAGTGGGCAGCGGCACAGGGTCGCCCGATGGAGCACAGTTGCGAGGTGAGTAGTCATGGAAGTTAGAGAACTCCGCGCGAAGAAGATCGACGAGTTGGAGGAGTACGGCGAGAAGCTGGGGATCACGGACGCGCGTCAGATCTCTCGGGACGACCTCATGCGCGGGGTCATGGCGGAGTTGGCCAATGCGAAGGATCTTCAGTTCACGGACGGGATCCTCGAATTGCATCCGGATGGGTACGGTTTCCTGCGCAGCGACAGTTGCCTTCCCGGCAAAGCCGACGTGTACATCTCCCCCTCGCAGATCAAGCGGTTCAGCCTGCGCGACGGGGACCTCGTCAGCGGCCCGGTGCGCGGGCCGAAGAATGACGAACGATACTTCGCACTCCTCAAGGCGGACGCCGTCAACAATCACGATCCGGAGGAGTCTCGCCGCCGCGTGCAGTTCCAGGACCTGACGCCGCTCCATCCGGACGAGCACCTCAAGCTCGAGCACGATCCCAGCGAGGTCTCGACGAGGATGATCGACCTCTTCTGCCCGATCGGGAAGGGGCAGCGCGGGCTCATCGTCTCCCCCCCGAAGGCGGGAAAGACGACGCTGTTGAAGAAGATCGCGGCCGGAATCAACGCAAACCATCCTGACATCAAGCTGTTTGTCCTCCTCGTCGACGAGCGGCCGGAGGAAGTCACCGACTTCAAGCGATCGATCAAGAACGGGGAAGTCGTCGCGGCGACGTTTGACCAGGAGCCGAAGCACCACACGCGCGTCGCCGAGTTGGTTACCGACCGCGCCAAGCGGCTCGTTGAACTGGGTCACGACGTCGTGATTCTGATGGATTCGATCACGCGCCTGGCGCGCGCCTACAACCTGTCCATCCCGGCCTCGGGCAAGCTCTTGTCGGGCGGAATGGATCCCACGGCGCTGTACAAGCCGAAGGAGTTCTTCGGCGCGGCCCGCAACATCGAGGAGGGCGGGAGCCTGACGATCATCGCCACCGCGCTCGTCGACACGGGGAGCAAGCTGGATCAGGTTGTGTTCGAGGAGTTCAAGGGGACGGGCAACATGGAGCTTGTCTTGAACCGCGATCTCCAGAACCGCCGCATCTTCCCGGCGATCGACATCGAGCAGAGCGGCACCCGTAAAGAAGAGCTGCTTCTCGGAGAGAAGGAATTGAAACGCGTGTGGATCCTCCGTAAGATGATCAGCGAGTTGCACGACCTCCAGGCGGCGATGGAGTTCATCAAGGTGAAGATGGAGGGGACCCGGGACAACGAGCAGTTCCTCGAGCTGATGAAGGGTGACTAGTCAAACGAGGTACGGGAGCCAGAGCGACAAGCCGATCCGCAAGGATCGTCTGCTGATCGTGGGACTCGTCATTGTCGCGATGGTCGTCATCGGTGTTCTCCTGAAGAGCGGATGCACGAAGCGTGAGGACAGGCCGGTCGCCGTCGTTTCGGACGGGCAGACGGTCGGCACCACTGCCACCCCGCCCGCGACGGCGGGGACGACGGCGCCGAGCGACGTGGATTCCGTGGTCAAGGCCATACTCCCGACATCCTCCGGCTCCACGGCCTCGCCGAGTCCATCCACAGCCGCCCCGCCGGCGACATCGAGACCGGCCGCCGCCCCGCCGGCGCCCGCGGTGGCTGCAACGTCGTCGAACGCGAGCATCGTCTCGCACGCCGCCAAGCAGGGCGAGACGCTTCAGAGCATCGCCACGTCGGTGGGGGTCAGCGTGAGAGACCTGCGTGCCAGCAACCAGATCTACGGCACGGCGGCGCCGGCCGCCGGGCGAGTGCTCTACGCCGCGAAGACTGGGCTCGTGCACACGATCAAGTCCGGGCAGACGCTAACGGATATCTCCGCAACGTACGGCACATCGGTCGATGCGATCACCAGAGCGAACGGGATCTCGTCCTCGTCGACGATCTTCGCCGGCGCGCGGCTCGTGATTCCGGGAGCCAGCTCGGCCTTTTGGGACACGGTGACCACGCTGTCGCGCGGGTCGACGGCGCAGTTCATCTGGCCGCTTCAGGGAGCGGTCGTCTCGTCGTTCGGATGGAGACAGCATCCCGTGCTCGATATGCGGCATCACCACGATGGAATCGATCTTGACGTTCCGGAAGGGACGACGGTGTACGCTTCGGCGGGGGGCGAGGTGTACTTCTACGGCGAGCAACCGGGCTACGGCAGCGTGCTCATCCTCGAGCATGCGGGAGGGTTCTACACACTCTACGGACACCTCAAGAGCTCGCTCGTCAACAAAGGGCAGTACGTGGAGAAAGGTCAGCGCGTGGCGATCTCGGGGAACACGGGCATCTCGTCGGGCCCGCACCTGCACTTCGAGTTGCGAAACGGCGAGTTCCCCGTGGATCCTGTCTCCTTCCTGCCCTAGCCACTCATGGACGTTCTCATCGTTGAAGGCGGCCGCAGACTCGTTGGGCGCGTTCGCGTCGAGGGGGCGAAGAATGCCGCCCTTCCGGCGTGCGTGGCGTCTCTCCTCACGGACGAGTCCATCCTTGTCCACCGGGTTCCCCAACTGCGCGACGTCAGCACGATCCTCTTCACGCTCGGCGCGCTGGGAAAGCGCGTCGTGCGGAACGGAGGAAGCGTGGTCATCTCCGAGGACGGGCCTCTCACCGCCGCAGCGAGCCCGTACTCGGTCCGGAAGATGAGGGCCTCGTTTCTCGTGTTGGGCCCCCTGGTCGGGCGTCTGGGGCGAGCCGTCGTGCCTCTGCCCGGCGGCTGCTCTATCGGCGCGCGCCCAGTGGACCTGCACTTGCAGGGACTGCGCGCCCTCGGAGCGCACGTGGAGGAGTCGGCGTCCGCCGTGACCGTGAGTGCCGACCGGCTCCGCGGAGCTCGAGTGGAGTTCTCGTTTCCGTCCGTCGGGGCGACGGAGCAACTCTTGATGACCGGCACGCTCGCGGCGGGCGTGACCGAAATTGTGAACGCGGCCATCGAGCCCGAGGTGCTGGACCTGATTGAGCTTCTGCGGGCGATGGGTGCGGAGATCGAGGTGGCGGGGCGCACGATCCGTGTCGCCGAGGCGAGGCTCCACGGGACGGAGCATACGCTGATTCCGGATCGCATCGAGGCGGGCACGCTGCTTCTTGCCGGTGTGGCGACACGCGGCTCGGTAACCGCCGTTGACGTGCGGCCGGACCACCTGGAGCCTTTCCTCGTGGCCTTGCGCGGCATGGGCGTCGAGATCGCGGTTGCCGGCGTGGACGTGACGGCGTCCGCCCCGGGCGGAACGCGGGGCATCGACATCCAGACGGCGCCTCACCCGGGATTCCCGACGGACCTTCACCCGCAGACGGCGGCGGCCCTGTGCGGGGCTGTCGGGACGAGCCGCGTCATCGAGACCGTGTTCGAGGGTCGCTTCACGTACGTCGACGGCATGCGGGCCATGGGCGCGCAGATGGCCATCGACGGCCGGGCGGCGACGATCACGGGAGTGGGCGCGCTCCGCGGAGCCATGGTGGAAGCTCCCGACATCCGCGCCGGCGCCGCGCTCGTCCTCGGTGCGCTCGCGGCGCAGGGTTCGAGCACCCTTTCGGGTCTCGACCAGATCGAGCGGGGCTACGAAGGACTGGCCGACAAGCTGGAATTGCTAGGAGCGCAGATTGAACGAAGAGAGGCATGACGAAGAGCGACGCCCGCTCGTTGAGGACTACCTCGGAACACGCGCGCGCGTCTACGGCACGGAGCGGGCGATTCTCGTCGGCGTCGACCTTCAGGGCCACAACGCTGGCCTGCTCGTTGAGCTCGAGTCGCTTGCCGACACGGCGGGCATCCCCACCCTGGCGACCGTTGTGCAGAACCGATTCCGGCCCGACGGCGCGACGTTCATCGGCAAGGGAAAGACCGAGGAAGTGCGAGCTGCGGCAGAGGAATTGGGCGCCGACGTCGTGATCTTCAATAACGACCTCAGCCCCGGTCAAGGGCGAAACCTCGAGGAAGCGCTGGGACGAAAGGTCATTGACCGCACGCAGCTGATCCTCGACATCTTCGCCCAGCGCGCCGCGACGAAAGAGGCCAAGCTCCAGGTGGAGTTGGCCCAACTCCGCTACCTCCTGCCACGGCTACGAGGATGGGGAGAGGCTCTCACGCACGCTGGCGCCGGGATTGGGACGCGCGGCCCCGGCGAGACGAAGCTCGAGATCGACCGGAACAAGGTCACGCGGCGGATCCATGCGATCGAGAAGCGTCTGCGAACCGCGTCCGAAGAGCGCGCCGTCCGACGGAAGCTGCGCGGCAAGAGCGACCTTCCGCAAGTCGCCCTCGTCGGGTATACGAACAGTGGGAAGTCCACGCTGCTGAATCAGCTTGCTGGTGCGGATGCGTTCGTCGAAGACAAGCTCTTCGCCACCCTCGATACCCTCGTGCGCCGAGGGCCGGTCGCGGCCGGGCGCGAGGTGCTGTTCATCGATACCGTCGGCTTCATCCGTGACTTGCCACACCAACTCGTTCCGGCCTTCGCCGCGACGCTCGAGGCGGCCCGCTATGCGGACCTCGTTCTCCATGTGGTGGACGTCGCCAGCCCCTCGGCTGCCGGTGACTACCGCGCCGTCGAGGAGACGCTCGAGAAAGAGGTATTCTCGAAGGGCGACGAACGGCCGCCGATTCTCAACGTCCTGAATAAGATCGATGTCTCCGGCGAGTTCGCGACCGTGGGATTCCAGGGCGTGGCCATCTCCGCCAAGGAAGGCAGCCACCTCGACGCGTTGCGCGAGCGGGTCGCTTCGCTCGTCTATTCGGGAGATCGCGAACTGGTGCTGCGCGTGCCGTACGCCGCGCTGCGGTCGCTGGCGTTCCTCCGAGCGAAGGACCGCGTGGAGGTCCTCGACTACGTTCCCGACGGCGCGCGCGTCCGGGGCCGATTCTCGAATGAGGAAGTCGCGGCTGTGCAGGCGGTCGGAGGGGAGATCACTTCGGCGCCTTCGGCGTCGGAAACGGCGTAAGTTCGGCGATGTCCACCTCGATCCGATCGCGATCCTCGGTGAGGACCGTGACCGTTCGACGGAAGATGCTGTGGCCGATCACCTTTCCCCGCTTTTCGCCAACGGTGACCTGCGACCCGAGCTTCGGCAACTCGGCCAGTTCCGCCAAGTAGGCGTCGCGTTCGTAGGCGAGGCAACACATCAACCGGCCGCAGACTCCCGTGATCCGTTCGGGAGAGACGAACAGCTCCTGGTCGTACGCGTACTCCATCGGCACAGGCTTCGGCTCCCGAAGGAAGCGGTGGCAGCAGACCTCGACTCCGCATCGTCCGTACCCGCCACGCAGTCTCGTCTCGTCGCGGTGACCCATCTGGCGGAGCTCCATGCGCGTGCCGAACTGGCTGGCAAGGTCTCGCAACAGGTCGCGGAAGTCGACGCGATGCGGGGCGGTGAAATAGACGCGCAGGAGCCGTCGATCGAGCGAGTACTCGGCGGCGATGAGGTGCATGGGCAGCGCGTGACGGGCCACGGTCGCGCGCGTCAACTTGAGCGTTCGCTCGGCGTCCGCCTGATTGAAGCGGTGCGCGTCGAGGTCGGCATCCGTCGCGACGCGGAGGATCGGCTCGAGTTGGTCGCTGAGTTCCACGTCGGCTGCCACCTGCTCTACGACGATGCCCATGCGAGGGCCGCTGTGGTCGACGACGCAGTGGGCGCCCGCCTCCACGGGAACCTGCCCCGCGCGGAAGTACGTGGACTCTCGTTCGACATCAAGAAGCCGGACGAGGACGACGCGATCACTGGTCATGGGAACGCCCCCCGAAC
>Ga0315284_10017725_pt1 | contig 10101 bp, 9 predicted proteins | sample YL17G09_16_MG_FD_203696 | JGI IMG/M metagenome (GOLD analysis project Ga0315284, IMG submission 203696) | Sediment microbial communities from Yellowstone Lake, YNP, Wyoming, USA - YL17G09_16 | ecosystem: Environmental > Aquatic > Freshwater > Lake > Sediment | place: USA: Wyoming | collected...
GCGAGATTATTCGGCTGATGGCAAAAATCCGACTAATCCAAGTGACTGGTCGCATCCAGACAGGAGAAGAGATCTAATAACATGGTCTGAAAAATTAAAGAAAAAATAATATGAGAATCTTATTTACAGCCGATTGGCATTTAAAATTACGTCAAAAGAACGTACCATTGACTTGGGCTATTAAAAGATATCTAGAGTTCTTTAATCAAGTACATGAACTAGAAAAAGAAGTAGACTTACATATTATCGGAGGAGATATATTTGATCGTATGCCTATTTTAGAGGAATTAAATCTATATTTTAGATTTATTAAGGGAGTCACAGTACCTACTTTAATATATGACGGTAACCATGAGGCCACTAAAAAGGGAAAAACTTTCTTTACTACTTTATCTACTGTTACCAGTGATTTAAACCCACTAGTAACTATAGTAGATGATATTTATGTGGAAAATAATAAATTTCAAATACTGCCCTACTGCGAATTGCACAATAAAAATATAATAGAGTTTTTAGACCCTAGCCTACCTCTTTTTACCCACGTTAGAGGAGAAATTCCACCACATGTTAAGCCTGAGGTGGACCTAAATAGATTTAGTAAGTTTCCTGTTGTATTTGCAGGAGATTTACATGCACACAGTAATTCTCAACGTAATATAGTATACCCAGGCTCCCCCATGACGACGACTTTTCACCGAAGTAACGTCGAAACAGGGGGAATTATTATTGAGGATAATTGGGAATGGTCGTGGGTAAGGTTTACTTTACCTCAATTAATTAGAAGAACCGTTTCTAGCCAAAAAGAAATGAAAGCCACTGAATATGACCATACTATATATGAGTTAGAGGGTGATATGTCAGAATTATCAAGTGTAAAAGTGACGGATCTATTAGATAAAAAAATAATAAAAAGAAGTACAGAAGCGACTTTACTATTAGATAAAAATATGACTATTGAAGAAGAATTAATAGAGTATTTAACTTATATATTAGAGATTCCAGAGCCAAAAATAAAAGATATTGTAGAAGTTTATAACGATTATAAAGTTAAATTATGATAATACTAAAAAAATTAATGTGGAGCAATTGTTTCTCTTATGGAGAAAATAACGTAATAGATTTAAACTCTAACGTACTAACTCAGATTACTGGATTAAATGGGGCAGGTAAGTCTAGCCTGCCTCTTATTATAGAAGAAGTTCTATTTAATAAAAACTCTAAAGGAGTTAAGAAATCAGACCTACCTAATAGATATAAGGACGGGTCCTATAATATTGTACTAGAACTTGAGAAAGACGGCGTAGAATATTATGTAGATGTAAATAGAAAAGGTGCTTCTATTAAAGTAGTACTAGTAAGAAACGGAGAGGATATTTCTAGTCATACGGCGACTAATACTTTTAAAACTATACAAGAGGAAATTATAGGTATAGATTTTAAAACTTTCTCCCAGTTAGTATACCAAAATACAAATGCTAGTTTACAGTTTCTAACGGCTACCGATACAGCTAGAAAGAAGTTTCTAATAGATTTGTTAGGTTTAGAGGATTATATTAGCTATTTTGAAGGGTTTAAGGAAGTTTTAAAAGCCGCTAATTTAGAGTTAGCGGGCGTTACAAGTAGTATTACGACAGTGGAAAACTGGCTAAAGTCTAACAGATTAGAAGATACTCAGCCTATGGAAGTAAAAAGTATACCCAGTATTCCTAAGGAAATGATAGATAAAGCAGGTACTCTACAGTCTGAAATAAATAATATAGTATCTACAAATAAAAGAATACAAAGAAATAATCAACTTAAATCCTTATTATCTTCTATTGACATCGATAAGGTAAATAGTATTAAAGAAACTGAGATACTGCCCTATGACCACTTATTAAAAGAGGTAGGCCATGAAACCTCTATTCAGTCTGCTGCAAAAAATCTAATAAGTAAAATGAAAAAACTACATGGAATATGTCCTACATGTATACAGGAAATAGACGAACAAAAAAATAATGAAATTATAGCAGAAAATTCTTTAATAGTAGAAAGCTATCAGGTTAAGATAGACAAAATAAACGAAGAAATAAGTAGTATAATGGACCAGAACTCCGCTTACGAGTATAAAGTGGAAAAGCAAAAAGAATTTGAGAGTCTGTTTCTTTCTATTGATAAAAATACCCCTACTGAATTAATAAATGAAGCTTTCTTGCAGAAAGAACTAAGTAAGGCCCAGGAGTACATAAAAAATATTAATACTAGTATTAAAACTATTGTAGACAGAAACTCTTTGGCTGAAAAACACAATACTAGAATACAGGTAATTTTAGAGCAGACAGATAAGTTTCAAATAAGCTTAAATGAGCATAAATCTAAACTAGTTATAATAGAGGAAAAAGTAGCTAATTTAGAGATATTAAAGAAAGCTTTTTCCACTAATGGATTACTAGCGTATAAGATAGAAAATTTAGTGAAAGAATTAGAAGAATTAACAAACGCATATCTGGCGGAGCTTTCCGATGGAAGATTCGCAATACAATTTGTAGTGAATAATGATAAGTTAAATGTAGAAATAACGGATAATGGTAGTATAGTAGATATTCTAGCTTTATCCAGTGGAGAATTAGCCAGAGTTAACACAGCTACTCTATTGGCTATAAGAAAACTTATGAGTTTTATCTCTAAAACAAAAATAAACATATTATTTCTTGACGAGGTAATAAGTGTATTAGACGAGCAAGGCAAGGAAAAGCTCGTTGAGATTTTAATAAAAGAAGAAGAGCTTAATACATACCTTGTATCGCATTCCTGGCAACATCCGTTAGTTTCTAAAATAGAAATTATAAAGTACAATAACATTTCCTATTTGGAGTAATATGGTTGATAGCAGAGACAAAGGTTCAAGAGGAGAGTACCTAGTAAGAGATTTACTAAGGGAACATACAGGGTTAGGATTTGAAAGAGTACCTCTATCAGGGGCCTTAGCTTATCTCAAGGGGGATATATACATTCCTAACAGACATAATCGCTATTGTATTGAATGCAAGTTCTACGAGGAATCCGCTCTCAATGATAAAATATTAACTAATAAGTCTAATAATTTAATTAAATGGTGGGCAAAAATAGTGGAACAAGCAACGAATCAAAAGCAAGAACCTCTTTTGTTATTTAAGTATAATCGTAGTAAGATTTTTGTGGCTACCCAGGAACTGCCCACTAACACGAATAATTATCTTTACATAGCACCTCTATTATGTTATACTTTACTAGCTGAAGAATGGTTAACAAGTGAAAAACCGAGGTTTTTAGGTGATTAAAATTGAAAGACCACCAAATTACGATAAAATTAGTGCAGTATTTAAATTAACTGGTAATGAAATATTCGCGTATGACGGGGTTATATATGCTCCTAAAGGAGGGCTTACCCCCGAGCTTGTATTACATGAAAATGTACATTTTAGACAACAAGACTTACTTGGAGTCGATATCTGGTGGGATAACTACTTAACGGATAAAATATTTAGACTAGAGCAGGAAATCCCCGCTCATCTGGAAGAATACCATGCATTCTGTGGGAGGCATAAAGATAGAAATGAGCGTGTAAGATACTTGCACCTAGTTGCAAATAGACTAAGCTCTAAACTATATGACAACATCATAACTAAACAACAGGCTTTAAAAATATTATGTCAATAAAATTTACGTCGATGGCTGAGAAAGGGAATAATCTATTAATACTTGATTCCATGAACTTAGCATTTAGATGGAAACACCAAGGTAAAGATATATTCGTGGATGATTACATGTCTACGGTAGAGTCTTTGGCCAGATCATATAACTGTGGTAACGTAATTATAGCTGCAGATTGGTCTAAAAGTTCCTATAGAAAAGAATTGTATCCTGAATATAAAAAGAACAGGGAGGATCTGAAAAATGCACAAAGTATCGAAGAAAAAGAAGCATTTAAAAGGTTCTTCGACGAATACGAAAAAACATTGGGCTCCTTTACAAGATACCCAGTACTACGTTATTTTGGAGTTGAAGCAGATGACATTGCAGCCTATTTGTGTAAGCGATTGGGAAATTACAACGTCGGACATGTTTGGCTTATCTCGTCGGACAAGGATTGGGATATCTTAGTAAATGAAAACGTTTCTAGATTTTCTTATGTAACTAGAAAAGAAGTGACAATTGATAATTGGCCTTATGATGTAGCCCCAGAACACTATATATCGTACAAAGCTTTAGTTGGCGACCCTGGGGACAATATACTAGGAATTCCGGGCGTAGGCCCGAAACGAGCTGCTTCCTTGATTAAACAATACGGATCTGCATTAGACATATATGACATGTGTCCTATAGACAGCAAGTATAAATATATACAATCCTTAAATGAACACAAAGAAAGAATTTTACTGAATTTTAATCTCATGGACTTACCTTCGTACTGCGAAGAAGCCATAGGCCCAGCAAATTTACAGAGTATAGATAAGCTGGTATCGGAGTACTTACTTGCAAATCAATTACGGACGGGATAGACTATTATCAGAATTCGGGATAAAAACACTAGAAGATAGATATTTAATAGATGGGGAGAAAAGCCCACAAGATGCGTTCGCGCGAGCCGCAAAAGCCTTTGCAGACGATGACGAACACGCGCAACGATTATATGATTACGTTAGTAAGCTTTGGTTCATGTTTAGCACGCCTATTCTTACTAATGCAGGGACGGAGCGGGGTCTCCCTATATCTTGTTTCTTGAATTACGTGGGAGACAGTAGAAAGGGGATCACAGAGCATTATACCGAGAATGCATGGTTATCCTCAGTTGGAGGCGGTATAGGCGGTTCATGGTCAGAAGTGCGTGGAGTGGGCTCAAAAACCTCTCACGGCAGTGAATCCACAGGAGTAATCCCTTTTGTTAAGGTTGTAGATGCTGAAATGCTAGCTTTTTCTCAAGGGGTTACTCGTAGGGGTAGCTACGCTGCATACCTACATATGTCTCATCCAGAAATTGAAGAATTTATGGATATGAGAAAACCGACAGGTGGCGATATTAATCGCAAATCTACTAACTTGCATCACGCTGTAGTTATTCCTGATTCTTTTATGCGAATTATTGAGGCTGCGACACTTTCGCCAGGTTTCGACGACTCGTGGGCTCTTATTAACCCAAATAATAAAGTAGTTACAAAAATTGTATCAGCCAAAGCCTTGTGGGTAAAACTGATCCAAAATAGGGTAGAGACTGGAGAACCGTATATCATGTTTGAGGACACGGTAAATAATGCTTTGCCTCAATTTCAGAAAGACTTAGGTTTACGAGTACACCACTCAAATTTGTGCTCAGAAATTGTACTTCCTACTAACGAAGAACGAACCGCAGTTTGTTGTTTATCTAGTGTTAATCTAGAAGAGTATGATCAGTGGAAAAATGATGAGTTATTTATCCCTGATTTGATCAGAATGTTGGATAACGTAATAACTTATTTTATAAATAAAGCTCCTAAGCAGCTAAAAAGAGCTGTAAATAGTGCTTTTAACGAGAGAAGCCTAGGATTAGGCGGGATGGGATTTCATGCATATTTACAACGACTTAATATTCCATTTGAAAGCGCAATGGCAAAGTCTATCAACATGGGGATGTGGCGCAATATCAAAAATAAATCATTGGAAGCATCTAGGAATCTTGCCGCTACTAGAGGAGCTTGCCCAGATGGTGAGCCCCAAGGAATCCGTAATGCTCATCTCTTGGCTATTGCTCCTAATGCTTCTTCTAGTATTATATGTGGCAATACTAGCCCTTCTGTGGAGCCTTATCGTGCCAATGCGTTTACTCAAAAGACTAAGTCCGGTACATCACTCCTAAAGAATGAGTACCTAGAGCACGCATTGGATGAGCTTAATATGAATACCGACGAAGTATGGAAATCAATAATGACTAACCACGGAAGTGTACAGCACCTTGATTTTCTAGACCAAGATACTAAAGATGTATTTAAAACTGCGGTAGAAATTGATCAGCGCTGGGTAGTGGAAATGGCTGCGGATAGGCAACAATTTATCTGCCAATCTCAATCTATAAACTTGTTCTTCCCTGCTGAGGTATCAAAACAAGAACTTCATAATGTTCACCTTATGGCATGGAAGAAGGGAATGAAAACACTTTATTACTGCCGCTCGGAGGCTATTAAACGCCCCGATGTAGTATCTGATGAAAAGTTACGCAATTATATATTTGACGCGTTGGATGATTCAACGTGCATAGCGTGTCAGGGGTAGATATATGCAACTTAATTTAAAAGACTTCGCCGATAAAGTGGTAACCTATAGAAAAGAGGTAGGGTGTACTACAGATGAATTTATAGGGTCGCATAAAATTGCTGGATCAGTAGGTGCTTACGACCCTGAAAATGATAAATACTATGTCATAACTGGAATAGAAATTGATCAATTAGCAGGTTGCGGCTGTTGGAGAGGTATTCAATTAATACTTGAGGAGGATAAATTGTGAGTTTATTGCAGTCTAGAGAATACTATAAACCCTTTGAATACCCCTGGGCATTCGAAGCATACCAAATGCAGATGAAATGCCATTGGATGCCTTTGGAAGTCACGCTAGCAGACGATTTAAAAGACTTCAGGGAAAAGCTTGATAAAGATAATAAGCAGTTATTGACACAAATATTTCGTTTCTTCACACAAGCTGACGTTGATGTGGCTAAAGGATACTCTGAACATTATCTTCCTACTTTTAAAGTACCGGAAATTCGTATGATGCTATCAGCTTTTGCTAGTATGGAAGCAACTCATATGGAGGCATACGCGCTACTAGTAGATACGTTAGAATACGATGAATCTGAGTACCAAATATTCTCCAATATTAAATCAATGGCAGACAAGCACGAGTACTTAACTAATTTTAATATGGATACGCCTACAGATATCGCCAAGACTTTAGCGGTCTATAGTGGGTTTACTGAAGGAGTACAGCTTTTCAGTTCTTTCGCTATCCTCCTGAACTATCCTAGGCACAATCTAATGAAAGGCATGGGGCAAATCATAACCTGGTCTGTACGGGATGAGAGTTTGCACGTTGAAGGCATGAGTCGTTTATTTAGAGAATTTATTAGAGAGAATCCTGATATATGGACAGATAAGTTAAAATATGATATCTACTGTGCTGCTGAACGCGTAGTAGAGCTAGAAGATGCATTTATCGATACAGTGTTCGATAATTGTAAGGTTCCTGAACTTACAGGAGAAGAAGTAAAAGAGTATATTCGTTATATAGCAGATAGAAGGTTGCTAGGACTTGGAATGAAAAAGATTTTCCATAGCCGTAGCAATCCTCTACCGTGGTTAGACCACATGCTTAACGCGGTGGAGCACGTGAATTTCTTTGAAAATCGTTCAACGGAGTACGCTAAAGCTTCCACTACCGGAAGCTGGGGAGAAATCTTTAAATAAGGAGGAAACTATGCTACAAGAGGCTTGCTTAGCATTAGCTATATATTGGGAAGCACGTAATCAGCCCACTTCGGGGCAACAGGCGGTAGCTGAAGTAGTTATCAATAGATCTAATAGCAGTAAATTCCCCAAAGGAATCTGCGCTGTAGTTACAGAGACATGTGATTTTTCTTTTTATTGCGACGGTCTTTCAGATGTACCAAAAGAAAAATCAGCATGGCAAAAAGCGCTAAAAATAGCTAAGAATGCGCTAGTATCTACTACCCGCATTCTTCCAAAAACTACATACTACTTTCATAATACTACTGTATCCCCGCCCTTCTTTAAAAAGAAAACATTTGTAACTCAAATAGGTTCCCACAAGTTCTATAAAGAAAAAGCCCGCATATAGCGGGCTTTTTTATTATGGATCGTTCCTACTTGCGCCGTAGTAGTCGGTTAGTTTTAACTTACCGTCCGCGGGCACTTTAGCGTTTCTAGCTGAGTTTGGAACATACGTACCTCCTCTATAGTAGTCACTAAGCTTATATGGTATGGGTCCCTGGAACATCTGCCCTATAGATACTAGTGTTATTTTACCTTGGCTAGTAAGTGGTAAAATGAATGCATTACCGCTAATTCTTATTTGGTATCTTCCAGGCTGTACAGTCTTATCAAGTGAAGTAGATGATACAGGAACTTGGCCCTCTATTATTATTTCAACACTAGAAGGGGAAATGTATAGGCGTTCTGTTCTGGATACTAGAGGTTGATAAGTTATAAAGCTTATGGCACCTTGTGGGGGGTACACAGAAGCACTTACTACACTAGCAGGATTTTGTGAACTAAATACTAAGGTACCGTTCTGTACAGTAATATACAGATGAGTACTAACATTACTAGTAGGGAACTGACCATTTATTACTAATCCAGTATTGGCTACTGTTAGTTTAAATTGTTCAGTTAGTACGGGCTGTTGTCCACTTATTACTAGGTTAGTATTTAGTATTTCTACTTTAAACTGCTCCGTAACAGCGGGCTGTTTACCGCTTATTACCAGCGTATTATTAGGAATTCCAAGATTAAACTGTTCAGTAAGTGCTGGCTGTTGGCCGCTAATTACTAGAGATGCTTTATTGGGCAGAGCATATATACCCTGTCCAGGGATGGTAGTAGTTATTACCAGAGTAGTTTCAGGTACATTTATTTGTACCGGTATTCTAGGAGTTTGCCCAGTAATAACTATATTACTAGAAGGAGTATCTCTTAAATTACTATATGAAAGAGTAGGTTGTAGCTTATTAATTACTAGTGTAGTATTAGGAACTACTAGTTTATACTGTTCTGTTAATGCGGGCTGTTGGCCGCTGATTAGTAGTGTAGTATTAGGTATACTTAGTTTATACTGCTCTGTTAATGCGGGCTGTTGTCCGCTGATTACTAGTGCATTATTAGGAACTGTTATACTAAAAAATTGAACTGCCGCAGGCTGACTACCGCTGATTAATAGAGTAGTGTTAGCAACTGCTATTTGAACAGGTATAGTGGGCGTAGTACCGGTTATTACTAATGTAGTATTGGCAACTATTAGTTTAAACTGTTCGGTAGATAATGGCTGTTGTCCGCTGATTACTAGAGCATTATTAGCAACCGCTATTTGGACAGGTATAACTGGAGCAGTAGCGCTAATTACTAATGTAGTATTTGGTACCTGTATATAAGGTAATACAGGTTGTTGCCCGCTGATTGTTAGTGTCGTACTAGGAACTTGTACCGCGTCAGCAGAAGGTATTAAAGGATCCCGCCCAGTTATTACTAATGCAGTATTAGGAATTACTAGTTTAAACTGTTCCGTTAATGCGGGCTGTTGTCCGCTGATTAGTAGCGTATTATTAGGTACTATTAATCTATACTGCTCTGTCAGTGCGGGCTGTTGTCCGCTAATTACTAGTGCGGTATTAGGAACGACTAGTCTGTACTGTTCCGTCAGTGCTGGTTGTTGTCTGCTGATTACTAACGTAGTATTAGGAACTACTAGTTTATACTGCTCCGTCAGTGCGGGCTGTTGTCCGCTAATTACTAATGCGGTATTAGGAACGACTAGTCTGTACTGTTCCGTCAGTGCTGGTTGTTGGCCGCTGATTACTAACGCAGTATTAGGAATTACTAGTTTAAACTGTTCCGTTAATGCGGGCTGTTGTCCGCTGATTACTAACGTAGTATTAGATACTGGTATACCAGTGTCCCCGGAAGTACTAACATTAGATACTGGTATTTGTCCAGTTATTATTAATGTAGTATTTGGAACTGCTAGTTTAAACTGTTCTGTAACAGGTGGTATTTGACCACTAATTATTAATGTAGTATTTGGTACAGTTACATAAACCAAAGTACTAACATTTGATACTGGTATTTGTCCAGTAATAATTACATTTCTTGAGGCAACAGCCATTACCCATGATACGTTATAGGTAGCAGAATCATAAGGGTCAGGAATATAACCGGTTATATTTAGGGCAACACTAGGTATAGGAATACCCATAGTAGTTGAGGGTATACTTGGTTGTTGCCCAGTTATTACTAGAGTAGTACTTGGTACCTGCACAGGTACCATAGCAGATGCGATTTGTCTATTAATTACTAGCGCAGTATTTGGTATTGCTATAGTTA
>Ga0315284_10017726_pt1 | contig 10101 bp, 4 predicted proteins | sample YL17G09_16_MG_FD_203696 | JGI IMG/M metagenome (GOLD analysis project Ga0315284, IMG submission 203696) | Sediment microbial communities from Yellowstone Lake, YNP, Wyoming, USA - YL17G09_16 | ecosystem: Environmental > Aquatic > Freshwater > Lake > Sediment | place: USA: Wyoming | collected...
GCCTCCTTTTAACAGTCCTGAAAGTACACAGCTCTTCACCGGTTTGGTATAGCCATCTGCTCGTCCTGAACTCATTGACTATATGCACATTAAATCCGGCATCTGAAAACAACTTTCTGAAAGACTTACCCTTTGTTGGCGGGTTGTACTTCTTGGGTTGCTTCTCACAAAAATCACCTATCAGCAGATGCGTCCTCTCTGGTATGCAGTTGAACTTCTTCTTGAAGTCGTTGACCATATTTGCTTCGGATCTTTGTTTATTGATGTATGAGTACCATTTCAACTTCCGATAGAGTTCCTTTTCATAGTACTCCTGTAAACCGAAAGCGTTCACTCGATTCTTCATCCAAATGTACTTTTTTGCATTCTCGTAAATGCAGCTCGATGAGTTGAACAGGCTCAGCTGGCCCTCTAACTCTTTCATCGTCATCCGTATTATTGTCCTATTCAGAACGGTATTACTCTTGTCGTCTTCCCGTTTCTCCATGTACAGACCGCTCTTTGTCTCCCGGATCCTCATTCCATTGGAATATGTGAACGTATTCGCCTTCCGATGTATCTTACCGTTAGGCTTCTCGACGAACTTGATCGTCCCATCGGCACAGTAGATCAGATTGTCCTTCCCCGGGTCGATGCCTATAAATTTTATTTTATTGTCGGCATTTATCTGGTCGAAGTAATTGACCCGGGGTGTACCATCTATCTCATCGTACTCGATGCTCGTTTGTAATTCCCGCCCTTCTTTATTAGCGACTAACTCATCAACGATCTCCGTAAGCTGTCTAATCACATTATCATCTTTCTTGACGTAATCGAACTCCTTATAGAAAAGCGGTTTGTCGCATTTCGGTGGATTGGATTTTTGGAATTGTTTGTACCATTTCTCTTTAATGAAAAAGAGGGTACAGCCGAACCCATCGGTCGATATGCGGCGGTTGAATTTGTAGCCTTTCTTTCTGAAGACCGATGAACCAGTTTTGAAGCACTTCTTCCAAATTTTCTTTTGAAATAGCAGCTGGTTTCCTTTGGTTCTATAAAACTCTTTGTCTTCAGTCATAAAATGCTGCACTAATAAGTTGGTATCGAATTCAACGTACTTCGGTATGATGCTTTTCCTTAAAGGGAAGCAGTTGATGACCGGGATCGTCTTACCGACATCTAGCAGATTGATGTTGGATCTGGCTATGTTCTCACCGTCTATGCTCATTCTGATCAACAAAACTAGCAGCTGAATCTGTCCACCCTTCTTCTTGTCCTGGAACATTTGTTCGAGCGATCCGTTAACAACAAAACCCTTGACGATGTTGTCTTTGAAATGCCGCTTCACATGATCGTAGCGTTTATCGGCAGTAGATGTCCCTTCGAGGATATCATTGGTGATCTGCTTCAGAACCCGTTTGACTTCTTTCCAAGAATACTTTTTAATATGCTCGTCGCTATTCGTCAGTATTTTGATGTACTTGAAGACCATCTGATAGAAGTGTTCCTGAATATGAACTTTTACGGCTGTCAGGATCTTGTCGGCTTCATTTTCTAGGAAGTTGCCGAAGTTTAGCCATTTAATTTTGCTGGGATCAGCCATCAAATCGGCATACTCATCGTCATAGAACTTGTTGAACATCTTGAGCATTTCGAGTGACTCACCCTTATAGTTGCCCTTTTCAGCTTGTTCGGGTACCGATATTGTCTTCATCATCAGGACGATGAACTGCTTATCGATCGTTGGAAGGCGGTTATTTTCCTGTGAGTACTTAATGCAAAACAGCTTGAAGAACTGATATGTGTGGATAATGATTTTGTTCAGCTTCAGAACTATTTCATTAATCTTCACGATTATACTCTCATCTTTTACGATCGATATGAGAGATGTTTTGGCGCACTTGATTCCCGTTTGAACATCCTCGTACCGCTCGATCCACGCCTGTTTTTGGGCTTCCGTCAACTTGGGTTTCTTTTTAGCAGCCTTTGGTTTGGCAGGGCGTCTTGACCGCTTTCCTTTTGCTGAGAACCGGCTAACATCGGCCTGTAAAGGGGGTTTCCTACGAGCCATGTGATATGATAATTTTGCCTTAATCTTAAGGTGTTCAAGCCATTTAAAATTGAATGTTATGTTTTCCGAGATTCCGCTCATTGATATATGACTTTTATAAAAAATAAAAAGGATAGCTGCATCAATCAAACACCTTCATTAGTCAGCCATAGTGGCCAGTGCCATCCTTCTTTCGGATGCGCGTCGGGGATTATTATTACACGATGCGCATGATCTACGATATGGTCGATCTGTTCGAGCGTGATCTCTTTATGGAAGTAGCAGTTCGACGCCATTAGGATGAAATGCTTTCCCGTAATCCCGTAATCCCGGCAAAAGTTGAAACAATCTACATGCGCTTCGTAAATACTGTACGTACCCCACTTCTTTTCAGTCGGCCCCAGCATGTATATATTCTGAAAAGTCTGAATCGAATCCATCAGAGCGGTATGCATCAGAGCGTTCGGATTTATAACTATGCATATCCGGCTAGACCGATTGAAATAGTTGAAGTTTCGTATGGTGTCTAACATGGCTTGCGGTGATTCGTGGCAGCTGATCGAGTATATGATGTCGTATATTTTGACAGGAGCCGCCATGCTTATGCTCTACCCAAATAAAAAAATTGATGATGGGATGGGCTGACCGCTATTTCGTAGAGTACTAAAATAAACACTAGACAGATGGATAGCCGATACACGGGGTCGGATCAGACGAGTACTAATACTGATACAGTGAAAGCTGATCCGGTAAAAACTAAACCGGTAAAGACTAAACCGGTAACAGCAGGGCCTACGAACGATCGAATGCTCAACGAAAAATTTGCGGAAGGATTGATGAAGCTAGCCCCGATAATTAAGCAGAGTCTAGGCCCGCCGCCATCTTTCAAGACGAAAGTGTATCGCGCAATCCGAAAGGCTTTAGTATTCGCATGGAATTTCGCATACTCTAGCTTCGTATTATTCGTAGCGGGCTACATGTTGTACGGCTTACTCATGAGCATGGTTCAGAACTTGTCTAGTTTAACGGCGTACGAGTCTAGCGTCTATGATGTGCGGAACATATTCGAGGCGTGCGCAAATTCAAGCGCGAACTGTACGATATCAGACGTATCGATTAATCCGGATTCCAAGTACTCAACGCTCTACATAAATCGGGACGGTAGCACAACAAAACACATCGTACTGTACGACACGAGTCACGCGGATCTAATTAACAGCTTGCAGCACATTACAAACACAACTATTACGCCACGGTTCATCCAGACCGTCGAGCCCTTCATCACGTGGAATCAGATCATGTACTTCAGTCTGATACTGTTCATCATCGCAACGCTTGTGAAGTACGCTCAGGCTCTGTGCATGGCTGGGCTCAATTCGATCAAGGTCGATATACCGGGCATCGGAGGAGTGGGCGGCGTAAGTGGGATCGGAAACTTGGGCGATCTGAAGTTCGTCATCCATCTAGACGAACGGACTAGATTTTCAGACGTGTCTGGTTTGACGGAGGCCAAAGAGGAGATCATGAAAATAGCTCACATGGTGCGGAACGCCGATTTGTACAAAGTGATCGGCGCTACTCTACCAAAAGGTGTTCTGTTAAACGGGCCGCCCGGATGCGGGAAGACACTGCTTGCACGAGCGCTGGCCGGTGAGCTAGGCATACCGTTCATTTCGATCAACGCCGCAGAGTTCGATGAGAAACTGGTCGGTGTCGGAGTGCAGCGGGTGAAAAAGATGTTCGAAGAGGCTAGGCGGCAGGTCGCAGAGCGCGGGGCGTGTATCGTATTCATCGATGAGATAGATGCGATAGGCCGGAAGAGGATTAACATCAAAGACCCGTCTGGTACGCTCAACATGATTCTGACAGAGCTGGATGGTTTTAGTCAAAACGAGTCGATCATGGTTCTGGCCGCTACGAATATCGTCGAGACCCTAGACCCTGCGCTCACTAGATCCGGTCGATTCGATCATAAAATATACATCGATCCGCCAAACAAAGAAGACCGAGTCGATCTGTTCAAGTTCTATCTGCAGAAACTTATACTGGTCGATACGGAAAAACCCAAGGATGTAGCAGTAGCTGATGCAGTGACAGATGCAGTGGCAGTAGATGTAGTGGCAGTAGATGCAGTAATAGATGGAGCAGTAGCTCAGCCCAAGGATACAGACCCCCCGGTGTATATCGTAACATATAGCATGAACGTGAATCCTGTTCGTGCAGAGTATGTTAGTGCCGAGCCAATTAGTACGGAACTCATTAGTGCCGCGCCGATTAGTACGGAACCCGTTCGTACGGAACCGGTGAACGTGGATGATGAGATAGTCAAATTAGATGAGATCACCGAGACGGTTCGAGCTGTAGACAATGTACTGATCTACACCGTTCCGCCGTTACAGCACGCCGATGATTTAGCACAACAGCTACAGGCCAATAAGGAGAAGGCTATAGCATACGCGTCGATTTTGGCGAAGCAGACACCGGGTATGACCGGTGCGGATATTTCGAACGTGTGTAATCAGGCGGCTATATCGGCTGTGCGAGCTGGTCAAACGTTCGTCACATTAGAGCATATGACAAATTCGATAGACACGGTCGGGATCGGTCTGAAGAAGAAATCCCGCAAGGCCAACGAGTCGGATCTGAAAATCGTAGCGTACCATGAGGCGGGTCACGCTCTGATGGGGCTGATTTTGAAAGACGCAGAGAAGCCGGTCAAGATGTCTATCATACCGCGCGGCGAGGGTAATCTGGGCTACACGATGCCAAACATATCGGAGGCCGGTATATTCTCACGTCAGCAAATCGTATCCAAGATCATCGTTCTGTTAGGCGGCAGAATAGCAGAAATCCAAACATTTAACAAAGTCACAACAGGTGCGTCAGACGATCTGCAGAAGGTGAGACAGTTAGCTGAACAGTACTTCGTGTCGGGCCTATCGGATACGTACAGCACGATGTACATCGATCAGTCTAGTATCAGCCGAATGTCTAGCGCTTTCAGAGAAAAATTAGAATCGAATATCGACAACTTCATCCGGCATCTGACAGACCAGACGCACAAGCTGATGAAACACTATTCGATTGATCTTGTGACGATGGCCATGACTCTGTTAGAGCGGGAGACCGTAGATTTTACAGATCTGATGGATGTAGATGTAGATGTAGATGCTGAGCATAATAAGATGGCCAGCGTCATAAAAAAAAGAGATACGTGTGAGATAGACTTCATGGATTACGGATTCAAGGGGGTCGATGATTTTGACCGGCCGCACTTCAGGCTCTAGTTTTTTTATTTGACTTGGCTTTTTCTTTTATCACTTCATCCAGCAGCTTCAGCAGTACATCCCCGTGGCATCTCTTTGGCTTACACCAGCAGCCTAACGTCTTGCCTTGCAGTTCCAAGATGTCGGAAATCAGTCCGCTAGACCTAATATGCGCCTCGTATCTCTCAAGAGAGTTGTCCAGACCGTTCGAATCCTTGGATACCTTGTACGGGTTGTGCCATTTCGATTTGTACGCCCCGTCGACGTAGAAACTCATATCGCGCCCGATGTAGATGTGAGACGGATCTTGCAGCCATTCGAGCAGAGAATTGTACGCCGGCCGAAGCTCAGACACGCGGATATTGATGACTTTTGTTGACATGCGATGTACTATAGTGAAATACTGTACGGTTTAAAACATTTCGGTACGTTTTAAACTCGATAGTTCAAGGCGGTTCAAGGCGGTTCGAATTAGCTCACCACAGTATATCGACGATGTTTTGGATCAGGATAGGCAGCAGCATAATATGCCACGTCGCGAAGCCGGATACGTAGCCGAACACCATAAGGCAGAAGTAGTACACAAACATCCTGTACAGATCGTACTTGTCTGTTGTGCGGCTGATTATGGTTTTGTACAGCAGATTGTTCTTAATCGCAAGCCCGATGTACCGCAAAATATCCGCATTCTGATGGATTGAGTAGTTCTTGATCTTCAGTGTTTCGATGGAGTACTTCGTCAGCACTTTGTTCATTTTGTCGGCCTTTTCCGCTTTGTCAGATCCGTTTAGCTTATCTGTTTTGCCGAACAAACTAACCAGGCTAGACATGCTGAGCTCGCTGGCGCCAGTGCTAATACTGTCTGTATTCGGTTTCGTATTATCCATCAGCGCATCTTCTGTCTGAGCATTTTCGATCTGCCGATGGTCGGCTATTACTATCCGCGTATTACTAACGTTGAGATCGATAGACCTGAACCGTAGAACCAGAATCGCATTGATCCCGATGGAGATGAGCATCGATATCGTACCGAATCCGAAAGCAGACAGAGTAGACAGCAGGATTGAAAAGAATATCGATTCGGCTCTAGTATGGTTGTACAAGTAGCACAGCCCTCGATACAGAGACAGTACAACGTCTCGCGTGACGTCTGTAATGATCTTCGACTCTATGATGCTGAAACATATTTCGCAGAATACCAGCATCAGTATCTTTTCTGTTGTGACAAAGCTCATGGCGCAGAATATTATAATATTCAGCAGGTACTTGATCGGTGTCGTAGCCTGTTTGATGAACAGGCTGTACGCCAGTATCCCGCCAACCAACGAATGCGTGAGCCCCATCGCTGTCCAGCAGAACATAATGCGGTTGAACCGGAACCCTAGAGTCTTGATGTTTGAGTTGATCATCGTTGAGAGATCCGTGTCTTTGTCGTCGTTCTCGACTAGCATCCGTATCATGCGGTTCAGCGTATACACATCCAGAAACTTTTCCCACCGCTGATCCGTGATGATGGATGTCAGATAAGACCTGTCGTCCCGTATGTTGTACCGCCGATCCTTCATGTACAGGTTCTTGTATATCATCAGAGGGTACCGTAGACCGCCTTTGTCGATATGGTTGAATATGACGGCCAGTATGAACGTTACGATGAACTTGTTGATTATGACAAACTCGAACCCGCTGTAGTGTTTCATCAGATCCGTGTACTTCACTCGCACCTCTAGCTTCAACACGTTTTCGATGAACAGGTTCAGGATTTTAGACAGCTGTTTGCACACGATCTTCTTGATCAGGTTGTTGTACCCGTCGTACAGCAGCTGCCTGACTTTAGAATACGCTTTGTTGTGATACACTTGACCCATGATGCTCGGGCAGATCATGATGCTCGATAAGTAGCGTACTGCCTCGGGGAATTGAAACCAAGTGATGTAATTCGTAACATGCACAGCCACAAACAGCAGCAGGTAGTAGATGTACCGATCGACCGTGATCAGCCGGATCTTATTCAAAAAGTTATCCTCTTTGCCAATACTGTACCTCAAGTAGAATATGGCGCACGTTATAATTCCGTCTATCGTTATGACGTTGAACATCGGGTTGTAGATCCCTAAGTACAGATGCAGCACCATGATCGTCATAATTTCTTTCAACAGATCGTACAGATTGAACGTAATACCGCGCTTTGTCGGCTCTAGATGCATGTACTGTGAGTAAGTGTGAAACGGGCTGTCTAGATCCAAATCTGCATCTGTATCGTGATAGACCTGAGACGCAAAGACGCTGTTCCGATTTTTCACATCACGCTTATCGTTCTTTTTACTTTTTGGATTCCCGACACCCCACTCCCTCTCCCAATCATCGTCCCATCTGCTGCTAAGTATACCGGCGTCCCGTGTAAAATACCGCTCGACGTTCTTGACTTCCGCTTTAATTACGGAATCCATTATCGGTTCCGGTTTTCCAGCATCTGTATCTAGATCTAGATCCATTACCCGATCCGTTTTACCTAACCCGTACGCATCGGATTCTGCGTAGCTGCGGCTGAAGTCTGTACCCCCTAAGATTTCGATATTCGGCTTCGCTTTTAATATCCTAGTACGCCTGGCCAAACTAGCTAATGGTTTGGGCTCTATTTTATGCTCTACTTTAGTTTCGACATCCGAATCTGTCAGAATCAGCTCCTCCTTATGTGTCGAATCGGATAGCGCGATCTGAAGCTGATCATCTGTCATCGTACGCATATCTGGCTCTGTACATACCGCGGAAAATTTTACCTCACGGATCGGCTTACGTTCTGCTTTAGAACTATCCATACTGCCGACATTCCCGAAGCTGCCGAATATCGTTTCTGTTTGAACGGGCTTAGGCTTATCTGACATATCATCATCATCGTCATCTGTCATGCCCAAAATATCCAACTCCATCTGTTTCTCATCGATGAAATCTTTCTCGATTATACCCGAACCGTAGAAGTCTGTCCCGCTAGTCTGAAGCTGCTTAATATAGTTCCGCGAAGACATTCGGATATATTTATATATATCGGAATATTTAATAGTCAAGGGGTGTACTTTACGGGGGAACGCTTTTCAATTTTATCATCTACGGAAGCCGATGAACTCGTCGAGGCCCGATTTTTTAGCACTGGGTTTTGTTATTGTTCTACCAGACACGTCTCGCCGAATCAGACTAAACTTGGAAAATTCGTCAAATTCATCGAACTCTGCATCAGACTCAGACAGATATTCGGCAGCTTTCTGATAATTCAGTTCGTTCAGTTTGTGTGTCTGCTTTAGCTGCTCCATGTCTTGAACCAACACGCTGTACCGAACAATGTTCTGTCGTATCTCCTGATCGATGAGATCCATCTTCTGTCTGCTGTCGTCCGCGATCTCTTCGCCATCTTTGATGAGTTTCTGTATACGCATCCGTTCTTTTAGCGCCCGATCGTGTTCTTCCTTTGTCATTGTCATTGCATCTAGTACGGCATCTTTCGCTTCATCTAGTTTCGGCATGAGCTGTCCGATAATTTGATTCGAATCGGCATGCGTCGTCTCATACAATTTGCGCTTCTCCATCAGCTTGTTGTTTTTCAATTCTAATTTGCGCATGGCATCGCTGGCCGATTTTTGATTCGTAACGATACGCTCTGCCGATTTATTCATCGCTTCTGCAGCTGACTTTGCGTCTTCTATCAGCTTCGTTTTACTTTTACCTTCGACCAGCTTGACCTTTTTTGGCGCTTTGGCTCGTCCTTCGGCTCGTGCTCGTTCTTCTGCATCTGTTCGTGCTTTGACCGCCTCGTCACGCTCTCTAATTTTGGCCATCGTTTTAGCGATCATCGCGGTTTCTGCTTCGGCCCGCGCTTTGGCTATTGCCGCTGCTCGTGCTTTTGCTTCAGCTCGTGACTTTGCTTCAGCCCGTGACTTTGCGTCGGCTTCTGGTAATGGTGCAGCTGATGGTGGTGCTGATGGCGGTGCTGATGGCGGTGCTGATGGCATGACGCGTATATCTGAAGTAATTGATGCGCTTGGCCACTTTGAAAAAGAATGTACTTGTGACAGTGCTGGTGCTGGCGATAGAGGCGGTGCTACTTTAGCTAGTGGTGCTGGTACTGGTACTGGTACTGGTGCTGGTACTGGTACTGGTGCTGGTACTGGTGCTGGTACTGGTGCTGGTACTGGTACTGGTGCTGGTACTGGTGCTGGTGCTGGTACTGGTGCTGGTACTGGTACTGGTGCTGGTACTGGTACTGGTACTGGTACTGGTACTGGTACGGCTGACGGTGCAGCTAATGGTGCTAGCGCTTCCTCGACTCCAACCCACTTAGAAAAAAGTGATGGTGTCGGTGTTACTTTAGCCGGTGGTGCTAGTGATGCTTCTTCCCTGGCTTTACGTTCGGCCTCGGTTTGTGCTTCAGTAGATGGTGATACAGATCGTTTGATATTTATCTTGCCAAACATGTCTACATATGCCTCAACTGGATCCGGTTTTATCGTGATCCCTCTATATTCTTTCATTTTTGAGATAATAAAATTCACAACGTCTGTGTGCTTGTCGTATTGTTGCGGATTGATTGTTCTGATGGCATACCACTTATTACCGACCCATTGTATAGGTATGGTGTGATCCACAACTTCCTCAGTACCCTTACGGATCACAAAATTGAGGTTGTTCTCAGTGTTCTCCTGCAGCTCGATAAAATAGTCATCGATGCCAATGCGTCCAAGAAGAAATTTACGATTCGCGCGATTAAATTTATATTTTTCTTTCAGTTCAGGGGTCAGATCCGCTGGTCCTGATGGT
>Ga0315284_10017727_pt1 | contig 10100 bp, 20 predicted proteins | sample YL17G09_16_MG_FD_203696 | JGI IMG/M metagenome (GOLD analysis project Ga0315284, IMG submission 203696) | Sediment microbial communities from Yellowstone Lake, YNP, Wyoming, USA - YL17G09_16 | ecosystem: Environmental > Aquatic > Freshwater > Lake > Sediment | place: USA: Wyoming | collected...
GCTTTGTGCTCATGCGTCGGCAGGACGGCGTGAAGTGCCGTGTCGAAGTGAAGGTTATCCCGTGACGCATTTCACTCTGTTGAAGCGTTTGTGCAATCCTGTGCTGCGCGCGCTTCAGCTGGGGTTCACTGACAGGCCGTACGTGATTGCGTCGGTGTTCGAGAACGGTGTGTGGACGGGGCGCTACGTGTTCACGCGGGTACTGTATTTACGGGAGGGTCCTGATGTCTGACCTACCAAAACGCATGCAGCCTATGACCACGCAAGAAGTCAACGAGCTGCTGGGCGCGACGCTTCACGGCGCGTTGCCTTTCGAGACACAGATGCGGGTCTTCGCGACGCTGGCGCAGAACCAGTTCGACATCGACACGCTGAGTGAGCACCTGCGTGCCATCGCGCTGTACATGGGCGATCCTGACTGCGCGCTGGCTGAAGTAACTGCGCTCGTGCGTAGGCACGTGAGCGTGCTGAGGGAGCGCATGCTTCGCGGGGACTCTGTTGACCCGAGGCGTGACCCGAGGCGTATCGAGATGGCTGGAGAGAATCTGCCGTACACGCGGCGTGACCCCGAGGAGCCTGCATGAAGATCGTACTGAACTGTCGCGGTACTAGGTACGAGGTCACGGGGATCTTGTTTCGCGATCCTGCGGATTGCGCGCGTAGTGCAGAACTGCCGAATGGATGTCTGCGCATCGTGGTGGAAACGCCCGAGTTCCGGGGCGAGGGCAACACACTCGACGAAGCACTCTGCAACATCCAAGAAGCCATCTGCAAGATCATGGACTCTGGAGGTACCGTTGCGTGTGTTGAGCGCCCTGAGACTGGACCACGTGGTCCTGAGCCTGTGTCGGACGCAGAGCGGATTCGGCAGCTCGAAGACCAAGTCGCGCGCTTGCGTGAGTGTGTGCCCGGTGGACTGCCGCCCTACGATGACGAGAAGAGCGCGCAGCACATGCGCGAGATGAAGTTCAGGCGCTCGAAAGACGTGCCTGCGCCGACGCCTGATCTCGATGACGTGTTCGAGGCTGGCTACGAGGACTTGATGAACATCGCCAACAGCGTGAGCACCGTGACTCGCCACGAACAACTGCGGTTGGGAGTGCTGGCCAACGACATGCGCGAGCGGTTCTACATCTACAACCAGATGCTGGAGCTGAGCCGCAAGAACGCCGCGCTGTGGCGCGACCACGTGAGCGAGTTCCTGGTGGCTCGCCAGTGGAACACGGCGTCGGACATCCGGCTGTCGCACGACACGTTGTTGGAGTCATTCAAGGCGTGGTGGGAGCACTTCGGTCCGAAGTACGAGTTGGCGATGGTGCAGGCCGGTAGCGATGACAAGCTCGTGGCTGAGACCATCCATAACTTCCAGACGTACCAGCGCGCGATCAACCTGTGGGGGCACCGTGCGCAAATGCGGCAGCTCCAGGAAGAGTGTTGCGAGCTGGGTGCCATCATCAATCAGTTCGACCGCCTGCGCTGCGGGGCTGAAGATGTAGCCGGAGAGATCGCAGACGTGATCATCACGTGTGAGCAGGCCAAGCTGATCGTCGGCCCGGCCTTGGTGGACGAGATGCTGGCGTTCAAGCGCGTGCGCCTGCGAGACCGTATCGTAGAGGCTGAGAAGGCCCAGCTGGTTCAAGGTACACAGGGCAGTACAGACGCCGCTTCAGCGCCAGCGCCCGAGGCAGCACCTACGCACGGGGCAGGCAACGCGGCACTGCGCCGTTCGATCGGGATGGAGTGACGGTGGTGGCTATTCAAGAGCCCTACGCGGTGCACGGCGAAGAGAACGTCAAGGCGGTCCTAGATCGGCCTGGGGTGGTCTTCACGTGCTGTGGGTACCAATACCGCACCACGGAGTCGGGCCTGGAGTGTTGGGGCTTGGACGCGACCGGTGACATGGGTTGGCGGGACATGGAGCGCGATCGGCCCTTGCTGCTCAAGCACTCGATTCGGGTGTTGAAAGAGGCCGCGCCCAAGCTTCCGGCTCCGCAGGATGCGCTGCGCGAAGAGTTCCCGTTCTCCAAGCCTGTGCCCGAGATGTTCATCCCAGACGACGTGCAGCTGAGCAACAAGCACTGCCGTCTCGCATACATCAACACGCGCTGCGCCTGTCCGCCAGACCGCTGCTGGTACAACGAGCAGAAGAAGCGCCGTGCTGCGGGAGAGACGGCAATCTCCTGGGAGTCGTGGCGGGACTTGGTGCACAGCATTCGCCGGGTGTCACCGTGAGTATCAAGCACATGACCCAGTGGTACATAGCCGAGACGCTCAAGATGGTGATCGTAATAGCCGTCTCAAGCAGCTTGCTGTGGTGGTGCTGGACCACCATCCAAGCAGAGAAAAACAGGCTGTGCTTGGAAGTAGACGGCAAGGTACTCAACGAATGCTTGGCCCGTTGCCAAGTCCCTTCGCAACCCCTGTCACCTGCGGACTGCGGGAAGGCGTGCTCGGACACATCGTGCATACACTGGCGCAAGTAGCACGATCTCTATTTACAACTTTCCGTAACCTGCTAGAGTAACGCTATGGTGGACACCGAGTTAGGAGCGGTCTGTGAGCACGGGTGCCTCGCGCGCCAGTGCTACACCTGCGAGCTGGAGGAGGAGGTAACTGCGCTTCGGGCTATGGTGGTGGAGCAGCTCGCTTCTTTCAGAGAGGCGGACATCGCGCGCACCGAGGCGGAATCCGAGTGCCAGCGCCTGCGCGAGCAGCACTTCCGTGACGCGACTCTGATCGTGGGCTACGAGCAGAACGAGCCGCCCATTGTGAGAGGCGCACTCGACGCTCAAGCGGCTGCTGAGAAAGAGCTGTTCGCGCTGCGGCACGTCAACGAGATGCTCCAAGCCGAGGTGAACGTACTGCGTGGCGTGGAGTGCGAAGCAGACGGGGATGGACCGTGCGGCGTGTGCGTGAAGTGTCTTCGCGCAGGCTGGCTTCCTGAGCTGACGCGGCTGCGTGAAGATTTGGCGTTGGCGCTAGGCGCGAAGAACCGAGGTCCGCAATGATGCAGAACGCTGTGATCTACAAGTACGAGCTACATGTTGGCGCTGTGACCGCTATCGTGATGCCTGCGGGCGCGATCGTGCTCACTGTCCAAACGCAGCACGATCGGTTGTTTTTGTGGGCGCAGCTGGACGCTACGCTGCCTCTGACTGAGACCCGTACATTTCGCGTGGTGGGTACTGGGCACCCCATCCCGGACATCGCGCAGCTGCACTACCTGGGCACCGCGCAGATGCACGGCGGGGGGTTGGTCTGGCACGTCTACGAGAAGTTCGAGGTTCGGTGAGTATGGGCTGTAGCAAGGAGAGCACATGAGCAAGCACGAGATAGACATTCAACTGGGCGACGAAGTCAAGGACAAGATCACCGACTTCAAGGGCATCGTGACCGTCAAGTCCACGTACTTGAACGGTTGTGTTCGCGTCGCAATCCAGCCCAAGGAGCTGAAGGACGGCAAGCCCATCGACGCGCACTACTTCGACGTCGAGCAAGTGGAGGTGGTAACGAAGGCCAAGGCTACCATGAGCGCGCCGTCAGGCGGTCCCGAGTCCGCGCCCAAGCGTGCGCCTGATCCCAAGCGCTGAACGGAGGTCTGCATGCGAGTGTGGTACGACACCGAGGTCGTCGAGCGCATGGCTGCGAACTACGAGCCCATCACACCAGACGAGGTTGAGTATGAGTTCCGAGGCTGACGAGAAGACTGTAGAAACCGCGCCTGGCGCGTTCGCGGCACTGGGCGCGCAGATGGACACGCTGTCCACCAAAGACGAGTACGCGAACATGGCGGCTGTGTCTTACGCCAAGCACCGCGCGCGCGTGCAGGAGTCAGTCAAGGTGCTGCTGGAGCTGCTCCAACTGCCTTGTGACTGCCTCAACGATCCCGACCCGCAGGTAGTGGCCGCCGCCAAGCGCGACGCGGACGCAATCTCCCACGCCATCGCGATCATGCAGGGCCGTCCCGACGAAGGTAACGTCTGGGAGGAGAGCTACGCGCAGGAAGCCCGCAACGCCGCGTTCTATCGCGGGCTGGTTGAGAAGATCGGCAAGCGCTTCGGCGCTCAGGCGTACACCGCAGACGATGGCGGCATCGGCGACCGCGTGCTTGCGCTCAAGGTGCCGGAGCTGGTGAACGCGCAGATCCATTTCACCCGCAAGCTGATCGAGCTGATTCGGCGCGCGGCTCCACTGGCCTGGGCCAACAACCCCGCGTTGATGGACGATGCGCACCAGTGGGAGAAGGAGGCGCACCACCTGCTTGCAGTAGCTGCTGCCGACGAGGAGTCTACGAACTTCGGCTACTGCGAAGAGTGCACGCTCTACAACATGCACAGCCCGAGCTGCTCGAAGTACGTGAGCCCGATCCCCCGCAACATCGAAACCGACCCGGAGACGCCATGACTTACGTGATCTGCAAGTGCGGTCACGACGTGTTCCGGCACAACGCGTTCGCGTGCGCGGAGTGTCCGTGCAACGGCTTCGTAGCTGGCCTCTCACCGAGTGTGGTGGAGGAGAAGCAACAAGAGCAGAAGCGCTTGGCAGAGATGGAGAAGCAGCACTGTTACCACTGCGCAAAGAGCTACGCGCACAAGCATTCGGGCGTGGTTGATCTCGATGTGCTCACAGAGCTGTTTGAGATGGAACGTCTGCAAGCGCGCGTTGAGCTGCGCAGCGAGGCGTACCAAGGCGCGTGGACCGACTGCATCCAAGACGGCTGTGAGAACTGCCCGTTCGCCAGCATCGGTGGTCTGGAAGCCAGAGCCAACTTCCAACGCCCCAACCGGCTGTACGTGAAGACTGAAGAGCAGTGGCAGGACTGGCTGCAAGGCTATGCCGACTGCGCGCGCTACAGCTACGGCAAGGACTGGATGACGTGCGAGTTCGGCTGGGGCAAGGCCCTTACGATCTGATGGAAGCGTTATACAGCGCCACGGTGTCTCCAGATCAGCAATACCGCTACCTGCTGGGCAGGCAGTGGGACGCGTCAAAGCCAAACGCGCTGTTCGTGATGCTTAACCCATCCATTGCAGACGGAGCCGTTGACGATCACACGATTCGCAAGTGCATGCAGTTCTCGCGCAACTGGGGGTGTGGCGGCATCGAGGTTGTGAATCTCTTTGCTTTACGCGCTACCGACCCCCGCACACTGGTCAAAGCCTACGGTCTGGGAATCAACATCGAGGGTGAAGACAACGACGCGTACACCCTGGGCGCGATGCAGCGTGCGACAGACAAAGGCGTCGCGATCACGTGTGCCTGGGGTTCAACCAAGGGTGCGCGGCCCAAACTGATTCACCATCGCATTGAGGTCGTGAAGGCGCTGGCACACAACATGGGCGCGCGTCTTGAGTGCCTTGGTCGCGCCAAGGGCGGCGATCCCCGGCATCCGCTGATGCTGAGCTACAGCGTAGGCACGGAGAGCTGGCCGTGAAGAGGTGGTATGGGAACACGTAAGACCGGCGAAGAAGGCGCGAAGCGCTTGCAGGCTATGATCGAGGCCGCAGGCGGGCACGCGTTCGAGGATTCCAAGGAGCTGATCGCGCAGGCTGCGGGCTTGTGGCAGTTTGCGCCCTTCGAGGTCGGGGACCGCGTGGTCCTGATGGACGCGCCGGAGATCACGCAAGCAGACTCTCCAGGCTGGATGGGCTATCGTCACTTGGTCGTGAACGGGGCCAAGGCTGTGGTGCGTGAAGTGGAGTGGCGGCACTACGCCATCGACAGACCGCAGTTCACGTTGATGGTGACGTTTGACGCAGACACTGAGTCGCGTCCTGGGCACTTCTGTTTGGGCGCGTACCGGTTCGTCAAGGCAGCGCCTGCGGATCAAGCAGAGGTGATCTACTGATGGCCGCGTTCTCGCAACCACTTCTGAGTGCAAGCACGGGCTGCACCGATGCGCGCAGTGCGGGACTGGGCGCGTCCCGGCCAACTAGTAAGTTGACAATCACTAGCCTATATGCTACAGTGTTAGCATGAAGCTGGAAGTAGATCGCTGCGCACCGACGATCGCGTACGTAGATCTGAAGGACACCGAGTCGCTGGAGAAAGCACTGACACTCTTGCCCAAGGCGGACACACTGGGCTGTGAGTTCGTCGAGGTTTACCAAGATGGCCAGTGGCGGGTCACGTACTTGATTGATGGCACTGAAGTGAAGCGCGCTTGAGTGGTTGTAGCGCCGCGCGCGTGGGCGTACTGTAGCGGCGCGTTTCAGCAGGGAGATTGCACCGTGGCCGTGATGCCCCATCCGATAATTGAGCGGCCCTTTCTGTACGGAGACGAGACGTTATCGGTGGTGGTCGAAGACCTGCTGCACAGGGCGATCAAGTGTCTGAACCTCACGCACTCTACCCCCGAGGAGCGGGAGGACATGCGGGAGGCTCTTCGCGCGGCAGTGCGCATAGAGGACGACGGCTACGCCATTGCCAAGGCCCTGGACCTGGACTGGGGCTGGGAAGTGGACGCCGCGCTGGTGCATACACTGTCCGCCACGCTGATGCTGCGTACTGCCGCGCACGATGAGATTACGCGCGAGTGGGTGAAGGTCTGCGGAGTGATCACGGAGTTCGTGCCTGGGGACCACGTGGTCCTGGTCGGCGATGTGGAGACGATCTACACCGTGGCCAACATTGACGCAGAAACTGCGGTGATCTCCCTTCAGCTGGTGCCGCCTCTTGTGGCGGTTGGCGCCCTGGCGCAATCCGCGCGGCGCAAGCGCGTGATCTGCGCCCGGTACGAAGAGGTGCGCGCAGCCCCTAGACAACGCGTTACGGCAAGCCTGGTGTAATGCTGTGCCTGGGCTAGTTTCGGCGTAGTGCGCGGCGCAAGATTCGCGTACTGTGCGATCTGACCTGTGAGCGGGAGAGCTGCTGATGCCTGAGCCCACCAAAGCCGAGACGGATTTTGCGTTTGAGCGCTTGACTCAGGCACTGAAGGATCACGGCCCGGTGCCCACCAAGAAGGGCAAGCCTCGTGAGGCCAAGGTCTCTGAGTTCATGTACATGGGGCAGGAGAAGACGGGCGCGTTTTCGTTCAAGCACGGGGACAGTCGCAACTACGTGTTCGTGCTGCCGACCGGCAAGCTGGAGATACCCAAGGGCGGGTCGTTCACGGGCGGTACTTTCGACGTGTTCGAGTCGGACCTGGGAGAGTTCGCCCGGTTGAGCACCTTGCAGGGCGAGCGCGCGCAATCTCTGTCAGAGGCAGCCGCGTTCCCCTGGCACGTACCTGCGGAAGCTGCGCAGCTGACCGTGGACGTTTTGCTGGCGCTGCATAAGTTCAAGGCGGCGTTCGATCGCATGGAGGAGATCCCCAAAGATCTCCAACCTCTGTACGACCAAACGATGAAGGCGCTAGCCGAGCAGGACCGCCTGGCCAAAGAAGTGCATCAACTGCGCGAGATGGCCAAGCGCAGCTTCGACAAGTACCGTTGAGCAGGAGAGCCCCGTGATCAACAAGCAAGCACTGCACGCACTGGTCGAATCCCACGAGCCGTTTGAGACGCGTAAGCTCAGTGACACGCAGCTCGCCAAGCCGTTTCGCATCACTGACAAAGAGCTTTCACGTGCCTCGGAAGACGGCATTGCGATCGTAGCGCGTCCCCAGCAGGGTGGCACCAAGGGCATATTTGCCGTGGACGTGTCAGATCCCGAGGAGCCGCGTGTTCGAGGTGTGAACTGGTACGAGGTGAGCAAGGATGGTGATGTCGCCAAAGCCGTTACGATGCTCAATCGTGATCTAGACAAGTTCTTCGGACTTGGTGGCCGCATGTCCGACAAGGGGCGGATGCGCCCCGGTAAGAAGGATGCGGAGCGCACGCAGGAGTCGCTGGACGAGGGTCCGATCCCTGACGAAGAGCCTGCCAGCGCGCCGTACCCTGGCGAGCGGTTGTTGGTGTCTCTGCCCAACCACAAGAAGGTGCTGGCCGTGCAGGCCCGCGAGGGCGCGCGCGTCTTGCAGTTCGCCAACAAGGAAGAAGCTGTCGCGTTCGTCGCCCCGTTGAACAGCGGTCGCGACAAGCAGAACCTCGGGCTCAAGTGGAAGGCCGTGAACTTCAAGGAAGGCGCTCCGTGGTACGCCATGCCGGTGCAGACCGAAGCAGCGCCTTCCCTTGCTGACAAGGGCCAGAAGGTTCTCAGTGCGCAGGAAGCACTGGACCTGTACACACGCATGATCACCGCACCCGCCAACAGCGAGGGTGTGAACCAGGCCGACTTGAATCGCCTGGCCAAGCTGAGCGGCAACCCTGCTGAGCTGGACGAGGCCGATGACGGCGTGGGCCGGACCATTGTGGATCAGATGGGCGGAGGCGGGATTCTCAAGGCCATGCTGGGTGCGACGCTGGTGTTGATTCCGAACGGGATCAAGATCAAGTGGCCCAACAAGGAGCGCTCCAAGGGGAATCTCGTACAGATCACGTTGGAGCCAAGCGACACCTACAAGATGGTGTTCTACAACGCGAGCGGCTCAAGCCAGAAGGTCGTCAAGGAGTACGACGACGTGTACTTCGATCAGCTCGTGGACATCTTCGAAAAGCAAACCTCGTGGTATTTGCGCATGAGCAAGCCGAGGTCAGCATGAGCACGGCTCTGAAGCAACTACTGGAGGCCGAGGCCAGCAAGCCGAGCGCAGGCGCGTCGGTAGTTATCGCAGATCTTTCTCGCGCTATTTCCTCGCTCAACCAGCTGTATGCTGACTCGTTCCCGCACACAGGCGGCGCTTCCAAAGCTCCCGAGGCGCGTACCATGTATGTGCTGTTGGAAGAGCTGAAGAAACTTAAGAGAAAACTGGTCAAGCTGAGTCTCGGTCTCGGTCAAGCGGAGAAGCCATGAGCACCCCATTACAATCTCTGATCGCCGAAGCTCGTGAGCTGCTGCGCGAGGCAGACGCTGCGGAGATCGACCCTGCAATGCTCTCGGCGTTCGCCGAGTTCCTGAAGGCGGCAGAGCTGGCGCACGAGACGTACCGCAAGCGGCTCAATCCAGACGGTGCCCCCGACAAGCTCGGGTACACCAAGGGCGGTCGCTACTGGCGCATCTTCGTGTCGCGCGGCGGCAAGGAAGATCAACGCAGCGCGTACGGGTTCTTCGAGCCTGCTACTGGGAATCTCTACAAGTCCGATGGTTGGAAGAGACCGGCCAAGGGCGTTCGCGCTTCGGTGCTGGACAAGAGCACGTGGAACCGCGCTGACTTCTCAGGCATTAGGTGATCATGCGAACCCAACTTAAATCTCTGATCGCCGACGTCCAAGACGTGCTCGAAGACGCGGAGCCTACGTTCGCTACCCAGGAAGACTGGGACGCTTGGAACAAGCTCAAGGCCAAGCTGCATGGACGTAAGCCTGCTGCGGCTAAGCCTAAGCCTGCGCCCACGACTATGGCCAAGCGCAGTGCGCGTGTGCAGTACAAGCCGAAGTCCCCGAGCTGGCAGCATGAAGCGGTGCTGAGCGAGGCAAGCGAGATCGAGATGAACGAGCTGCCCTCAAAGCAGCTGAACTTCGTCACTGAGTTCACGAAGGCCGCCAAACTGCTCCCAAAAACCTACTGGGAAGGCGGTAACGGGTACATCGTGGAGTTCGAGGCGAACATCCTGGGCAACCGACTGAGTCGCAAACTCTTGGAGCTGCTGCTCGCGAACCCGGTGTTCCGTTGGGTCGAGACAAGCGAGAAGGGCGACACGCTCGCCATTGGGATGTGATGTTGTGCCGGACTACTTGTGGACGATCCCGGCGCTTGGCTTCGCGGTGTTCGTACTGGGCTACGCGCACTTCGAGTACACGCATCGTAAGTAGGAGGCACTGAGTGGGAAAGCACGTAGTCACTTCAGACGCGCCTAAGATCGTAGATAGCGGCACGTACACGCCGACGCTGGGCGGTGTGTCGTTGAACGTGGCTAGTTCTTCTGCTTTTGTTTGTCAGTGGCTGCGTGTGGGGAACGTGGTGACGGTCAGTGGGATGGTCGGAGTAGACCCGATATTAGCGGGGGTAATCACGCGGTTGGGCATTAGCTTGCCTATTGCTTCCGACTTTTCTGTAACACAGCAGTGTGCGGGTACCATCTCAGCCGGGGCGCCTGCCGCGAGCGGTGTTATCTACGGAGA
>Ga0315284_10017728_pt1 | contig 10100 bp, 4 predicted proteins | sample YL17G09_16_MG_FD_203696 | JGI IMG/M metagenome (GOLD analysis project Ga0315284, IMG submission 203696) | Sediment microbial communities from Yellowstone Lake, YNP, Wyoming, USA - YL17G09_16 | ecosystem: Environmental > Aquatic > Freshwater > Lake > Sediment | place: USA: Wyoming | collected...
GTTGGTCCGGCATTTCGACCAGCGCCTGGCCGTCGGTGATGGTCACTTTGGCCGTGAGCGGCTCATCGTTCATGTCCCGGCAGCAGAACCGTGTCAAGGCGGACTTGGGGATCGGCTTACCCTGTGGATCGGTGAACGCGATCTTCAGCGTCCGTTCGCCGGCTGCGGCATTGACCGCAATCGCGGCAACGGCAAGCAGCATCAGTCCTATCATCGCGATAGCCAGCAGTCTTCTCATCTTAGTTGCCCACCTCCGCAAGTATTGGGACTTCGGGCTTGAGCGCCCCGACGTGTTGCAGTCCTCCCAAGCTCAGCAGGTTTCTCGCCTTTACGGACCTGCCGTTGCGCACGATCCTGACCTGCATCGGGCAATCGCGCAGATCGACCATGTTCACCACCGTTCTGCCGCCGACCTTCGCGGACAGCCACTCGACACCCCACACGGGCTTGCCGGTACTGGCATCCACAACCGACACCTCCGGCAGCGCGCCGAGCCTGCCGAGTTCGCCGCGCATAGCGGGCCAGAGTACCTTTCCGGAGTCACCATCGGCCAGACAGAGCGCTCTGCCACGCACTGCGGCTGCATCGCTTGTAGGTAACGGCTTGCCGTAAGGGTCCTTCGCCGGGCCGTCGCCGACGATGACAAGCCGGGTGGAGGCCGGCAGTTTGCGCAATGCATGGAGCGTGGCGGCGAGGATATTGGTCGCCTCGGGCAATACGATCATCCTGTAGTGCAGGCCATTGGCGGCCTCTATGTTCGGGCGCGATTTGAAATCGCGCCCGAACATAGAGGCAAGCTGGCTCTCGGATATGAAGTCCACTTTGACCCCGCAGAAGTTGAGGGCCTCATACGCCCGGTTCATCACGCCATTATACGACGCGTTCTTGATGAACGACGCATTGGAGTAGAGGATCGCGACCGGTGCCCTGGCGTTCTGCAGCGCCGTGACCTCCGCCGAGAAGCGGTTCAGGTCCATGCAGGTCGTGCCGACCGCCAGCGCGCACCCCGGCCTGTCCATGGCGTTTCCATAGAAGCACCAGGTGCCGGCAGCGCTTCCCGCCCTCTCCCAGATCCAGATGGTCGTACACGCCTGTCCGTGAACGGCCCCCTGCCAGAGCACCGTGCGGAAGTGCTGCGGCGGGATGTAGTTCATGGAGAAGTCGCGGGAGATGTGGTTCTCGGAGTTGAAGATGGGTTTGCGGTTGAAAGAACGCTGCATGTCGTATGCGACGTTCTGAAGCTGCCAGTACGAGGCGAAGCCATCCTCATCGCCCGTGTAGAAGCAGCAGTCGTTGCCGTTGAAGTCACTGACCCGGCCCATAAGCTCCAGATCGACGCCGTTCCCGCTGTAGACGCGCGAGGGAAGCGTCACTATCGTGCAGACCTTCGAGTGCACCGGCAGGTCCGGCGCCATCTCGTGGATCACATCCGCCATCCACCTGTGCCACGCCGCGAACCGCTGCCTGTTGAAGATGCACCAATCGTAGTACCCGGCATCGCCGCCGCCCATGGGCACGTCATCGAAGCTTGCGTAGTTGGCGGAGTAGGTGGCGTCAAGGTTCTTGATGTCGCCGTAGCGTTCGATGAGGTAGTCAACCCACATCGGCTTCGTGTTCGCCGCGCCGGTGGTGTTGTCGAAAGCAGGTTCGTTTGCCAGGCAGATGCTGTGGAGCGCCGGCTTGTCCTTGATCGTGGGAATCAGGATGCTCAGGTATTTCTCGATCATGAACTTCGCCTCAGGCAGGTCCACCGGGTAGCCGACGAAGCCGCCTGTCCCAAGCCTGGGCCACTTCTGCGCCAGCCACGCAGGAAAGTAGTGGGGCGACATCAGCACGTCCACACGGGCGTTGTTGGCGGCCGCGTCATCGAGCGTACGGATTAGGGTCTCGATCGCGTCGTAGGAGACCTCGTTTTCCGACGTCAGAACCGCGCTTGGGCCGAACTCGGCCGACTGGATGATATTGACGCCGTAGCCGGGAAAGAGCGGGAGGTCCTTGCGCGCCTGGGCGAAGTGCCCATAGCCGCAGAGAAATACCGGCCCGCGGCTCTTGCGACCTTTTGCATCCACGCGATCGCCGATCAGGCTGAGCCCGTCGATCTTCAGCCTCCCGGTCTGGTAACGCACCGCGCCGCGCCCAAGTTTCGGGTTTGCCAGGCACGCGCGCATCTCGGCAATCGATTCATCGAGCGCGCGCTTGAAGTCACGCACCGCCAGATCAGCCCGCCGCTGGTCGCCGCCCTTTGCATCCTGCCTTTCGAGCGGAATGAACTGCCTGAGCATCGTCCGGGTCGCCGAGGGATAGTCGGTGGGAATGCCCTTCGCCCCGCACTTGTTGTATAAGCTAGCGAACTCGCCGTTCAAGCGCTTTTCCACGCCGTCAATCTCGGCGAGCAGAATAGCGAAGCTGACCTTTTCAACGCCCTGGCTCGCCCTGGCGATGACCTTGCCGCTCGCATCGGTCACGCGCAGCGAGAAGACCAGATCGCGCGTCATCAGCTTGCCCGTGTTCCACTGCCAATCGAAGCTGTTCGCGCCAGGCTTGATCTCAGCGGTCTTGGCGAAGACCGGCTTGCCCGAGGCGGTGATGGACACTTCCAGCGCGGCGGTCGAACCCAGTGACGACGTGACGGCAATGCTGATCGGGTTAGCCTTGTCGTCCCCATCCACTCTTCCGGGCGTGGTGTAAGAACCCTCAACGCCCTTGCCCTTGAACGGCGTGGGCACCGGGCGGAGTTCGATGTCATCGATGGCGAACGACTTCGCCGGGCCGCCGACATTCATGCCGAAGTTGACCCAGTTCAGGTACCTCTGCGCAAAGAAAACCTTCGAGACGCGCTTCCAACCGTAGGTTCCCGCGGGGATGTCCATGCGGAAGTTGCACCAGTCGGTAAAGTAGCTGCCCGGCCTGACGTCTTCTCCGCGCACCCAGACGGCCAGCTCATACTTCATCCCCGGCAGCAGGCCGAACCACTGCTGAAACCTGCCGAAGCTCTCGGTGATCGGGTTCTCCGCCGCGTTCGAAAACACCAGGCATCGCGCGCCGGAATGCGGATTGTCGGTGCTGACGCCGCACGACGCACCCGAGCCCCCGTACCACTCCCACGAGGGGATACCCGGGCCTGCGTCCTCGAACCCGGAATTCTTGATGATGGGGTTGAGTCCCGCCGCGGCGCATACGCACCCGGCGCATAGTACTACGATGAGAATGGTGATGATATGGCGCAAATGCTATCTCCTCACTGAGCAATCTCCGCCAGTACGGGGGTTATCGGCTTCAGCGGCCCTACCGATTCCCTCCCGCCGAGGCTGAGCAGGTCGCGTGCCGCAACGGGGTTTCCATGCCGCAGGATCTTAACGGCAAACGGCTGGTCTCTGAGATCGACGACGTTGATGAAGTCGCGACCTTTGAACTTGGCGGGCAGCCATTCGACACCCCACACCAGCTGTCCGCTCGCCGCATCGACTACCGAGTACTCCGGCAGCGCGCCGAGTTTTCCGAGTTCATCACGAATGGCGGGCCAAAGCACCTTCTCCGGGTCCGCGTCGTTCAGGCAGAGAGCGTTGTCCCTGATCGCCGTAAGCTCGGCCTTGGGATACTCCTTGCCGTAGGGGTCTTTGCTCAGACTCTCGCCGACGATCACCAGCCGCGTAGAAACCGGCAGCTTTCTGACCGCATCGAACGTTGCGGGCAGGACATTGCTTACCTGCGGGAAGATGATCATCTTATACTCCGTGATGGGGCGGGATTTCAAATCCCGCCCCATCATGGAGGCTGCGAGTTGCTTTTCCGAAATGAAGTCGATCTTGATCCCGTCGTAGTTGAGCGCGTTGTAGACGTGGTTCACGACCTCCAGATACTTGGCGCTCCTGGTTATCGAGGCAATCGAGAACACGATGGCAACCGGGGCTTTCACGTTCTGCAGGGCGGTCACTTCCCCGGCAAATCGGTTCAGATCGAGGCAGGTCGTGCCGACAGCGCCCGCGCAGCCGGGACGGTCCATGACGTTGCCGTAGAGATCGCTCGCGATATCGAATGTCCGCTCCCAGACCCAGAACGTGGTCGCGCCCTGGCCATGAATGGCCCCCTGCCACAGCGTGGTCCGGAAATGCTCCGGCGGGACGTAGTAGGTCGAGCGGTCATCCGTGGGATGGTTCTCCGAGTTGAAAACCGGCTTGTAGTTGAGCGATCGTTGGAGATCATAGGACATGTTCTGGAGGTGGAAGGGGATGGCCCATCCCCCGCTCGGCAAACCGCGTATCAGGCAATCGTTGCCGTTGATGTCTGAGAGCTGCCCGAACAGCTCGGGGTCGCAACCCCACGAGATCGTGAATCTGTGCGGCAGCGCCATCGACATCATCTTCGCATGTATCGGCACGTTCGGCGCGATCTGGTGAACGATGTCAGCCATCCACTTGTGCCACGCCGCAAACCGCTCCTGGTTGAAAACGCACCAATCGTAGAACTGCGGGGCGTCGTAGGACTCATTGCCCGGGGGCGGCACTTCTTCGAACTCCGCGTAGCTCGTGCCGTAGCGCTCGTTCATTGTCTTGACGTCGCCGTGGACTTTGGCCAGGTACTCCGCCCACATGGGCTTGGTGTTGTCTGATTCTGCCGCGCGGTTGAGCACCGGCTCGTTAGTCAGGCAGAAGCTGTTGAGCGCGGGCTTGTCCTTGAGCAGCGGGATCACCGTGCGAAGATATTCCTCCACGAGCACCTTAGCCTCCGGCGCATCGACGCAGTAGTTGAGAAAACCGCCACCGCCCCTGGCCAGTTTCGGCCACTTGTCCAGCGCCCACTGGGGGAAGTAGTGAGTGGAAAGCAGCACGTCGATCCTGACATTGTGCTTTGCCGCTTCGTCGAGGGACTTCGCCGTGCCAAGCGCCGCTTTCAGCGAGACCTCGTTTTCCGCCGGCAGCGTGGCGGCAAGCCCGCCGAACTCGATTTGAATGATGTTTGTGCCGTAACCCGGCCAGCGAGGCATGTCACTCTGAACCTGACCGAAATGACCGTAACCGCAGAAGAACACCGGCCCGCGACTCTTGGCGCCGTGATCATCGACGCGGTCGCCGATGAAGCTCACGCCGTCGATGCCGACCTTGCCGGTGCGGAACCGCACGGCGTTCGGCGCGACGCTTGGGTCCGCAAGGTAGGCCTGCATATCGGCGATCGAGTCGTCCAGCGCGCGGTTGAAGTCCGTTGCCGCGAACTGCGCCCGCCAGTCCTGTCCCTTCTGGACATCCTCCCGCGCGTACGGGATGAACTGCGCGAGCAGAGTCTTGGTGACAGTCGGGTAGTCGAGGGGAATCTTGCGAGCGCGGCATTTGGCGTAGAGATCGTTGAACGTCGCCAGCTTTGCCTGGGCGCGGTCGATCTCGGCCGATATCGGACTCTCGACCTTTGCGATCTTGCTTGAACCCGATGCCATCACGTTCCCTCGGCGGTCGAGCACTCTAACCAGACAGGTCAGGCCGCCCGCGGGCGCCTTGCCGATGTTCCAGTCCTGCTCGATCTCGTCTTTGCCGGCTTTGAGCGTCGCACGCTTCCGCAGCAGGCTGCGGTCACCCGCGCTGACGGTTATCTCCACCGTCGCGTCCGCCTTGAGCGCGGAATTGAGGAACACGCCGGTATAGCCCGGCGCATTGTCGCCCACCAATCGGGCAGGCGCGAGGAATGAGCCGCCGGCGCCGGAGCCTTTCAACTCGACACCGATCGGACGGAGAGCGATATCGTCAATCGCCAGTTCCTTGGACGTGTTCACGGAGTTGAAGCCGAGCGTCAGGACGCACTGGCCCGGTTTGGTGCCGAACACGGTCGATACCTTCTGCCAGCCGAACGTGCCGGTGGGGAGGTTGAGTGTGTAGGTATTCCAATCCGTAAAGTGCGAGGTCATCTGCGCGCCGCCGACATCGACCCCTCGCGCCCACGCGCTGAGCTCATATTGCGTGTCCGGCAGCACGCCTACTCCCTGTTCCAGCCGGCCGTAGACGTTGGCCTGAACGCCGGACTCGTTGACGAACACAAGGCAGCGCTTCCCGGAGTGGGGATTGGTCGTATCGACGTGATACGACACCCTGCAGCCGTTCATAATCCGCCAACCCCAGCCCGCGGCGGATTCCTCGAAGCCGGGGTTGTAGATTTGTGGCGCCAGCGAAGCATGCGCGGCGCAGCCAAACACGAGAACGATCAGAACAGCCAATAGTCGCTTCATGGATCTCTCTCCTAGTCAGCCCGCCAAATGCAATCGCATTATTCACGATGAGCGCCGTAACCCAGCACACTGTCATTTCGAACGCAGTGAGAAATCTGCTTTTTCTGAAGCTGCCTCAAAGCAGATTTCTCGCGCTGCTCGAAATGACACGAATAATGCGGGTGCAATCGCGAAAGGAAGAAAACCAGAAATGCAGAAAGGGCAATGATAGTAGGAGTTCACTCCCGATGAGTACTAAGCCAGCACCCTGAGCATCCTGAGCTTGTCGAAGGACGAAGGGTGCGGCCAGTGTTCCACCGCTGCTTCGACAAGCTCAGCATGCTCAGCTGTACCCTTCAACTCTGAACTGTTACAATGATAGCCCGTTTCCTTTTTTCTGACTTTCTCCCTTTCGCGATGGGATTCCCTTCTCTGCCGCCTCACTTGATCTCCGCAAGCACCGGCACCATCGGCTTGAGCGTTCGGACGTTCTCTCTTCCGCCCAGGCTCAGCAGGTCCTTTGCCTCGATCGTCTTGCCGTGCGCCTGCACTTTGGTCTCTTTTGGTTCGGAGCGCAGGTCGAGGATGCTGATCACCGTCCTGCCGCCGATCTTCGCGGGCAGCCATTCGACGCCCCAGACCAGCCCGCCCGTTGCTGCGTCTACCAGCCGCACATCAGGCAGCGCGCCAAGCTTGTCCAACTCGGCCAAGAACGCCGGCCAGAGGACCTTCTCCGGGTCCGAGTATCTCTTGAATGCAAGCGACCGGCTGCGCACGGCCTGAATGTCCGCCTCCGCGCGAGGCCGATTGTATTGGTCCTTTGCGAGGCAGTCGCCGATGCAGACCAACCGCACGAATTCCGGCAGACTCTTGAGCGCATCGACCGTGGAGTCCAGGACGTTTGTGGCGTCCGGCAGCACGATCATCTTATACTGCCTGCCCATGCCGGCGGCAAGCTGCTTCTCGGAAACGAAGTCCACCTTGATCCCGCAGAAGTTGAGCGCAGTATAGGCGAATTCCATATTGCCCAGGTAATCGGCATTCTTCGCGATAGACGCCACCGAGAACAGGATCGCGACCGGACTCTTGACGTGCTGCAGGGCACGCATCTCGTCGGCGAACCGGTTGAGGTCCAGACACGTCCTGCCCACGGCCTCGGCGCAGCCCGGGCGGTCCATCACATTGCCGTAGAAGCAATACGACCACGCCGCCCCCGGTATCATCCGTTCCCAGACCCAGATCGTCGTTGCGCTCTGCCCGCGCAGCGCGCCCAGCCACAGGCACGTGCGGAAATGCTCCGGCGGGATGTATGCGGTGGAACCGTCGATGGTCGGGTGGTTCTCTGAGTTGAAGATGGGCTTGCAGTTGAGCGACCTCTGAATGTCGTAGCACACGTTCTGCACCATCCACGGCGCGGCCCAGCCGGGGCCGGGGTTGTCAACGAAGATACAATCGTTACCGTTGAGGTCGCTCAGCGCCCCGAACATCTCCGGGCTGACTCCATAGGAGATGATGTCGCGGAACAGCGTGTTGTGCATCTGGATCTTGGCGTGGACGGGGATCTTGGGCGCCAGCTCGTGGCAGATGCCGGCCTCCCATGCATGCCAGGCCGCGAATCGCTCGTCGTTGAAGATGCACCAGTCGTAGTACTGCGGTTCATTGAATGACTGGTTGCCGGGGATCGGCACGTCGGCAAACGAGGCGTGTTTGGTGCCGTAGCGCGAGTTCATCGCCGCGACGGCGCCGTGCGTCTTCTCGAGGTGCGCGGCCCACATTGTCCTGGTAACGGGGCATCCGGCGGTGTTCTCGAAGTTGGGCTCATTGGACAGGCAGAAGCTACCAAGGGCGGGCTTGTCCTTGATCTTCGGGATGACGATGCGCAGGAACTTCTCGATCACCTGCTTCGCCTCAGGCGCATCCATGTAGAATCCGAAGAAACCTCCGCCACCGCAGCCCAACTGCGGCCACTTCTGCATGGCCCAGGCAGGGAAGTAGTGCGGTGAGAGCAGGAAATCCACCCGGACGTTGTGCTTCGCCGCGTCATCAAGGGCTGCTATGAGCGTCTTGACGGGCCTGAGGTCTACTTGATCCTCTTTCGGGAACAGCGCGCTGGGGCCGAACTCGGCGAACTGGATGATGTTGACGCCATAGCCGGGCCAGCGCGGCATATCGTTGCGAACGCCGCTGAAATGCCCGTAACCGCAGAAAAACACCGGCCCGCGGTCCCGCTTACCCGATGTGGTCTTGCGGTCGCCGATGAAGCTGAGGCCGTCGATTGTGACCTTGCCGGTCTGGTAGCGCCGCGCGTTGGGCGCGAGCTTGGGGTTTGCCAGACATGCCTTCATCTCAGCGATGGACTGGTCGAGGGTGCGGTTGAAATCCTTGACGGCGAACTCCGCGCGACGCTCCTCGCCGGTTTTCGCGTCCTGCCGCGCCAAGGGAATGAACTGCTCCAGCGTTGTCTTGGCGACGGTGGGATAGTCCAGCGGAATCTTCTTCGCCGCGCACCGGGCGTAGAGGCCGTTGAACTCCTTCATCCGAGCTTCCACGAGGTCGATCTCGGCCAGTATTGCTTCCTTTGCTAGCACGGGCGCCAAGGCAGCGTGCGCCGCGCAGCCAAGCGCGATGAGAGCCAGGACGGGCAGTAATCTCTTCATGTAATATCCTTTCGCAGCCGAAGGAGAAAGGGCACGGACGGTGTAGGTTTACCGTGTAAACAATAATGCCACCGCAGAACTCGATTGTCAAGACGGGAAGGATCTACGGACTTGGATACCAGACCATATCGCACTCTGGCACTGGACGGCGTGCCCATCGAAGACCGGCCGATAGCGATCAGCCTGCAAGGTCTTGTGAACCGAAAAGAGCCGCGTCTCTACCTCATGTTTCACCCAAACGGCGCTGAGGCGTATTGGGTGGAGTGGTATCGGAACTACGGTTACGAGCCGGTAGAGACGACGCTGGACGATCTGCTCCACGAGCATGCCGCCGAGGCGAGCGGCTACATAACCTTCGATCCGTCCGTGCCGGATTCGCTGAACGTGGCGGTTTCGCTTGCAGGCGTGATGGACGCCCTCGTGTGCGCGCCGTCGGCCGCCACGCGAATGGAAGCGCTTGGGCTTCGGAATCTGATCGACCTGCGAGGGCGCTTTGCGGGCCGTGTGGAGCCTTACCGCTGGCTGGTAGATGAACACCTCGACAAGTTCGATCTCAGAGTATTGGCCAACTACAATCAGCAGGACACGCCGCACATCATGCCGGACATGGACTACCTGATCGCCCACAGAGGGTTCTGTATGGGCGTCACGATCAACGCCGCGGACTACCCGCAGGAGGCCCAGCTTTGGGAACAGGTCCAGACGGCCGCGCCCGATCATGCGGTGATGATCGGCTGGATCACGCCGCGCGATGGCGAGGCCACGCACGTCTACTTCGCGAGCACTCACAGTGTGTGGGTGTACTGCGGGTGCGCATGGAATACGTCATTCCATCAGCACATCCGGGCCACCGGCGCATATTCACAGGACCACTGCGAGTACGCCGAGTGCGACCCCAACGCGCGCTACGCGACAATGGCCCTTTCGGATGGGGACTCCTGGCACGGGATGGCCGAAGTCCAGAAGCAGTTCTGGCTGCACCCCCGCCGGGGCGAAGTTCCAATCGGCTGGGAGGTCGCCCCGATATTTGCCGAAGTCGGCCCGGCTCTGCTGGAGCACTACTACAAGACGCGGACGGAAAACGACTACCTGCTCTCCGGCCCGTCCGGGATAGCCTACAACTACCTCAGCGGATTCGCCGACTGGCAGGGCTACCTGCGCCTGGCGCAGGACGCTTGCGCGAAGGGACTCGTCTGAGGTGAATATGACCAGGAGCAGCTACGTTTCCGAGCGGAGCGGGGTCGTTGCGATCG
>Ga0315284_10017730_pt1 | contig 10099 bp, 5 predicted proteins | sample YL17G09_16_MG_FD_203696 | JGI IMG/M metagenome (GOLD analysis project Ga0315284, IMG submission 203696) | Sediment microbial communities from Yellowstone Lake, YNP, Wyoming, USA - YL17G09_16 | ecosystem: Environmental > Aquatic > Freshwater > Lake > Sediment | place: USA: Wyoming | collected...
TCGAATTTTTTGCAATATACCTTTTTTTAGCTGCAATAAAGATTTGGCCGGCAATAAACGGCAACGTTCTACAACAGGAAAACTCCCATATATTCGGTATTGATTTCTCAATTTTTTGGGCCGCTTCTCACTTAACTATTTCCGGCCAGTCGGATTTAGTGTATAACATTGATGCTCATCATCATGTTATCGAGACAATTCATGGAACCAAAATTAAAGATTTGTTGGCTTTTTTTTATCCACCTTATGCGTTATTTTTGTTTATGCCTTTAGGCTTAATGCCGTATTACTGGTCTTTTTGTTTGTGGCTTACAGGAGGGTTATTACTATATACATTATCCATATATAGTATTTTTCGCAACAGGACCATTCTGGGTTTAGCAATTGGATGCACCGGAGTATATCTCAATTTATACTGGGGTCAAAATGCTTTTATTACCACGGCATTGATACTTGGATTTATTTATTATATGGACAGGAGCGCGTTATTAGCGGGAATTTTTTTGGGCCTGCTTTTTTATAAGCCGCAATTTGCCGTGTTTTGTTTGATTGCCGTGATAGCTAATCGTAATTGGAGGTGCCTGGCAGCAACACTAAGCGTATTAGGCGTTTTGGTGGCGGGAAGTCTTCTTGCGTGGGGTCCTTCACTGTGGATTTCCTACTATTCTTTGGCGAGGGAATTTGCCGAACTATCCTTATTGTCCGGATGGGCAAAAACCGCAGCCGTACAACCAACTGTCTATTCTTTTTTGCGTTTAACAAGGTTTGACACCCGCATCGCTTTAGTATTGCAATACGCAAACTCGTTAGCAATGGTAATAGTAACTTATATTGTGTGGCAGAGAAGAACAAAAGGGGAATTCTTACCTGTGATAATTTTAGGATTCTGTATTTTATTAGGTTTGCCGTACTATATTCAATACGATATGCTTTTGGTTATTATTCCGGTTATTTACTATATGCAATATTTTTACGAAATAAATGGTTCGACGCTGGAAAAGTTCATAATGGCTATAATGTGGGTTCTGCCGATATTAGGGTGGGTTTTTGTGTCGGCAACAAGACTACAAATCGCACCCATTATTTATGCGATGGGTTTAATAGTAAGTTTAAAAAAATTCAACAAAAACAGGTTAAAACCGGTACCTGTCAACCGGTAAATTCGCATTAGAGGCGCCGAGGCGGATGAGCACTGAGAGCAGCGAAGAAAAAAAAGAGCTAATCAGGTTTGCCGTTTTCTGTTTTTTAATATGTTTATTATGGTGCGTGGCTTATTTAGTTCGACTTGCGCCGGAACTGGCAGATTCGGACTGCTATATGCGTCTGAATCGAGTTCAAAGTCTGTACGAGGGCAGGGGGTGGTATGAGACGAGGTCTTTCCGCAGCAATGCTCCTTATGGCGAGACTTTACACTGGACGCGTCCGTTCGATATTCTGCTGCTGGGCGGGGCGATTCCGGGGTCGGCTTTTGTCGATTTCAGGACAGCACTTTTCTGGTGGGGGGTAATAATCAGTCCTGTTTTACTTTTTGGTATGCTGATGGCAATGCTGTGGGCGACCAGGCCGATGCTGAGCAGGCAGGGGCCGTTTCTTCTCGGAATCCTGCTTTTCTTTCAGGTAATAGTGATAACGTATTATCGGCCGGGCAGATGCGACCATCACAGCCTGTTGATATTGTTGTTTGTTGTGCTGTTCGGTTTTGGCCTGCGTTTTGTTTCCAGGCCGGTGAACCCGTGGGTTTGTTGTGCGGCTGGTGCGGTTGGCGGCCTCTCGATGTGGGTAAGTGTTGAGTCGATGCTGACTGTTTTTGCGATTGCGGCGATACTTGGTTTGTTGTGGATTTGGGAAAATGGTGATTTTGCGAAAAAGAGCGTCTTTTATGGCGGTTCACTTTTTGTTGCGATAGGGATTAGTTTGCTGCTGGAACGTCCGTGGGGTGATTTGGCTGCCCAGGAATTTGACCGGCTGTCTATTGTCCACTGGAGCATGTGCGGTTTTTTGGCAGCTTTGTGGGTTATTGTCGGCCTGATAGGACGTTTTTCCGGCCTGTTTGGGCGTCGAATCGCACGGCTGATGTTTTTTGTGGGCGGTATTGGGCTGACGATGGTTTGCGTATGGTTTTTATTTCCTAAGTTTTATGCCGGGCCGTTTGCTGATATTGACCCGCGGATAGTTGGGATATGGCTGAGCAGGGTAAACGAGGTGCAGCCTATGTTTTCAAAAGGGGGGTCGATATGGGCATCGGTTCAGTTTGCCGGCACAGCGATAATAAGCGTTGGTTTTCTTTTTTATCTGCTTTGGAGCAGGAACTGCCGGGACAAAAAAAGCTGGGGCTATGTATTTATTCTGCTGCTTATTTTTATCCTGCCTTCGATTTATCAGATAAGGTGGATGTCTTACTCGCAATTTCTTGTTATGCTTCCTGTGGCCGAGCTGATGGACAGGGTGTTGAAAATGCTGGAGGGACATAGGCCGGGAATAGTGAGAGTATTAAAGAATGTTTCGGTGATACTGGTATTTTCCGCGACGTTTTTTGTTGTGGGCCTGGCGGCAGAATGGATTGCGGGGAACAAGGAGATAAGGGGGCAGGGCAAAAAAGTATCATTAGTGAAGATATGCCGGTATTTAAACGAAGACGAGAAATGGCGGGGCAGAAATATGCGAATACTGGCGGACATAGATTCCGGCCCCGAAATTCTCTACCGCACCGGATGCGAGGTTATTGGAACGCCTTATCATCGTAATTGGAGAGGAATACTGGATACTTACGATATCATGACAGCCGGGACCGATGAGACGGCACAGAAATTGATAGAACAGCGCAAAATTGAGCTGGTTCTGCTGTGTTTGAATTCACCCAAATTCGGCAACGATTTAAAGCAAGGGGAGAAATCGACGTTTTATCAAAGGCTAAGCAGGAACGAGTGTCCAAATTGGCTGAAAATGGTTGAACTGCCGGACGGGCTGTCAGCTTCTTTTAAGTTATTCGAGGTAATAAGGAACTAATATAACTCAAACTGACCGGTTCTTTTTTAGACACGGATTAACACAGATTTACACTGTAGATATAAAAACTGGATTCCTGCTTTCGCAGGAATGACAAATTACGCTATATTCTTTCAATCAAAGCAGTTACATAAATTGTACTATCAAAAACAGTCAGTTTGAGTAATATAAGCTGAGGTGTGAAGGGCTGGATTTTTGATTTTGGGGTTAAATATTTTGATTTTTTTCGAATAAGGGGGTATAATACAGGTTTCCGTTCGTTTTGAACTTTAGAGGTAAATTGTTCGAGGAGGCCGAAATGTTTAACGGTATTTTCCGTATCCCGCAGCCGAAAAATGAACCGTGTTTTCAGTATGCACCGGGCAGTCCGGAGCGTGCGGAATTGTCAGCCAAACTTAAGGAGATGCTTGGCAAACAGGTTGATGTGCCGATGATTATCGACGGAGAAGAGGTCCGCAACGGCAAACTTGCGGATATTCGTTGTCCACACGACCATCGACACCTCTTAGGGAGGTATCATCAGGCCAACGCCTTATTTGTTACAAAGGCGATAGATGCCGCAGAGAGGGCAAAACGTGACTGGGGCAGGATGCCGTGGGAATCGAGGGCGGTGATACTGCTTAAGGCGGCGGAACTACTGTCGGGCAAATACAGACAAACGCTTAATGCTGCAACTATGCTGAATATGAGCAAGACGCCGCACCAGGCGGAGATTGATTCTGCGTGCGAGCTGATAGATTTCTGGCGGTTTAATCCGCACTTTATGGAGGAGGTGTACGGGGACCAGCCGATGTCATCGCCGGGCATACTGAACTATATGGAGCATCGTCCGCTGGATGGTTTTGTTCTGGCATTGACGCCGTTTAATTTCACCTCTATCGCGGGCAACCTGCCTACGGCACCGGCACTTATGGGTAACACGGTGGTGTGGAAGCCTGCATCATCGGCGATATTGCCTGCTTATTACATAATGAAGATTCTGGAGGAAGCAGGGATGCCGCCGGGAGTTATCAATATGGTCCCGGGGCCGGGGCCAGTCGTAGGCCCTGTTGCACTGGATGACGTAAGGCTTGGAGGCATTCACTTTACCGGAAGCACATACGTTTTCTCGACAATCTGGCTGGCGGTGGGGTCGGACATCCGCAAATACGTGTCGTATCCGCGTATTGTGGGCGAGACGGGGGGGAAAGACTTCATTTTCGCACACGCAAGCGCTGATACTGATGCACTCGTTACGGCTTTGGTGCGAGGGTCGTTTGAATATCAGGGTCAGAAATGCTCGGCTGCATCGCGGGCATATATTCCCGATTCGAAATGGCCGGAGGTCAAGAAGAAACTACTGGCTGACATAAGCGAGATTAAGATGGGCGATGTGACCGACTTCAGGAACTTTATGGGCGGGATTATCGACCAAAAGGCGTTCGAGACCATTGTCGGCTACATTGAATACGCCAGGACGTCGCCGGATATGGAGATTATTATTGGCGGCGGGAGCGATGATTCGAAGGGATATTTTGTCGAACCGACCGTGGTAGTAAGCAAGGAACCGAAATCGAAGCTGATGGTGGAGGAAATTTTCGGGCCGGTGCTGACAATATATGTTTACCCTGAGAAGGAGTATGAGCAGGCGCTGGAGTTGTGCGACCAGACATCGCCATACGCACTGACAGGGTCGATATTCGCACTGGATCGCCGGGCGGTTGTCAAGGCGATGGATGTTTTGCGGCACGCGGCAGGTAATTTTTATGTGAATGACAAGCCGACCGGGGCAGTCGTGTCGCAACAACCATTTGGAGGCACGCGGGCATCCGGCACAAACGACAAGGCGGGCAGCTGGCTCAACCTCGAACGATGGGTCTCGCCGCGAGCGATTAAGGAAACGTTCCTGCCGCCGAGAAACTGGAAGTATCCGTATATGCAGGAAAAATAAAAGCCGGACTGCTGTAATATTGTGAAGAATATAAGCCGAGGGCACAGAAAAACGGTTTGTGCCTTCGGTTTTTTTGTTTTCCTGCTGCGCTGATGCGTCAGCACGGCGAGTCGGAGGAGTCGGTTCGTAGTTTAGAGATTGAGCTGATACTGCCGATGATAGGTAAAAGAGATAGTTATTTTCAGGCGGAGGTAAATATATATGGCAGAGAAAAGCAAAATTCGCAGGTATGTTTTATTTGTGTTCGTTTGCGTATTGCTTGTTCCTGTGGCATACCTGATGCGAGGGTTTTATTACAGTGCAATGACCATACATCAGCTTCTGGCGGAGAATAAGCAGCTTAAGCAGGCAATAACTAACCTGACGCAGGAAGACCAAATCGGCTATGCGAAGGTAATTGCACAGGAGACGAAAGAGGGGAAATTATTTACGACAGTGCGGTTTGTCGAGACCGCAAGGGACGATAAGCTAAAAAAGATTCTCGAAAAGGACTGCACGATAGAAGGGGACATCATTCATTTCGACGCCCTGATTGTCAAGTTCGGCGATAAAATGGTAATGGACGGCAGGAGCAGGGCGTTGTATTTATGGCGGCGGGTTTACGGCGAAAAAATGACGCCGGAGAACGGTTTTGCGATAGAGCAGCAGGGGGCTGAGCCTGAAAGATATAAAGACCTTTTGAAAATACTGCCGGTGAAAGAGAGAGGGCTTTTCTGGTCTGCGATATGGGACTTGGCGAATAACCCCGAAAGTCTGAAGATGCACGGCATCGCAGCGATATACGGCAATGTTACGTACTCGAAACTGACCAAAGGTTTTGTCTACATTTTCAAAATCAATTCTGCCGGCCAGATACATCCGGAAGTTGTTCCTGAAATGTAGCGAAGGCAGATGACCAACCTGCGGTGAAAAAAGGGTTACTATTTTGAAAAAAATCAGATAATATTTGCCGGACAATTGAATTTTGCAGCGAATTTATATGAACGATAATCCTGGTTTACACGCAGGAAAACGGTTGGGAGCATATCAGCGTTACTGGACATTTATAACGCTGCTGATTGTCATATTATTTACGATATTGATTCGCCTTCGGTTGCTGGAGGTTCCGTTCGAGCGGGATGAGGGAGAATATGCATACGGCGGGCAGCTGATTCTGCAGGGTGAGTATCCTTATGCCAAACTCTACAGTGCGAAGATGCCGGGTGTGTATGCTATCTACGCAATCATTATGGCGGTATTCGGGCAGACTCAGGGAGCTATTCATTGGGGGCTGCTCATTATAAATACAGCCACTATATTTTTGATGTATCTGCTGGGGAGAAAGTTGCTGGGGCAGGTCGGTGGGGTTGCGGCGGCAACGGCCTTTGCGATTCTTTCACTCGGCCAATATGTTCAGGGGGTGTTTGCAAATGCCGAGCATTTTGTTATTTTTTTTGCGGTAAGCGGGATTCTGCTGCTGGTATATGCTGTGGATTCCCAGAAATGGGTGTCTATCTTTGCGGCGGCAGTGTTGCTCGGCCTGGCCTTTCTAATGAAACAACACGGTGGTGCTTTTGTTATTTTCGGGGGAATGTACCTGCTGTTCGCAGAATTGAGTCGTCAGCCTTTTGTGAAAAGGCTGTTTCCGGGTAAGGCGGCGGTATTTCTGATTGGTGTGCTGCTGCCATACGTGGCGGTTTGCCTGATTTTCTGGAAGGCCGGTGTGTTTGGAAAGTTCTGGTTTTGGACATTTGATTATGCCAGGAAGTATGTCACCATGCCGCCGCTCTTCGGGGGCATAAGCGGTTTTAAAACCCAAGTAAGTCTGATTGTCGGTTCAGCCATTCTGCTTTGGCTTCTGGCAGGTGTCGGCTTAATTGCCTTATGGCAGAACACCAAAACCCGACAACTTAGTGTTTTCACAGGCGGATTCCTACTTTTTTCATTTCTGGGTGTTTCTGCCGGTTTTTATTTTCGTCCGCATTATTTTATTCTCCTGCTGCCGGCTGTTGCGCTTTTGGTCGGAACGGGTGTTGTGTATATCGAGGAGATTTTTGATAAAGGTCGGCTGTTACTGAAAAGCAAAGCGATTTTGGCTTTGCTGGGGGTCGGCGTTCTGCTGTACACAGTTTATCAACAGCGATATTTCTTTTTTGTTGATAATCCAACAGAGGCGTTGCTGATGACTTATTATGGAAATCCGTTTATAGAAACACGGGAGGTTGGCCGTTTTATCAGGGAAAACTCAAAGGCGGGTGACCGCATAGCGGTCATAGGCTCTGAGCCGGAAATTTTCTTTTATTCAGGCAGGTGTTCAGCCACCGGTTACATTTATACATACCCGCTAATGGAACCGCATAACTATGCCCTGCAGATGCAGAAAGAAATGATTGAGGAAATAGAAGCGGCGTCTCCGGAGTTTGTAGTTTTTATGAATGACTCATCATCCTGGCTGCAGCGTCCTGAGTCAGAGATGCTGATTTTAAAATGGTTCAAGCAATACCAGCAGAAGTATTATCATCTGATAGGTGTGGTTGACATTATGAGACCTACCGGGTCTGTTTACCGCTGGAATCAGGGCGCTATCGGGTATTCGCCGCAGTCGGAGAATTGGATACACGTTTTTCGCCGAAATAGCGGTGTTGGTGTTCAAAAATTAGGTTATTGATAATTCAAAAATTGTTATAATAGCAGCTATGTTCAATGGTAAAAAAGTTGTTGTTATTATGCCTGCCTACAATGCCGCCCAGACTCTGCGTCAAACTTATGAAGAAGTAATGTCTCAAAATGTTGTGGACCTGGTGGTGGTTGTTGACGATGCCAGTAAGGATGAGACGGCGTCTATCGCCGCCAGTCTGCCTCACACGGTAGTCGATGTACATCCGAGTAATCTGGGTTATGGCGCAAATCAGAAAACCTGTTACAAGCTTGCACTGGAGAATGGGGCTGATATCATTATTATGGTACATCCCGATTATCAATATACGCCCAAACTGATACTCGCGATGGCGTCTATGATAGGCAATGAGCTTTATGGGTGTGTGCTTGGGTCGAGGATTCTGGGAGGGTATGCGCTGAGGGGCGGGATGCCGTTCTGGAAATATGTTTCAAACCGGTTTCTGACGCTGGCGGAAAACATTCTGACAGGCGCCAAGCTATCCGAATATCATACAGGCTACAGGGCTTTTTCCCGCAGGGTGCTGGCGGAATTGCCGATTGAAGCTAATTCCGATGATTTTGTGTTCGACAACCAGATGCTGGCGCAAGTTTTATGGTATGAACATATGATAGCGGAGGTGAGCTGCCCGACGAAATATTTTCCGGAGGCTTCATCGATTAACTTTCGGCGCAGTCTGACGTATGGCTTCGGATGCCTGTGGACGGCTTTGATATTCAGACTGGCCAAAATGAAGCTGATTAAGTCAAAGTTGTTCCCTGCGATAAATGGATAAGGTATCAGATAAACAGCAGGTTTTCGGGGTTTGTGTTGTTCTGATTTTCATCACTCTCGCAGCTTTTTGGCCGCTGCACAATAATGGATTTATTACCACTTTTGACGATGACCTGTACATCATTAACAATAATCACGTAAAGACCGGTCTGAATTGGGAAAACCTTGTTTGGGCGTTCACAACAACGCACGCATACAATTGGCATCCGATTACCTGGCTGTCACATATGCTGGACTGCCAATTGTTCGGCCTAAATCCCCTGTGGCACCATCTTGTGAGTTTGCTTTTTCATACAGCGAATACTTTGTTGTTGTTTTATGTATTGAAGCGCACAACCGGCCTGCTTTGGCAAAGTGCATTTGCTGCCGCTTTATTTGCGATTCATCCGCTCCACGTTGAGTCCGTGGCCTGGGCGTCGGAGCGCAAGGACGTTCTCAGCACTTTTTTCGGGCTGCTGACCATCGCGTCGTATGTTCGATATGTCAGAAATCCGCAAATCGGGTATTATCTGCCGGCGGTTCTGAGTTTTGTCTTAGGGCTGATGTCCAAACAAATGCTTGTTACACTACCGCTTGTGTTGTTGCTGTTGGATTACTGGCCGCTGAATAGACTCAGGACGCAAGACTCAAGACTCAAGACCCAGGCAATAAACCTGATTTTAGAAAAATTCCCTTTTCTGATTTTGTCAATAATTAGTGCGGGTGTGGTCTATGTTATTCAAAGGCAGGGGGGGACCGTCAAATCTCTCACAGAATTCTCGTTGTCTTATCGCATTGAGAATGCCTTAGTAAGCTGCGTGACATATATTTTGCGGATGATTTGGCCGACGAGACTGGTGATTTTCTATCCGCATTTATTTGACAATCTGCCATTCTGGAAGGTTGCGGCGGCAACGCTGTTACTTACAGGCATTACAACTGCGGCCATCCTAAAGGTTCGCCAATACCCATATTTTATGGTTGGGTGGTTCTGGTACCTTATTACGCTCGTGCCTGTCGCTGGTTTTGTGCAGGTGGGCATGCAGGCCTCGGCTGACCGGTACACCTATATGCCTCTTACAGGTCTGTTTATAATCATTGCATGGGGTATTCCTGACATTTTTGCTCGATTGCCTTACAAAAAGACGATTTTTTGGCTGTCTGCATCGATATTGCTTTTGGTTCTCGGTGTTATCACGAATTTTCAGACAAGGTACTGGCGTAATGATATAACAGTCTACAGACACGCAGCAGAGGCGGTCCGGGACAACTGGTGGGCACATCTGGCATTAGGGGGGGCGCTGTTATCTGAGAATAAACTCGATGATGCTTCTGTGCATTTTACCCAGGCGCTGCAAATTGAGCCTGGCTCTCCGAAGGCCCTTAGCGGGCTTGGGATTATTTCGCACAGAAGGGGAGATTTTAATGATGCTGAATATTACTTTACGGAGGCATTGGAATTGTCACCTGATTTTGCCGAGGCACACAATAATCTCGGCTATATCCTGATGAACCAGGGCAAGTTCGACGAGGCCGCTAATCATTTTACGCAGGCACTGCGAATCAGGCCTGATTTCGCCGAGGCGCATTTCAATCTCAGCATTATATTCTCCAGACAAGGTCAATCTGATAAAGCCTTTGCGCACTATAATGAGGCGCTGCGAATCAAACCTGATTTGGCCGGGGTGCAGGACAGTGGAATCAAATCTGTGCTGACATATAAAGGCACCTCTGGGGAAAGCATTAAATACTAT
>Ga0315284_10017734_pt1 | contig 10098 bp, 5 predicted proteins | sample YL17G09_16_MG_FD_203696 | JGI IMG/M metagenome (GOLD analysis project Ga0315284, IMG submission 203696) | Sediment microbial communities from Yellowstone Lake, YNP, Wyoming, USA - YL17G09_16 | ecosystem: Environmental > Aquatic > Freshwater > Lake > Sediment | place: USA: Wyoming | collected...
GCCGGTTTTCGAAACCGGTCCGATCAACCGCTCTGGCACCTCTCCGCTATGTATGACTGTCGATGCCGGACGTTGCCGGACATCGCCATTCCCGGGGGATTCTACACGTTTCGCCCCCGCGCTGTCAACCTCTCCGTCGTGCCCTGCGTTACCGCCGTTTGCCCCTTCGGGCCGCCTGCGCGCTATCTGGCGCGCTACCGGGTCCGTGCCCGTCAGCGCGGCAAGGCCTGTGGGACGGGACCTTGACAGGGTCACGCAGTCGCCTAGACTGTGGCGGCCTCGTGGAGGCTGGCGGATGGATTTGCTGCGTGTGAAGTGGCTGCGGAGGCTTCTGAAGTCGGCGTGGGTGCCCCTCGCGGTCCAGGTGGCGATGCTCGTGGCCTTCGCGCTACTGGTCTGGGGCGGGCTGGGCGTCGCCGACGCCGACGACGAGGTCACCGGTCTCGCGCGGTACACGAACCTTGCGAACCTGCTGGTCTGGTGCTGCTGGTTTCCGCTCGTGATCGTTGGGGCGGTCGTGCTGGGGCGCGTGTGGTGCGCGGTCTGCCCGATGGAACTGGCGACGACGGTCGCCTCGCGGATCGGCCTGCGGCGGCCTGTCCCGGCCTTCCTGAAGAGCGGCTGGGCCATCACGATCCTGTACGGCGCCGCCGCCATCGTGGGCGTGTACACGCTGGGCGTCCACCGGGTGCCCCACCGGATGGCCGTGTACCTGGTGGCGCTGCTGGCGCTGGCCCTGACAGTGGGCCTGGTGTTCGAGAAGCGGGCGTTCTGCTCGCACGTCTGCCCCGTGGGGCACCTGCTGGGCCTGTATGCCCACTGCTCGGTGCTCCAGTGGCGAGCGGCGGACGCCGCGGTCTGCAACGCGTGCGAGGGCAAAGACTGCGTGGCGAAGAGCCGCCGCCTTGGCATCCGGCGGCGCTCGTGCACGAGCGGCCTCTATCCGCCGGCCATTCAGGACAACCGCGACTGCCTCCTGTGCACGCAGTGCCTGAAGGTCTGCCCATCCGACAACCTGTGCCTCGCGGTGAGGGCGCCGTGGTCCGACCTGCGGCGACCGCTCGGCCTGACGGGGGCGCAACTGGCCTTTCTCGCCATCGTCAGCGGCTTCGTCATCTTCGAGGTCCTCTCGGAGTGGGAGCCGTCGCTGCGGGCCCTCGAATGGCTGCCGTACCTTGTCGCTGACGCGTTCGGCCTGACCGGACCGGCAGCCGATCTGGCCGCCGCAGGGGTGATGTTCGTGCTCCTGCCGGCCGCCCTGTTCCTCGCGGTCGCCGGCGGCGTGCGGCTGGCGGCCCGCACCCCCGTGTTTGACGGCGCCAAGGCGTTTGCGCTGCTGCTGCTGCCGACCGTGACCGGCGCCCAGGTCGTCAAGGCGATCCTGAAGACGACCGGGCACCTGCCGTACTGGAAGGTCGCCCTGGCCGATCCCGCGGGCGTCGAGAGCGCCCGCGCCATCCAGGCCGGGACGCTGGCCTTCGACCCCTCGCTGCCGGGATGGCTGACCGCCGCCATCACGGTTGTCGTGGCGATGATCCTGGTGGTCGCGCTCATCGTGACGGTGCGGCTCGCCCAGACCTCGCCCTGGACCGCACGGCTGCCGCGCGCCGCACGGCCAGCGCTGGTGGCGGCCGCGGCGACGTACTGGGCGATCTTCGCCGTCACGATCGTCCTGTGGCGGTTCTAGGGAGTCGCTGGCAAGTCGAACTCGCGCCGCCGACCCCCTACAACCGCCAGGGGCTGCGCAGGGCCCGGCTGAGCATGCGCGAGGCCTGTTCGTCGCCCACGATCTGCTCGGTCTTCGGGTCCCACTTGATCTTTCGTCCGGTGCGGATGGCGATATCGCTCAGATGGCTGATGAAGTCGGACTGCACGGCCGAATCGATGTCGCTGGCCGGCGTCTTGCGCGACAGCACCGCGCTGAGGAAGTTCTGGTAGTGATGGTTTTCTTGCAGCAGGTGAACCTCCGTGGGCTTGATTTTCACCTTGAGCAAAGACTCCGGCTCGGCGCTGATCCCGCCCCGCGAAGGCGCCACCCAACCCTCGGTGCCGACAAAAGTCGTCTTGTCTCCGCCCGGTTTCAGCGTGAACTCAACGCCGCTGGCGTAGCGGCCGCGAACGTCCCAGTGGACGATCGTGTCGAACAAGCCTTCCGTGGGAATCACCCCTGTGCCCTCGTACTCCACGGGGATGTGCGGATACCCCCAGTGGGCGATGTCGAGCGGGTGGGCGCCCCAGCCCGCGATGAAGCCCAGCGCGTAGTCGTAGATGAACCACCGGCCGCCGCCGAACACGCGGTCGTGCGTGTAGGGCTTCACGGGCGCCGGCCCCAGCCACAGGTCGTAGTCCAGCCCCTCCGGAACCGGCTGAGGGGTGGGATCGCCACCCGTGGCGCCATCGGGCGCCACCACGTGAATCGCTTTCAACTCGCCGATGTACCCGTTCCGCACCAACTCGCAGGCAAAGCCGCACTGGGTGTTGAAGCACCGTTGCTGCGTGCCGTACTGGAAGATGGCGCCGTGGCGGTGAACCGCCCCGCGCAGCGCCTTGTTCTCGGCCACACTGACGCCCAGCGGCTTCTCCACGTAGACATCCTTGCCGGCCTTGACCGCGGCCAGCGCGGTCGGCACATGCCAATGGTCCGGCGTGGCGATCACCACGGCATTGAGGTCGTCGCGGGCCAACAAATCCCGAAAGTCGTTGTAGGCCTTGCAGCCCTTGTAGGTCCCCTTGTCGCTGCGCGAGGCGTAGTGGCTTTCGACCCGCGCCGCCTGGCCCTCTCGGCGTTGCTTGATCGGATCGCAAATGGCCACACATTGCCCCTGGGCCAGGCCCAGGAACCCGCCCAGCAGCCCGCTGCCCTGGCCGCCCACGCCGATGTGACCGAGGATCACCCGGTTGCTCGGGGCCGCAGCGCCGAACACCGAAGAGGGAACGATCGTCGGTAAGGCCAACGCGGCGCCCGCCGACACGGCGGCACCCTTCAGGAACGCACGGCGAGTCAGGTGTTTTGACATTGTCTTCCTCCCGGAAACGGATTCCCCTGCGACCAACGAGACACCACCGGCCGCCACCCCACCAACAAGTCTAACCGCCCCCGCGCTCGCATGCAAATCCATTCCCTTGGCTCCACGCAACGGCGCGAAGGCATGGCACCCGTCAACCCACACTCTCCATGTTGACGGACTACTCGAGCGGCCCTGAAAGGCTGAGACGCCACCTTGACACTGCCCGGCCAGCGGCAGAGAATGGGGCCACGCCGTTCGGCCAGCCTTCACCAGGAGACGCTCTTAGCGCGACAGGACACCTACCGTGAACGAGATCGAACACGTCTGGCCCGTACAGGATGAAGTCGGCGAAACACCGATCTGGCTTCCGGAAGAGCAGGCGCTGTACTGGATCGATGTCGAAGGCAAGCGGGTGCACCGGCTCGAGCCTGCCACCCGACGAATGCAAACCCTCAACGTCGACTTCCCCATCACGGCCCTCGCGCGTCGGGCCTCGGGCGGGTGGGTCACGGCGTCCAAGGCGGGCCTCTACTTCTGGGACCATCGCACCAATCGCTCGCAGTTCATCGTCGACCCGGAGGCAGGCAATCCCGATGTCCGTTTCAACGACGGGGCCGTTGATCGGCAGGGCCGCTTCCTGATCGGCACGCTCAACCAGAAGGACCTGAACGCACCCGAAGGTTCGCTCTACCGGTTGGACCCCGGCGGCTCGATCCACAAGCTCGACACGGGGCTGGCGGTCGCCAACGGCATCGGCCTGAGCCCGGACGGCAAGACGCTGTACGTCACCGACATGTTCCACAGCCGCCTCCTGGCCTACGACTACGATGTCCGCGGCGGGACGGTCAGCCGCCGGCGGACGTTCGCCGGCGTGCCGGCCGAAACCGGTCTTCCGGACGGCCTGATCGTCGACAGCCGGGGTTTCATCTGGAGCGCCCACTGGGGCGGGTGGCGGATCACCCGGTACGACCCCGACGGCAGGATCGAGCGCCAGATCAAGGTGCCCGTCGCCAACCCGACGTGTCTGGCTTTCGGCGGCAGGGATCTCAATGAGCTTTACATCACCACCGCGTGGTTCATGCTCAGCGACCAGGATAGAAAGGCCGAGCCGACGGCCGGCGACCTGTTCCGGATCAAGACCGACGTGACGGGCCTGGTCGAGCCCGCGTTCGCGGGTTAGGTTCGGCACCGGCCTCCTACAGGGAGACAACCTCATGGCGATGACGAAAGAGGAGCGCGTGCTGCGGGTGATCCGCGGCCAGGACGTGGACTACCTTCCCAGCCAGATCACCTTTTCCGACCGAACAAGGGACAAAGAGCTCGGCAAGGCCCTGGGGCTGGCATCGCCCGAGGACCTGGACGGGTACCTGGAGAACCACCTCCACCTGACGTTGTCCTTGCACGACAAGCCGCTCTTCTACCGCAACGACAAGAAGGAGATGGAGCGCCTCCGGGCCTTGGGCTTCTCGGGGACGGACTGGCCCCGCCACGCCGTCTACGATGCGTGGGGGATGGGCATCCAGGTGGGGCAATACGGTTTTTTCTCGTGCTTCCACCCCTTGCAGAAAAAGGCGACCCGGGAGATCGCCGAGCGGATGCCGCCCGACGTGAACCGCGAGGTCCTCTTCCAGGACATCGACGATGCCGTCCGGAATTACCGGGCGCCGGACATCACGCGCCCGGGCCTCTTCGACGACATGAAAAGAGATCTCAAGGAGAAGTCGGGCGACTTCCTCGTCATTCCGTCCGGGTACTTCGGCATCTACGAAAGGGGCTACGGGCTGATGGGCTTCCAGGAGTTCATGACGAACATGGCCCTGAAGCCCACGGTGGTCCACGAGTTGTTGAACAAGATCACGGACTACCGCGTGGAGTACGCCAGGAAAGTCGTCGAGATGGGCTTCAAGGTGGCGCATCACGGAGACGACCTGGGCACCCAACAGGGGCCGCTGTTTTCCAAGGGGATGTTCCGGGAGTTCGTGCTTCCGTGCCTCAAGCGGGCCTGGCAGCCGTACAACGACGCGGGGATTCCGATCATCCTGCACTCCTGCGGCTGCCTGACCGACTTCCTGCCCGACCTGATCGGGATCGGCCTGCGCGTCCTGGAGCCCGTCCAGCCGTGCATGGACCTGGCCCTCCTGAAGCGGGAGTACGGCAAGGACCTGGTCTTCTGGGGCGGCATCGACACCCAGACCTTCCTGCCCTTCGGCACGCCGCCGCAGGTCAAACGCATGGCCCGCCGGACCATCCGGACGCTGGGCAAGGGCGGCGGCTACATCATCGCGCCTTCCCAGGAAGTCATGAACGACGTGCCTATCGCGAACGTCAAGGCGCTCGTCCAGACCATCGTCGAAGAGCGCGAGACCGTGCTGAACCTATGAAGTGGAATTGCGGCTGATCATCCGACCGGGATGGATAGCGTATGAAGCATTCAATCCTCGGAAGCGCAACGGTCCGGCTCGCATGGGCGGCGCTTCTGATGGCCGGCGTGTCGGGGGCTTTGCTCGGAGCGGAGGCCTCGCCCGCGAAGTTGAAGATGGGTCTCGTCGTTGGAGAGGCGGCGGCGGACAAGCCGGGCGCCGAGGCGCGGGCCGCCCACGCTCTGGCTGGAAGGCTGCATGAAGTCGCGCTCATCTCACCCGCGGCGCGCGGCAAGTTCCTCGGCGCCGGCGCCGAGGAGGTCACGCTGGACCGCTTCGCGGTCGTCTGGATCCACCAGGGCGACGCGCCGAGCCCGCCGGCCTTGCTCATCGCCCCCGAGACGATCGCCGCCCTGCGCCAGTACGTCACCGACGGCCACGGCCTGCTCGTCTCCGGTGCGGCGCTGGCCCTGGTGCGCGATCTTGGGGTGGAACGGCTCCACGTGCGCGTCGGCGGTCCGGGCAACGACCGGAGCGCCGCCGGCGTGACGCCGCTGGTTCCGACGCATCCGATCTTCCGCGGCCTGGCGCTGGCGGGCTCAAGCGCGGTCGTCACCGACGCCGGCTTCCCCGCCTTCGCCGACTTTCACGGCTCGGGCGGCCCGTCGGGAGGTATGCTTCTGGCATCGGCCTGGCCCGATTCGGGTGAGAACCCGCTGGCGGAATACGAGCTCGGCAAGGGCCGCCTCATCGCCATGGGCTGGCGGCTTCCGCATTTCAGCAACGCCGCCAACACGCACCGGGCCAACCTGGAGCGCCTGACGGCCAACATCCTGGCGTATCTCGCCGACGGCAAGCAGTGGCAGAAGGTGGTGACCAAGCCGGTGCGGCGAGGCGGGCCCGCCAAGGCGGCGCCGGGAGTCCCCGAGGCGGAGTGGCAGGCGGCGGAGCGGGCGGTCAACGATCTCGTGGCCACGTTCGGCCCCAAGTACCCTAACGGTGCGGAGTATCTGAAGCGGCTCGGCGCGCTCAAGAAGACGCACGATGGCCTGCTCGGCGCCGAAGCCACGAGCGCGGCACGCCTGAACGAGATCGCCGAGGAGTTCCAGAAACTTCGCGCCGAGGCCCTGCTGGCCAACCCGTTGCTCGACTTCGACCGCCTCCTTCTGGTCAAGCGCCGCCTCGACCGCCTCGGCCTCCCCGCGAACTGGGACAGCAATTCCAGCCTGCCGCGCGACGGCTACGACAACGAGATCGTCGTCCTGTCCGATTTCCGGGGCCAGGGAACGTTGACCACGCTCCTCAAGCCCGAGGGCGGGCGATTCGCCGGCGACGTCGACCTGCACTGGAACGCCGACCGCATGCTCTTCTCGATGCCGGGCAAGAACGGCCGCTGGCAGATCCACGAGGTCAAGGCCGACGGCACGGGCCTGCGCGAGCTGCCGCTCATCGTCGAACCCGACGTCGACAACTACGACGCCTGCTACCTGCCCAACGGCCGGATCCTGTTCACGTCCACGGCCCCGTTCGTGGGCGTTCCCTGCGTGACGGGCTCCTCGCACGTTTCGAATCTCTACCTGTATGATCCCGCGAAGGGCACGATCCGCCGCCTCACGTTCGAGCAGGACCACGATTGGTGTCCGACGGTGCTCCCGAACGGCCGCGTCCTGTATCTGCGGTGGGAGTATGCGGACATCCCGCACTACGTCGCCCGGATCCTCTTCCACATGAATCCGGACGGCACGGAGCAGATGGAGTACTACGGCAGCAACTCCTACTGGCCGAACTCCACGTTCTACGCGCGGCCGTGTCCCGGTCACCCCACGCGGTTCGTGGGCGTCGTCAGCGGCCACCACGACGTGGCCCGCCTGGGCGAACTCGTCCTCTTCGACGCGGCGGTCGGCCGGCGCGAGGCCGACGGCGTCATCCAGCGGATCCCCGGCTGGGGCAGGAAGGTGGAACCGGTGATCCGCGACGGCCTCGTCGGCGGGGCCCCGCCCAAGTTCCTGCACCCGTGGCCGCTCAGCGACAAGTACTTCCTCGTGTCGTCCAACGCGGCCGGCGGGCCGCCGTGGGACCTCTGCCTCGTCGACGTCTTCGACAACAGGGTGCCGATCAAGTCCGTGCCCGGCTACGCGCTGCTGGAGCCCATCCCCCTGAAGGCCCGGCCCGTGCCGCCGGTCATCCCCGACAAGATCGATCCGGACTGCAAGGACGCCCTGGTCTTCATGAGCGACGTGTACGCCGGCCCCGGCCTGAAGGGCGTGCCGCGCGGCACGGTCAAGCGGCTCCGCCTCGTGACGTACCAGTTCGCCTACCACGGGATGGGCGGGCAGGTGAACCGCGTGGGCCTCGACGGCCCGTGGGACGTGAAGCGCATCATCGGGACCGTGCCGGTCGAGCCGGACGGCTCGGCATACTTCCGGGTGCCCGCGAACACCCCGATCGCGCTTCAGCCCCTGGACGCCGAGGGGCGGGCCCTCCAACTGATGCGTTCCTGGATGACGGCCATGCCGGGCGAGGTGCTCTCGTGCGTCGGGTGCCACGAGCCGCACAGTACGGGCCCGTCCGGCAACAAGGCGACGGCAACGCATCGGGCGCCGTCCCCGATCACGCCGTGGTACGGGCCGCCGCGCGGTTTCGCGTTCAAGCGCGAGGTGCAACCGGTCCTCGACGCCTACTGCGTCCGGTGCCACGACGGCCGGCCCCGCGACGGCGGGCAGGTCCTCCCCGACTTCACGGTCAGGGCCGAAGTCCATCCGAAGGCCACGGACGAGGGCTACAACCGGGGCACGAAGTTCTCGCCGTCGTACATCGCCCTGCGCAGCTACGTCCGCGGGCACACGATCGAGAGCGACATGCACCTGCTGGAGCCGTGCGAGTTCCACGCCGCCACGACCGAGCTCGTGCAGAGGCTCAAGAAGGGCCACCCGGGGGTCGCGCTGGACGGCGAGGCATGGGAACGTCTGTATACATGGATCGACCTGAATACGCCCTACCACGGGGCGTGGCGCGAGATCGTCGGCGACGCCAAGGTCCATGACCAGCGCCAGCGGCGGCTGGCCATGGACCGGCTCTACGCCGGCCGCGACGACGACCCGGAGGCCGACGCCGACCTTCCCGCCGCCGTCGTTCGAGCGGCGACGTCCAGCGTCTCCGATACGCCGACGCAGAGCGGCGGGCATCCGGCGCGCGCTGGCTGGCCCTTTGATGCCGCCGAGGCGAAGCGCCGCCAGGCTGCCGGCGGGCCGGTCGCGCGGGGCGTCGAGCTCGGCGGCGGGATTACGCTTGAGCTGGTGCGCGTGCCCGAGGGCGAGTTCGTCATGGGCGATGCCGGCGGCTGGGCCGATGAGAAGCCGCTCGCCCCCGTGCGGATCGGCAAACCCTTCTGGATGGGGAAGTTCGAGGTCACCAACGAACAGTTCGCCGCGTTCGACCCGGCGCACGACAGCCGCCTCGAGGTCGGCGACTTCCTCCAGTTCAGCGTCCAGGAGCGGGGGTACCCCGTCAACGGCCCCAAGCAGCCCGTCTGCCGCATCAGTTGGGAGGAGGCGATGGCGTTCTGCCGGTGGCTCTCGGATAAGACAGGGGAGCGTTTCACGCTTCCTACGGAGGCCCAGTGGGAGTATGCCTGCCGCGCGGGCACGGCCACGGCGCTGTGGTACGGCGGCGAGGACGCCGACTTCGCCCCGTTCGCCAACCTGGCCGACCGGAACCTGCGGGCGGTGGACACGTTCGGGTGGAACCTTCCGTCGGGGGCCGTGCCGCCGTGGAGACCTGCTGTTGAGAGCGTGAATGACGGTCACCGGGTCTCGGCGCCCGTGGGCACCTACAGGCCGAACGCCTGGGGCCTGTACGACATGCACGGCAACGTCTGGGAATGGACGCGCACCACCTACCGCCCCTACCCTTACGCATCGGATGACGGCCGGGACTCGGCCGACGGGGCGGCGTCCAAGGTCGTTCGCGGCGGCTCGTGGTACGATCGACCGAAACGTTGCCGCTCGGCGTTCCGACTGGACTACCCGGCCTGGCAGGGCGTGTACAACGTTGGGGTCCGGGTGATCTGTGAGGATGGGGCGAGCCGCGTCGCTGCTCGGGGATCGCCACCCGCGGTGCCGCCGCCGCGACGATTCGACTCCGCCGAGTAGCCGGCTCGCCTGCCCCTCATCCATAGTACTACAACGCCACTTAACCACGTGCGCGGTGGGTCTCCTGACCCGCCGCGCGAAGTGGCGTTGTAGTAATAGGGAACCCCCCGCGCGGGCGCGGTCTTCTCACGGCCGCAAGGGCTCGCCTCGTGCGATGGCCGTCACGCGCACGCGGGCGCTCGCCCCCTGGGGCGGCTCGCAGGTGAAAGCCAGCCGATTGTCGCCCGCCTCCAGCTTCGGCGGGTCTCCCCGAGGCGCGAAGGTGGCCAGGAGGGCGCCGCGCGCGTCGTACAGCCTGCATGCCTCGGCAGATTCCATCTCGAGGTACTGCCCGCTTTCGAGCGTCACGGGGAAGACGATCCGGCTTCCGCCAATGGTCAGCGCCGGATCCTTCAACGTCACCTTGACGACGGGCAAGGCCTTGACGGGGCCGAGGAAGCACTTGGCTGCACTGTTCGGCGGGAGGTTGTTGTAGTAAACGCTCAGGGCGCTGGTGTGGCTGCGTATCAGCGGCGAGCGGAACACGGCGCTCGTGCCGCCGTAGGGCCAGGCGTAGTCGCCGAAGCGGTCGGCGTCGCG
>Ga0315284_10017735_pt1 | contig 10098 bp, 11 predicted proteins | sample YL17G09_16_MG_FD_203696 | JGI IMG/M metagenome (GOLD analysis project Ga0315284, IMG submission 203696) | Sediment microbial communities from Yellowstone Lake, YNP, Wyoming, USA - YL17G09_16 | ecosystem: Environmental > Aquatic > Freshwater > Lake > Sediment | place: USA: Wyoming | collected...
GGAAAGAGGCTATTACCACGTCATTCGTTTGATTCGCAGCGACAGGTGGTTAAACATTTTCGGCGAGAGGTTTTCGATGCCCCCCGAGGCGGTGCACGAATATATTTGGGCAACCATAGACGTGGCCCAACAGCGGCTTTCACTCTACTTGGATGGAACTCTCTTGGACGAAAAGGAGTATCATCTGCGTTAAGAAAGGATGCGTTTTCTGAGGCATTGGAGGTCTATGATCCGATGTGGTTGAGGCAAAATGGGGAGCAATTGCCCCCCATTCCGACATATCGTCTCATGAGCCTCGCGGCATTATCCCTTGGCGGGTCGCTCGCCAGCGTAGCCCGCCTCCGTTTGATACCGCGGATGCACCCTATCATGAAAAGAGTAAACGATGTGCTGGCACATAATTGAGTAAACGATGTGTTGGCACTTGAGATCTACAGCCTACAGGGCCTGTCGATTTAATTCTAGAAAAATATTTATATTGACATTTAAATCCTTATATGCTACTAAATCTCTCGATGCGGGCGGGCCGCAGGCGGAGGGACGGGGACGGATGGAAAAGCGATGGGCGCAAGCGCCGGCGGCGCGACACCAGCAAATCCTTTTGCCACAGAGCCTTGACGATGCGGTGGCGCCGGGGCATGTGATTCGGACGCTGGAGGGGTGTCTTTTGGCGTTGGACTCAGGCGTGGGAGGTGCGGTATGACGGGCACCGCGGCCAGCCGCCGATCCATCCGATGCGGCTGGCAGGGGCCATCTTATACGGGCTTATGCGGGGGATTCGCAGCAGTCGGGAACTGGAGGATGCCACGCGGGAGCGGCTGGATTTCCGCTGGTTTTTGGAAGGGCGCACGGTTGATCACTCTAGCGGTGGCTTCTCCCCCCTCCAGTATAGCTGCCAGCACTCCGGATTTTTCGTATTGTGATTTTCGCACAATTAGAGCATGTTGTGTTTCTTCCTGTGTCTCTGCATGTTTGAATCTACAATGGACATTCCCTATACTTCTATCGTTAGTAGGCTATTCTGAAATCGCGGGCACAGGAGTAATCTGTAGGTGTTATTCTCCGCCCCAGTGCGCCGGTTGGCTTTGAGGGCTTAAAGGCATTGCGGCGCAAAACCATAACCTTCGTGGTTCTCTTCGTCATCAGTGCTTTTCTGCTGTTGGTTATTCATGAATTGCTGGTTGATTCGCGGGGTAATGATCTCTACCTTTACCAAGTCGCCCGTTCGACGGCTTACCTGCTGAGTTGGGTAGGTCATTCGAGCCGAGTGGTTGGCCATCCCAAGACGTATCCGGGGAAAGAGGCGTATATTCGGGCGCGTATGGAAGCCTGGGGGAAGGGCCAGAAACCTCCGCCGCCTGAGCAGTTTGAGGGTATGGAGTCGCCTCCGCTGACGCCGTGGGAGAGCTGGGAGTACTCGGCGATGTCTCAGCGGCGTGAGTTGGCGGAGTTGCTGAAGACGTGGGAGGAGCGGGGGGATCTCTGGCGTTTCAACCCAATGAATAAGGCTCAGGTTGAGGAGATGAAGTCGCGAATCCAGACGCTGCAAAACCAGGATCTGGGCCCGTCGGTGTCGTTCGTGCTTCGTCCGGGTTTGGTGTCGGAGATGGCGGAGGCCCGGCAGGCGATGGCGGAGGCGCGCCGGGACCGCACACTGAGTGAGGAAGAGCGGTTGGCGCGGGTGGCCGCAGCGCGGGCGCGGCTGGTTGAACTGGAGGAGAAGTGGAAAAAAGCCGCGGAGACCGCGCCGGAAACGGTCAACGATTTGGCATTCCGGTTTTGTGGTGGTACCGGACTGCGGGGCGATTCCGACGATGGTGATTTTTGTGGCGGCGGTTGTGGCATTTCCCACGCGCTGGTGGAAGAAGCTTGTTGGAGTGGCGGCGGGTGTGCCTTTTTTGTATCTGGTGAATGCGTTCCGTTTGACGGTTCTAGCGGTGCTTGGGGCGTGGGATCACGGTGGCGCCATATTCAAGTTTACGCATGAGTACATTGGGCAGGGCGTGTATATAATTTTTGTAGTGGTAGTGTGGCTGGCGTGGGTGGAATTGATGGTGAAAAGGAGAAAGACGTGGTGGGGGGTTCGGCGAAACGTTCGGCGGGCCTGCTGGCAGCGAAGTTTGTGGTTCTGGCGCCGATCTGTCTAGTGGTTTGGCTGATGATTTTACCGGTTTATGCGCACGTGCTCGGTTATGCGGCAGCGATCATCCTCCGCTACGGGCTGGGCCACACGATCACGGGTATCCGGGTAGAAACCGCCGGTTTTTTAAACACGGACACCTCGCTTACGTACGTCCTGCCAAACAGGGAGACGACGATGCCGGGCCTGGGTCACCTTGTAGGTAATGTGGCGCCGTTTGTGGCACTGGTGTTAGCGACGCCGCGGTTGAGGTTGCGGCGGATGCTCTACGTTATCGGTATAGGAGTGACTATAATCTTCATCTCCCACGTGGCGACCCTCGTGATTCGGCCCATGGCTCGGGGGCCGGTTGAAATCGCTCACCCCCCGCTGACGACGGCGGTTGGTTTCTTCAGTATAACGCTGCCATTCCTACTGTGGATTGTGCTGGCGTACTGGGGGCAGTTGACGGCTTTTTTCGGTGAAGTGCCGGCGAAGGAGGCAAAATCAGAAAAACCGGGCGCTTGAAGGTTTAACGTTTATCGCTGAGCAGGTATTGAGTCCAGGAGGCCTGCCGGCTCATCGACTTCTATCAACATTACATCATCAAACCCGACAGGGCCATGCTGTGGTGCAACATGAAGTTGAACGCGTAAGAAATCCCAATTAAGCTGCGACCGGAAATATGAGGAGGTCCAGTCCCATACGCCAAGTTGATTAACGTAGACGGCATTTTCAGCCAAAACGTGTTCCTCATCGTCCAGGGCTTGCCAACCTATACCCGCACGGTCTTGCGCTCCGTTTACACGTCCGGAAAGCAGGTAGCTGACCCCTTGGCGCACGGGAATGGGCACGCTGTAGAACCACGTCATTTTGTTAAGGGTGAGATAGTAATCCCCGGCTTCTTGTTTGATCTGCGCGGCGTAATCAGGCCGGAGGCCAAACCAGTCGCGCGCCGTGTCGATCCAGCCAGGCGCCTCGCCGACATCTGTTGCAGCAAGGCTGATGCTTTGCCAATTCACCTGGTTTTCTACCCATTCCAGTTGAAGAACCGTTTCGGCGTTGCGCCGAAGCGTTATTGAATTGCCCCCATCGGAAACTGAGAGAGACGCGATTGGCTCGGCATCGGTTAATGGTTTTTTGTCTCGCCAGAGAATACATATTGGAAACCGCGCGCCGGATTCGAAGTAAAGCGGCGAAACCGTGAAGGCAACCGGTGTAAACCGGCAATATGGATCCTGCGGCACGGGTGGCTTCATCTGACTCAAGACGGCGATTTCGGAATCCAACTGACTCAGAAGTTCATCTCTCGCCGGCGTGGCGGCCGTTTCGGAGCCTTCTGTTTGCAGAAGCTTCGCGGCACTTGCCAGCGCAAAGGGCCTGTATAAGTCGCGTGACGGCACGCGTGCGTACGCATGTACCGCCTGTTCCGGTTCGCCCTTATGCTCAAGAGCCACGCCGAGGAAGAAGGCGGCATGGATCCGCCCGCCCGCCGCGGCCTGCTCGAGGTGCGCCGCGGCTTCCCCGTATTGCTCCCGAGCAAGCTCGACGCGGCCAAGTAGATAACGCCCCTCGACCGCATCGCGGGCAATGAGGCGCTCGGCTACGCGCTCTGCAAGCGCCCAGTCCTTTTTCCCTTCACACACGCGCCCGAGCAACTCGAGGTCGGCGACGTCCAGCGCGTCCAGTTCACCGTCAGTAGGCTGGCGAAACTCCAGCGCGCGCGCCCACAGTCTCTGCTGCGAGTAGGCCTGGTAGAGGGCCTCGTGATAATCCGCGTACTGTTCGTCGGCCAGCGAGGCATACGCGCGCGCCAGCTCGAAATTCACGACAGCATCAGCCGCCCGTCCCTCATCCAGGTAATACTGCCCAAGCGCGAGACGCGCAGGCGCAAAATAGAACGGCTTTCTGGTTGCGCGATTTTCCAAATCCCGGCATATATTCACCGCTGTGGTAAGTTGCTCGACCGCCTCCGCCGGCCGCCCGCACGCCAACAAGACTCGCCCATACGCCGTGTGCGCCGCGGGATCATTGGGACGCCTTTTGCTTTCCGTGCTTGAAACCAGCAGCGCCTTGTCCAGGTTTCCCCGCGCCACGGCATCAGCGACCGTCTGCTCGAAGTGGTCGGGGTTCGCCGCCTCAATCTCCGGAAACAGCCTCGGGTAACCGTAGATGAACAAGAGGAAAAACGCTGTCGCTACTCCCACAGCAACAAGGGGGAAACCATAACCGGGTCTTTCCTGCGTGCTCACACTTACCAGTTTCCTGCGCGCCTGGCATCAAAAGGGACTACCGGGCGCTTGTGGTGTCCCATGAGACAGCTAGCTCCCACACAAGTAGCTGCGATCAAACATAACAAGTATATCCGCTCAGCAATTGAGAATGAAAGCGCTTCGACTCGCAACGCCCCGAATCAAACGATTGGCAAAGACACCCGGCCCTCCGGCTACATGTTTGAAAAGGCGCTGACGGTCAGTCTGTGTTCGGTGAACGTCCATATCCTGCTGGTGGGTTGCCTGTGGGTTCTGGATCAGAAAATGCAGTGGCTTTCGAAACAATCCATTGCAGGTCACGGTTCGGATTGCGCTGCCGGAACACCTCTTTCTACAGGCAGATCTTTGAACCACTTCGTGTGCAGCGTGTTTCCTGGCTTGATAATGGCGACCGCAGTCAGCACGACTAGTTTCAAATCGGTGAAAAGAGAGATGTTTCCCTGGTACCACATCTCAAGCGCGCCCTTGACGGGCATGATATCTTCCTTGTAGCACTGCCGAACGTCTTTGCCCGAGTTGGCGAGGATTTCCTCTTCATTGCAGAACACCACCGATCCGATGCCGGTGAGGCCGGGCTTGGTTTGATAGATGAACGGCTTCAACTCCTCCGGATAAAGGCTGAAAGCTTCGGTGGTTAGTGGCCTGGGGCCGACCAAAGACAGGTCACCTGTCAGGATATTGATGAGTTGAGGTAGTTCGTTGATCTTTGTGGAGCGAAGAAAGCGGCCGAATGGCAGTATTCGTGGGTCATTCTTGGCGGTGATTGTGCCTGAGAAAGGGCTGTTCTTAAGCATGGTGGCAAACTTCCATACGTAAATGTCCTTGTTCTTATATCCCAGGCGCTTCTGTTTGAAGAAGATTTCTTCCTCGCCAGTGAATCGGAGAATGACCGCAACAGGAATCAAGAGAGGAGAGAGAGCCAGGAGAGCAATTCCAGCAAGGCAAATGTCCATGATGCGTTTCACAAGCAGGTACATGTTGACCTATCCGATCTACATCTTCTGATCCAAGTTCTTATTTTTTTCGACATGTTCAAATCCCGGCACGATCCTTGACACTTCCCGGATGTAATCCGCCTTGATGACGTTTGGATCGTGCTTTGCGGCGCGTGCGAACTGAATAAAGCGCAAGACGGCCTGAACTGTGGGAACATCTGCGCGATTCCGCTTCACGATGCCAATATGCCTGAACCGCGAGTAATCCAGTTTGTCGCCCTTGGAGTAAAACTCTTCGAAAGGCTTTTCACCCGTTGTGTCCGTTTCAAAAAAGAAACACGGCCATTTTTTCTGCGGTATAAGCTCTTCTGCCCTGGTCTTAGCTTCATCCTCGGTAGAACATTCAACCGGGTCATACCCCAACTGCGTCAGCAGCTCGACTGCAATCTCCGCAAAGGTCTTCTCGTTGAGTCCCTGCTCAAGCTGCGGAAAGAAAACGTCCGCGTATCCCCCCAACATACAGGAGAGGAGGCAGATTTGCCCCGCTTCCTCGTGAGACATGAAGTAGCGTTTAACGTCTTTCGGAGCGGAAATGGGTTGGCGCTTTGCGATTCGCTGCAGAAACCCATACGGCAGACTTCCGTCGGAAAATGCCACATTCGCGAAGCGCGCTGTCGAAAAGGAGCGGTCCTGGCAGCGCAGCATTTCCTCCATCACCATCTTGCTGGCGCCCATAAGATTGGCGGGGTTCGCGGCCTTGTCTGACGAAACAGAGAAGAACTTCCGGAACTCATATGGAATGTCCATGAGCAGATCGTGGACGAACACAACGTTGGTGTCAATCATTCGGGCAATGCAGTAGGTGTCTTTTTCCGATCGCACATGCTTTATCGCGCTCAGGTTCAGAATGTAGTCGAAATGTTTGCTCTCCTTGAAAAAGGAAGTGCACTCAACTGAGCCCATACCGATAGGAAGAGTGGAAAAATCCTCAGGAACATGAAGCTTACTTGAAGACCGGAGGTCGCGGACAACTTCAACGAGGTTGTTTTCGCTAAGGTCGATCAACACCATGCCCGCCGGACAAAATGCCAGCAGGCCCTTCACCACTGAAGACCCGATGGAACCAGCAGCACCGATCACTGCTACCCGGCTTCCCTTGATGCTCTCAGACAACAACGCGTGGTTCTCGTGCATGTCATCGAGGAACATTGAGGTCTTGCGTTTTGTGGCTATGTATTCGTAATCAGTCGCCATTGAAGTCTGGTCCTGGGTTGGTGGAGTACTCGTTTGAGCAGAAGAGTTTCCAATACAGGCAACGCATCGCGTGTCCTGAATTTCGAGGCAATAGATACAGCAAGTAATACAGCGGTTTCACCGCGCAGACTGGAATGGGAACTGAAACTCCGGGAAACCATGAGGCAATTGTTTTCTGGTCATACGGGCTCACGTCACAAATGTTTTGTGTCTGCCGCCCCGATGGCTCGACCTCCAACAGGCGGCACACCGTTTGCACCACAGTATCCAGATGGCAAAGCGAGTGCTTGGGCGAAGGATAAAGGCGCATCTTCACGCGAGGCACGCCAGGCAAAAACACTCGCCTCTTCACGTTGATTAGATAAGACTCATCAAAGACAGGCGCGAGACGCAGGATGTCACAGTCCCTCAGAGACGACTCAAGCAGCATTTTCTCGCAAGCAAGTTTGCTTCGACCGTACTCGGATGAGGGCTTCGGCTTGTCAGTGGCTCTGACAGGCCCCAGGCGACCATCCTCGCCGTATACCGATACCGAACTAAAAAAAATGAATCGGGGTGAGTGCGGCTTGACCGCTTCCAAGAGGTTTCTCGTCATTTCGGTATTCATCCTGTAAACGCTTGCGCCTGAAGGCGTTTTTTCTCCATGCGCGAGTGCTGCCGTATGAATGACCACATCAAAGGGTTCTATTTGGGCGACAGCGCGCAGTGTCTCTTCCCGGTTCAGTAAGTTTGCTTCAAGGACTTGCCTCTCAAAGTTCCCTACCCGATCAATTCCCCAAACGTCGTAACCGTTCTCGCGGAGCGCCTTGTCCAAAGCTCTTCCTATGAGACCATCGATCCCTGTTATCAGGATTCTGCGCTTATCGGGCATTGTGTCATCTCCCCTAGCCGACGCGAGCATCAGAACATCCTCAGCGTGTTTGCGCCGGCATTTGTTCGTTACCGGCACCGACCGATTTGAGAACGGCTATCACGACCCTGGCGTTCCCGACTGCCGAAGGAAATCGGCTGGCACCCCTATGCGAGACAGTGCTCCACAATATCCATAAATGCACCACATAACACTTCTTTGCTGAAGTTCTGCCTAATGATGTCTTTGGCGGTCCGCCCCATCTTATCTCGTTCATCAACAGACATATCCGCCAAGCTTATTATTGCGTTCACAGCGCCATCCACGTCCCCCTCTCGCACCATTTTGCCAACATAGTGTGAAGCTAAAATCTCTGAAACGTGACAGACGGATGGACCAATGAACAAAATTGGACGACCAATAGAAAGTGCTCCATACACCTTGCATGGATGCACCACACCGACCGCACGTTCATCCAGCGTTATGAGGTGGACATCCGCGGCAGAAAGTGAGTACTTCAGCATATTCAATGCTTGATACGGAAGGCTCTTAACATTAGATGCTCCTCTAGAGATCACTGCATCCACTTCGTGTTTTCGCACACCACCTCCTATAAAGAGGAAGAGTATATCTGACCGGTCTCTTAGGCGGTGAGAAGCATCCAAGATCGTCGATAGGGGACTCGTAACAGCATGGTTACCGGAGTACATCACTACAAATTTTCCATTAAGTCCATGCTCTGACCGGAAAGGATTCTCATCATGACGAATATCCTCAAGATGGTCGTCATGCGGCCACGGAGGCAAGATGCGCAGCTTGCTAGAACTGCACCCTTTCCTCATTACGGTATTGGCCATGAATCGATCAAGGGTGATTACTACGTCCGCACGTCTAACGGCTATTCTGTCGAGTCGCTCCAAGAGCCAGACCAAAGGGGATGTCTGGCTCACCAGGCCAATAGCAATTGCCTGATCCGGGTTTATATCCATTACCCAATAGACCAACCGCACTCGACGTAGGAACGCGATCGCCACGCCAATAGCCGAGCCCATAGGAGGAGCCGTACTTACTATTACCCCGGAAAGATGCCGAGTGAAAAGCCCTACGAAGAAAGCTTGGATTAAGAATAGGATCTGTCCAATCAGTCGCCTAACGAGAGTTGCCTTTCCAAGGGATGGAACCCAGATCCTGTGAACTTCCACTCCCTGTATGATCTCGCGTCGCGGATAGATCCGACGAGGGTCATCGTAACCACGGGCAGACGTAATCACCTTCACTTGATGTCCCCGGCGATTTGCTTCCACCGCCACATCGTTAAGATGTTGCCCAACACTTGCTGGGTCAGGCACGTAGACTTGACAGATTATTAATATCTTCCGGGACATGTAATCATGGCTCCATGAGCTGGGTCTTGTTGAAAAACTGCCCATCAAGACTCACATCAATCTCGCTTCGATGGCGCTCATGCCTGTCTCGCTTTAACCTGCTCTGCAATCCACTTGTAAGTGACCCGCATGCCATCGATCAGTCTGGTGGTGGGGCGCCATCCCAGTTCTTCCTCGATCAGACTATTGTCCGAAGAGCGGCCTCGCACGCCGAGAGGCCCAGGGATATGCTTGATGGAAAGATTCTTGGCAGCGATACTCATGGCCATTTTTGCCAGATTATTGATAGAAATCAACTCGTCGGAGCCGATATTTACCGGTCCAAGAAAATCGCTCTCCATGAGCCGCCTGATCCCGTTGAGGCATTCGTCAATATACAGAAATGTGCGGGTTTGCTCACCATCACCCCACACCTCAATTTCGCCGTCTTTCGGAGCCTCGGCGACCTTGCGGCACATCGCGGCGGGAGCTTTTTCACGTCCACCATCCCAAGTGCCGTATGGACCGAAGATGTTGTGAAACCGCGCCATATGGACTTCCATACCGAAGTTGCGATGATAGGCCATGAACATGCGCTCACTGAAGAGTTTCTCCCAACCGTACTCGCTGTCCGGGCCGGCCGGGTAAGCGTCCGATTCCTTCAAGCCGGGGTTATCGCACTCCATTTGGATCGACTCTGGATAGATGCATGCCGAAGAAGAGTAGAATATCTTCTTGATGCTGGTATTCTTGGCCTCTTCGGCCATGTTCAGGTTAATGGTCGCGGAATTGTGCATGACCACGGCATCGTGTTCGCCCGTGAAGATGTAGCCGGCCCCACCCATGTCGGCGGCCAACTGATACAGTTCGTCGAATTGCATGTCTGACACTATGCTCCTGCAAAGCTGCTGGTTCCGCAAATCCCCTAGAACAAATTCGTCGGCGGCGATTTTCCGGTATTCGTGTTCCTTGATGTCAACACCGCGGACCCAATAGCCTTCATCCTTCAGTCGTTGACACAAGTGTCCGCCGATGAAGCCACCGGCCCCACATACCAGAGCTTTTTTGCTTCCCATCTTAAACTCCTTTCTCTAGTTGTTTGCCTGTATCCAGAAAACACACTGTGTCATGCACCCCTGTCTCTGGTCTCTTAAGTATCGACCATGTGGTAACAATCTCCTCCAAACTACTACGGCTGACCTCAAATTCATCACGCAAATCGCTTGTGCATCTTCCGCATCGCATATCATCTATTCTATCAAATTTCGCTGTTTCATCCACGCAACTGTCTCATCGACTCCTT
>Ga0315284_10017736_pt1 | contig 10098 bp, 7 predicted proteins | sample YL17G09_16_MG_FD_203696 | JGI IMG/M metagenome (GOLD analysis project Ga0315284, IMG submission 203696) | Sediment microbial communities from Yellowstone Lake, YNP, Wyoming, USA - YL17G09_16 | ecosystem: Environmental > Aquatic > Freshwater > Lake > Sediment | place: USA: Wyoming | collected...
TATCGTGATTTGTTGTTGGAAACATTGGTCGAGAGGAGCGATCCGCTCATGGAAAAATATCTGGGAGGGCAGGAGATTTCCTCCGCGGAGATCAAAACGGTTTTGCGCGAGGCTACGCTGAAATTTGAGCTCGTGCCCGTCCTCTGTGGAGCTGCCCTGCGGAACAAGGGCATCCAGCCGCTCCTGGATGCGGTCGTGGAATACCTTCCGGCTCCTGTAGACATCCCCCCGGTCGAAGGATTCAACCCCGAGACCGGAAAGCCGGAATCCCGCCGCAGCTCCGACCAGGAACCCTTTGCCGCTCTGGCCTTCAAGATCATGATGGATGAGGGGAGGAAGCTGACCTACCTCCGGGTTTACTCTGGAGCGCTGCGCCCGGAGCAGGAGGTTTACAATTCCACCAAGGGGAAGAGGGAACGGGTGGCCCGCCTCTTCCGCATGCACGCCAACAAGAAAGAGAGGGTCGCGGAAGTTCGGGCGGGGGACATTATCGCCGCCGCCGGGTTAAAGGAGACCACCACCGGGGATACCCTCTGTGATCGAGATCACCCGATCACCTTGGAACGCATCGATTTCTACGAACCGGTGACCTCCGTGGCCATTGAACCGAAGTCCCGGGCAGACCAGGAGAAATTGGATTTCTTCCTGCAGAAGATTGCCGACGAAGATCCCACCTTTCGGGTGAAATTTGACGAGGACACGGGGCAGACGATCATCTCCGGAATGGGCGAGCTTCATCTGGAGGTGATTGTCAGACGACTCCTGGAAGATTTCAACGTTTCCGTGAACGTGGGCAAGCCCCAGGTGGTTTACCGGGAGACCATCACCCAAACCGTGAAAGCGGAGGGGAAGTTCGAGAGAGAAATTGAAGGGGTGCTGCATTTCGGGCACGTGCGCCTGCGGCTGGAACCCCGCCCGCGGGGTTCAGGGATCGAATTCAGTAATTCTTCTACCGATGGAGCCATCCCCGAAGAATTTATCCCCAGCATCGAAGCGGGGGTCAAGGAATCTACGGGGAACGGCGTGGTGGCCGGGTATCCTGTAGTGGACCTGAAAGTCGGCCTGCTAGGGGGAACGGTTCGGGAAGGTCAGGCTACACCCCTGGCTTTCCAGGTGGCCGCGGCCATGGCTTTTCGGGAGGGGTGCCAGAAAGCTCTGCCGGTTTTGCTCGAGCCCATCATGAAAACCGAGGTGCTGGTGCCGGAAGAATTCCTGGGAGAGACCATCGGCGACCTGAGCGCCCGAAAAGGCCGGATCGAGCAGGTTCAGTCCAAGGGGAAAGTCAACGTCATAGAGGCCTTTGTCCCCCTGAAGGAAATGTTCGGCTATTCCACGGACCTGCGCTCCTTAACCCAAGGGCGGGGAACATTCACCATGCAGTTCCATCATTTTGACTGGGTGCCCGAAAAAAGAGGATAAAGGTTTTGGAATGTTGCAAATTGAAAATTGCAAAATTCAAAATGAAGACTGAGAACAATTGATCATCTCGTAAAAAGTCAAGAAAGCCGTCACTCCTGCGAAAGCAGGAGTCCAGAATTACCTGAATTAACTGGATTCCCGCTTTCGCGGGAATGACGAAAATGGGACCAAAGGGCTTTTTACGAATCCATCAACAATTTACAATTTGCAATTTTCATTTTGCAATGGAACGAAGTTCCGTATGAATTCCTGGCGGTTGGATTGTCGGTACTTCCTGGGAGATCGGCCCTGCAAGTTCAAAAGAACCTGTGAGGGGTGCAATCAATATCACCCGATGGGCAAGCGCATCTTGATCATCAAGCTGGCGGCCATCGGGGATGTCCTCCGCACCACGCCTTTGCTCTGGGGCTTAAAAAGGGCCTACCCCCAGAGCCATATCACCTGGGTGACCGACAAAGAAGCTTTCCCGCTTTTGAAAAACAACCCGCATATCGACCGCCTCTTGACCTTCGATTTTCCCTCTCTCCTGCCCCTGGAACTGGAGACCTTTGACCTGGTCATCGGGCTGGAAAAGGAGCCCCGCGGTGCGGCCTGGGCCTCGAAAGTGAAAGCTCACGAGAAGAGGGGCTTTGGGCTGAGTCCGGAAGGGAGGGTATATCCCCTGAATCGAGCCAGCGAATACGCCTTCGTCCTCGGACTTTCCGATGACCTCAAGTTTCTTCAGAACCAAAAAACTTACCCGGGGCTGATCTTCGATTCGGCGGAGCTGGATTACCAGAAGGACGAATATCTTTTCTTTTGCTCACCGGAGGACCTGGCCTTTGCCGGGGCCTTTGCTAAAAAGGTGGGACTGAAGAGAGGGGAGTCGGTTATCGGGCTCAACACCGGCGCCGGGGATGTCTTCGCCAACAAAGCCTGGACCGTGGAAGGATACTTACGAGTTATCTCGGGGCTGAAGAAGAGGCCTAAAACCCGCCTTCTTCTCCTCGGAGGCCCGAATGAAAGGGAGCGGAACGGCAAAATCCTGCGGAGGACAAAGGGGGCCGTCATAGATGCGGGGTGTGATAATACGCTCGGACAGTTTGCCGGGCTGATCCATCTCTGTGACGTGGTGGTCACCGGGGATACGACTGCCATGCACTTGGCTATCGGCCTGAAGAAAAAAGTCGTGGCTCTGTTCGGGCCGACCTGCGCCCAGGAGATCGAGCTCTACGGGCGGGGAGAGAAAATTACCACGCCCCTTTCCTGCGGGCCCTGTTACCGGAGAAGCTGCTCGGTCTCGCCCAGTTGCATGGAAGCGATCCCGGCGGAGGAGGTGATGAAAAAAATTCAGGCCTTGCTTCCCGACCCCGGGCGAACAAGGCGGGCTTGAAGCAGATGGCTTCCTTCTGGCGAACCCACCTGAATTTTCTGATCGGCATCCTCATCAGCGCGGTGGCCGTCTACCTTTCTTTGAGAAAAATCGATTTCCATACCCTGGGCGCATCCCTCCGTTCGGTCAATTTATTATTTCTAATCCCGGCGGTGGCCGGCCAGTTTGGTTGCTTTTTGCTGAAAGGCACTGGATGGCGGTTTCTGCTCCTGCCGGCCAAAAAAGGCATCCGGACGACTTCTACCATCACGGTTTTGATCATCGGGTTGATGGTCAATAATCTCTTCCCGGCCAAAATGGGAGAGTTGGCCAGGGGTTACCTGATGGGAGAGAGGGAGAATCTATCCAAGACCCTCTGCCTTTCTACAGTGGCTGTGGAACACCTTCTGGACATTTTGGTTCTGACCACTTTTCTGTTGATTCTTTTGCCTTCGGTGTCGCTCCCCCCCTGGCTCCAGACCAGCGGAATGCTCGTGGGTTTGGCCGCCCTGGGGATCATCTTGGTTCTTTTTTTGGTGATGCGCCGGGAGGAAAAGTTTTTGGTCTGGGCCGCCCATCTGCTCACCCATCTCCCGGACCGATTCGGGGGGAAAATTCAATCCATCCTGAGCAATATTTTACAGGGAATGCGGGTGGTCACCGGCCGCTACATCTTTTATGCTCTGGCGGCCCTTATATCCATGTGGTTCATGGCTATGGGAATCGCCTACCTGGTCTTACTAGCTTGCGGCCTCTTCCTGCCGTTCCGGGCGGCTGTGATGGTGGTGGTCTTTGCGGCTTTCGGGAAGATCATCCCCTCTTCCCCGGGAGCCATCGGCACGTTTCATTACCTCGTCCTCCTGGTTTTGATGTCCTTTCAGGTAAGCAAGGAGGCGGCCTTGGGATATGCCATTGTCCTGCATGCCCTTTCCTTTTTGATCGAAACTTCCTTGGGCGTGGCTTTGGTCTTTGCTGGGAACCTTTCCCTGGGGCGGGTTGCCCGCCGGGCGGAGGAGCCCTTGTGAGAGCCATGGCCATGGTGCCAACGTACAACGAGGCGCCGAACATTGGGCAGCTCTTGAGAGAGATCCTCAAGCAAAGTCCGGACATCGGTGCGGTGGTGGTGGATGATGACTCCCCGGATGGAACCGCGGCCATTGTTGAACGTCTGCGACAGGAAGACCCACGGGTGCATCTTATCCTGCGCCAGGAAGAGCGGGGGCGGGGAACAGCGGGGATCGTGGGCTTCCGGTACGCCGTCGAACAGGGGATTCCATTGGTCATTGAGATGGACGCCGATTTTTCGCACCAGCCATTTTACATTCCTTTATTTTTGAGGCAAATGGAGGATTGCGACTTGCTCATCGGTTCGCGCCTGGTGGAAGGGGGTGGGGAACGAGGAAGACATCTCTTGCGAAAATGGATCACCCGCCTGGCCAATGCTTACATCCGCCTCATCCTCCACCTGCCCATCCGGGACTGCACCTCCGGCTATCGGGTCTTTCGGCGCGAGGTTCTGGAGGCCGTCGAGCTGGATCAAATCATGTCCAAGGGGCCCTCTATTGTCGAAGAGGTTCTGTACAAAGCTTATAAACGGGGGTTCCGGATCAAGGAAGTGCCGTATATCCTGGAAGAACGGAAAGCCGGAGAATCTACCTTCAACCGCAAGATCATGCTCGACGCCCTGAAGATGATAGTCAAGATCCGCTGGAAATATCGGAACTACCCTGAACGGAAACTCTCGTAGAGGTAAGCATTTCCCTTAGAGCATTCTGGGAACACGGACGAAAATTAACCTAGACGTTGTATAGAAATTTTCAAAGACATCCCCCCCACCCTTCCCTCCCCCCTCCGAGGGGGAGGGTTGGGTGGGGGGGAACAATTCACGGGACGTGAGATTTTCGGCTTACCATTCAAAATCCTTTTTTCCTGTGCCGGTCCTTGAATCGAACGGAGTTTTCGTATATTTTTTGCAACTATGAGGGTTAATTCTGCCTAATTATGCTCGAGGCGGAATATTCTGAATTCCTCTTCCCATTCCCTTTTTCTTCATGGATCAAAGAAAGAGGAGAAATATGGTATCCATAATTTTACCGACTTATAATGAGGCTGAGAATATTAAGCTCATCGTTCCGAAAATCTCAAAATTGTTTCGGGACGAAGATATTCCAGGTGAGATCGTTGTCGTAGACGATAATTCGCCCGATGGCACAGCTGGGGTAGCTCAAACCCTGTCACAGCAATATCCCGTAAGGGTTTACGTACGTAAGGATGAAAGAGGATTGGCTACCGCAGTTATGAAAGGATTTGAATTGGCCAGAGGAGAAATATGTTTAATCATGGATGCTGATTTAAGTCATCCGGTAGAAAAAATACCCGAAATGATAAACCCGATCGTCCAAGGGAATTACGAGGCCACGGTTGGAAGTAGGTACATAGACGGAGGAGGTTGCGAAAACTGGTCCTTCGTCAGAAAAATTGCCAGCAAGGGGTCCGGGATTCTGGCCTTGGGTTTGACGAACCTTTCAGATCCCACAAGTGGTTTCATGGCGATAAGAAAGAGCGTCCTTGAGGGCATAAAACTGGATCCCGTAGGATGGAAAATTGTTCTGGAGGTCATTGTAAAGACAAATTCGCGATTTAAAGAAATTCCGATTGTTTTTGCAGACCGTAAATTCGGAAAGAGTAAATTAGGTTTAAGGGTTCAAAAAGAATATCTTTGGCATTTATGGAAACTATACTCGTATAAATATCCCAACATTTTTCAATTTGTGAAATTTTTGTTTCGCAGGTTTTTCCGGGCTAATGATTGATCCGGTAAGGTTTCAGCACCATCCGGACAGAGTGAAAATTAAAAGGGTGTTCGTCGGGCTTTCAAAGTAATCTGCAATGTGGCCTATGATAGGTGCCGGGATTCCGATCATCCTGATGATTCGACCATATCCCTTTCGGATTTTCCCGGGGGGGCGGGTATTAATACAAACGCAAAAAGTATTTTGACGTTGGGCCCCTCTCCCGCGAGGGGAGAGGGAAACGAATTAAAGTCAAAGCAGTTAATGCGTATGTCTTAACTCAGTAGTTGCAAAAAGATTCTCCGAAATTTCGTTTTCGCCCCTGCATGTAAAGGGCAATAACGGTTTTTTCGATGGTCACAGGACTTCACCCCTGGTGTCCTTTGCCCCCCCACCCTAACCCTCCCCCTCGGAGGGGGGAGGGGAGGGTGGGGGTGATGTTATTAATGTCTTTTTTGCAACGTTTAGGTTAATTAAGAAAAACGTGCCTGAAAAAATTCCCAGGAATCATTCACCGAAGAAATATCAAAACGCCTTCTATGTCCTTCTGGTCGCCACCACGGTCTTTCGTCTATTCTACGTCCAATGGGTGGAGCTGGCGCCGGATGAGGCCTACTACTACACTTGGTCGCGGAACTTGCAGTGGAGTTACTATGATCACCCGCCCATCGTTGGTTTTTTAATCCGGGTTAGCACAGCCATCGGCGGGCAGGGAGAGTTCGGCGTCCGCCTGGGTTGGGTGATCATGGGGGCCCTATTGACCTTCCTTTTATACCGCATGGGGAATGAAATATTCAAAAGGAATAGCGTGGGTTTTTATTGCGCCCTCCTGATAAACATCAGCTTGCTTGGGTCTGTGGGTTCCGTGATCGTTACCCCGGATATGCCCCAGGGTTTATTCTGGGCCCTGGCCGTGTTTTCTGTTTACAGAGCCGTGGAGCGGGAAGGCCGCTATTGGTGGTACCTGACGGGCATATGGTTTGGGCTGGGGCTACTGTCCAAATACACGATGGTTCTATTGGCTCCGTGTATCTTTTTTTTCTTGCTCTCTTCGGCGGAGGGAAGAAAGTGGCTTTACCGCAAAGACCCTTACCTGGCTTTGTTTCTGGGAATGCTCGTCTTTTCTCCGGTGATCCTCTGGAATGCCGAACACCAGTGGATCTCCTTCCGGATGCAATTATCCCATGGCCTGGATGCCAGAGAAGCATCGGGACTGCAATATTTCTGGGAATATTGGGGAGGACAGGCGGCGGTGTTAACGCCCCTTGTTTTCCTGGCTTTAGTCTGGGCCATGATCCGGAGTGCCGCCGGAGGATGGCGTCAGAAAAAAAATAACCTCCTTCTACTCTTCTGGACGTCGGCCCCGATTCTGCTGTTCTTTGCCTTTACCAGCCTCAGGACAAAAGTGGAGGCAAACTGGCCGGCTCTGGCATACTTTTCCGCCCTCATCGCTTTAGCCGGGATGGCCGGCGAAGAATGGTCAGGATGGAAAAGGACCCGGAAAGGCTTTGCCTGGGCGGCCGGTCTCAGCTCTTGCTTGATCACCCTGGTTGTTCATCTCCAGCCCATCTACCCCCTCGTGCCCATTCCACCCGCGAAAGACCCGACGAGCCAGCTGTATGGATGGCGGATTCTGGGGGAAAGAATCAATGAGGTGGCCCGGTCAATGGAGCCGGGAAATGAAATCTTCCTTTTAACTCCTCGATATCATATGGTGGGAGAAGGAATGTTCTATACTCAAGCTAAGTTTCCAGTCTATCAATGGGACGCCCCGGAGCGCATCAACCACCTCTCGGTAAGCAATGCCCCCCCAGCCGGCAGCCAGGCAATCTTCTTCACCGAAGATGGAAACGAGCTACCCCCTGGTTTGGCTCCCCTGTTCGATTCCTGCGAAAAGTTGGAACCCCTGGTCATTCGGCGGAATTCTTCCCCCGCCCGCGCCCATCCTTTCTGGAAATGCTTGGGGTTTAAAGGAATGCATTAATTTTTTGCCACAGAGAGCACAGAGGTCACAGAGGTCACAGAGAAATATATAGTAAAAACACCTTATGATAAAAAAGATAAATGCATTGCTGAATGGGAGTATTTGCTTTTTTGGAATATAAAGCCCTGTGTTCCCTGTACTACTGACGGGCAAAATCTTGAAATTCTGTTAAGCAAGATTGGTTTGGAAACCAGCCTCAGAAATCCCCCCTGCCCCCCTTTGCAAAGGGGAGCTGCGAAAAATTTGAAATATGCCCCCTCACCCTTCCCTCTCCCGCCAGGGGAGAGGGTAAATATATTGAAATATGAGAGGAATTCCCTCCCCCTTGATGGGGGAGGGCGAGGGTGGGGGTGATTTAGGGGATTATTTCACAGCTTCAGGGGGGTTGTGGGGATTTTAATGGGTCGCGCATAGCCCTAAGCCGAGTCCATTCTTTTGGTTGCGGCTATGCCGTGCCGTGATCTCTTTGGCAAATAAGAAAATGGCCTTTTTCACTGTGGAAATCGAAAAAATGGTTTACGGCGGCTGCGGAATGGGGCGGGTCAAGGGGAAGGTGGTTTTCGTTCCTTTCACAGCTCCCGGGGACAGAGTGCGGGTAGAAGTCGTGCGGGAGAAAAAAGATTATACGGAAGCAGAGGTGAAGTGGGTCGAGCAGGAATCTCCCATGCGGGTAAAGCCTTTCTGCGGGCTCTTCGGGAAATGCGGCGGCTGCCACTATCAACATCTGAGCTACCCGCAGCAGTTGAAGCTGAAGGAAGAAGCGCTGAAAGATTTCCTGTTTCGACTCCCGAAATTAGAAAATATTGAAGTGTTACCCGCCATTCCATCGCCCCAAGATCGCGAGTACCGCATTCGAGCGCAGTTTAAGAGCGGACAGGAAGGCGGAAAAGAAGTCCTGGGGTTCTATGGTCAGAAATCCCATCGATCGGTCAAAGTGAATGAATGCCCGCTGCTTCACCCCCTGGCCAACGAGATTCTTGAAGGAATGCAAAAGTGGTTGGGTAATAAGCGAGAACATTCCGTCCGCCAGGCGGATATTCAGGTCAGCCCGGACGAAGACAAAGGCATAGTCCGGTTGTATGTAGGAGGGCACCATACCCCCCAAATGGCCGAGGTCCTGGGAAAGGAAATCCCTGGAATTAAAGGTGTAGTCCTGGAAGGGAAGAAAAAAATCTCCTGGGGCAAGCTAACCCTTCTCCATCGTTGGCCCAAAATCTTTGGAAAGGAATCTTTGCACATGCGGGTAGATTACGAATCCTTTTCCCAGGTTAACCCCTACCAGAATTGGAATTTGATGCAGAAGGTGGTAGAATGGGCTGACCTTGCTGGGGGGGAAAGGGTGCTCGACCTTTATTGCGGTTCCGGGAATCTAACTTTGCCCCTGGCTCAGCAGGCGTCTATGGTCTGGGGAGTGGACCAGGACGGGCGGGCCGTTGAAATGGCCGCGGAGAATGCCCGGGAGAATGGACTGGGCAATTGCACTTTTATCGCAGCCAGCGTGGAAAACGGGGTCAGGCGCATTTTAAAAGAAACAGATTCCATCGATGTGGCCGTTCTGGACCCGCCCCGGCCTGGCGCCAGGGCTGCCCTCGAATCTCTGGCTCTGCTCGGCCCGCAGAAAATCCTTTATGTCTCTTGTGAGCCGCCTACCCTCATCCGAGATTTGGCCCGGCTTGGGGCGCTGGGATATCGGGTGAGGCGAATTCAGCCGCTGGATATGTTTCCGCATACCTATCACATGGAGGTGATTGCTGAGCTCACCAACTTCGGAAGGTAGGTTGCAATGCGACCCCCTCACCCTTTCCCTCCCCCTCGAGGGGAGGGTTGGGGAGGGGGTGATCCCTTGATCTGCAATCCGCAATCTGAAATTATTTGTTATGTTATCTCAGTAGTTGCAGAAAAGATTCTCCGAAATTTCGTTTTCGCCCCTGCATGTAAAGGGCAATAACGGTTTTTTCGATGGTCACAGGACTTCACCGCTGGTGTCCTTTGCCCCCCCTAACCCTCCCCCTCGGAGGGGGGAGGGGAGGGTGGGGGTGATGTTATTAATGTCTTTTTTGCAATGTTTAGGTTATCTCTCTGGGGAATTTTTGTTACCTCCTTTCTTATCGGCCTTTCCGGAGCTCTGATGCCCGGGCCTATCAAGCCATAATCGCCATCTGGAGTGTTCTGCTGTTAGGGTTCGGAGTGGATTTCGGTTACAGCAGGGTAAAAAACTTCTGGTATTGAAATAGTTTCACCGCAGAGGACGCTGAGAACGCGATCTCTTTGCTCTCTGCGCTGAAGAGTGCAATGGGGAAGAATGGGAAAGCCCTGGTTAAAATTTTATGATCCGCACGTCCCCCAGACTATTGCCTACCCTGAGTTTCTTCTGCCCCAGATCCTGGACGAGGCCGCGGAACATTTCCCGGATCAGACCGCCGTTCTTTTCTTCGGAGGAAGGGTGAAGTATGACCAGTTGAGGGCTCAGGCCAACCGATTCGCCAGCGCCTTGAGAGAAACGGGCTTCCGGAAAGGGGATCGACTGGGTCTTCTTTTGGCCAACATGCCGC
>Ga0315284_10017737_pt1 | contig 10097 bp, 11 predicted proteins | sample YL17G09_16_MG_FD_203696 | JGI IMG/M metagenome (GOLD analysis project Ga0315284, IMG submission 203696) | Sediment microbial communities from Yellowstone Lake, YNP, Wyoming, USA - YL17G09_16 | ecosystem: Environmental > Aquatic > Freshwater > Lake > Sediment | place: USA: Wyoming | collected...
ATCTGATTATATGTCTATACTCCTTGTGCAGGCTACAGGCCGTAGTAAAAAAGTTCTATAGGAATATGTAACAAGGAGTATATAATGAATCAATTTGATTTTCTCACAGTCGATACAGATGAAGCAGCAATTATTAATGCAGTTGAAACACATAAAAAGAAAAAAACACGCAAAGATGATGTTCGTTTTTGGAAACCAACCATAAATAACCCACAAAAAGAATATCAAGCCAAAGTGCGTATGCTTCCACGTGGAATGGATGGTCTTATTAATAAAATTCCAGTGTCTGTAGCACAGCATGTTCATTTTATAAAAGAACCTGAAAGCGGACTTTATCTTACAGTTAAATGTCGTAAAACTCTTGGTGATCACGAAAAATGTCCAATCTGTGAATATAACTGGAATATGTGGCATACAGGTGTTGAACATCTTAAAGAAATTGCATTAAAACGCAAAGCAAATGTAAGTTATATTAGTAATTTTTATATTCGTCAAGACCTTACAACACCAACATTTGATGGATCAGTTCGTTTATGGGAACATACAGCAAAGACTAATGAAATGTTAATGGCACCAACAAAAGTAACAGCCGGTGCTACACCTGGATTTAAGAAAAAATCTGATAAATTTACACCATATTCTCCAAAAAATGGTCGTGATTTAATTGTATTAATGCAAGAAAATCCAAAAAATCAATTTCCTACATACGAAGGTTCATTTTGGGATGAAGATGGTCTTACAGATCTTGCCGGTTCTAATGAAGAAATGATGGCTATTCTAGAGAATTGTTATGATTTAAGTGAATTTATTGAAGATGTACCTACTTCTGAAGATTTAGCGACTCGTTATAGTGAATTTTGTCAAGCACTTGAAGAAAAAACAAATGGTAAAATTCGTGCTGATATTGGAACAACTAAAGTTCATATGCCAGGCGAAACAACAACAAGTGTTTCTGCTGTTAAGGGTGATAGTAGCTCATATTTTAATCAATCAACACGGATTGAAGGATTTGATAAGCCAGCAGTAGGTAAACCAATAACACATATGGCACAAAAACCAGTTGAAATGCCACTTGAGTCATTGAGTGATGATGATGCAATTGAATTTGTTTCACCATCACCTAAATTACCTACCGTTAAAACAAATAAAACAACAGCAAGTATGGCATTGGAAATTGACGATGAAGATAATGGCGAAGACGAAGTTTTACCTTTCTAATTATCATAAACAAATTGGAGAGCTATTTTAGCTCTCTAATTTTTTTGTGAGGCAATTTATGAAAACTTTAAATACGAATACAAGCGAAGGTTTAGAATGGATAGAATCAACTTTATCAGCAATGACTAATGAGTATTCTATTAATATCAGCAAGAGAATGGGACATATAGATTTATCAGGAAATAATCCAATTCCTATAGAAAAATTATTTAAACCATTTATGATGTCATTTTCTTATCTTGAAAATTTAAAGTTTAACATAAATAATAAAAAAAATTTAAAAATTCCAATTCGTAAAATTACTATATGTTAAATGATTTTTTTGATTCTACAAAAATACCAGACCATATGTTTCATGATGCTGTGAGAGAAACATTATCTGATAGAAATTTAAGTGGCGGTTCAAATAACCGTCCTTATAATTTTAGATGTCCTTTATGTGGTGATAGTAGCACTAATCATAATAAAAAACGTGGATATGTACTCTATGACAAAGGTGGATGGGCGTATGTGTGTCATAATGCATGTGGTGAAATGTCCTTTCTTTCTTTTCTAAAACTTTATTCTCCTGAAACTCATCGTAAATTATGTTTCCATGGATTTAAAAAATCTAATAATGAGCATACTATCAATTTTAGACAAAAAATTGAAAAATCAGTTATTACAATAGAATCAGTATTTGCTAAAGGTGAGTTGATAAAAATTACCGATGATCATCCACAAGCTAAACAAGCATTTTCTTATGTTCAATCTAGGAGAATACCTGAATCTATTTGGAAATTATGGTTTGTTTGTATTAAAGACCCATCATTTAGAGTTAAATCACTTAATAGTGATGTGATGATAGGAAATGAGTATGGTGGTAGAATAATAATGCCATATTATCATTTAGGTGGAAAATGGATACAATTTGATGCCAGGGCATTAGACCCAGATGTAATACCTAGATATCGAAATCTACAAGGTGTTGAACGAGAGCCATATAATATTGATTGGTTAGATACAAGTAAACCTTTTTTTCTATTGGAAGGCTGTATTGACTCTACATTTATACCAAATAGCGTTGCATTTGGTGGCACCAAATATTTAATGACATATCTACACAAATATCCGGAAATATTAAAAAATATAAAAAATGGTACTGTTATTTGGGATAATGACGAAGCTGGAAGAGATGAATTACCAAAGACAATTAGAATGGGATTAAGTTGGTTTGATTGGTCTATTGTTAAAATTAAAAATGGATTTGAATTATTACCAGATGGAACTAAAAGAGAATTGAAAGATATCAATGATTTAGTATTATATGGAGATAATCTCGATTTTAGTGCAGATGGAAAACTGCGTTTGGACTCTATTTTACGATATATTAAGAAAGCAGATGGTGGTGTTATTATGTCTACTATGCTTTATGGTAATCGTGAGCGTATGCGTCGTGATAAAACCAAACAAATTTTTGAACAAATGAAACTAAAACGATTATCAAATAATGATGTTGATGTTTTTATATAAGAAGGAAAAAGCAAATGGATGATATTGAACAAAATGGACGAACTCCAGAAATTATTGATGATTTTGAATATGAAGGTGATGGAACTATTGGAACTATTCTAGGTGAAGCCATCCAAGAAAAAAAAGATCTAAAAGCTGAAAAATATAATAAGCAAAAAGCAGATGGTAATAAAAAAAGAGATGAGGAATATCATTTTAATCGTTCAATTGGTATACGCCCTCCCAAACAAAGTAAATATTCAGCCACGGGCGCATCATTATCTAGCCCAACAAGTGATAGATCCGTTTGGATTGTATTAAATAAAGATAGAACTGTTATTTATAAAGATAGTGCAGATGTATCACCTCGTTTTATGATGGGTATTCCTGCTTATGGTAAACAATGTATTAGGAATGCTTATGAACATCTTATTAATTTTCAAAATAAATTAAAAGAAACACGAGATTCAAATCCACCTAAATGGGTTATTATAAGTACAGATACAGCTATGTTGATGGATAGAAATTTAATTACTCGATTAGAAGAACTTCGACCAACGACCGCTGTAGCTGGTGCATATGGATTTCAACAAATACGCCAACATGGAAAATGGTATCAACTCACTCAAGCTGATATGCAGTTGTTAAGAGGATGCTATATTCAAGGAAATATGGATAATATTGAATGGGATTTCATACTTGGTGAAAAATTTAGAGATAGTTCACGATATCAAATTCTTATTGTACATGGTCCATTTATCGCTGTCAGAGGTGAATTATTTAAAGAACTTAACTTTGAGTATTTAGCTAAAAATAGTAAAGAAGGATATTGGCATTATATGGCTGATATCAGCATGGAGTGCCATAAACGTAATCTAATGTGTGCAACAATAAAAACTAATTGTATGCAGTTTGATAAATTATCAAATCACGAAAAAGATGAAGACTTTATTCATGATCAAGCTTTGTTTACGAGTAAATGGCAAGACTATCTTCCAGCAAGTATTCAAAGTCATAGATAAACAACAATAAAAGGGTATAAAATGGCATTTACAAATTTTGAAGATTTAGCATCTAAGATGAGACATATTGATCCTGATGCAACAGATGAGGTAGATATGTTTACCGTCGAGCGAAATGTTGCACTTTCTGAATTCAATAAAGGTACGGATTTATTTGATATGTATAGTAATTATAGGGTAGTTATTCCTAAAAAATAATGAACAAAAGCCTCTAGCAATTAGAGGTTTTTTTATTTAAAATCAAACACTATGATATTTATTTTCTAAAATAGCACTACACAGTGAGGTAAAAATTGTCAGATACAATCAATTTTTCAGATACATATATCAAGGTATTGACTTTATTAGGAAAAGCTAGTTTTAGAGCAGATAAAAAAAATTCTATTTTATTTTTTAAAGATGACGATTTAACTAGAATAACTATTATGGGTAAACAAAGTCTATTGCATATTATGGCACCTGAATGTCATATAAAAATTAATAGTGATGAGTTGGGAATAATAGATATCCAACAATTCACCAGATATTGTAAAGCGATAGCATATCCAAAAATAGATTCATTAATATCACATGCATTAGAAAGAAGTACACTTGGGCGTACTTATGAGACATTAACATTTACTAATAAAAATCTTACATTTAAATCAGCAGTTGCTAGTTTAACATTATTTGATAGTAAATATGATAGAAAAATACCTACACCAAGTGATGAAGATCCATTAAGACTAGCAGCTAAATTAATTCTTACACCTGAAAATTTAAAAACAATCGGAACTGCTCGTTCTCTTATGGGAAGTGATGCAGAAAGCTTTTGTCTTTCTGTTGATAATAATGTACTTAGTATTTACATAGCAGGTAGTTTACCTGGTCATCAGGTTAAAATTGAATTTGATAATCTATCATATGTTGTATTTGGTGATTTTGAAACAAAAGTTTCTAACTCTTCAAAACATAAATTATTTTCCTTACAATTTCTTGAAGCTATGCAATTATTTCCAATAGATTTTACTTGTGAAGTTAGAGTATATGAAGTAGGTCAAATGCAAACTATTGTGTTAAAATCATATGGTGAAATAACTGAAGGTGCAGGTGAGCCTATTAAAATTATAGTAGCTTGTCAAGAAGCTGAAGCCGCTGTAATATCAAATAATTTTGACATAATAATGTAAGTATATTTTTTTTCGTCATTTAATAAACTATGACAATACATAAACCGGCAGTTCACCATGCAAAAAAAAGATATACTAGCTCGCTTAAAGGCATTTGGCCGTCCTGAAACGGTATCACGCATAAATCTCCTTGAGAGCGTACAAAGTGGTACTACACCAAAATCGGACAACTCACTAATTGAGCAAATTTTAAAAACACACGCCAGCGAAAAACCTGCATGGCGCCCTGCAAAAACATCGACTAAAGAAATATGGCAAAGATGGCTTGTAGAAGCAACAGATTCTAAATCTACAGATAGAGCAAATGCTATGCGATTAAATCTTCAACCGATAGCAATTGATAGAACACATCTAAAATTTTCATTTAATCGTAATGGAAATGAAATCACAACAGAAATAATGTATCCAAATAAAAATAATAATATTACAGTCAAAGTTTCTACATCAGGAGCTGATGATAATATTAAAGAAGTTAATACTGAAGATGCAGAATATGTTAATGGTATTGGATTTTCTATTATAAAAATGGCAGATGAAAGCCTTGCTAATGCATCTATTTCTAATCAAGATGATAGAAGAGTTGCAATGGATTATGGTCATACAAATGCTGGAGTTAGCGGTTATTCACCGAATTGGGAAAATAATTCAGGTATGTGGGAATCTGATAATCGTAAATTTTCTAGTCTTATGACATTAGTTGAGCAAGAAGAAGAAGAATTAGCTAACGAACAGCCAGATATGATGGCGGGTGATGTTAATATGGATCCTGCAACTGCATCACCATTTGACGAAGAAGCATTTAGCACAGATGCGACTGGTCCAATAGAGATGGGTGGGTTTGGCGGAGGCGGTGGTGGTGGAGACTTTAGTGGTGGTGGCGGTGGCGGACCAGAGGGAGCTGTAGGTACTGAAATGGGTGGTGTATCCGGACCAGAAGATACTCAGACATTTAGTGATTTTTCACCTAAATTACAAATAGCAAGTTTAGCAACTATGCGTAAATTAATTGCTGATGCTGAAGCTGATTCAATGAAAGGTGAAGCTGTTGGTGTAAAACTGACAAGCAATCAAATTCTTAATGGAACCGTTGGTTTAAACAATCAACCAAACTATCAAACAATAGCAGATTTTCTTAAAATTTATCCTGAACTTGATGGAATTGAAATTTCAGAAACTTGGCTAGAGCGTATTGATGATAAATTAGCAGAAGATGATGGCGAATGGAATGCTTGGCTACAAGAAGAACTACCAGAAATCACAAATCAACAAGAAGTTGATGATGTGTTAAATAATGATATGTTCTCACCTAAATTGCCAATGGAGGAGGAAGCTCCTATGCCTGAAATGGCTCCTATGGGTGGAGAAGAGATGGTTCCTGGAGCAGTTCCTCCTATGCCAGGTCAAGGAGATGAAGAGTTTAAAACTACAGACGAAATACAAGCAGAAAAAGAACTTGGATTACCTAAAGTTAATGAGTTTGCTGGAATATGAAAATAAGCTTCATCGAAAGGTGAAGCTTTTTGTTTGAATTTATTATAATGAGCATTATCCTTTTATAAAGGAGATTACATGTCAAAACCATTAATTCTAAACTCATTTGCTAATGTTGCGCAAAAAGCAAGCTATATTGCTCAAATTATTAAAAATGAGCAAGATGCAGAAAATATTCAATGTTATTTACATTGTGAAGTTATTGATAATAAGCCCACAGTACGCATAGGTACTATCGGTGATATACATGTGTGGACATATTTGCCTATTTATGATAGAATGAGTGGTCCGCCATTAACAAAGACCATATCTGTTAATTTATATGATTTTCAATCAATTTTAGAAACTTGCCGAGATGATGTAATTGCTATTACATTAGATGAATATGAAGGCGGTGTTGATCTTGTTATAAGTAGTTACTATAATGATGATAATGAATGGTATGAATTAGTTGTCAAGCAACATGCTGAATATGTAGATGTTGTACCATCAATTGAAATAAATACACCAAAAAAAGCGGAATGTTTTATTTCATCATTAGCATCTTATACCATATCTAATTATTTTAATGCGTTACAATTAGATAAAATTATGATTGATTTACAAATATCAGATTTGACTGTTAAAAATAAATCAGTTTTTGATATGAAAATATCAGGTACATCTTATTTTGATAATGGTAATGATTCTATGTCATTATCATTAATACCAAAAGATAATGCAATGCATATGTGCGTTGAAGATAAAATCAGTTTTGACTTGCCAATGTCACTATTTATTCTAATGACATCAACAGGTCAAATAACAGATATTGGCGTTTCAATTCTTGAAGATGGAACGGCATATTGTAAAACATCTGATTATGGATTTTACTATCCAAATAGTGAATCTAATCGAAATCCAATATCTATTCAAGAAGCATCATTTGATGGCATAATTATGCATTCAGATATTGCTAAAGTAACTCTTAATACACTCTCTTCAATTAATAAAGCTAGTTCAAATCAAGTATTGAAAATTGAAAAGAAAAATGATACTACTGCTGATATTTCTGTTGAAAATGGCGATAGATTATGGGTATGTGTTAGAGCTATGTGTGCCACTTTTAATGATAATGTTTTTGAAACTAGCCTAATGGCTGTTAATAGAATTTTCACAATATCAAATTGTGATGCATTAAGAATTAAGCATAATAATGAAGGTGTTAGTACTATTTTTTATGAAACTGGATGGTGTAAAATTCAATCACGATTCCATAAAGATTTTGGTTCAATTAAAAAGGAAAATGTATAATGGAAACTAAAAAAGAAGAAATGCTAGAACTTATATCTAGCATTTATGAAATGATTAATGAAACAGAATTTAAAAAAGATACAGATGGTTTCAAGCCGGAAAAACGCCGACTTGAAAACCGTATTTATTCAATTGAAAGAATTGTCCGTTCACTTTAAATTAAAGTGAACTAGGCGCTAATTCAGCAGGTGCTCCTGTATCTGTTGGTAATTCTTCTTCTTGTTCTTCTATGTTAAGAGGCACTTCTTCTAGAGGTGCCTTTTCTATAGGCTCTTCTTCAATAAGTTCATTAGGAATTGGAGCTAATCCCATCAATTCTTCCCCACCCTCTTCAGGCATCGCTATAGCAGACATAGTATCTGCTGCAAACTCATCAGTCGCTATATCATTAGATGCATCTACTGCATCTTTAATTTCTTCGCCATTAGGATTTGCAATTTTTTCTTTAAATTTTTTATTAATCAGCTGTGCATTATCACCTTTAGTTTTATCAAAAAATTTAAACATATTTGGATCAAACATACTTTCTTCATTTAATTCTTGTTCACATTGCTTCCATAAAGCCTGTAAATCTTGATATGATTGTCCTGACTCTTTAGAAGCTTGACGAATATAATATGATGTTGTAGGGGGTGATGGCGCTGTTGCTGACACAAATGCAGACCCTGCGTCTTGATTTGCCATATTATTTAGATTCACATGAGCCTCCAAGTTTTATTTTCCAATCGCAAGGTTAATGGTACCACCGACTTTTAGTCGGTCAGCTTTAGCTTTTTGTCTGAAAAACATAATTTAATATTTGTTTATAGAAAAATATATATATTTTAAAAATGGAATATCGAATAGTTAGAGTAAGCATAGATAATGCAGAGGCGAGTCGCCAGTGATGGCGAACAGCAAGTAATGTTTTCAGCGAAGCAACTACGCAGCAAAATACGCTATCGCCATAAGATGATTGGTCATGTTGCGACCAAGCAGAAGTCTAAAACTAAAAATTCTAGGTCGTGGAAGAAATTACAATCAGCTAAAGACAGGAATAGAATCAAGATTGACCGCCAGGTCGAACATATCCTCCATTGTCAGTCAAAAGCCTTGGTTGACCTTGCCATAGAGAAGAAGATCGGAAAAGTCGTCTTTGGTGACCTTGCAACACTTAGGAATAATAAAAAAGGACAATCTGTAAATAACAACTTTATGTATGGAAATTTCCGTAGGAAATGCGAATACAAGTTGTTGAGCAAGGGCATTACTTCGGAAAGAATCTCCGAAGCATACACATCTCAAACTTGCCCCTGCTGTTTAATGAGAAATGTCATTAAGGACCCCAAAAGCCGTAAGGCTTTGCGCATCTACCGATGCACTGGTTGTGGTTTCCAAGCACATAGAGATAGCGTTGGTGCTATCAATATGTGGAAGAAAAGCGTTAATATATTTGATGTATCGTGCCCTACGGCACGTAGTCGGTGGTTGGATCCACCCTTTTCGGTTAGACCGAAATGTTATCCACAGCAAAACTGTGTCATTGTAAATCAATGGTGAGGGGACTTTAGTCCCTTTGTTGAAACCACCTATTTTAGTCGGTGGAGTGTTCATCTATAAACTCAAGGCAAATAATATAATCAAAGGTCCTTCAAATGATGAATATACTTGATTTAGAAAAATTATCAGAACAAGTCCGAATAGCAGAAAAAATTTCGGCAGGATTTGTAGATGAACAGGCATACAATGTCGTAACAAAAGTGGTTAATGAAAGTGCTATTATGGAGTCTGAAGATGAGATAAAGCAATTTCATCGCAATAGCGCTTATATCGATCATAACTTTGATTTAGAAGAAATGTTAAAAACAGTAAATGCTGCGTTTGAAGGAACAAATAGCACGGAGAAAAAAATGGCTCAAAATAAAGTTTTCGCACCAGGTGAAGCAGAATTACAAGTAGGCGCTGCATCAAAAGGAGCAGTATCACAAAAACAATATGTTGACGGAAAATTACGCGCACCGGATGCGGTAGCAAATTCTTGGCGCAAACAATCTGAAGAACAAAAAAAGTTTGCTAAAGGCGATGAAAAACAAACGGAAGTCACTTTATCAAATCCATCAAAAACAGTTGAAGGAAAAACACCTGGAGCTACATTAAAAAGCGCAACTAAAGGTGTTACTGAAAATGCTGTTGAAATTAAAAAACCTACAGTTCCCAAACAAGATGCACCAAAAGCACCAAAAATAAATGGTGGACCAGTAGAGGCTCCTAAATCAGAAAGTAATATAAAATCAAAACAAGCTTTTGCTGGAGATATGAAAAAGGATGCATTTGGTGGAAAAAAACAAAATGTACCAAATACTATTATTGGTGGCGCAGCAAAATTTGAATCATTTGTAACTTCATTAAAAACAAAAGAAAATTCAGCTTTAAT
>Ga0315284_10017738_pt1 | contig 10097 bp, 11 predicted proteins | sample YL17G09_16_MG_FD_203696 | JGI IMG/M metagenome (GOLD analysis project Ga0315284, IMG submission 203696) | Sediment microbial communities from Yellowstone Lake, YNP, Wyoming, USA - YL17G09_16 | ecosystem: Environmental > Aquatic > Freshwater > Lake > Sediment | place: USA: Wyoming | collected...
ATTTCCTGGGTGTCCACCACCTGAGCAGCCTGGCGCTCGGGGAACTGATTCGGTTGCATAAGCGGCTCGCGGAATCGGGCGGCGAACTGTGTCTGGCGGACATCGACCCGCGCGTCTGGGAGATCTTCGCCATCACCCGCCTGGACCGTCTGTTCCGCATCTTCGACCGCGAGGAGGAGGCTGTTGCCGCCCTCCTTGCCGAAGGAAAGGCGGGGGCCTAGCGTGCCGAGTCACCCCACCGAAACTCCCAATGCCGCCGGATGGACCGAAGAGGTCCTTCCCACGCGCCTGACGGCCATCCGGGAATCGGAGCGGAAGGTCCTGGCGCGCCTGGCGGCACTCGGCTACGGCGAGGACCATTGCTTTGCCGTCCGCCTCGCCTTCGAGGAGGCCCTCATCAACGCGATGAAGCACGGGAACCGGATGGACCCTTCGCGGCAGGTTCGGCTGGCGTATCGCGTGTCGCCGGAGCGCGTCGAGATCCGCGTCGCCGACGAGGGCGCCGGCTTCCGGCCCGATTGCGTGCCCGACCCGACGGTGGATGAGAACCTCCAGCGCCCCTGCGGTCGCGGCGTGATGCTCATACGGTCCTACATGGACGAGGTCATCTACTCGGCGAACGGCACGGAAGTGCGCATGGTCAAATACCGCGCGAATCCCGTCCGCGGGTTTCCGGAATCGGGTCGGCGTTGCTAGAAGGAGGTGGCTGCCGTGAAGGTCCAGGTGCGACAGGAAGGGTCCTGTACGATTGTCTCGATCCAGGGGTCGGCGGACGTGGGCGCTTCGCCCGCGCTGCGCGACGCCTTCCTCCGCGCCGTCGACGCCGGCGCCACGCGCATCGTCTGCGACCTCTCGAAGACCGACTTCATCTGCTCCGATGCGCTGGGGGTGCTGATTACGGCTTATCTAAAGGCCCACGGCCGCGGCGGATTTGTGCGCCTCGCCAATCCCCAGAAACGGTTGCGCGAACTCCTGGCCACGACCCGCCTCGACCATCTCTTCGACGTGTTTCCCGACGTGGCGTGCGCCTTGAAGGATGCGTAGGCGGCCCCGGGCGCCCTAGATCCACTTCTTGCGCCGGAAGAACCAGACCATCCACGCTGTGCTGACCACCATGAGGAGCAGCGCGGCCGGATAGCCCCACTTCCAGTAGATTTCGGGCATAAACCTGAAGTTCATCCCGTACAGGCTGGCGATGAAGGTGATCGGCATGAACACGGTCGCGATGATCGTCAGCACCTTGATGACCTCGTTCGTGCGGTTCGTGACGACCGACATATAGGTTTCGCGCGCCGTTGTGATCATGTCCCGCTGGTTCTCGACCGTGTAGACCATCCGCAGCAGATGGTCGTAGGCTTCGAGCCAATAGGCCATCGCCTGCTTCGTCACGGGCCCGAACTCGCCCCGCACGATCCGCCCCACGACGTCGCGCTGCGCCCCGGCCACGCGCCCCAGGTACAGGACCGTCTGCTTCAGGTCCAGCAGTTCGTGCAGGAGCCTGTCCGTGGGCTTGCGGAAGATCTGAATCTCGAGTTCCTCGAGCAGGTACTCGATGCGGTCGAGCGTCGGTGCGAAGTTGTCGATGATTTTGTCCACGACGGCGTGCATGAAAAACGCCGCCCCGCGCGACAGCAGCCGCTCGCAGTCCTTCTCGCACTGGTCCCGCATTTCCGAAATGCTCTTCACGGGCACCTGGTGATACGTCAGCACGAACTGCTTGCCCCAGAAAATGTCCACCTCCAGCGTGTCCACCTCCAGCCCGCGGGTCTGGATGTTCACGGCATGGATCACCATGAACAGGTAATCGTCGAACGCGTGCACCAGGGGCTGGCTCGTCACCTCCCGGCACGTCTCGACGGCCACGGGGTGGAATCCGAACCCGTCGGCCAGGAAGTTTGTCTCCTCCGGCGTCGGCGATTCCATGTCCACCCACAGGAGGCCTTCCTTGCGCCGAAAGACCTCCAGAATCTGCTCCTTGTCCGTCAGTGCGGCGCTCGGCTTACCGCCCGGCGGCAAATAGTACGCCCGGATCATCGCCGATTCTCCTTGCTGTTGGTCACCCTCATTTCAACGTAAACCGACTCCGGCACGAATTCCTCGCCCCCCGCGCCCGACCGCATCCGATGCCGGCGCACCGACCAGCACAGGTGACACTTGCCGGCATACCCCGCCGGGTCCGCCTCGAATCCGTCCCGCTCGGCCTCGTCGAGGAGCCGCTTCGGACCGCCCGCCGCAAGGAGCGCGATCCTCGGCCAGTCGCCGACACGCCACCCGCACAGAAGTTCGTCCAGCGGCCGCTCGGCCGTCGCGCGGCCCAGCGTAATCCCCGCGCACGTCCCCGGATAGACCCATCCTTCCGGGTCCACGTGCACGTGCCCACTCGCCAGGAGCGCCTTGGCGCACCCGTCGTCGGGAACCTCGCTGATCGGCACGCGCCCCACGAGGGGCGCCAGTTCCTCCGCCGCCCGCCCGGTCATCCGCTCAGGATACCGATCGAGTGCCGTTCGGAAAAGGATTACCTTCTCGGATTCCGGCATGGCAGCCACGTCCTGGGGCGACTGGAGCCAACGCCACCGCCGGGCCCGCACGCCCCCGGAGGGCAGGGCGTCCCGGGCCACCGCATAAAGCAGCCGGACGCGCTCGGCCGGGATGAACTCCTGGTGGTACGGGTCGGCGCTGATGGCAATCTGCCGCATGCCCGCCTCCGCCAGGGCCGACAACCACTCCCGCACGCGTGCCGTTCGAGCCCGCCGCGGGAGCGGCGGGTCACATGGATCCGCCGTGGCACATGCCTCGCCTTCGCTCGCCCAGGCGCCGCCAGTCTCAACGTATCCGACGCCGCCGAGGCCCGCCTCGCGGGCGGCCCGGACGATGGCCAGGAGCCGATCGAAATCGGCCTCCGTGCCCCGGCCGAACGGTTCCCCGCCGCCGATGTGGATGCCGTCGAACGAGACGCCGAGCCGGCGGAGGGCCGAGAAGTGCCCGCGGGCGGCGTCGGGCGTCATCCACCGCTTGCCGCCGGGTCCGGCCGAGACGTAGCAGTGCCGGCACCGGGCAGGGCAGTAGTCGGTGACGAGCAGTCCGGCGGCCGTGATGGGTTCCAGGGTTTCCGTTGCCATGCGGACATTATACGCGTGCGGGCCGGGATAGTTCTAACCGCAAAGTGCGCCAAGAGCGCAAAGGACGGCTCCGGATTGGGGAAAGGCAGTAACATTTAGCCGCCGGCCTTGGCCGGCGCGTTTCTGACGCGCGGCGGGCGGTCTTTGCGGTTCAAACATACCCCGACTTACGTCAACCGGCGATTGTGGATAACTTTTTTGGGCGAGTTTTGGGGGGTATCTTTTGGCGATTTTTGGGAACCCACCGGCCCTGGCGCTAGCGTCCGGGGGCTTTTTTCGGCGGACGGGGTGCTTTTGGTAAGATGGGCTAGCGCAAATTTTGACTTTTTTAGGGGTTTTTTCACGTTTTTTGACCGGTTTTTACCGGTTTTTGTGCCCTTTTTCGCACTTTTTTCATCCATGTCATGTGCATACCTTTATGTTAATAACTATTTTTCCGTGTCTTTGGCATGCCGTTTGCACTGGGGAGTGTGGTTTCAACGCAGAGGACGCTGAGAGCGCAGAGGGGGATGGGGGGGAACAGAGAAACCGGAAACCGGCCTCTCGACCATGCTCAGGCCGCCCTGAGGTTCTCGAAGGGCGAAAACCGGAAAAAGGGGGCGAAAGGCAGAGGGCCGGAAATGCCTGTCGCCGGAAATCCGCAGAACTACAGCAATTCCGATGCGCAGGTGACTACCTTGTAATCAACGCCCAAGGCGTCAAAGTGTTTTTTGCCGCAGTCCACTTTGCGGGTTTCGTCCAGTCGCCATTCGCTACGGTCATGTGTGGACTTGGTTTCTCGCACCAGATAAAGCCTGCGGTTCTTTTCTCCGCCCGGTTGCTCCGTTTCCATGACGACGGCCCAGTCGGGATTGTACTTTCCCACGGGCGTTTCCACCGTGAACCATCCCGGCAATTTGAGGTAAAAGAGGACGTCTTTTCGTGCCTCCATTTCCTCGGCAAACTGTCGCTCGACTTCGGAATCACAAGGGACGAGGTCATAGAGCGTTTTGTCTTCTTGCGGATCGGCACGCCAGAAGTGTTCGCAGAATAGTTCAAGGGGTTTATCATCAAGTATCTGCTGCATTTCATACCACTCATTGATCTTTTCATACTGGATACCGGCGACCAACTGCTCAAGAAGTTCCTGCTTAAGGAGGCGGACGGCGGCGCTTGCCCACTCGTGCGGATTCTCCAGGGCGGCACTTTGGTTTCGCGTCCGCCGAAAGACTTCCAGTAAGGTTCGGCGCGTCAGGCGGACCTGGGGGGAAGTGTGTTCCATCAGGTCGCCCATCACGTCGAGAAGATTCGGCAACGGGAATCGGCCCCTCAGGTGGCGCAGGGTCTTTGCCTGGCTGGTCAACATGGCGCGGAATCCGCCAGTTTCCTCGTCCAGGTCCATTTCGGCGCGCTGGAGGACAAGTCGCGGGGGATTAATGGGCGTCCGATTGAGCGCACGGACGACCTCGCCCAAGACGCGTTCCGTGTCGATGCGTACCGAGTAGCGGGTCTTTTGCCTGATGCGATCCCAGAGTTTTTTGAAATCGTCGCGCATGACGCGCTTTTTTCGCAGGTGCGCCCGGCCCTTTCGGGCCTCGCGCGGGGGAGGTGGAATGCCGTATTCCTTTTCCACCTGTTGCCATTCCGCCCGTGTGAGTTCATCGAGCGCCTTGCCAAACCGTGCCTGAATCTGGTCGCGGTATTCGTCGGTAATTTCGCGCTGAAGCGTTTCCACGTAAAGCCGGTAACTCTCGTTCGCCACGACCGTCAAAATGTTCACCTGTTCATCCTGAAGGCGGTCGCCGGCCTGGTTGACCGCAAGCCTTACGCCGCGTCCGATTTCCTGGCGCTTCTTCATCGGCGAGACAGTCTGGTTGAGGGTGCAAATCTGGAATATGTTCGGATTGTCCCACCCCTCCCGCAGGGCCGAATGCGAGAAAATGAAGGCCACTGGCTCGTCGAAACTGAGAAGGCGCTCCTTGTTCTTCATGATCAGGTCGTAGGCGGCCTCGTCCTGTTTGTTGTCGCCGCTTACGGAATCGACGAGTTCAACCTCTCCGCCGCGGTGCCTTTTCTCGGCGAAGTAGGCCGCTTGTACCTGGCTCGCGTCAACGCGCCCCCAAGTGTCCCGGAATTCGGGCGTTGCCTTCAATTCCTCAAACGCCTGGTTGAACAATTGCCGGATGACACCGTCTTCGGCCGCATAGTTTGCCACGCGGTCAATAAAGAAGAGGGACAAAACCTTGATTTCGCGGCGGCGGAGCCGTTCCTGTTTACGAAAGTGTTCTTCAATCGTCTGGCGGATTTGCGCCTCAAAAATGGCGTCGCGGTCGGCGCCAATCTCCTCGCCGACCCTCAACTCGACATTATTGGCGAACCGGACGAAGCCAGCGCCCCGGTTGATCTCGTCCACGACAAAGGGCGCGTACTCGGCCCGGTTGGTCTTGGCCTGGAGGGAATCTCCGGGCTTTACGGTTATCCTGGCTTGAGCGACGGCCCCTTTTCTTGAAAGTCTGCGGACGCGCAGCCGGGCCGTGAGGCGCGTTTTCCTGGCCTGGATGTCTTCGAGAACGAGGTAGGGCAGGTTTTCCTGGCCCTCGGTTATGACCGAATCCACCTCGATCTTTTTGACAAGGCCCTGGCGATAGGCATCGGCGGGAGAAAGGCGATACACGATGTTATACGGGACACGGTGGGTGGCGCTATAGCGCAGGGCGAAGAGGGGATCGAGAGCGGCCAGGGCTGTGATGCTCTTTTCGCTTTCCATGTTTTGCGGCTCGTCGAGGATGAGGATGGGCCGCGCCGCCTGGATCAAGTGGATGGGCGTTTCGCCCTGAAGGCGGTCGGTGGATTGGCGGATGACGTTGGAGGCCTTGTTGAAGGAATCAATGGTCATCACCAGGATTTCGACGCTGCTTGTCTGGGCGAACTGCCTGACTTGCGAGAGGTTTGAGGAATCGTACACGTAGGAGCGGTACACGGGGTTGCCGTACAGGGCATTGAGGTGCTTCTTGGTGATTTGAAGGGTTTTCTGGACGCCCTCGCGGATGGCGACGGAAGGAACCACAATGATGAACTTGAGCATCCCATAGCGCTTGTTGAGTTCGAGGATCGTGCGGAGGTAAACGTAGGTCTTTCCCGTGCCCGTCTCCATTTCGACGGAGAAGTTGGGGAATCGGGCGGTCTTGGGGCCGGTAAGGGTTTCGATGCCTTGCTCGATGCACTGGAGGGCTGCGTCGGGCCTGATGCCGTTGCGTGTCTGAACTTTTTCGAGGTTCGCGAGGAGGGCCCGCTCATCCAGGTCGAGGCGGTTAGGGATGGCCGAGACGCCGAAGAGAGGCCCGGCCGCAAAGTGCATGGCGGGTCCGAGTCGCGGCTGGCCGTCAAAGAGGTCGGCCACGGCCTCGATGGCCTTGACCTGGAACTCCTGGTTGGGGTCGAAACGAAATTCCATGTTTCAATCCGCAGATTGCGCAGATTTCGCAGATTTAGAGAAAACGAAACGCCGGTGTTGCAGGGAGGCAGCCCCGAAATTCAACAGCAGGCCCGTGGAGAATCCCGTCGCTTTCAGGTAGTTGATGACCTGCGATTCCTCAACACCGCTTAACTGCGACAGGGCCTTCAGTTCCACGATCACCGTGTCGAAGCAGATGAAATCCGCCCGGTACGATACGTTCAGCCGCTCGCCCTTGTAGAATACCGGCAGTTCGATCTCGCGCCGGTGAAGAATGTCCCGCGCCTTCAGTTCCAGCGCCATCGCCTCCTGATAGACAGCCTCCAGGAATCCGCACCCCAGTTGCCGGTGCACCTCCATGGCCGCGCCGATGATCGCGTGCGTCCTAGGGTCCCGTATATCCTTCGTTGAATTATCCGCCATGCCGTCGCCTTTGTCTCAAGTGACATCTGCGCAATCTGCGTAATCTGCGGATTCCGTTTTTCGCCTTTCCATCAGGCTTCTGCCTCCGGTGGAGGGGGCGGAATGAGCGGCTCCAGCCGCGCCACGAGTTCCGGAATATGCTTTGTCACCAGGAGCCACATTTTGTCCAGTCGGATGGTCCCGTACTCGTGGGCCAGGACGTGGCGTTGGGCGACGATGCCCGTCCAGGGGATCTCGGGATGGGCATCCTTGAAGGTCTGCGAGACGTTGCGAGCGGCTTCGCCGATGATCTCCACTTCCCGCTCCGCCGCCAGTTGCATCATGCGGTTCTTTTCGTAGTCGGGAAACCGCACTCCCTGCGTGAAGGCGCACACGGTCTTGGCGGCATTGACCATGTCCCAGAGAAACCCGGCGTCTCGGTTACTGGTCGGCATAGATCACCTCATGGGTCGTCAGGATGGAGTGGCGTCGAAACGGGTTGACCAGTCCCTGCTTCTCCACCATGTCCACCTGGCGGCCGAAGATGCCCTTGAGTTCCTCGATCATGTCCACCCAGTCAAAGAGGTCCCAGCCGGCGTCCTCGGCCATGACGACCAGCACGTCCACGTCGCTGTCGGGCCCAAAGTCGCCGCGCAGCACGGAGCCGAAGAGCGAGAACTCCTTGACCTTTCGCTTGCGGCAGAAGTCGCGGATCTTCTCCACGGGCACGTTGATCTGAATCTGCTTCATGGCTTTTCTCTCAAATCGTTTTCAGGTTACACTGAAGTGCCAAGTTTGCCGCCTGCTCGTCGGTAAGGGCGGAGTCGCGGCAGATGAAAAGGTCGTCCTTCTTCAGGGCCAGGGCCTTGAGCGTGGCGGCTTTTAGTTTGTCATCCAGACAGATGCGGAAGGATTGGCCTTTGTCCGGGTCGGTCACGCACCAGACCGTGTTATCCTTGATGCCCGCCACCTTCTCGATCTTCGAAGTCAGGCTGTAGCCTTCCTTCAAGGCCACTTCGTAGAGGACGTTCACAGGCTTCCAGCCGGGCAAGAGCGGATCGGCGAACATCTCCATTGTGTCGGCGTACGCCTCGCCGTCTTTCTTCTCGACGCCCTTCCAGGGCCGGTAGTTGCTTTCAAGCAGTTTGAAGATTCTGAACCCGATGTCTTCTGGCTCCTCACGGTCTTTCAGGTCTAGCCCCCCCTTGGCGGCCTCGCGCATCTCCTTTACGACCCGCCGCATACGCTCCTTGCCAATCTCAGCAATGGTCTTGAATCCCATCCTACGACCACTTGATACTTCTGGGGTAGGCTCCGGCATCTGAACCATTATAACCCTGCGGCTTCCGCCATCTTCTTGGTTCAACTCCCACACGGCATGCGCGGTTGTGCAGGAACCGGCGAAAAAATCGAGCACAATGGAGTCTTCCTCGGAAGCGCCAATCTGAAGAAGGCGTTTCATAAGCGATACCGGCTTTGGAAAATCGAACGGACTCTTGCCGCCGAATAACTCCTTCAATGTCGCAGTACCTTCGGCCACTGTGCCCACATCTGTAAAGAGCGTTCGATGGGCCTTGTAGCGCGGGCCAGCCGTGCGGATCTTCTCGTATGCGACGTACGTGCCGTCGGCGCGGGGCTCGAACAAAACGTCGTTGTCCTCGACAAGTTTCGTCATTTTGGGCCTGCCCCACCGCCACCGTCCTTCACTCCCATCGTTGCGAAGCGGGTAAACATCCTCTTTGTTCGGGCCGGGGATCGGAAACCACATAGTTGGCCGGTCAGCACGAGCAGAACCGGCACCCCACTTGTTCAGTTCGCGCCCCTTGCGATAGGGCCCCTTTTCGTCCGTCAGGTCAAGCGGCTGCGCATCGGCAACCTGTCTGCCTACGGCACTTGGATCATTCTGCCGTGCATAAGCAAGGATGTACTCATGTTCTCCAACTACAGTACCTACGTTTCCACCCCCGCCCCTCTTCGACTGCCAGACGAATTGAGCAACGAAGTTCTCTTCCCCGAAGATATCGTTCATGAGCAATCTCAGGTCGTACGCCTCCCGGTCGTCAATGCTCACGAAGATGATTCCGTCATCATCCAGGAGTTGCTTGGCCATAAACAGCCGCGGGTACATCATCGACAGCCAGGCCGAGTGGTAGCGGCCGGAAGTCTCGGGGTTGCTTGTGAGCAGGTTGCCCTCGGAATCCTTTTGGCCGGTCATTTTCAGGTAATTGCCAAGGGGGTCGCGGAAGTCGTCCGGGTAGATGAAGTCGTTGCCGGTGTTGTAGGGCGGGTCAATGTAGATCATCTTCACCCGCCCGGCGTAGGACTTGTAGAGGAGTTTCAGGACTTCCAGGTTCTCGCCCTCGATGAAGAGGTTTTGCGTGGTGTCCCAGTCCACGGACTCTTTGGGGCACGGAACGAGCGTAGCGCGACTTGGAACCTGGAGCAGACGCATCGCGTCGCGCTTCCCCGCCCACGTAAACGAGTATCGCTCCGGCCGGTCTTCCACCTCCTCGCCCAAGGCCTCGCGCAGCCTGTCAAAGTCAACCTTGCCTTCCGTGAAGGCCTCCGGCAGGAGGTCCCGCAGGCCGGCGATTCGGTCGGCGGAGATGTCGGCAGACTGCATGTTGACCTTCTGTTTCTTTTTCTTCTTGGAAGGCTTTCGTTTGTTTGGCATGAGTTGACCCCCAGGCTCCTCTTGGCAGCGAGAAAATACCACGGCGAGAAGCATCGGGCAAGGGGAAAGGGGGGGGCGATTTCGGATTTCGGATTTCGGATTGAACGGCAGACCCGCCGCCGCCCTTCGGGCTATGGCGGGCAGGCGGCAAACGGCACGGTCTGCACGGCGAGACCCCCCGTTCCATTGCGGATTGCGGCCCCTCGACCATGCTCGGGCCGCCCTGAGTTATGTCGAAGGGCGGATTTCGGATTGCGGATTGGACGGCGGACCCGCCGCCGCCCTTCGGGCTATGGCGGGCAGGCGGCAAACGGCACGGTATGCACGGCGAGATCCCCGCCAAAGGCGGGCAAGCTTCGTCCCGATGAATCGGGACTACGGCGGGTCAAGGGGCGGGGGTATCACCGTCCGCCGCGGCGGACGGCTAAACGTGACGGACGCTAAGCCGCAAGCGGCACGGCGGGGGGGC
>Ga0315284_10017739_pt1 | contig 10097 bp, 8 predicted proteins | sample YL17G09_16_MG_FD_203696 | JGI IMG/M metagenome (GOLD analysis project Ga0315284, IMG submission 203696) | Sediment microbial communities from Yellowstone Lake, YNP, Wyoming, USA - YL17G09_16 | ecosystem: Environmental > Aquatic > Freshwater > Lake > Sediment | place: USA: Wyoming | collected...
GGTCTGCGCGGGAGAGGAAAAGAGAGAGAAAGCGCACGCAGGCGAGACAACTACTTGAATTTCGGGAGCCCGGTTTTTTTCTCTGCTTCACACTTTTCAGAAAACGAGCAAACCGAAATCCTTCTTTCTCCTTCTCTCCTGGCCCCGCTTCTTCTCTCTCGCCCAGAAAGAAACTTCCCGGCCCTCTTCCCAGACAATAAAGCAATGACCGTGAAGATCGTCCCGGAAGCGGGCTTTGACACCGCAGCAGCAGCGACTTCGAAACTGAGGATGCTCGAAAACCAAAACGACATCATCGTCGCCTCGACTGGCCAGGCTGGAGCGGCAGACGCAATGACGAAGGCGCGCCCTTCGTCCGCTCCCTCCTCGCGCGACGCGCCAGCCTCTCTCTCTGCATTCGAGGCCATGGATACCTTTACCCCCCGGACTAGCAAGGTGAGATCGGGGTTTTGTAGCCGGGAAGAGAGCAGGGCGGACGAGAAGAGGTTTTGCTTCGCGGTGGTTCTCGATTGTTTTTTTTCCCTCTCTCGGAGACCGCGAACCTGGCATCTGGAGAAACACTTATTTTTGCACGTCCCTCCCCCTCTCTTGTCGCGCCCATTCACCGCGATGCATTTACTAAAAAACAAACGAATAGGTCGACTCGTCGTTTGCAATCGCAGAGAGCGATTCGCCGACGGCGGTGGTCGGCGGCGGCAACGTCGGCGGCCTGAGCCCGCTCAGCTCGATTTCGTCGATGCCCTCGTCGGCCGCGACCGCTATCGCGGCTGCCCTCGACGATGTCGCGGCCGAGGCCGAAGAGGCCGAGGCCGCCCTCTCGGCTGCTCCTCCCCTTGCTCCTGCTTCCCTCCCTCCGTACGCAGAGGGCTCGACCCTCAAGATCCTCAAGCGCATGGGGATCAACGCCAGGCCCACGAACGACATGGTGGTGAGTTTTTTATCGATTGAGAGTTCAAAATTCGATGGGTGGACGAAGATCGCGGAGCAGAGGGGGAAAAAAAAGCGAAGCGAGAAAGCGAAAGCGGAGGGGCGCTCTCTCGACCTCCTCCTCTCTTTTGAGTGCCTTCGCATGCCCTCTGGTTGCACTGGCTGCGGGCACCTTTCCTCCCTTCCCTGCGTCCCGCATTCCGCCCCGCCTCCGCGGTTCGATACGCGCCATTCTGATGTCTCTCAGAGGGGGAGGCGTCGAGACGTGAGAGGAGACTCCGAAAGTCTCCGAGAGAGCCCACAGGCGTCGCGCGCGCGGCCACCGCTTCTTCCCCCCCACACAAACACACACACCACGAAACGTAAAAATCCAACTCTTTTTCTTTCCTTCCTTTTTTTCCACCACTCATTTTCGTCGTCCCTTTACCTCTCCCCGAGCGCACGCACACAAAAAAAACGCCCTCTGCTCCAGCTCATCCAACGCACCGCCAACGTCGAGCGCAGCAAGCCGGACCACTCGGGAGACCACCTCGCCTGCCGCGTCCGCGACGCCAAGATGCCGCTCCGCGCTGCGTTCTTCGCGTCGCTCCAGCTGGGCGGCTTCAACTGGTGGCTCTACTCGAAGGTCGCGAAGGCAATCTGCCCGGGGGGCTGCAACACGTTCGACGCGCGCACGCGCTGGTTCGACGAGGCCGTGGTGGGCACGCTCGAGCGCTTTTTCGAGGGCGGCGAGGCCTGCAACACGGTCGTCGCGCTCGCGGCCGGCTTTGACACGCGCTGCCTGAGGCTGTCGAGAGGCAGGCCCGACGTGCGGTTCATCGAGCTCGACCTTCCGGCGGTGTCCGAGAAGAAGAGGAAGCTGGTGGAGAAGCTGTGGCCCGAGGGGAAGGCCGGGGCGGCGGAAGTGGCGAGCGGCAAGGGCGGCAAGGGCGGCAAGGGCGGCAAGGGCGGCAAGGGCAAAGGCGGCGGCACGAAGAGCGAGATCGAGGCCGCCGACGCGCCGCCTCCCTCCTCCTCTTCCGCCGCCGCCGACGCCCTCCGCCACCCCGTCTTCGTCGCCTCCAACATGATGGACCCTGCCAGGGCCTCCCGCGACCTACTCGCGGCCGGCTGGAGGCGCAACGCCCCCTGCGCCACGACGATCGAAGGGCTGCTCTACTACCTGCCGCTTGACAAGGCCGAGGCGGCGCTCGAGACCGTGGCGAGGACCGTGGCCCCCGGGTCGACGCTGGCCTTCGACTTCTGGCCGCTCGAGTGCCTCGAGTCCGGCGGGAAGGGCTTCTACGGCTACAAGCGCGCGGCGCTGATGGTGGCGGACCTGGGAGAGCCGTTCCTCAGCGGGTTCCCCCACGAGGCCGGGGAGCACGCCGCACTCGCGGCGCGCTTCGGCTTCAGGGTCCGCGAGCTGCTGGGCCCCGAGGAGATCGCGTCGCGCTACTTCCCCCACAAGAGGCACCAGCCGAGCGCTAAGAAGCTGGCCGTGACGACCTTTATGTACTTTGCGCTCTGGGAGAAGATTTGAAAAGAGAAAAAGAGAGAAAAGAGAGAAAGAGGAAGAAAGAGAAATAGAGAAAAGAGAGGAAGAGGAAGAGAGTGAGGTTATTTTTCATTTGAGAGAGAGAAAGAGAGAGCTCCATTGTTCCATTTTTCCTTCAATTCCTCTGTTTTCGCTGTCGAGAACGCGGAGAGAGAGAGGATCCCGGGGGGAGGGGGGAGGAGGCGCCGAGATCGGGTTTTTTTTGTAACACCCCTCTCTCGTCTCCTCCCCTTCCTCTCTCGTCGAGACACTCTTTTTTCTTCTTCCTCCAGCTCACAACGAGACAGTTTCGTTCTAATTTCCTGGTTTCCCCCCTCAATTCCTCGCTCGAACTTCTTCACCAAAAAACACTTACTACGAAGAGGTAAAAACGTTCTACGAAAGAGAAAAACAAGCACTTTCATATTGCAAAACACAAAAACTGAGTTGTTTTTTCCCGTTTTTCTCTCTCTCCCCCCGTTTTTTTCTCTCTCTCACACCGATCCTCTGATTCTCCCCGCGTCTTTATTTGAGCGTCGCCGCGTCCCCGAGCACCGAGACCAGCACTTCCTCGCTCACCCTCTCCCGGTCCTCCTCGCGCCTGCGGCCTCTCGCAGCCGCGAACAGCGCGGCGGAAGCGGCGCCGACGGCCTCGAGCTTCGCGCCCTCGGTCGCCCTGACGGCGGCCTCGAGGACTCGCCGGGAGAGGGCGAGCTCGGCCTCGGAGGCCGGGGGCAGCGCCGGGCGGCGCGGCGGGAGGTGCGCTGCTGACACGGGGACGACAGGTTCCGCTTCGGTCCCGGCTACTTCTTCTTCGGCGGCGGCAGCAGCGGCAGCAGCAGCAGTAGCAGCATCAGGCTCAGCCTCGACCCCCTCAACTTCCTCCTCCTCCTCCCCGGCGCTCGCCCGCCTCTTCCTCTCCTCCTCGATAGCCTCGCACCGCTGCGCCAGCCCCGGGGGAACCCTCGCCGCCACGAGGCCCTCGGCCTCGTCCTGGAGGGCAAAGGCGAGCGTGGCCCGCGCCGTCGCCTCGGCGCCGACGCCGACAGCCGCGCGGCTCCTTCCCTTGCCCTTTCCCTTCCCCCCTCCGCCGGCGCGCCGCTCCGCCGCGGCCAGCGCGTGCGCCGGGATCGCGGCCACCAGCTCCAGGAAGGAGGCCGCGGTCGGGCACTGCCTGGCGTCGACCCTGGCCAGGACGGCGGCCACCGTCGGAGCCTCGAGCTCCTCTCCCCCCTCGCGCTCGCCCTCGTCGGCGCTGTCGTCCTCCTCGGAGGGCGGGCGCGGCTCCGAGAAGGAGACGAAGCGCCTGTCGAGGAGAAGGCGCGAGGCGACGGAGCGGAGGGCGACTCGGAGGGCGCGCAGGGCGGCGTCGTCGGCGGCGAGGCGCGCGGCACTTTCCGCGGCGGAGGGCTTGGTGGGGGCGGCGGCGGCGGCGGCAGCAGCAGCAGCGGCAGGCGCTGCCGCGGCGGCGGCGGCGGCGGCGGTCGCAGCGGGAGCGGATGCGGCGGCAGCAGAGGGTGGAGCCGCCTCTCCTCCTGCCGAGAGCAGCAGCTGCGTCTTCCTCGCCCTCCTCGCGGGGGGCCTCGCGAGCTCCGAGGCAGCCGCCGCGAGCGCCCCCGCGCGACCCGCGGCGTCCGGGGCCGAGAGCTCCACGAGGACGGTGCTGAGGGCAGCGGCAGCCGAGGAGGAGGACGAGGAGGAAGAAGAGGAGGCCTTTCCCGCCCCTCCTCCGCCCGCGGCAGCGACTCCGAGCAGCGCCGTCAGCGCCGCCGGGAGCTCCGCGGCCGGGCAGTCCGCCGCCGCCACGAGCAGCACGGGGCAGCCCGGCGGCACCTCGGCCAGGCACGCCCGCAGCGCGGCCCGCAGCGCCCGGGGGGCGGCGGACCACCAGAGGTCGGCCTGCGGCAGGAAGAGCACCGAGGGCGCGGCGCGGCGGGCGGCGGCAAAGGCGCGCACGAGGGCCTCGTCGGCACCGTGCATGCCTCCGCCGCCGCCGCCGTCCGAGAGCAGGCAGGGCAGGCCCAGCGAGTGCAGGGGAAGGCCCTCGAGGGCCGCGAGCAGGGCGGCGGCGACGTCGGAGGCGCCGCAGCCGGCGGGGCCGCAGACGACAGCCCTCGCTGCTCGCGGCGGCGGCGGCGGCGGCGGGGGAGGGGGAGCGCCTCCCCTTCTCTCGCTCGAGGCTCCAGTGAGGAGCCTCGCGGAGGGTGACGCAGCGGCGATGTTTTCCGGGTCGGCGTTTGCGGTGTTGGCGGCCCCCGGGGCGCGAGCGGCGGCGGCCCTAGCAGCGGAAGAAGGGGCGCCGAGCGCCATCTCGCCGTCGTCGCTGTCGTCGCCGTCGTCGTCGTCGAGAAACTCGTCGTCGTCGTCGTCGCTCTTGTCGCCCGGTCCCGCCGCTGCCGTTCCCTCGTCGCGGCCAACGCAGGCGGCCTTGGCCGTCGCCGCCATCACGGCAGACGCGGGCCCGAACGCGGCCTTGACCCCTCGCAGCAGGCACCGCAGCTTGGGCCCCAGAGCCGCAACGTGTGCCGCGGCCAGCGGCCTCGCGTGCGCCGCCGCCGCCCTGTGCGACGACGGCACGATCGCGCGCAGCGCCCCCACAAAGTCCCTCCTGCGCACCACGACGCGCCCCGCATCGACGTCCTGCACCCTCGTCTCGCTCTCGTAAATCTGCGGGAAGGTCCGACGCAGGGCGCGCAGCGAGGCCTCGGCGGTGAGCGCCTTCAGGTCGGCGCCTCCGTACCCGGCCGTCCTCGCCGCGAGCTCCGAGATGAGCCCCCGCGGCGGCCTCGAGGGCTCGGCCCAGCCCCTCGTGTGGATTCCCAGGATCTCGGCGCGGGCGGAGGCGTTGGGCAGCGGGAAGAGCAGCTCGCGGTCGAAGCGGCCCGGGCGGCGAAGGGCCCCGTCGACGGCGTCGACCCTGTTGGTCGCGCCCACGACGACGACGGCGCCGCGGCCGTCGAGGCCTTTTTTCCGTTGGCGTTTGGAGTTTGGAGGGGGGAAGGAGAGGGGAATGAGATTTGGGAGCTGGAGAGCCGGAGCGCGAAAAAAAGAAAAAGAGAAAACAAGATGAAAAAAACGAGGGAGCCAAAAAACGAAATCTCAAAAACCTCAAAAAACTTGGGGGAAAAAAAGTCTTCTCACCGTCCATAAGCGCCAGGAGCGTCGACACGATGCTCGAGTGCACTTGGTCCTGCTTCGACGACCTCACGGGGGCCAGCCCGTCGATCTCGTCGAAGAAGATGATCGAGGGGGCCCGCTTGGCGGCCTCGTCAAAGAGGGCCCGGAGCTGCCGCTCGGCCTCTCCAACCCACTTGGACAAAACGTCGCCGCCCTTACGCATGAAGAACGAGACCTTGCGGCCTCCCGCGCGGGCCGCCGTGGAGGCCAGGGCCCGGGCGACGAGCGTCTTACCCGTGCCTGGGGGCCCGTAGAAGAGGACGCCGCGAGGGGGCTCGGCCCCCAGGCGGGAGAAGAGCTCCGGGTAAGCGAGGGGGAGGAAGACCTGAGAATTTTTTATATCAGTTTCTTTTTTGTGAAGCGAAAAGTGGGGGAAAGGAGAGTGGAGGAAGGAACCGGCCAAAAAAGGAAAATCCCGAAACTATCCTTACCATCTCCTTGAGAGCCGTGACGTAGCTGTCAAGCCCACCCACCGAGTCGAAGCCGATAGAGGGGTCGACCTCGAGAGGGGTGATCTCTGCGTTCGGGGCGTTGTTGTTGTTGTTCCGGTCGCTGCTGTTCGCAGTGGCGGCATTATTGTTGCCGTTGCTCCGAGCTCCGCCTCCTCCAGCTTCGTTCCTCGCCGCCGCGGCTGCCGCTGCGATTTCGTCCGGGGACATCCACGGAGGGGGTCCCGCGCCCCACGCCGCGGGGCCCGCGACGGCGGGGGCCAGCGCCCCCCAGGTCGCAGCGGCGCCCCCCGCCGCCGCAGTCGTTGTCGGGTGCTCGTCGTCGTTCGTCGCTCCTCCGCCGCGCGGGGGGCGGCCGCGACCACCGCCAGCGGCAGCGGCAGCGGCTTCCCCGCCGCCGAAATCTGCCCCGAGCGCAGCGGCGAGGGCGCGCTCGGCGGCGCGCCTCTCGGGCCTTCCGTCGGCCCCGGCGAGGAACCCGAGCGCGCCGCCAGCGCCGCCACCGGCGCCGCCAGAGGCCCTCCTGTCGTCGCTTCTGAAGCCCCCGCCCCCGCCGCCGCCTCCCCCGGCCCCCCTCCTGCTGCGGCCGAAGCCGTCGTGCGTGGGAGAGTAGCGCTCGACCTGCGCCCCCGAGTTCCTCTTCGGATAGCGGCGGCGCTCCCCTCCTCCCTCATCGTCGTCGTCGCCGTCGCCTCCTCCACGGCGGGAGCGAAGGCGCGTCGAGTAGGTGCCCGCGGGGTTGCGGGGCGTGTATCTCTCGACGCGGGCGCGCTTGCGGCGGGAGCGGCGGCGGGCTCCGACTCCGTCAGAGGACTCTTCTTCTTCTTCTTCTTCTGCGGAGTCGCCGTCGCTGTCACCGCTGTCGTCGTCGTCGGAGTCGTCTTCCTCTCCCGGGCTCGAGACGGTGGGGTCGTCGTCGTCCTCGTCGCGCTCCTCGGCGTCCTCCTCGTCAAGCACTCTGCGACGATTGTTGCGGCGGGAGTTGGGGGAAGGAATCGGAGCTTCTTCGTCGTCGTCGACGTCTTCCTCCTCTCCGGCAGCGGCAGCAGCAGCAGCGGCGCCGGTGTTGTTGCCGTCCGCGGTGTTTTCCTTTTGCTCCTCGTCGTCCTCCTCGGTCGCCGTCTTCTGCCTGCCCCCGCCGCCGCGCTTCGGCGGGGTCTTGGACGCGCGAGCGGGGGCGGAGTGAGGGGCTTCATCGGCAGCGACAGCAGCGGCAGCGGCAGCGGCGGCAGCGGCAGCGGCAGCGACGCTGGCGGCAGCAGAGGCGCGGCGGGGGCGGGTCGCCGCCGCCGTCTGCGGCGAGAGCGAGCTCGCCTTGGCCGCTGCCGTCCCTCGAGAAGACCTGCGGCCTCCTCCTGCTCCTCCGCTCCCGCCGCTCTTGTTCTTCTTCGGCGCGCTCGAGGACCCGACCTTGTTGCGCCCACGGGCCCGGGCGTTGCGCTCGAGCTCCTGCTGTGGGTATATGCGAGTAAGAAAGAGAGAGAGAGAGAGAGAGAGGGAGAGAGAGAGAGAGAGGGAGAGAGAGAGAGAGGGAGAGGGAGAGAGAGAGGGCATGAGTTTTCTTCCGATGCCATCAAAAGCGACCATCGACTCGCGTTTCCTCTTGGCCTCCGTTCTTTACCTCTTCGCTGCCAGAGGTCGCCTCCTCCTCCTCTTCATCATTGTCGTCATCTTCGTCGTCGTCATCATCTGCGTCCTCGCTCTCGGACTCGTCGAGCTGTTCTTCGTCTTCCTCGTGCGATTCCTCGTTGTCGGCGTCGTCGCTTCGACGTCTGCGGCGAGCAGCTCCTGCTTTGCCGGCGACGGCTTCGTCGTCGTCGTCGTCGCTTCTGGCTGCTGCCGTTTTCGCTGCTCCGCCAGAGGCGCGGCGGGTTCTGCGAGCCATCTCTGACGTCGGTTAGCTGATCAAGGGTGAGAGAGTGAGAGAGAGAGAGAAAAGCCGAAGAGAGCGGGCGCGCGAACGAAAGAGAAGGCCTCCTCTCTTTCCCTTCGGAAGCGAAAAAAAGTGAGAGCGCGAGAAGCAATGAAATCAAAACTTTTTGACTCCTAGAGAGACAAGATGGCTTATTCGCCCGACTCGAAGACTCCCACGACGCTCCCGAGGAGAACGAGGGCCAGCGCGATGGCGCGCCTGGTCCTCTGTGGCCTCGTGCTCGTCAACCTGGGCGTGTTCGCCGGGAGCAGGCTGGCATCGTGGTCGGGTAAATCTGGGGAGGAGGGGTCGGCGGCGGCGACCAAGTCGACGGTGCCGCGGAGGGCGCTCGGCGGAGCGTCGGCGGCGTCGCCGTCGAAAACGTCGAAATCGTCGTTGCGTCTGGCCATGCTCGCCAAGCTCGCCGCGACCGACGCGGGCCCCAAGGGAGTAGCCGCCAGGCGCGAGCTCGCCCACGCCGAGCCCGAGATCTGGGCCAGCGGCGGCGAGAACAAGTCCCGGAGGGACATTTCGGCCAACGTTTCGAGGTGATAGAGACTTTTTTTTGATCGCGAGCGATGGAGGTCGTCGGCAGGAGAAAGAGAGCTGATTTGCGCTTGCTCTGCGTTCTCGTTGAATTAAGAGTGTGATTTGATTGCCCGGGAAACAGTCACTTTGCTCGGAAATGGATGGAGGCTCGAGGAATTGCGGCGGGCAGATAAGCATCAGCGTCGCGCTTCGGACGACGACGACGACGACGGAGAAAAAATTCAAAAAAAAAAAAAAAAAAGGCAAGCAGCGTGCTCACTGTCCTTCGACCCAAACCCTCTCTCATCGAAACGAAAAACAATGAACGCAGCCTCCTCTCCGACCAGGAGCGCGCCGAGCTCCGCCAGCTCTGCGGCCGCACCCTCTACCACTCCTTACAGACAGCTGTCAGGCCCCGAGGAGGGCGGGGCCAGGACGCCGTCTTCGTCGCGACGGGCGACATCGACGACATGTGGATCCGCGACTCGTCGGTGCAGCTGTCGGTCTACTTCCCCCGCGTCTCGCAGCGGCCGGCCCTGCGCAGGGTCCTCGAGGGCGCGATCCGCACGCAGGCGTTCCTAATCCTGCAGGACCCGTATGCCAACGCCTACTCGGCGGACTGGAGGGACGCCTCGAAGCTCCCCAAGTCAGACCGCGTGATTGGCCGCGGCGGCTTTGTCGCGACGCGCAACTACGAGCTCGACTCGGGGGCCTACTTCCTGAACATGCTCTGGAACTACCACCGCGCCAGACCGCGCCCCTTCGGCGCCGAGCGCTTCCTGAACGACACCGAGCTGTTCGACGCGGCGGCGCTGCTGGTCAAGACCTGGACCGTCGAGCAGCGCCACGAGGAGCTGTCCCCCTACCGCTACAGCGAGCTGCCCCGCGGCGGGAAGGGGCCCCTCTCGGCCTTCACGGGGATGTCCTGGTCGGGTTACCGCCCCTCGGACGACCCGCAGAGGTACGGGTACAATGTCCCCGTGAACATGTACGCCGCGGGCGCGCTGGAGCGCGCCCTGGAGATCAACGCCGAGGTGTGGAAGAGCCCGGAGTTTGCTCGGGAGGCGTCGAGGCTGGCCGGGGAGATCAGGGCCGGAATCGAGGCGCACGGCGTCGTCGAGGTCGCCGGCGACGACGGGACGAGGACGAAGATGTACGCCTACGAGGTCGACGGCCTCGGCGGCGTCCTGAGGGACTTTGACGACCCCAACGTGCCCTCGCTGCTGTCGGTGCCCTTGCTCGGATACCCGCACTTTGACCCCGAGGTCTACGCGGAGACGCGGCGGCGCGTTTTGTCCAGCAAGAACGAGCACTACTTCGAGGGCACTGTCCTCACTGGCCTGGGCTCGCCGCACACTCCGACAGGGTACGTCTGGCCGCTCGCGGTGATGGTCGAAGCGCTGACGTCCGACGACGCCGAGAAGAGGGCAAACGCGCTGAAATCCTTGCTCAAGGCGCAGTGCGGCAACGGGCTGATGCACGAGAGCGTCCACCACTCCGAGGGCTCCGCCTGCACCCGCGAGTGGTTCGAGTGGGCCAACGCGATGTTCGTGGTGCTATACGAGGACTCGCTGCGCGAGCGGTGCGA
>Ga0315284_10017740_pt1 | contig 10097 bp, 6 predicted proteins | sample YL17G09_16_MG_FD_203696 | JGI IMG/M metagenome (GOLD analysis project Ga0315284, IMG submission 203696) | Sediment microbial communities from Yellowstone Lake, YNP, Wyoming, USA - YL17G09_16 | ecosystem: Environmental > Aquatic > Freshwater > Lake > Sediment | place: USA: Wyoming | collected...
CCCCATCCCCCCCTTATTTCTCCCAGTGTCTCCGTCTGCTACCCCAAGCGCCCCACCTCCCAGCCCCACTACGCCCTCCTCGTTTCCCAGCTGACAGCCTGTGGCGTGCCCTTTGTGGGCGAGGGCGAGGTGGACGTCAAGGGCGCGGGCGTGGTCGTCGACGCCCTCCTCGGCTTTGGCGCGCGCGGCCCGCCCCGCCCGCCCCTGGACGCGCTCATCAACGCGCTGCGCCCCTCCGCCACCCCGCCGCCCATTGTGGCGGTCGACGTACCGTCGGGGTGGGGCGTGGATGACGCGGTGGGCGGGCCCGACGACCCCCAGCCCGCCGTGCTGGTGTCGCTGACGGCGCCCAAGCCGTGCGCGGCCCGCTTTGCGGGCGCCCACCACTTTGTCGGCGGCCGCTTCATTCCGCCGGCCCTGGCGGCCAAGTACGGCCTCCGCCTGCCGGCCTACCCGCCGGACGGCGCCCAGGTTGTCAGGGTGGGCGGCGGCGGCCCGGCCGGTGGGGACGCGGCGGCGCCGGACGTGGCCGCCATGCGGGCCGATTACGGGGACCCCAGCGCGTTGTCCGCCGCCCTCCCCGACCCGGCCGCGGCCGGCGACCCCTTGGCCGCCTTCTCCGCCTGGTTTGGCGCCGCCGTCGCCGCGGGCGTGGCTGAGGAACCGAACGCGATGTGCCTGGCGACGGCCGACCCCCTCACCGGCGCCCCCTCCGCCCGGTTCGTCCTCATGAAGGGGTGGGACGAGCGCGGGATCGCCTTTTACACCAACCTCGAATCGCGCAAAGCGCGCGAATTGAATCCGTCCGCCGGCCCGCGCAAGGCCGCGCTCGTCTTTTATTGGGAGGCCCTCAAACGGTCGATCAGGGTGGAAGGGGTGGTGGAGGCCGTGCCGGCCGTGGAGGCGGACGCGTACTTCGCGTCCCGCCCCCGCGGGTCCCAGGTCGGTGCCTGGGCATCCCGCCAGTCGCGAGTTCTGGAGAATGGCCGGGCCGACCTCGAGGCGGCGGTGTCGGCGGCGGCAGAGCGGTGGGCCGACCCGGCCGTCCCCGTCCCCCGCCCGCCCTCCTGGGGCGGTTTCATCGTCCGGCCTCACCGCTATGAGTTCTGGGCGGGCGCGTCTAGCCGCCTGCACGACCGGGTGGTGTTTGAAAAGGAGGCGGCGGGCGGGGGGTGGAGGGTGGAGCGGTTGGCGCCGTGAGATGAGGTTTTTGGTTTTATGTGTAGTTGCAAAACTCTCGCCCCCCGGCCTCTCCACAGTTCACACACACACGCACCCAACGCACTCAACACAAACAAGAGCGCACGGGCTGGCCAACACACAATTGGCACGCCCCCTCCACCCCCACACAAGGATCAATCACACCACACCCCAAATTCACTCCAACGAAGCTCTCAACCCCGCGCCCTCACCTTGACATCTCCAGAGCCTTTCCACCTCCCCCTCTCGCTTCAGGACGCCGCCAGCTTGGCCGCGTCCTTCATGACCTCCGGCGCCACCACGCGCATGTAGTACTTGGTGAGCCGGCGGACCTTGTCAAAGTCTTCGGCCGCCTCCCCGTCCAGGCCGCCCGCAAAGTCCTGGGCTTTCGACGCCACCCGCACCGCGTCGGCCAGGTGCGCCAGCGCCGCGCCCGGGCGGGCGGCCGCCGCGTCGCGCTCCAGGGCCGCCACCTCGACCAGGCAGCGGGAGAGCGCGAGGTGGGCCAGGTGGAGGGAGGCCGTCCGCACGCCGGCCAGGGCGGCCGTCGAGTCGGAGGGGATGCCGTGGCGGGCCCACTCCCCGCCGCCGGGCAGGCGGGACTCGCCCCGCGCAAACAGGCCCGCCAGCGCGTCGCACCGGGCGGTGATGGAATCCAGAAAGGCCTCGATGCGCAGCCCCTCCGCCGCCGCGGAGCCCCGCTGCATCACCCACTGCCGCTGCTTGCGCTCCAGGGTCGCCAGCTCGTCGGACGCGTCCGCGGCCGCCTGCAGCTCCTTCCACTTGTGGGCCGGCCAGGTCGCGCCCAGGCGGGCCAGGACGGCCCCTGCCGGCGCGCCGTCCGAGGCGAGGACGCCCAGGCGGGAGCGCACGTCGGCGACCAGGGCAATCGCCTCGGCCACGGTGGCCGGGCCGCCGTTCCTGCCGAGCCCGCCCACGTCCGCCCCCAGCTTGGTCAGCAGACGGGCATGGCGGTCGCAGGCGGAGGCGACGGCGGCGGGGTCGGCCGCCGCGGATTCGGCCGCATCTGCGTCGGCTGAGAGCGTCCGGTCCCGGGCCCAGGGCGGGGAGGTGCCCGCGGACGGGGCCGCGTAATTGGCGGTCATCACGCCCGGGGCCAGAGCCTTGGCCAGCTCGGCCGTCAGGGCGTCGACAGCGGGCACGCGGCGGATGCCGGGGCCGGCGGCGGCGGACGTGGTGGTGGACGCGGCGCAGGGGAGGTCCGCCGCCGACCCGCCCGCCGACCCCACGCGCGCGCTGCGCCGGGCCCGGCGCTCCACCTTTTGGGTGAGGGCGGGCGGGGCGATGGCTTCGGTCAGGGCGGCGGTGGCGGCGGCCATATGCTCGGGCGTCGGCGGCGCGGTCGACGCCGTGGCTGCAAGGACCGCTTTGGGGGGTGGGGGCGGGGACGGCGCCTTTTTGATTTTGGGCGCTGCGGGCGCCGCCGCGGGCACGGGCGAGGTCCGGCCGGACGCCGTCGACGTCGTCGACGCCATCGACCCGCGATCCCAGAAGGCGGCCGCCGCCGCGACGGAGGACGACCTCTTCTGGAGCACGGGCGCGGCCGGGGCGGGCGGCGGGGTGGACGCCTGGATGGGCGGGGGCGGGGGCGGCGTTGCCACCCGGGCTACCTCCTCCACCGCGGCCGCCGCGGGGGCCACGGCCGCGGTGTCGATCCCTGCCGCCTCCCAGATGGACTTGGGCGAGGTGGGGCCGACGGGCGCGACGGGCGAGGTCACGGCCGACCCGCCCGCCTTCTTGGGGGTGCGGGGCGAGATGACGCCGCGCAGGAAGAAGGCGGCCGCGGACGAGCGGGGCGTCGCCTTTTTGGGCGGGGCCGACGCGGTCTCAGCCTTCACCGGCGCCGCCTTGCCGGCAAACAGGGTCGGCACGATGGGCGGGGTCGGGGCGGGCGGCGCGGCGGCCTTCTTGGGCGTCGTCCAGGGAGCCGCCCCTGCTGCGGGCGCGGTCGGCGCGCTCTGCTTCCTTTTCTCCTTCGCGTCCACGGCCTCACCCTCCGCCGACTCAATCTCGGACGAGCCGGTGTAGGCCGAGGGGTTGGCCTTGGGGCCGGCGGACGAAGACGCCGCCGCCGCGGAGGGCTTGGAGTTGGGCGTGCGGGGCGCGAAGGCCGCGCGCGCGCCGCCGCCGCCCGCCGAGGGCTTGACCAGGGCCTCCTCGCGCACGGCAGGGGAGAGCGGGGCGGCGGCAACGGCAGCGGCGGCCGGGGGGGGGGCCGCCACCACCGCCTCCGCCTCCTTGCTCGCGGCCTTGTACCCTTTCGGCATCTTGGGCGCCTTCAGGGGCGGCAGGCGGGCGGGCTCCGGGAAGGACTTGCGGAAGCTTTTGAGTAGGCCCGCCGCCGCCCTGGCGTTCACCGGCGCGGGCGGCGCGGCCGCCGCGGCCGGGCCCAGCCCGCCGCACCCGGCCTCCCGCAGGCGGACGAGGCCGGCCGCGACGACCGCGCCGCTCACGCCGGCCGCATCGCCGGCGCTCAGGCCCTGGGCCGGGATGAAGGCGGCCAGGCCCTTCAGCTCGGCCAGGCCGGCGGCGAGGCAGGCCTCCCGCCGGGCGGCCGCCTGGGCGGCGTGCTCCGCGAGGATCGCGCCCCCGCCAGGGGCGGCCGCGTCCGCGGCCCGGCGGGCGGTGGCGGCCTCGTCCGCCGCGGCGCCCAGGGCGCCCTCCACCGCAGCCCGCACGGCGGTGACGGAGGCCAGGGCAGAGGCCAAGGCAGTCGCCTCGCGGGCGGCCTGTGTGTGCAACGGGTTGAAAAAGAGAGGGGGGACAGTGTAAAATCATGTGAGGGGCCCAAATTGTTCGGCCGGCGCGAGTGGAGATAAAAGAGGCGGCAAGGCAGCCTCTCGCCTCGGCGCCGCCCCTCCCAGGCCCCGCACAAAGCGGGCAGGAGGGTGTGGACTGGGTGTGACCTCTGGCAAGGTTGGTTCTGGCCCCCGAATGGAAGCAGGCGGCGCCCACGGGATGGAAAGGGGCGCCGGCTAACGTTTAGGAAGGGGCGCGGGGTTCATGGCTGGCTGGCCGGCCGGCTTTTTTTTTTTTTCGCCCTCTCTTCTGTACTCTACTCACCTCTTCCTCGACCGCCTTCCGCTTGGCCGCCACCTCGGCCGCCGCCTTGGCCGCCGCTTCCTTGGCCGCCGCCTCCTTGGCCGCCGCCGCCGCTTCCAGGGTCCGCCTCTTCAGGGCCGCCGCCTCGTCGGCCACGGCCTTCTTGGCGGACGCTTCTGCGGCTTTCAGCGCGGCCACTTCCGCTGCCAAGGCCTTGGCAGCCTCGGCGGCGGCCGCTTTCTTGGCGGCCGCCTCGCCCGCGGCCGCCACCTTGGCGGCGGCCTCGGCCTCCCGCTTCACCTTGGCCTCCGCGTCGGCCGCGGCCTTGGCGATGGCCTCCGCCTCGCGCACCGCGGCCACCGCCGCCGCCGCCGCGGCCTTTTTGGCGGCCGCCTCGCCCGCGGCCGCCGCCTTGGCGACGGCCTCCGCCTCCCGCTTCACCTTGGCCTCCGCGTCGGCCGCGGCCTTGGCGATGGCCTCCGCCTCGCGTACCGCGGCCACCGCCGCCGCCGCCGCGGCCTTTTTGGCGGCCGCCTCGCCCGCGGCCGCCGCCTTGGCGACGGCCTCCGCCTCCCGCTTCACCTTGGCCTCCGCGTCGGCCGCGGCCTTGGCGATGGCCTCCGCCTCGCGTGCCGCGGACGCCGCCGCCGCCGCCGTGGCCTTTTTCTCGGCTTCCTTGGCCTTTGTGACCTCGCGCTCGGCCGCGGCGGCCGCTTTCTCCTCTGCCGCCGCGCGCCGCTTCTCCGCGTCCGCCGCCTTCTTCTCGGCGTCCGCCACCCGCTTGGTCGACGCCGCCTCCACCGTCCGGCGGGTCCTCTCCTCAGCCTCCTCGCCCGCGTGGCGGGCCGCGCGGGCGGCGTCCGCCGCGGCCGAGGCGGCCAGCATGTCAGCCCGGGCTGCAGACTCCGCGGGCGTCTCCCCTGCCAGGGCGTCCACGGCCGCGCCGTCCGCCCGGGGCGCGGCCCGGCGGGCGGACGCGGCCGCGGTGGCGTCCCGGACCTTGGTGGAGAGCTGCGACGCAAAAGCGCGCGTGCCAGCGGCGGCCTGGGCGGCCGCGCGCTTTGTGCCGGCCCCCGCGGCCGCGGCCGCAGCGGCCGTGGCCGCGCCCGCCGCCCCCGCCGCCGCGCTCGCCGCCGCCGCCGCGCTCTCGAAGGCGTCGGGCGGCAGGGCGCCCGTCGCGCGCAGGACGCGGACGGCGGTGCGGCGGTCCAGGGGGTCCGACGCGATGGCGTGGGCCTTGGCAGCCCCAGACGTCGGGCTCAGCGTCGCGTCCGCGCCCGCCGCCGACGCCGAGATGGCCAGGGACAGGGCCCGGCCTTCTAAAGCGGCGGCCTCATCGTCTGTGAACTTGACTCCCAAGCCTGGCAGAGAGAGAGAGAGAGAGAGAGAGAGAGAGAAAGAGAGAGAGACGTGCGTGAGAGAGGAAAAAAAGATGAGGGGGAGGTGAGGTTGTGGTCAGCCCCTTTCCGCAGCAGCAGCGACGCGTTTTTCTCCTCCAAAAAACTCACGGTGGTTGGCAAAGTTTTCCAGGGCCGCCAGCTGGGACAGGTGGGTCTCCGTCTCGTCACCCATCCAGAGGGCCGCATTGGAGGGGGTGGCGGCCTGGGAGTGGAGGGTGGGAGAGGGCGTGAGTGTCGGAGGAGAGAAAAAAGAGAGGAGCGTCGATGGAAGAGCGTGGAGCGCGCGCGTGGAGAAGAGTGCTCCCTCCACGCCCCGAATTGACCGTCCGAACGACCAATGAATCCCACAACACCACCTACGCGCAGGAAGACGGTCAGAGATCCCGATGGCGGGGTGGTTAAGAGGAGGCAGGGAAGGTGGGCGGCGGTGGCACGTCTCGGCCCTTGTCCCCTCACGCAACCGACAATCGGCGCTCGCTCTCATCTTTCTCACCTTGGCCGCCGCCCCCTTGCGAGAGAATTTCTTGACAAGGCTCGCCATTTGCGTAACCGGGGCGCGTGTATCCAAGTCGGTTAAGGCGTCGGCGAGCGCGCGAACGTGGTGTGGGAAGGATACCTGTGTGGGAGGGAGAGAGGGCGGGTGAGGGCGGCGTTTTCTTCACGCCCCTCTCCTGCCGGCGGCGCTCCTCGCCCAACCCTCCCGCCTCACCACCCCTTTCCGCTACCCCGATTCCTACCCCATGGGCTTCACTGGCTACGTGAGGGTAGGCCCGTGGGAGCGGCAGGGGGTGGGCAAGGAGGGTCGGGGCGGGGCATTGGCGGACGCAAAAGAGGACCCGCTTGGTCCCCCCCGCGCAGGCTCTCTTTTTCTTCTCACCTCTCTCGTATCGCCGGTTTGGCTAGACGGGCAATTGCCCGATTCAACTCTCTCTCACGCCGCCGCGCCCCAGCCCCTCCCTCTCTGCTGCCGCGCGCCTGCCCCCCCCATCCAGCCTCCCGAACCATGCGCCTGTCCACACCTAGCTCACGCCCGCACCCGGCCACGCCCCCTCCCCGCACGCCCCGCACGCCCCCTCCACGACCCTGCCCTCCAGCAGCAGCAGCCACCGGCCGGGAACCTCCGCCCACCCCCTCCGAACTCGCACTCCGCCTCGAGCTGGCGGCCTCCACCGGCCGCCTGGACCTGTCCGACTGCGGCCTGACGGAGGTGCCAGACGCCGTGCTCAGGATCCAGGGCTTGGAAGACCTGTCACTGGCCGGCAACGCGCTGACGTCCCTACCGCCTGGCCTGGGAGAGCTCCCCCTGCTCCGCCTGCAACTGTCCGGCAATGAGCTGACGGCCCTGCCGCCCTCCCTGGCCCGGTGCACCGACCTGGAGGGCCTGTGGGTGCACGGCAACGCGCTCACGGAACTGCCGACCGGGATCGGGGCCCTGAAGGGCCTGCGGGCGCTGTCGGCGGCGGGCAACAACCTCGCGTCCCTGCCTCCCGGGTTTGGGGACTTATCGTCGTGCGAGGACGTCGCGCTGGGCGGCAACCTCCTCGCCTCCCTGCCCGACACCCTGGCCGGCCTGACCTCCCTGCGCAAGCTGGCCCTGCACGGGAACCGGCTGGAGAGCCTGCCGGCCTCGCTGGGCGCGCTGGGCGCGCTGGCCGCCCTGTCCCTCCAGGGCAACCGCCTGGCGTCGCTCCCGCCGGGCGACGCCCTGCGCGGCCTGACGGCCCTGGAGGCCCTCAACCTGGCGGACAATGCCCTGGTGGACCTGCCCGGGTCGCTCGTGGGCCTGCCCCGCCTCAAAGTGCTGACGCTGTACGGCAACGCGCTCTCCGCCCTGCCGCCCGGGTTGTTGGCCGGCGGCGGCGGCGGCGGCAGTGGCGGTGGGAGTGGCGGGCCGGCCCCGTCCCCCCTGTCCACCGTGTGGCTGGAGGGCAACCCGCTGGGAGTGGACACGCTCGTGGAGGCCCTGGCCAGCCCCACCGGCCCCACCCTGGGCCTGGATGGGGTCCAGGCCGCGGCGGTCGCGGCCGCGGGCGGTGCCGCACCCATCAACCACAAGCGGATCCGGGCATGCAAGAGGACTGCGGCCGCGCCTGGCTACTGGAAGCTGGACGTCGGCCCGCCTGGCGCCCCGGGGGCAGGGACGGAGCCAGGTGACGCTGTCCTGGACGCGGCGGGGAGGCCAGCAACGGGCGGGCGGGCCCTGGTCATCGCGTTCGGGTCGGCGCCTGGCGAGCCCAACTGGGGCGGCCTGCTCGGGCGCATACGGGCCGCCTCCTCGCCGGCTTCGTCGTCCTCCGCGTCGGCCACTGACCCGGCCCTGGCGGCCTTTGACATCCTGTACGTAGTGGACCCCTGGCGGTCCTGGTATGATGGTGCGAATGAAGAGAGGGAGAGAAGAGGAAAAGGAAGGACGCGGGACGACTAAAAAACCACAACCCGAAATTCTCATTTCTCATTCCCATTCTCTCTCCCTCTTCTCTTCCCCAGGCGGCGGCCCCGGCTTTGAGACGTGGGCGGCCCACCTGGCTGCCGCCGCCGCCCCTTACGCCGGCCGCGTCCTCATGCTGGGCGACTCCATGGGCGCGTCGGCGGCCCTCATGTTCGCGGGGCACGCGGCGGCGGCCCCCGACGCGGCCGTCCTGGCCTTCTGCCCCCAGCTCGACCTCGCGTCGTCCGCCATCCGCCCCGCCGGCGCGCCCGGGGGCGCGGCGTCCACGGCGTCCTGGCGGGACGCGCTGCGGGAGCGCGCCCTGGCGGGTGTGGCGTCCGCCGTGTCCGCTGGCGCCAAGGTGACCGTCCACGTCGGCTCCTGGCTGCACGACGTCGACCAGGCGGCGTGGCTGGGCGAAAACGGGGCGCCTGGGAAGGCGGGGCAAGATGGAGCGGCGGCCCCGCCACCCGTCTCGGCCTCGGGCGCGACCGTCAGGGTGTGGGCGGTTCCCAGCCACCGCCTGGCGGCCGCCCTGGATAGCCAGGGGGAGCTGCTGCCACTGGTGCGGGGCGCGATTGCGGCGAGCATGGGGTTGCGGAGCGGGGACGTGCGGGTGGCCAACCTGTTGTGAAATAATGGATTGATGGAGGGGGGCAGGGCGAGTTTGAGATTGCGAGACCCCCGCTTTCTTTCTTTTTTCTCACTTTTCTTTTCGCTCCGCCTCCCCCTGCACAACTCACTCTCATGCACGCCCTCCACTCCACTCGCGCCTTCGGCGCCCTGTCCGTCCGCCCTGCCACGCGTGGGCGCCTGCAAGTGGTCGCCTCGACGACCGTGCCGGCTGAGGTAAGACTAGAAAGAAATCGCTGGCCAGCGACGGTGCGGCGGCTCTGCAAGCACCTCCTCTCCGCGCTCCCCTCACCCCTTGCTCACACCCACCCTCACACACACACAACTGCACAGTACAAGACGGTCGCTCCCGTTGGCTCCCGGGTGGTGGTCGAGGTGGACAAGGCGGAGTCCACGTCCATGGGCGGCATCCTGCTGCCGACGGCAGCGCAGGTGAGCGTGAGAGGAAGAAACGGAAGGCCCAATTCACGGCACGCGCCGCCGAGGCGAGGCAGGCCCTTAGTCTGTGTCGCTTGCAAGGCACGAGGCAAGCCAAGTGTCCCAGGCAGCCATCCCTGGAAGCGTGGATGGTCGCACGTGCCGACAGGAGGCTTTTTTTGCACACACGAGAAAGAGAGAGCGGAAGACCCCGCCCCGGCGGCTCTACTTCGTTTCCGACCTGCTTTCTCACCCCCTCCACCCTCATCCCCGTCTCCATTCCTTTCTCATAGGTCAAGTCCACCCGCGGCAAGGTCATCTCCGCCGGCAAGGGCACCACCCTGGCCACCGGAGCGGCCGTCACCTACTCCAAGTACGCGGGCACGGAGGTCACGCTGGCGGACGGCAAGGAGCTGGTCATCCTGAAGGAGGAGGACGTGATTGGCGTCCTGGGGGGCGGCCCGGAGGAGTGGGACAAGCTCCAGCCCTTGGGCGACCGGGTCCTCTTGCAGGCCATGGAGGCCGTCAAGGAGACGGTGGGCGGCGTCATCCTGGCGTCCGACGAGGTGGAGCGGCCGACGTTGGGCAAGGTACGTGCAAATGGAGAGGAGAAGAGGGATGGGGATGGGAGAGGGGGTGGTTCGCCCGCCAGGCGCCGAAAAAACACACAAAAAAAACAAAGAAAAAGGAGTGACGATGATTCACGCGAACTTTTATATCTGTCTGACGGGCGCGGGAGGCCGGGGGTGGCCGTATTAAGCAACGCGGCCCCTCCGCCCGCGTCACAACTAACAACCATGACGATTCAACTCGCACCCTTTCTTGAACGCTTGGCTTCCGACCTTTATCACTCTTGTTGTTTTTGCTGCCTCCATCGCTCGTGTGTTTGACGAGCTGTGTGCGGGTGCTGCGTGCGCATAGGGTGTACGCGCATTCCGTGACCTTGACCTTGACGT
>Ga0315284_10017743_pt1 | contig 10096 bp, 2 predicted proteins | sample YL17G09_16_MG_FD_203696 | JGI IMG/M metagenome (GOLD analysis project Ga0315284, IMG submission 203696) | Sediment microbial communities from Yellowstone Lake, YNP, Wyoming, USA - YL17G09_16 | ecosystem: Environmental > Aquatic > Freshwater > Lake > Sediment | place: USA: Wyoming | collected...
TCCAGCCCCTGTGGATCGTGAACGCAATCTCCTGCAAGCTGGCTCCTGAGGCTGTGGAGAGGGTTTTATCCCGGGATGAGGTCTGGTATTTGGAGTGGAGCGCAGTGCCTTCTTTCGGAGAGCTTCCGCCCGGGCCAAGGCAGAGCGCTCCGGTAAATCCCAATGCGAAGGCAAATTCCTTCCCGGCCGTGGAGTGGCATGTCCGTAAGGTGGGCGCGGACTCGGTCTGGCGCTACCGCGGCCTCTGGGGGCAGAACGTCATCGTGGCGCTCATCTCCAGCGGGGTGAACTACCGCCACCGGGACCTCAAGGACCACCTCTGGACCGATGCGAACTACCCCAACCCCGGCTGGAACTTCGAGCAGAACACCGACGACCCGATGGATTTCAAGGGATTCGGGACCCACCAGGCCGGGGTGATCGCCGGGGACGGGACCTCCGGGGACACCTGCGGGGTGGCCCCGAGGGCCGAGGTCATGGCCCTGCGGGTCAGGACCACGCTTCGAAATCCCCTTCCCGACACCCTGGCCGAGAACCAGGCCCTGGCGGCCATCCAGTTCGCGGTGGCCCCGCCCCTTTCCCCTGCGCATCACGCCCATGTTATCGCCCTGGCCTGGGGGTTCCAGCAGGAGTGGCTTCCGAGGAGGGCGCTCTGGCGCCAGGCCCTGACCAACGCCTCCCAAGCCGGCCTGATCTGCTGCGTGGCCGCAGGGAACGAACGCGGCGTCCCGGCTCCGAAGGCCCTGCGCACGCCAGGAGACGCGCCCGGGCCCTGGAAGCACCCGGCCGAGGATTCGGGTGGAGTGAGCGGGGGAATCACCTTGGGGGCCACGGATTCGCTGGACGACATCGCCTGGTTCTCCTCTCCCGGGCCCGTGGCCTGGGATTCGGTCTCTCCCTACAACGACTATCCCTATCCTCCCGGTCTCCTGAAGCCGGACCTCTCGGCCCCCGGGCACAACCTGACCTCTCTGGCTTATGACAACAACCAGGCCTACTATCCCAACTTCAGCGGGACCGGTCATTCCGCAGCCATCGCCGCCGGGGTCGCGGCCCTGATGCTTTCCAGGAACCCCGCCCTTCTTCCCCGAACCGTGGACAGCCTGCTCCAGACCACGGTCCGTCCCCGGGGCCAGCTTCCCAAGAACAACGACTTCGGCACGGGACGCATCCGGGCCCTGGGCGCCGTGGATGCCGTGCCCATCGCCAATGAGCCCCAGCTCGTGCATGCAGGCAGCGAGATCCGGGACACCTCAGGGAACCACAACGGACTATGGGACCCCGGAGAGGTCATCGGCCTTGTGGACACCCTCGCCAACCTGGGCCGGGTCCAGGCCCTGGGGGTATCTGGAGTCCTCACCACGAGCGATCCCTACGTGACCGTGCTGGACTCGGAAGGCTACTGGAGCGACATGGATTCCCTGTCCCGGCGGGCCAATGCCGCGGACACTTTCGCCCTCCGCGCCGGCCTCACCACGCCCCCGGGGCACCTGGCCACCCTGCAGCTGGCCCTGGAGGCCAATGGCGGGGCCTACCGGACGACCGTGTTCATCACCCTGCCCATCGGACGGACCCGGCTGACCGACCCCCTGGGCCCGGACGCCTACGGGTACTACGCCATGGACGACCTGGACACTTTATATGACAACCCGCCCGTCTATCAGTGGGTGGAGCTGGACACAGCGCAGAGCGGGCAGGGCCTCCCGGTGGGGCCCGGCGGGGACGACGTCACCTATGTCTGGGCCACGGCCCCGGTCGGCGTCAAGCACTACGGAGCCCGCTTCGACAGCCTCTCCATCTCGTCCAACGGCTTCATCCAGCTCGGGGACAGCCGCTCGACCTGGCCGAACAATGCCCGGGTCCCCTCCATCGGGGCCCCGCCCTCCGGGCTCTTCCCGTTCTGGGACGACCTGCGCACGGACCTGGGGGCAAAGTGGTGGGTCTGGGCCGACACCGCAAACAAGCGGTTGGTCGTGGAGTGGGACTCGGTGGCCCTCTGGCGCGACACCCTGGGCTACACCAAGCGCCAAAGCTTCCAGGTCATCCTCGCCGACACCACCCTCACCCCGCCAACGGCCCGTACCAACGACTCCGAGGTCTTCATCCAGTGGCGGGTGGTCGCGGACTCCTCCAGTGTCACCGTGGGTCAGCAGAACGGCTCCCAGACCCTGGGCCTCCAGGCCCTCTACAACGGGGACTACGCCCCCTCGGTCTTCCCCATCGGCCCGGGCCGCTGCTTGCGCTTCAGCACGGATCCCCCCATCCCCCGGCTCAGCGGGGTCTCCGCCGAGGGGGAAACCTCCCGTCCTCCGCAGACCCTCTCCCTCTCGACCCCTCATCCCAACCCCCTTCGCGGAGCAGGGGAAGTGTCTTTCTCCCTCCCGGTTTCCGGACCGGTGAGCCTTAGGGTGTATAACCTGTTGGGACAACAGGTTAAGGCCCTGGTCCATGACCTCCTTCAGGCCGGGGTTCACCGGGCGGCCTGGGACGGCCGGGACGACCGGGGAATGAGGGTGGGTGCCGGGCTTTATTTCCTCCGCCTGGAGTCGGGGGGAGCCTCCCGGACCGCCCGCGCCCTGCTTCTGCGCTGAAACACCCTTTTTCCCAAACCTCCCTTGACTCAAGGTGGTTTTTCGTTATATAATCTATTGGGGTTTAGGGTTTCCGTCCTCGAAAGATTATTGGAGGGAGCCTCCGTGCTCCACCCTATAGTTTGTTCTTTTTAATTTCACGGGCATTTCACGTTGCACATCTTAACCCAAGGAGGTGAGGCTGGAAAGGATAACAGGTAGGATTTGGTCACGGGCGAAACTTTAAAATAAGAAAAAGGAGATAGGAACGATGAGACGCTGGATAGGGTTGGCTTTAGCTCTGGGGCTGCTCTGGGCTACCGGGGCCTGGGCCGGGATGATCGGGCCGCGGCTGCAGGGGATTCTGAGCAAGGAGGGGCCGGATCAGAAGATTCCTGTGAATATCGCGTTAAAGCAGCAGGCGGACAACGCGGCCTTGGAGAAAGCCTGCGCGAGGATGACCAAGGAGGGACGCTGGGCGTACGTGGTTTCGGAGTTGAAGCGGCTATCCGAGGTAACCCAGCGGGACCTGTTGTCCTCCCTGGCGGTCCAGGAGGGGACCGGGCAGGTTTCGCGGGTGAGTCCTTTGTGGATCGTGAACGCGGTGGGCTGTGATGCCACGCCGGGGGCGATCCAGTCGCTGGCGGCCCGTCCGGAGGTGTGGTATGTGGAGTACGACCGGGTGGGTGCGACCCTGAACGCGGAGAAAGGGACGCCCTCGGATCCTCCGGGGGTGCGCTCGACGGAGCCCAACGTGCGGGTGGTGGGTGCGGACTCGGTGTGGAATCTTCTGGGGTATAACGGGGACAACGTGATCGTGGGGGAGGTGGACACCGGGATCCGGTACACCCATCTGGACCTGGTTGGGCATATGTGGAACTCCTCGGTGTATCCCAACCACGGGTTCAACTTTGCGTCCAACCAGTTCACGCGTGGGGGCAACGTGGGGCCCAGCCCGTACGACTCGCTGACGCCCTTGGACTACTACGGGCACGGGTCGCACTGTGCCGGGATCGTGTCTGGAGACGGGGCATACGGGAACGGGGTGCGGGACACGGTGGGGATTGCGCCGAAGGCGCGGATGATGTCCGTGCCTGTGGACGTGTATCTGCACACGCCGTATCCGGACACGGCGATGGAGAACGAGACGATGGAGGGGATGCAGTTCTGCGTATCGCCGACGCGGGATCCCTCGAACCATGCGCAGGTGATCACGATGTCGCTGGGGCTGGTCGCGTCTTGGCTTCCGGTGCGGGCGTTGTGGCGTCAGGCCGAGACGAACATCATGACGGCTGGGATCGTGCACTGCGTGGCGGCTGGGAACGAGGGGCCGACGGCGCGGAGCATCCGGACGCCCGGGGACGTGCCCGGGCCCTGGCACCATCCGTCGGACGGGACCGGGGGCCAGTCCGGGGTGATCTCGATCGGGGCCACGGACAACAGCGACAACGCGGCCAGCTTCACCTCGATCGGGCCCGCGGACTGGGGCTCGGTGCCGCCGTACAACGACTATGTCTATCCTCCGGGGCTTAACAGGCCCGATGTGGCCGCGCCCGGGGTGAATATCTTCTCGACCTATAACACCAACGACCAGTCCTACACGACGATGTCCGGGACGTCGATGGCGACACCCTGCGCGGCCGGGGTGGTGGCGTTGATGCTGGACAAAAACCCGACGCTTCTGCCCTGGCAGGTGGACAGCATTCTGCAGCGGTCGGTACGCCCGCTGGGGACGCAGCCCAAGAACAACACCTTCGGGACGGGTCGGATCAGCGCCTATCAGGCAGTGTTGAACACGCCGTACGCCTACTCGCAGTTCATGCTCGCCGCCGTCGCGGCCGACACGATCAGTCCGACCGCGGCCAAGACGGACTCGGTGACGGTCTCCTCGATGTCCAGCTTCAACTCCCCGGTGACCATGACCCTGGACTCCATCCGTCCGGCCACCGGCACGATCGCCGTGGCCTTCAACCCCAACCCGGTGACGCCCCCGCCCAACGGGAGCATCAAGACCGGGATGCGGATCACGACCACCGCGACTCCGCAGAACAACTATGTCCTCTACTATCACGGGACCGGGGATACTATCACCCGTCGGGTTACGCTGAACCTCTGGGTCACAGCGCCGACCTTCGTGCTTCAATCCACCCCGCGGACCCGGACGGTATTCTTGGGAGACAGCACGACCTACGCCGACTCCGTGATCTCGATTTCGGGATACACCAATCCCTGCACGCTGTCGGCCACGGTGAACCCGCCGGACCCCTCGATCACAGTGAGTTTCCTGCCCGACAACGTCGTGATTCCCACCGGAGGCCGGACGATGAAGGTGCGCACGACCGGGCAGACCCCGGCCGGGACCTTCGTGATCACAGCGCAGGCCCGCAACGGGGGCACGGTCCGGACGGTGGAAGATACGTTGATCGTGCGTTACCCGGTGCAGGGTCCCGATCCCTACGGGTACTATGCCTACGACAACACCGACGCCATCTTCGAGAACGCCCCGACCTACAGCTGGATCGAGCTCAACCCCTCGCGCGGTGGCAATGGGACCACGGTGGGGATCTCCGGGGACGACATGACCCTGCGGCAGTTGATGCGCGGAGCGAGCGGGATCCGGGTGCGGCACTACGGGGTGACGTCGGACTCCGCCTCGATCTGCACCAATGCCTGGCTGTCGGTTGGGCGGACGACTTCAGCCTTTTACACCAACTACGCACTACCCTCCGCGAACTTTGTGCCCAACGGGGTGGCGATCTTCTGGGACGACTTGACGGTTTCGGGGACCGGGACGTGCTGGTACCGGAGGGACGCCAACCAGCGGTTCATCGTGGAGTGGGACTCTATGCCCACGCTGGGTGGGAGCTACGCCGGGACGTTTGAGATCATCGTGAACGACACCAGCCTGACGCCCGGGACGGCGAACACCCGGGACTCCGAGATCCTGCTGCAGTGGAAGAACGTGGGGACGATTGCCTCGATGGGGGTTGGGCAGCAGAACCAGGCGATGAGCGTAGGGCTGAACTGCTACAACGATGGGACTTACGACCCCATGATGGCGACGATCGCTGGCGGGCGGGCGACGAAGTTCACGACCGACCCGCCCCGCTTACGGAGCGGGGTGGAGTTGTTGCCGGTGAGCCTTGGCCTGCCGATGCGGTTCGCCCTGGGTCCGGCGGTGCCGAACCCCTCTAAGGGCAACGTGGGCATCTCCTACGACCTGCCGGTGGAGACTCAGGTATCGCTCAAGGTCTACAACCTCTCCGGCCAGCTGGTCCGGTCCCTGGTCTCCGGGAAGGAGAAGGCCGGCTACAAGCACGTCTCCTGGGACGGTCGGAGTGAGAACGGAAGCCGGACATCCTCCGGCGTGTACTTCTACCGCCTGGAGGCCGGCTCCTTCGCCGGCACCAGGAAGCTCGTGGTCGTGCGGTAATCTTCTAACCTTATCATTAGGGGCGCTGGAAACAGCGCCCCTTTTTTCCCCTTCCAGGGGATTCTGTCTTGACAAAATTCCCTCATTTAGCTTACCATATAGTCTAGTCCCTTGGGTAAGGCCGTATCCACATGAAAAACTTGAGGAGGTGAGGCTGACCTTAAACGCAGGCCGTGGATCCGGGCAAAAGGAATCCGATCAAGCAAAGGAGAACGCGATGAGACGTTGGTTTTGGTTGGGCCTGGCCCTGGCGCTGACGGTGATCTGGACCACCAGCGCTCTGGCCGGCTATCTGACCCCCGGCCTTCAGGCGAAGGTCGAGAAGGCTGCTCCCGGAGAGATGCTCAAGGTCATCGTCTACATGAACGGTGAGACCGACATCTCGGTCCTCCCCCCGGAGCAGAAGGACGCGATGGTCAAACAGCTCCAGGACTTCGCGGCGAACAAGCAGAGGGACCTGCTCGCGACCCTGCCCAAGTACGGGGACAAGGTGGCCAAGGTGACCCCCCTCTGGATCACGAACGTGATCGGGATGGAAGCCACTCCGGAGGTCATCCGGGATCTGGTCATGCGCCTGGACGTGGCCCGGATCGATGAGGACCGGATCATCCAGCTCGAGGATACCCATCCCAGGGATATACCCCGCATCAACGCCAAGGAGTGGGGCATCATCAAGATCAAAGCGGACAGCGTCTGGCTGATGCTGGGATACAACGGCACCGGGATCGTCGTCGGCAACATGGACACCGGGGTGTTGACGACCCACGTGACCTTCGGCGGCCGCTATCGCGGGGGGAACAACTCCTGGTTAGATGCCGTAAACAACCAGGCGTCCCCCTACGACGATCACGGCCACGGCACCCACACCATGGGCACGATCTGCGGCGGCTCCACCGCCGACACCATCGGCGTGGCCCGCGGGGCGACCTTCGTAGCGGCCAAGGCCTTCAACTCCGGGGGCAGCGGCTCAACCGTGGACATCCTGGAGTGCTACCAGTGGTTCGCCGGGACCTCCCGCCCCCATATCTTCGGGAACTCCTGGGGCAATTCCAACGGGGCGGATACCTCCTTCTGGACCGCCTCGAGAAACTGCCAGATCCTAGGCATCCACCAGGCTTATTCCAATGGCAACTCCGGTCCCGGCTCCGGGTCCGTGGGCGCGCCGGCCTCCATGCCGTTCAACATCGGGGTGGGAGCCACGGATGTGAGCGATGTCATTGCCGGCTTCTCCTCCCGGGGGCCCTCCCCGGCGTTTCCGGCGGGCAGAGAGTCCACGGCGCAATACCTGGATCCCAACTGGGCTGCCTCCCGGCGGAAACCCGACCTCTCCGCCCCTGGCGTGGCCGTCCGCTCGTCCTATAACAACGGCGGCTACACCAGCATGGACGGGACCTCGATGGCCTCGCCGCACGTGACCGGAGTCATCGCCCTGATGCTCCAGAAGAACGACCTGATCAGGGACACCACCATTTGGCGGGTCCTGACCCAGAGCGTGGACACCCCGGCCGCGGGTCGCCCCTACCCCAACCAGAACTACGGCTGGGGCCGTCTGAACGCTTATCGCGCGGTGCAGTTGACGCCCGCGAAGTACGCCCAGTTCGCGCTCGGCGCCCAGGCCGCGGACACGGTGGCTCCGAACACCGTGACGGTGGACTCGGTCACGGTCTCCTCGATGGGCAGTTTCATCTCTCCGGTGACCATGACCCTGGACTCCATCCGGCCGGCGGAGCCGACGATCACGATCGCGTTCGCCCCCAACCCGGTGACGCCACCGCCGAACGGGAGCGTCAAGACCGGAATGCGGATCACGACCACGTCCGGGACCCCGCAGCAGAACTACATGCTCTACTATCACGGGACCGGGGACACGATCACGCGGCGGGCCACGATGGCCCTCTGGGTGACGATGCCGACGTTCGTGATCCAGTCCACGCCGCGGACCCAGACGATCTTCCTCGGGGACAGCACCAACTACGCCGACACGGTGGTCTCGATTTCGGGGTACAACTCCCCTTGCACCTTGTCCGCGACGGTGAGCCCTCCCGCACCCTCGATCACGGTAAGCTTCCTGCCCAACAACGTGGTGATTCCCACGGACGGGCGCTGGATGCGGGTCAAGACGACCGGTCAGACCACGCCCGGGACGTACGTGGTCACGGCGCAGGCCCGGAACGGGGGCACGGTTCGGACCGTGGCCGACACCCTGATCGTGCGGTATCCGGTGCAGGGTCCGGACCCCTACGGGTACTATGCCTACGACAACACCGACGCCATCTTCGAGAACTCCCCGACCTACGCCTGGATCGAGCTCAACCCCTCGCGGGGCGGCAACGGGACCACGGTGGGGATCTCCGGGGACGACATGAGTCTGCGGAAGCTCTTCGGGATCCGGGCCCGGCACTACGGGTTCCACGGGGACTCGGCCTCGATCTGCACCAACGGCTGGCTGGCCGTAGGGCGGACGACGCTGTCGGTGTACTCCAACGCGGCCTTGCCTTCCGCGAGTTTTGTGCCTGGCGGGGTGGCGGGGATCTGGGACGACCTGACGATCTCCGGGACCGGGACGTGCTGGTACCGTGTGGACGCCAACCAGCGGTTCATCGCGCAGTGGGACTCTGTGCCCACGCTGGGCGGGAGCTTTGCCGGGACGTTTGAGATCATCGTCATGGATACCAGCCTGACGCCTTCCACGGCGAACACGCGGGACTCCGAGATCCTCCTGCAGTGGAAGAGCGTGGGGACGATTGCCTCTGCGACCGTTGGGCAGCAAAACCAGGCGATGAGCGTGGGGTTAAACTGCTTCAACAACGGGACTTACGACCCCATGATGGCCCCGATCACCGCTGGCAGGGCGACGAAGTTCACGACCGACCCGCCACGGCTGCGGAGCGGGGTGGAGTTGTTGCCGGTGAGCCTTGGTCTGCCGATGCGGTTTGCGCTGGGCCCGGCGGTGCCGAACCCCTCCAAGGGCAACGTGGGCATCTCCTACGACCTGCCGGTGGAGACCCGGGTGTCCTTGAAGGTCTACAACCTTTCCGGCCAGCTGGTCCGGACGCTGGTCTCCGGGAAGGAGAAGGCCGGCTACAAGCACCTCTCCTGGGACGGCCGGAGCGAGAACGGCACTCGGACGGCTTCGGGGGTGTATTTCTACCGCCTGGAGGCCGGCTCCTTCGCCGCCACCAAGAAGCTCGTGGTCGTGCGGTAATCCTCTAACCTTATCATTAGGGGCGCTGGAAACAGCGCCCCTTTTTCTGTTCCGTTTGACTTGGGTTTTTAAAACATGATATAATAGACGATAAGATATTCCATAAACAGGAGGCCTTCTTTTGGGAAAAACAATCATAGAAAAGATCATTCAGGCTCATTCCCCGGAGGAGGTTCTGGCCGGCAAGATCGTCTGGATGGACCTGGACGTGCGCTCGGCCCGGGACTTCGGCGGAGCGAACGTGGTCCAGCACTTCCGCAGGGAATACCCCGGTGCGAAGGTGGCGGACGCCGGGAAGACCTTCTTCACCTTCGACTGCGTGGCCCCGGCGAACACCATCCCCTACGCCAACAACCAGCACCTCTGCCGACTCTTCGCACGGGAGCAGGGCCTCCGGGTCTACGACGTGGACTCCGGGATCGGCTCGCACGTGCTCATCGAGGAGGGCCTGGTCCTGCCCGGGACCACGGTGGTGGGCACGGACAGCCACCTGAACATCATGGGCGCCGTGGGCGCTTTCGGGCAGGGCATGGGCGACGGGGACATCGCCTTCGCGTTCAGGGCCGGCAAGACCTGGTTCGAGGTGCCGGAGACGATCAAGGTTCATGTGAAGGGGACCTACGAGTATCCGACCACGGCCAAAGACCTGACGCTCGCCGTTCTGAAACGCTTCGGCGCGGACGGGTGCCTGGGGAAGGCGGTGGAGTTCTACGGCGAGGCCATTGAGGCCCTGGACCTGGCCGGGAGAATCACCCTGTCCAGCATGGCCACGGAGATGGGCGCCATCGCGGCCCTCATCCCGCCCTCCGGAGCAGTGGTCAAGGAGATGGAGAAGCGCTCCCGGACACAAAGCCTGAAGCCCGTTCTCGCGGACCCGGGCGCTTCTTA
>Ga0315284_10017744_pt1 | contig 10095 bp, 9 predicted proteins | sample YL17G09_16_MG_FD_203696 | JGI IMG/M metagenome (GOLD analysis project Ga0315284, IMG submission 203696) | Sediment microbial communities from Yellowstone Lake, YNP, Wyoming, USA - YL17G09_16 | ecosystem: Environmental > Aquatic > Freshwater > Lake > Sediment | place: USA: Wyoming | collected...
CTTGCGCCGGAGGTGCAACCGGTGTCCATTAACGGTGGCGTGCAGAACTCCATCATTCTTGAACTGAGGTTTTCTATCCACGGCCAACTCCAATCCGTCCCAGGCCTAACAGTTACACGTGTCTCTTCTTTTCATTCGGTCCGCCTGGCCGTTCTTGCAGTTGCATTCATGTTACCAGGACCTTCAGGTGTTTATGAAACCGCGGGAAGTCTAGCCCTCCTCGGTCTTATCTCATGTAACCATTTTCCCGACTTCGGTTCTTGAGCGCAAACAGCACGAGCCCGAGTATCATTAAGCCGCCGATGCCTGCGCCGATGGATTTCATGGTGCTTTTCCTAATCTGTATCGTATCGGGCACAGGCGCCGGTGCGGGCGGCGGCGGATTCGTCACAAGTTCCATCAGTCCTTTGGTAAGGATTTCTTTTGCTTTCTTATCTCTGACTCTCCCGTCCACCGCCCCGAACACCACTGCAATGGCCCTTTGATCTTTCTTGGTTGCGGTCGCCGCGATGGAAAACCCCGCCGCCCTGAAATACCCGGTTTTGAACCCGTCGCACCCCTCAATTCTTTTCAGCAATTTATTGTGGTTTCTCATGATAAACGGTTCGGCCGCATCCGCCCTGAAGGGACGCTCTTTGGTGGATGTATATTTCAGGGCATTGCGGTTTTTCAGGAGCTCCCGGCAGAGTTTCGCGATATCGCGTGGGGTGGAAACATCCGGCAGTTGCCTTCTACCCGGGGGTAGGCCGTGGACGGAGTGAAAGACGGTATCTTTCATTCCGATTCTTTGCGCGCGCTTATTCATCAGTCCCACGAACGCCTCTTTGCTGCCGGCGTAATGGATCGCCAGCGCCGTCGCCGCGTCATTTGCCGACTGGACAATGAGCGCGTACAGCAGCTCGTCCACCGGGAACACTTCGTTCTCTTTCAAATAGACCTGTGACCCGCCGATTCTCGCCGCTTCGGCCGTCACCGTGACCCGCTCGTCCAGGCTCAGGTGATGGGATTCAACGGCGTCGAGAATGACAAGCAGCACCATCAGCTTGGTGACGCTGGCCGGGTATCCCTTGGCATCGGCGTTGTTTTCAAAAAGGACTTTTCCCGTGGCGGCATCGATGGCAATGGCACCCGAATAAGGACTCTTGGAAATGGTCGCCAAAGCCGTCGCTGTTGAAACTGTGCAGAACAGCAACAGGAGGACAACCGTGGAGATGAGCAACAGGTGTGCTTTCATGAACATTTCCTTCACTCCGTTTGAATGTTGATCAGAAGAGTGAAGGGAGTATATGGACAGTCGTTTTCGGGAGTCAACGAGAAGCTAGGATGGCTGGCGCACCCTGGGGATCGTGATCCCGCCGAACCGCTCCCCGCCGACCTGTCGAATCTCGGCCTTTCATTGCCCCGGGGAAAACCGTCGATTTCTTGCCGTCCGCGAATGCCGCAAGCGCTCGAATCTGATATGATGTACTCGCGGCAAATCGAAAGCCCCGCAACGAATACGGAATTTCCAGGAAGCGATCGCTGGTGAAGCGCGGAGGTGTACGTAGTCTGATGACCCCACTGACGAGAATTTTTTGGCTACTCATCGGCCCATCAATCGCACTCTTGGTGTGTCTACCGGCGGTAGACGCCGCCGGATCGGATTCTTCCCCTGAGCCTGCGGGTAGTTCACAGTCCGGATGGGCGGAGGTTTCGTTCGGTTTCAAGGCAGGCTTCAGCCTGTCGCAGCATTCCGGCATCCAAGAGCGTGACGCTCAATACGAAGTCTCGAGTCAATGGAGAAAAGGCGCTGCCGTCGGAGGGTTTCTGTACCTTCCAATCACATCCCGTTTCGGCCTCCAGCAAGAGGTGTTTTACGTCCAGAAAGGTTCGAGTCAGGATATTGGGGTTGAAATCCTCGAAATCCCAACCGTGCTCCATGTAACATACGATATGGACTATGTCGAAATACCGGTATTCCTGAGGTTCGCCTGGCTTCGATGGAATCGCAACGCGATCTACTCTCTTGCTGGAACGGCGCTCTCGTTCAAGGTACACGACCGGTACACCCTTCAGGGTGAAGTCAGCGACGGAACCCAGACAGTCCCCGTCCACGCGGATTCCGATATGTCTGAGGTCGAAATGTTCGACTATTCGTTCGTTTACGGGCTGGGTTTTGATTTCTCGCTTCTGGGGAAGCAGTTCCTGCTGGAGTATCGTTTCACGATCGGCTGGAACAGCCTTGCGATGCCGACCTATGCGTATGTGCCCTTCGGGGATGAAGAGATACTGATAGAAAACGAGCCGGTTCCGCTCAAGAACCAAAACCACCTTCTGCTTGTCGGCGTTACATTCTAGGAGGAGCATCATGAGAAGAATGATGTTTTCGATATGCCTGATCCTCATCGGGTCAACGGCCCACGCTTACGAGTACTGGAACAACATTCGCCACAGCTCGCTCCTGCCCGGCAACGCCGTCAGTATCAGAGTGGAAAATCCAACAGGCGCCGGAGTCGAGAACTTTCTTCTCTATTCCGGTAGCGGGATTCAGGAGGTGGAGATGGCGCCGCTATTGGATGGGCCGTCCACTCTGAGCGCCACCGTTCCCGGTCCCGTGACGGCCACGCGTTACTATGGATTCAGGCTCGCCCAGGGCGGTGAACTCGATCTCATGCCCGTTCGTATCGGCACCGGTGTCGTGCCGGGGCCGACCGATCTGTCGCGTGTGGCCGTCGATCCGGCGGGTGATGCGCTTTTCGGTTATGTCAATCTCGATCTCACCGACTGCCGCGTCAGTTTCTCGAACGATCGGCTTTACGCCGCTTTACAAAATGCGGGTGGGGGATTTCCGGTCAACCAGGGGCTGACGTTTTTCGGCTATCTGCTGGGAATCGCGAATCCCGCCCAGGCCGACCCCGATACCATATGGGGCCTGATGCACACGTACGAACAGGCGGGGGTGATCAGCCCGGGGTTGTACAGGATCACAGGTACCGGCCTCGGCAATCTCACCAAGATCGGCCAGATCGAAGTGCGGCAATTTCCCGCGACAAACACCCTCCTGATTTCCTGCCGATTGTCGGATCTTCTGGCCGATCCGTATTTCATGTCGTGGTACGATCCGGCCGATCCGGCATTGGGTGTCGCCGCATTCACCCAGAGAATTACACTGCTCGGCGGTGCAGCCGAGGCAGACCGCAGCCCGGGGGGCAGGTGTTACCTGCGCGATTATTCGATCTCTCCCGGCGTGAACCAGCTACCCGAGCTCACGGACGGGGATTTCCAAGGCGCGGGTTCAGAGGCGTTCGCTCAAATCGAGTATTTCGATCCCGATGGAAACTGCCCTGTTTTGTCGGAAATCGTGTTCGATGAAAGTTACTCATTTCCCATGTACCCGTTGACGCTGGACTACAGTTCATCCGTCATATACCGCACCGCTCACGGAAGCGCACCCCTCGCGGGAAACTCCTGGTCCACGGCGGTTTTTCGTTTCAGTGACAATCAAGCAGATGTCGTCGAGTACGAAGTGACGGCCACCGGCATCGCCGATACAGATTACCGGAACATCGCACCAAAGGTGTTCATATCAAACGCTCCAAATCCTTTCAGCGCATCGACGACCTTCAGTCTCTGCCTGCCGGAAGCCGCGCATGTGAAGATTTGCATCTACGACGTTCGTGGCGCTCTTGTTTCCACGGTTGTGGACAGGATCGTTGCGCCGGGTCAACATGAGTTCCCATGGAGAGTCGGTGATGGCCGGATCGGCGAACCCGGCAGCGGCGTCTATTTCGCCCGCGTCTATGCCGGCGGATCGGTCCAGACGAGAAAGATCGTTATTATCCGCTGACCTCGCTGCACAAGAGACTGAATGGGAGCTCCGGCACCGAACACATGAGCCATTCGACGTTATTGACCTTGACCTTGTCCTGATATTCCCGCATTTCCGCTTGCATGTGGCGCTCTAAAACCCATAAATTACACTCGTTCTAAGATTGCGGGGACCGCTTTCCAGTGGCGCTCCCGAGCCAGACTCTGCTTAAGGTTAAATGAGAATCGTTAAGCGGCGGCCCGCATAACCACTTCATGCGAGGAATCTCATGACTTCTTCCGGAAACGTTCCAACTTCAAATAGCAAGCTCATCACGTGGGTTAACGAATGGGCGGCCTTGTGCAAGCCCGACAAAGTTCATTGGTGTGACGGATCGCAGGAGGAGTACGACCGCCTCTGCAGCGAAATGGTGGCTGCGGGAACCTTCACGAAACTCAATCCCGAGATTCGCCCCAACTGCTATCTCGCCCGCTCCCACCCCAGTGACGTAGCTCGTGTCGAAGGTCGCACTTACATCTGCGCGAAGACCAAGGAAGAAGCGGGACCCACCAACAACTGGATGGATCCGTCCGAAATGAAAGGAATCCTGCGGGCCCAGTACGACGGCTGTATGCGGGGCCGGACCATGTACGTCATCCCCTTCAGCATGGGGCCGCTGGGTTCGCCCATCGCGTACATCGGCATTGAGCTCACCGACTCGCCATACGTGGTGGCGAACATGCGCATCATGACGCGCATGGGGAAAAAAGTGCTCGACGTGCTCGGCAGGGACGGATTTTTTGTGCCATGCGTGCACTCCGTCGGAGCTCCATTGAAGAGCGGCCAGCAGGACGTTCCGTGGCCGTGCGAGGGCGACATCGATAGGAAATACATCGTCCACTTTCCCGATACCCGGGAGATCTGGTCATACGGCTCCGGTTACGGCGGCAACGCTCTGCTCGGCAAGAAATGCCTGGCGCTACGCATCGCTTCGGTGATGGCGCGCGATGAGGGCTGGCTGGCCGAACACATGCTGATCCTGGGCCTCGAGTCGCCCGAGGGTGAGAAGACATATGTGGCGGCGGCGTTCCCGAGCGCGTGCGGCAAGACCAACCTGGCGATGATCGTCCCGCCCGACGGCTTCAAGGGATGGAAAGCTCACACGGTGGGCGACGACATCGCCTGGATCAAGCCGGCCCCGGACGGGACGCTCCGCGCCATCAATCCGGAGTACGGTTTCTTCGGAGTGGCCCCGGGCACGTCTTACGACTCCAATCCGATGGCCATGGACACCTTGAAGAAAAACTCCATCTTCACCAACGTCGTGTTGACCGATGACGGCGACGTGTGGTGGGAGGGCATGGGCCCGGCCCCGGCCCATGGCATCGACTGGAAGGGAAACGGATGGGGTCCCGGCAAGGGTTTTCCGGGCGCTCACCCGAACTCCCGCTTTACGGCGCCTGCAGGTCAGTGTCCGACCATCGACCCGGCGTGGGAGGACCCCCAGGGCGTGCCGATCAGCGCCTTCATTTTCGGCGGCCGCCTGTCCAAGAACTTCCCGCTGGTTTACGAGAGCTTCGACTGGAAGCACGGCGTCTTCATGGCGGCCACCATGGGCTCCGAAGCAACGGCGGCCGCGATCGGTCAGGAGGCCATCCGCCGCGACCCGTTCGCGATGCTCCCCTTCATCGGCTACAATATGGCCGATTATTGGGCGCACTGGCTGAAGATGGGCGAGCGCACTGATTTGAAATTGCCTGGGATTTTCCGCGTCAACTGGTTCCGCAAGGATGAAAACGGTAAGTTCATCTGGCCCGGGTACGGGGAGAACATGCGGGTCCTCAAGTGGATTGTGGACCGGGTGCGCGGCCGTGCCGATGCGGCGAAGAGCGCATTCGGGCTGATGCCTCGTTACGACGATATCACCTGGGGGAGCACGCCGTTCAGTAAGGAAAAGTTCCTTCTTCTGACGGAGGTCGGCCGCGATGCGGTAACGGCCGAGGCCGAAGCGCTGAAGGAATATTTTGCGAAATTCGGCAAGAGCCTGCCGTCTGAAATGGAGCGCCAGCGCCAGACGCTCGCCGAGAGGGCCAAATAGGGCCGACTCCGCGGAATACCGTCTTACTGATTGGGGCGCTCTTACACCGCAGTCACGAAGCGCCTCTCTCTTCTCGTCTAGACTCTGACGCCGCCCCCCCCCGGGGCTCGTCCGTGCATGCCGTAGAATGCCGTTTACTGGCTGCCACCTGCGCGCTAGACTAGCTCCTGTTGCGTGTTGGTTTGCACGGCGGCGGTCTGGCGTGCTCGGCCGAGCACATGTAAGGAGAACCAGCAATGACACGATCCCTCACGGCGTTCTTGTGCCTTGCGGCGGTATTGATCGCGGGCTGCTCGGACGACACATCCGGGCCAGCAAACGACCACCATCCCTCCGGGACGATCGTTTTCTCCTCTGACCGCGGCGGGAACAACGATATCTACAGCATGCACGCGGACGGAAGCAACGTTCAGAAGCTCACCACTCGCCCTGAGTATGACGGTGAGCCTGACGTCTCTGCCAACGGAACCCGGATTGTCTTCCAGGGCTCGGACGGCGCCGACAACGAGATCTGGACCATGGACGTCGACGGCGGGAACCTGCTCAGGCTGACTGACAACGAGTACAACGAGGCGGCCCCGAGCTGGAGCACGGACGGATCACTGATCGCCTTCAGCACCTCCCGCGACGGCGACTTTGAGATCTACATCATGAACCCCGACGGTTCGAACCCGGTGAGGGTGTCGAATCTGACGAGCGAAGAGGACGACGCGGACTGGTCGCCGGACGACTCGCATCTCGTCTTCGAAAGCGACGACAACGGGAACGGGGAAATCTACACAATCGGCTCCAACGGATCGGGGCTCCTCAACATCACGAACAGCGCAAACTACGAACAGGACCCGGCGTGGTCCCCGAAGGGGAACAAGATCGCGTTCAGCTCCAACGCAGACGGCGACTATGAGATCTACGTGATGAACACCGACGGAACGGGAGTCACGCAACTCACCACCAACACGGCCAACGACTACTTTCCGTGTTGGTCCCCCGATGGGGAGTTCATAGCATTCGGAAGCGGCCGGGACGGCAACCCGGAAATCTACATCATGCGGGCGGACGGCAGCTCACAGCAGAGGCTCACGAACAATGCGGCGAACGACTGGTGGCCGTCGTGGGGTGAGTAGGCGCATGAGCATTATCGGGGTTGGCGTCCGCAGGCGCAACTTCGCGAGCCTCGTTCCTGCGGGCGGCCTCCAGCAGATCTAATCTGATTGCTTCTTGATTTCCTGGACCAGGAATTCTGTCAGGCGATCAAGATAAACTTCGCCTTTTTCCGCCGAAGCCCTCCTCGGGTCGCCAAGGACGCCGATTTTGGTGAGGGCACCCATGCCCTGCTCGCGGAGAATCTCGAGTTCTTTCTCGCCAGTCGGCCCGACATGGCCTGGCGCGAACCGGTCCGCTAATATAAGATCCTTCTCCAAAGCCAGCATGATAGATGTTTCGCTTTCACCGGCATGTGCGCCGGATTCGCTCGGGCTGATCCCGAATTCGGCAGATGCCGCATGCAGGCAATCAAGAAGCTTCGCGAGATCTGTGACCCCAATGATTTCAATTCCGCGATGAGCTTGCCGCGCCTCTCTAACAACCGCTTGAACAGTGGGAAAGTTCCCGCCATGCATGGGCAAGAAGACAATTCTCTTGAAACCGCTGCGAACCAAACTGTCCATATAATCAAGAATAATCATCTTTAACGTCTCGTCTCTCAGCGAGATGGTACCTGGAAATCCGAGGTGATGTCTCGAGCAGCCGACTATGATTGTGCTCGCCTGAAGAGTGTGGCCCAGCTTCATGGCAACACGATGGGTCACATCATCGCCAATTCGTGTGTCGGTCATGGTTGGCAGATGTGGGCCGTGTTGTTCCGTGGAACCCACCGCAACAACTACGGTCTCGTACCCTTTTTCTATCGCAGACTTGATGTCGGGCCAGGTCATTTGATCCATACGGATCGAGTTCATGGAATCCACCCCTTTCGATTACGTTTCCTCGTTATGGTTTCATCGTACCGCGCCGCCCGACTCGTCCGAAGAGTGTCGGTCGGCCTCCCCAAAAAGAGGTCACCCGATATCAGCCCGGTGAGATATACAATTCCTCCGCTCCACATGACATCACTAACAAAATGAGCGCCTTGGGCTATCCTCGCCACGCCCGTAATGGAGCCGTACGCAATTCCGAGAACAAGCCAACTACAGGCCAAGCCGCTTCTTTTTCTCCGGAGAACGAAATAGGGGGCAAAAAGGTAAAATCCAACTGAAGCTTCCCCGCAGGGAAACGAGTTGTTTTTAGGAAGGTCCTTTTTCATTTCCCACGGCTGGCTGAATTGCTGATTGCCAGCAAATTCGATCAATTGCCGAGGCCGAGGTCTCCCCCAGTGTTCTTTGAAAGCCTCGTTGACCAATAACCAAGGTCCAAGGATCAAGAACAGGAGGAGAAATAAAGATGCCGATCGATAAGGAACCAGAATCGGCTTGAAAAGACTGCCGAACAGCGCCAGCAGCCCTGCCCCTGCCAAGAAAAAAGCGGGCATTGCCCCATATACATGCAGGGAGCGCCATGGTTGAAGGTCGCCAATGGGGAACCCCTCACCAGGAACGTAAAAAAGCTTTGCTATTCTCAGGTCCAGCCCAGTACTGGCAATTAGAACTGTGGCCACAACCAGCACGATCAGAATCGCAATTGTCTCAAAGAGCGTTTTCCTGCGCATTTGCATCCTCGACCCGAGATTATGCCGCTAGGGCGGCTTGTCAAGTTCGTTGACTTCATGACATCCAACTATAACCCGTCATTTTCAAAAATCCAACGGGATCGCGCTGTTGGGCTGCACAAGGAGCGGTCCCCAAACTGGAAGAAGTTACAACTCATCTAGGCGCGGGCGCCCCAGGATAGAACTGGCTCGCCAGAGTGGACGAGGTTGGAACTCGACCTATGGAAAATGTTGCGGTATGGTAAATCCGCGTAGAAGGCTCGCAGTCTAATGGAAGTCAGATAGCCACTCAGCTCTGGTGGCGTCGGGGCAGTTGCGGTTCCGGAAGCTCGACGGCTACCAGGAGCTCGATCAGATCGGCCAGGTGGCCGCGTGACCATGACCCCACCCAGTATCAAGCGACCTCGAGATCGTGGCTGGACGCACAAGCCCGGCGGTAGTTGTTTGTACACAGCGAGGAGGAAAACCATGTCCACAGTTCTCTTTCGACCGGACATCAAATTCCGGCACAAGTTGTTCCTGAACACCGGGCTCGGCGGTGTGATCGCGCTGGCCGGCAGCATCGCGCTGGGCATCTGGATCGGAACCAAGAACGGGGGCGCCGGGGGTGCGTCCATCGGCTTCATCGTGGCCGTGCTGATCAACGTGGCGTGGCTCGTACCAGCGTTGTTGGTCATCCCACCCTACTACCGCAGCCTGCAGTACGAGATCCACGACGACGAGGTCATCGTGCGCGCGGGCGTGATTACCAAGACGGTGAAGCACGTGCCGTTCCGTACAGTCACCAATCTCGAGGTCAAGCAAGGCCCATTCGACCGACTCTTCGGCATCGGCACCCTGAATATCCAGACCGCCGGCATGAGTGGCCAGAGCGGGGCCGAGGAGAGCCTGCGCGGCCTGCCAAACTTCCAGGAGGTCTACGATCAGGTCGTTGCCGCGTTGCGTCGCTACCGCGGGGCCATGGCACCCACGCAGGCGTAAGAGGAACCTGAGCGGCTCCCCGGGCTGGTGTCTGGGAGCGTGGTGTTGTGGGATTGGGTACAATTCAGCCGCGGACGGGCCTCCCGTGGTCGGCCGGTCCTATCAACGGTGACGTAGCTTATCGGATGAGCAGAATCCCTGCCGTTTGTCCGAATTCGTCGTCTTGAGAAGTTAGCCCCGGGGGCGCCTGCCAGGGACCGCCATCGATGCTGATAGAGGTTCTGTACTCGCCCGGCGCGGCGGCGATCTCGACCTGCCATGTGTCAGGCGCGATTTCCGTCATCGAAAGCGGCTGCCAGTTCGAGAAGTCTCCCGAGATCAGCACGGTTCGCGCCCCGGGTATGACCATCGTGATCCGGCAGACACCGTGACCGAGCTTCGTCATCGAAAACGGCGGATCAACGCTGGCCGGGGTATTCCAATCGGTTCGTCCGCTCGTTCCAGGCGTCGGTCGGTCACCGTTCCCGAGGAATCGAACCTCCGCCGCGATCGCAACAAAATTCCCTTCGGGGATCCCCATCTCCA
>Ga0315284_10017745_pt1 | contig 10095 bp, 20 predicted proteins | sample YL17G09_16_MG_FD_203696 | JGI IMG/M metagenome (GOLD analysis project Ga0315284, IMG submission 203696) | Sediment microbial communities from Yellowstone Lake, YNP, Wyoming, USA - YL17G09_16 | ecosystem: Environmental > Aquatic > Freshwater > Lake > Sediment | place: USA: Wyoming | collected...
TCTTCTGTTCCAACGGAGAGACGGTGCAGCTCGTATTCAACAAGGACCCGGGTTGCTCCCTCTGGCTCTCTGATGCCGGTTGCGCCGACATCATCCAGAAGGTCTGGGAGTGGAGCTCGGAGATCTTCGTCGGCCTCTACACCCATGCCGGGGCCGTCGATGACACCGACCGGAACATCACGATGGTAGAAGAGGGGCACGCCCCTTATTCGATCGTCCCCATCCCGTTCGGCCTAATGAACGAGGAGGCAACCTGGTTCAACCCCCGGGAGTACGGCAAGATCGAGGCCATTGTGACTGAGGGCAAAGCGGCAACCTGCGGCATCCTGCTCGAGCAGGTCCGTCCCAACGTGAAAATCGGATAGAGAGGAGTCTGCCAGATGGAGTATCCCCTAAATCCGAAGGACGTTCAAACGCAACTGGTGGCGGCTTCTACCCTGGTTTGCAAAGCGCCGTGTCTCCTGGTCGGGATGGTACTGGCCCCGGTAACCACGTCGGGCCAGATAACCGTCTATGACGGCCACAACACGCTGGGCGAGGCCAAGGTGTACTTTGACATAACAAAAGGGTCGAGCCTGGTATACAACCCTGGGATCCCCATTTATCTCAGGGACGGGTTGTATGTCGCGTTCACGACCTTTGACGGCAAGGTTACCGTCGAGTTTGCCAAGATGCAGCAGACCGAGTAGCCGCCCGGAGTCAGGCAGCAAGCAAGTCTTAAAAGGGGGGTCCTTCAGGGCCCCCCTTTTTGGTGGTGAGCCATGTTTTACGAGTTCCCCATAACTGTAGCCGTAGGCAAGACCAGAGCTGACCCGGCGCTCCAGGTTATCAAGCTCACTCAGGGCCTAATTCACAGATTGGAGATCGAGTTTCCTGATGGGTGCACCGGGTTGGTCCACGTCCGCGTCCTCTGGCTGGACCACCAGGTTTGGCCCACCAACCCTAACGAGTACTTCACCTCGGACGGGCACGTTATCATAGTGGATGACTACTTTGAGCTCTACGGACCCCCCTATCTCTTGAAGATCGAGGGCTGGAGCGAGGCGCTGACCTATTCCCACACTGTCACCGTGCGGATCGGCGTCCTGCCCAAGGCGGTCGCGGACCACGTTTACGGGAAAATGACCAAGTCGGATATTGCAACGCTACGGGAGGCCTTCGGGCTATCCCCGGAGGAATAGACCATGGCGGGAGAACGGCCTGACTATAACCAGCTCGCGGCAATACAGGGGCTCGAGGGGGCCACGCTGCGGGTCGTCGCGGTCGACGCCAGCGGCCAGATCATCATGGTGCCCCGGGGTCAGGCGGGCAACTATATGTCCGTCGATGCCAGCGGCTACCTGTCCAGCATAATGAAGGGAATTGACGGAGTAACCCTACGCACCATCGCCGTAGACGCAGCGGGTAACATCCTGGGGCTGCTGCAGGGTGACTACATGGGCGCAGTCAAGACACTGGCGGTCGACGCCCAGGGCCGTATGCTCGCCGTCCTCACCGACCCCGAGGACGTGTTTGGCAATCCGCACTACATGGGAGCTGCGGAGCTCGCGGTACGGCTGGGGAGCATAGTCAATGGCGACCGGCTGGGCAACGTTCTTTTAATGGAGGATTTTGAGTCTGGGATTCAAAAGTGGGCGAGGGAAGCTAGTGTAGGCTCTACAGTTAGACACAGCACGCTCACAGCACACAACGGGGCGTTTAGTTGCGAGCTGTATGCGGATAATGTAGCTGGCCACTATGCCTACATAAATCGGGGGATTACTTATCCTCCAAGCCTGACATGCCTCGGAGTGGAAATGGCGTTTGCTCCGCAAGCCGGGATGATGGATGTCCACTTGTGGCTGAATGTCTACGACGGCACAACCCAGCACGCCGTCGGGATGAAGTATGAAACTCAAGCGAAAACACTCTACTACAGAAACGCGGCCCTGGGCTGGACTCTTATTGCAACGCAGCCCGTCTCAGTGGGTAACATCTGGATATGGAACCGGCTCAAATTCGTAATCGGCCTGACCACCGGGAATTATGTCAGAGCGCAGCTAAACAGTGTGGAGTACGACCTGAGTGCTGTCCCGATGCACGCAGCCGCGAGTGTTACCTATCCTGTAATCTCCCTCACAGCTCGAAGCGAGAGGAACGCGATGGCGGCAAACCTATATGTCGATGACATCATACTAACCCAGGAGGAGCCCTGACATGGACAACGACGAAGCCGCTGTGCTCTGCTACGGCTGGGATGCGGTCAATGAGGAGTGGATCCCTATTGTCATCGACGCTGCCGGCGACGTGGAGGTAACTGCATAACATGGGAGCCGCAAAGCTGCTCTACGGCTGGTATCCGGTCACAGGCGAATGGCTGCCGATGAATGTCGACGCGACGGGTAAGCTCAAGGTGGACTTGTCAGCGGTCAACCTGGGCGACCTGGGCAACCTCAACATACCGGCTCCCGCGGACGATGAGGTACTCACCTTTGACACCGCCTCGGGACTGTGGATATCCGCCGCTGTGGTGGTTGGACAGACTGGGCTCTACGGAGAGGGCTCTGACGGCGATGTTACTATAGCCGTCAACACTAACCTGGCCCGCGATATGTGCTATAACAACCTCACTATTAACGTGGGCTGTACGCTCTTTACGCTGGGCTTCCGTATCTTTGTTAAGGGGACATTGACCGTCAACGGCCTCATAGATTGCTCGGGCGGAGCTGGCGGGGCTGGGGGAAATGGGGGAAATGCTTCAAGCTACCAAGGCGGTACGGCTGGGACTGCGGGAGCTGCGGGAGCCCGGGCCATAGCTATTGCGGGTTATCTGCCAGCTACTCTCGTTGCCACGGCGGGCCGCCCAGGGGAAATCGGAGGAGCTGGGGCAACTGTACACGGCAGCGGGGCAAATGGAGTTATAGGAGATGCAGCTCCTGCTGGGGGAGCCCAGGCCGCCTCGATTGGCAGTAACGGGATAGCAGGGGTTGCGGGGGTTGTAGGTGGTGATGGAGGGGCAGCCGGTGGCCATGCCGGGGGGATCGGTGGGGGCGCGGGAGCTTTGGGGGCCGGCGGTGCTGCCACAGCATTAGCGGCCACTGAGGGCTATGTGAAATTTGTCCCTACAATCGTACTGTGGAGGACTCCGCCATCCGCCACGGCTTTTAAGTCTCATGGCGCCAACGGTGGATCCGGAGGATCCGGCTCAGGCGGAGGGGGCTCTGATAATACTAGCAACGGGGGTGGAGGGGGCGGGTCTGCCGGCAGCGGTGGCAACGGTGGTGACGGCGGGTATATTGTCATCTGTGCCCAGATTGCAATTCTCAACTCTACGCCGTCAATATCGGCTAACGGCGGTATTGGAGGATCTGGTGGAGGGGGTGGGAACGGCGGTATTGGAGGACCTGGTGGAGGGGGTGGAGGCGGGGGAGGTGGGGGCTCCGGAGGAGACGGAGGCAACGGGGGAATAGCTGTACTGGTCTACGGCTCACTATCAGGAGTGGGAACGATGACCGTCGCCCCCGGTGCGGCTGGAGCGGGCGGCGCACCGGGACTAAAAGGTACGGGGGGGGCAGCGAGCGGGGTAGACGGCACCGCTGGGCTAGCTGGTACAGCGGGGCAAGCTGGGTTAACCTTTACTTTCAGAGTGTGACCGATGCAAGGCTTCTCAATTAAATCCCGCGACATCATAGCCCTGGCAACCCTGATCTCCTGTACCTATCTCCTCGCGTGCGGTAAGGACACGATCGTGGGCTATACCCTGCTGGGCGTAGTCTGCGGGTACTTTGGGGTTGAAATAGTCCCGCCCATAATACGGCGTAGAAAGAATGGAGGCAAGTAATGGCAGCAGAGTATGTAGTCAAGTCTATCACGGAACGGGTCCGGCTGGCCGGTGACGGGAGCCTGGAGAAAATCTACAAGGTTGAGGCAGTCACCGCGGGAGGCACACACTTTAGTCTCGACCTCACCGAAGCCCAGACAGATCCCAAGTCAGCGGCAGTCATTCTGAAGGCGAAGGCGAAGCAACTGGACCAACTAAAGGATCTCTAGTATGATCAAGGCGGAAATAGTCAGCTCCTCCGTCCCTGCTGTGGTGTCGCCCGGCACTTCTGTCGACTGCCAGATGCTCATGCGCAACGCCGGGGACGAGGCGGGGGAATTTCTGCTGCAAGTCGTATGGTCGACCGGTACGAAATGGGACTGGTACGAGTCCAGTCGCCAAGTGCTCCAGCCCGGGGCCTTCGGGACCTTCTGGGTATCTTTCCTAATGTACACCTATGACTCCTACGTCTACCTATACGCGTGTCATAAGGACCCTGTGACGCCCCTGATATTCCGAGATGAGATCGCGGGTCCTGTCACCGTTGCCGTCCCCGCAACGCCCCCCGCAGATCCGCCCAGGGCTTTTATAGACGCCTACGCCGTCCCAGGATCCGCCCGCAACGGTGATACTGTGATCGTGCCGATTCAGGTCCGGAATGGGGGCGGCACAGCGGGGGCGTTGCGGGGCTGGTTGCAGTACAAGGTGGCTGGGCAGTGGGTCAATAGAGATATTGGCTTTCAGCAAATCGACGTCGGCGGGACCTACCTGTTCTCTGTCAGCTTTGTCATGCCGGCTGAAAGCACAGACGTGTTACTTGTGGCTGACCACTGGAATTACACGGCCTCGATATGGTACCTCGACACGACGAGCGGGCCTTTCGCTGTTACCCTCAACACAGATGACCTTATCGACGTAAATATACCGTCCGACATACGCGAGGCACTCAGCTCCGCCTGGCTCAATTTTAAGAAGGGCGACTGGGCTGACGTACTGGGCTTCAAGCTCCCTCCCTTCACCTTCGAGCCTGGACTGTGGACGCTTAGAGCCTTCGACTATATTCTCGATGGCGTCAACACTGTCGTAAACAAGGTCCGGGAGACGTGGGACGAGGCGTATAACGCCGCTATCACGGCAGGCACCGCATTGACCAGGATCAATGACTGGCTATCCTACGCGGTGTCATGGTGGGACTCGCGTATCACCAGCTGGTGGGCGGGGGCTCAAGAGTGGGTGAAGTCACACGTCGCGGGGATAGTGGGTCCGCTCTGGCTGTACGTCGTAGACATAGGCTACAGGGTGAACAGTGTTGTCTACGATCTCGCCGAGTGGAGGGACGTATCATCAGCCTGGCAGACGTGGCTACTCAAGTCCCTGGCTACTATCCCGCCGATCGACACCCTTGTCACCGGCTATAATAAGGTGGAGAACTTCTTTGCCGTACACCTCCAGAACATCGGTGACTTCTTTAAGGACCCGCCCGGGTGGATATTCGACAAGATCGATACCTGGCTGAATGGGGAGGTAGAGTAATGACCAGGCTGGGGAAGTTTATAAGGGACATCTTTTCTACAATCTTCGGCGCCCCGGTCTCTGCGGGGCAAAGCATATTCTCCACAATCCTTGACTGGACCGCTGCTATGTATGCCGAGTTCGTCCTCATTGTCATGCGGCATATTGAAACGGACTTCGCCCCCAAGCTCAAGCCGATGATCGAGAAGATGGAGAAGACCGGCAAGATCCCGTCCGAGCTCAAGCCTATCACAGACGAGATCAAGAACCCGTCAGCCCCGATCGGCGCCCTGCTGGGCAACGCCGTCGGCGGCGGGATGGCCGGCGGTCTGGTATCGTCGACTATAGGCCCCTGGCTGCTGCTGCTGCAGTATGAGGTGCAGCGCTCCGCGATCATGGCCCGGTTCGACCCTAAGACCGCCCTGGCCATTAAGTTCCGGCGCCCCGACAAGTCCAGTCTCATCGAATCCGACCTCAAGGACCAGGGCTGGTCCGAGGAGAGGTCGGAGCTGCTCATGGACGTGGCCAAGAGCCGGCTCAAAGAGGAGCTGCTGGTTACTCTCCGGCTGAGGAATATCATCACTAAGGCACAGTACACCCTGCGCATGTATGCCCTGGGCTATGACGCTGCCGAGGCTGAGGACCTTTACAAGTCCCTGCTGGCATATCCGGGCATCTCGGATATTGTCCGCATGGCCGTCCGGGAAGCCTATACCCCCGAGATCGCGGAGAAGTTCGGCCAGTACCTGGATATTCCCCCCGCGTTCATCACTGAGGCGGCCAAAGTGGGAATACCCGAGGAGATCGCCCGGCAATACTGGGCCGCTCACTGGGACCTCCCCTCGACCATGCAGGGCTTTGAGATGCTGCACCGCGGCATTATTACCAAGTCCGAGCTCGAGCTCCTCATGCGGGCCCTGGACATCATGCCCTTCTGGCGCGACAAGCTCATCCAGCTTTCCTACTCCCCCTTCACCCGGGTCGACGTCCGCCGCATGCACAAGCTGGGGATCCTCACCCGGGCCCAGGTACTGCAATCCTACCAGGACATCGGCTACAGTCCGGAGAAAGCCGAGGCCCTGACCAAGTTTACCGAGCAGCTCAACGCCGGCACCGGCACCCAGGCGGAAAAGGAGCTCACCAAAAGCGATATCCTCGCCGCCTACCGCGCCGGGATCTACAGTCGGGAGGAGTGCATCGGTGCGCTCGCCTTCCTCGATTACAGCACCGAGGACGCCGGGCTCATAGTCGACTCCGTGCAGATCAGCGAGGACGTCAAGCTCAAGAGCCTCACTCTGGGCCAGGTCAAGACCCTCTACCAGGCCGGGATCCGGACCAAACAGGAGTGTACCGCCTGGCTGGCCGCCATGAACTATGACGCCGCGGCTATCAGTAGTCTTTTCTCCCTCTGGGACTGGACCCAGCCCGTGGATCCGCGCCGCCCTACTCGTACAGACCTGGATAATTTTGTCAGCGCCGGCGTCATCGACCTGGGCGACTGGAGCGCAGAGTACGACGCCCTGGGCTATGACATGAAATACCAGGAATGGTACTTCGCCTACCTGGTCGAAAAGGGCAAGATCGAGTAATGAAGGGAAGAATGAAGGAATTTCTAAAGGAATACATCTCCCACATATTCCTGATTGCTGCGGGACTGAGTATCCTGGTCATCCTCGCTCATATTGCAATCTATGGCGTCTGCCGGGCCTATGAGCCGCGGCTGTGGGTGTTATGGATCGAGATTGCCTGGGCTGTTGGGGCCGTTGCACTTGGCGTTGAACGTGCCTACCACACCCTTAAGACTAAATTCCGGTAAGTCGAGCCCCTAGGATTCGATTTTAGGGGCATGAAAGGACGGAGCCATAGAAGAAGACCGGGCAGAGCTCGAGGACGCGGGGGCTGACGAAATTGGCCTTACCCAGGACGAAATAGACGCGCAGCTGGGCGACGTTGAGCCCCCTGGGGGAAAATGAGGGCCCTGATCCACCTGCCGGTCGGCGCCTTTAACGCCTGGCTGATTAGCGAGTCGCCGGCCGCCGGCGTCGTTTTTTTTGTTGGCTTCCTGGTCTACCAGCTCGACGAATGCTTCCACATCAAAGACCAGGCCTGGAAGGACCTCAAAGGCTACCTCTGGGGCTTTGCCATCGCCGCCCTCTTCCTCCTCCTCCGCTAAGCAAATCCGCGCCGTCCCACGCTCAATTTTACTGACCAACAAATTTTCAAACCGGCAACCCACTTTTGACGGGGATCCCCCTGCCGTCAGCTCCCTACCCAACCGGGGTACCCCGCTTTTCCCTACCCCCTTGACAAAGCGGTCACATTGTGATAGCGTGTCGCCGTTATGGATCCCTGGCGAGTCATCGGCTAAGTTTGCCGCACTAAAATGAGGAGGCAAGGGGAAGTGCGCGGAATAGAGATCGCCCTGTGGTGCATCGCCTTCGGGTTGACCGGGCCGTTCATGCTCCCACCCCTGGCCTGGCGGATCATCACCCTGCGCCGGCGCCGCCGCCGCAAGTCCCCGGGAGGCGGATAACCCTATGTGCTCGCATCGGACTGTCCTTAACCAAAGATATATAGTGCGACCATGCCAGACTCGCCTCCCTAAAATGAAGCTAGTCCGCGAAGTCCCCGCCGCGGATCCGCGGGGTCTTCAAATAATGGACTGGGAAGGAGGTGACGGCATGAAAGGCGACATCCCCAAGTGGATCTACACATTCGCGCTCCTCGGCTCTACGCTCTGGTGGGCCTATCACACCCTGGACGTAGCCAAAACACTCCCCGTTCAGCCCTCCGGAGCCAACATCTTTGAGCTCACCGGCACCAGTATGCTGCTGGGCGCCCTAGTCTCCTGGATGGCTACAATCATCATGCACTGGTTCAGAAAGGCGCCTCCGCCGCAAACCAAATAACAACAGCACACAAAGGAGGTACCTTGTCGATAAAAATCGGCTTGGAAGCGGACACCCTCGAGGAGGCCGAACAGATCATGAAATGGTGGCACCAACCGGGACCAACTGAGTCGAATGGCACGGGCAGGACTCCTCGCAAGGCCACAGTAACCCGTATCTCAAGGCACGAGCACCCCCCTGTTAAGAAACAACCCTGTCCAAGATGCGGAGGCCTCTATAAGCGCCTAAAAACCCATCTGTCCGCGGGGCGCTGCGAAATTCCACCCGAAGCTCCACCCTCCGCAGAAACTGCGTCTCCCTCCGAATCTGACAACAAAGGGGAGGGATAACATGAGTCACGTAGCCTGCACGAAGTGTGGCCAGTTCTACCAATGGCCGCAGCGCCCGGGCTTCAAGCTCGCCGATTACCCCTCTCCATGTTGCCATGCCCCGGGACGGCGGGCCAAAAAGTCAGACTATGCCAACGCCCAGCTCCCCCTGATCCTTGACGGGCCCACAGCCAACGGCCCGCGCTACCAACATGAAAAGGAGGTCTAATTTGCACACAATCAGAGTCAGCGATCAGATTTACCACGCGATCACAGACCAGATGAGGGGCAACGATACCTTTAACGACGTGGTCACCCGCTGGTATCTGGGCTCTATGCTGCTCCATAGGGCCGGCACTAAGGATCTTAAGTCCGTCAAAGCCCTGCAGGAGCTAGCCCTCGCCCCCGGAGGTGCCCCATGCAATCGATAACCGCGCAGGTTGAGCTGATCGCCCGGGAGGGGCAGCTCGAGTCCCTGCGCAAAGGGGTAGAGGTGGCCCGGGCCCTGGCCAAGCCCGGCAATCTCCCTATTGCCCTGCTGCGAGAGCCGGGGCAAGTGGACGCCCTGGTCATTACCAGCGTCATAGCCCTCGAGCACTGGCTCGAGGCACGGCAAATCTATAGCACATAGAAGGAGGCATCATCATGGACCTAGCCATCGCTAAGCTCGTCGCCTTCTCTTTGTTCATGCAGAGCAATGAAGGCGTCCTGGCCAAGAGCCCCGAGGAGATCGAGCTCTCATTCCGCGATATTAACAGCGCCAGAAAATTCGATTACCTCAGGGGCAATCTGCCGTCTCCCATCGGCGAAGCCGTCGACAATTACCTCAACGTCTGGGGCCCCGTCTCGGAGCCGGCCCTCGAGGGCACAGAGCGCCCTCTCACAATTAAAGTGTCCGATCCTGCCCCCGAAGACCCTGGATTAACGAAATTAAAGGAGCATCTGAATGTACCACATCACGATAACACAGAAAGACAAAGTGATCCTGGACAAGATAACTGAGACTTACGTTATCGCGCTCGACTCCACAGCGTACCGAGAGCCCCTCACTCAGAAAATGGGCAATATGCCTATAGCCGCCTTCCTCACCCTGTGCCTGTTTGCTGAAACCGTAAATATGCTGGCCCAGGGCGGCACGGAGCCCCCGGAGGACGGCGCGGCAGCCCCGGAGGCGGCAAAACCCGCCCCCCCGGAGCCCTAAAGTTATCCACAACTCTACCAAAGTTTTACACAGTTTTACACCATCTTTACACAGTTTCGCGATGGTGTGAATGTGGGGAACCGCGGTGTAACTAGTGTGTAAAGGCGGTGTGAATGTTTCGAAAAGCGGTGTTTATCTTAGAGGAAACCTGCTGGAAATACGGTTTAACACCAGAAATACTCCAGTCCGGCACCAGAACCACCACAGTTGCACACTGCCGTGCAGAGGTTGGACGCCGCCTAAAACTAGAAACCCACCTGTCGGGCAACGAAATAGCGCGCTTAATCGGTAGAAAGACGTGCGTTCGCACCCGAGATTACTTCAAAGGAGGCAGGTTATCCACACCATGATTATTACCTATTCTCT
>Ga0315284_10017747_pt1 | contig 10095 bp, 9 predicted proteins | sample YL17G09_16_MG_FD_203696 | JGI IMG/M metagenome (GOLD analysis project Ga0315284, IMG submission 203696) | Sediment microbial communities from Yellowstone Lake, YNP, Wyoming, USA - YL17G09_16 | ecosystem: Environmental > Aquatic > Freshwater > Lake > Sediment | place: USA: Wyoming | collected...
GTGGACATCTTGATCTGCAGTATGCCCGCCGACATGGGGACGAAGTGGAACCCGATAAGGCCCATGTCGTGCGTGTACGGCAGCCAGGTACAGAGTCTCATGGGGTAGTCCCTTTCCTGATGCGGGTTACCAGCCCCTATGTCGATGAGCTTCTGCTGGCTTTCGTTCACCGCCGCCCTGAGGATGGCGAAGAGGTTCGAGAAAACGTTGCGGTGGGTGAGCATGACGCCCTTTGGGCTCCCTGTAGAGCCCGATGAAAATTGGATATAGGCGATGTCGTCCTCATCCGGGATGTGATAATCCGTATCGGGGAGGGAAGCCAGGAGATCCTTCACGGGGCAGACCGCCCTCACCTCCAGTCCCGCATACCCATCCACCGGCTGGTCCGTGATGATGACGGGTCTATCCAAGAGCTTGCAAACGTTGGCGACCTTCTCCGAACCCTCGCTGATCGGGAAGCTGTTTGGCAAGGCGAGCGGTACGGGGATCAAGCCCCCGAGAGCTACACCCCAGAAGCCGGCGAGGAAGAGCCGGTCGTCATCGATCTGGATTACGACGTGATCGCCCTGTTTCAGGCCCATGGCGCGAAGCCCCGCAAGCACCTGGCTCGCCTCCTCGAGAAGCCTAGGGTAGCCCTGGAAGGTCTCGTTCCCCTCCACATCGACGTAGAGCATGCCCCGCTTCGACGAGTACATACCATGCTCAGGCGCCAGGATCGTTGACATCTGGATCAGATCGAGGAGAGTCCTCGGGGCGTAGGGGAGGATGTTTAGTTCTGGACCCCGGCTGATCGCATCGGGCCCCTTGAGATTGAGGTAAGGCTCGGTACGTGCCGGGGGGGATACCATGAACTCATTGCCTTTGTCCTTCACCCACCTATCCAGGCGCGTTACCTCGCTTTCCTTGAACTCGCCCGCTTCATACCGCTCCCGGAGGACAAATCGTTGCACCTTGCCGCTCGTCGTGCGCGGGATATCGGGCAGAGGCACGATGGAATCGATGCCGATGCATATCTTCTTCGCCAGATGCTCGTTGATCTTCTGGAGGAGCTCATAGAGACTCTCCTTCGCTTTCTTGGTTTTTATGAAGAGGACGATCCGCTCAGATCCACGGTCATGATCGGTTACCCCACATATCGCCATGTTTTTAAACCCGACTTCGGGGGTCTGCTGCAGCTCCTCTTCAATGTCATGGGAATAGTAATTCTGCCCGTTTACGAAGATGACATCCTTGTGCCTCCCGGTGACGGTGAGGCGTCCGTCCTTGATGAATCCCAGATCCCCTGTTCTGAGCCATTCCCCACAGAAGAGCTCGGCGTTCGCCGCCTCGTTGCGGTAATACCCCTGGGTGACATTGGGGCCCTTGATCTGGATATGGCCGACGACGATCTCTTTGACCACCTGGTCATGATCATCGACAATCCTGATCTCCATGCCCAAGGCTGGATAGCCTTCATCGACGAATTCGATCACCGGCTCTCCCTCGCGGGCTTGAGCCGCTACATGCGTTTTTGCAAATGTCTGCCTGTCGATCAAGTGATATACAGTCGATTTCCCTATCGGAGGGGCGCTCACCAGGAGGGACGCCTCCGCCATGCCATAGGCGGGGAACATAGCCCCCGGGTTGAACCCGTATTGACTGAAGCGGTTGATAAAGAGGCGTACCGCGGTGGGGGAGATAGGCTCAGCACCATTGTAGAGGACCTCCACGCAGGAGAGATCCACCTCTTTGATGGCATCATCCTTGACCATATAGAGCATCCACAGGAGCCCGAAATTGGGGCTTGGCATCTGGGTCACCCGGTACTTGTCGATGAGCAGGATATTGAGCGTGGGATTGATGACAAAGGTGGTCGTGGACATCTTGATTTGGAACATGCCGACCGTCAGGGGCGCGAGATGTAACCCGATGAGACCCATGTCATGTGAATAGGGAAGCCAGCTGCAAGTGCTGTAGGGGAGATCCATCTCCTTGACCGGCGAAGAAAAAAGCTCATCAATGATGGCATGTTCATGCTCGTTCGCCGATGCACGGAGAATAGCATATATGTTGGTGAGGAGATTCCTATGGGTGAGCACAACCCCCTTCGGCTCACCCGTCGATCCGGAAGAAAATTGGATATAGGCAATATCATCGGGGGAAGGACGATGGTAGTCTGTATCGACCACAGATCCCATCAAGTCCCTGAGGGGAAAGATGTCAATGACCTCGAGATCCTTGTACATCTCGACCGACTGGTCCGTTACGACATAGGCATGATCGAGGAGCCTGCATACCCGGGCCACCTTCTCTGAACTCTCACTGATGGGGAAACTATTGGGAAGCGCGAGGGGAACGGGGATATAACCGCCAAGGAGTGCCCCCCAGAAGGCGGCAATAAAGAATTTGTCGTCTTCCACCTGAAGAACCACCTTATCGCCCGGCTTTATCCCCTCTGCCCTGAGTCCGCTGAGGATGCGGCCAGCATCCTCTAGAAGGGCAACGTGGGTCAGGAGTTCCTCGTTCCCTTCTGTATCTACAAAGAGAATGCCTTTGCCCGGAGCAATGATGGTTGCATTCTGCACAACATCGAGCAAGGTCGATGGAAAATACGGTAAAACATTGAGCTCCGCCCCCCTGCTGATTGCATCGGGTAGATAAGACAAGTCATAGTCTTTCTTTACCTGCATTGCTATTTTTCTCCCCTAGATGATGTTCATCACTGGAAACCTAGCATGATTCATGCCCAAATCAAACACACAATTTATGCATATAATATCAATGGATTATGAACCTATACGAAAACTTTTTCCAATATATCCCAGTCACTGTGAAAATTAGTTCCACTAGGTCTGTACTTCCTTTCTCATGTTTGAACTTTGTCTTTCTCCTTCCCATCTGCATCTGGTATAGCTCATGTATGGATAATAAAGTCATCAATCGGGTTTTTCGCATCCTTACTCAAGAGGTGTTGGCATGGCAGGAGCCGATCGTGGGGAGAGTGGCGCATGAGAAAGATCCGTTCAAGATCCTCATTGCCACCATGCTGAGTCTGAGGACGAAGGACAGCACCACGGACGAGGCCGCCCGCCGCCTCTTTTCCCTCGCATCGACCCCCTTCATGCTCTCGGACATACCACAACCGGTCGTGGAAGAGGCTATTTACCCTGTCGGTTTCTACAAGACCAAGGCCAGGAGCATCCTTCAGACAGCGCGGATGATCATGGAAAAACACCTCGGTCAGGTTCCGGACACCATGGAAGAGCTCCTGGAATTTCCCGGGGTGGGAAGGAAAACGGCCAACCTCGTCCTCATCTTAGGCTTTGATAAGATGGGGATCTGTGTCGATACCCATGTGCATAGGATAACCAATCGGTGGGGGTATGTAACGACGAAGACCCCTGATGAAACCGAGATCGTCCTCAGGAGAGTGCTCCCCAAAAGGCACTGGAAGCAGATCAACAACCTCCTCGTCCCCTATGGACAGAACCTGTGTCTGCCGGTGAATCCCTCCTGTTCCCGGTGCACGATAAATACGTACTGCGACAGGGTCGCCGTTCGCCGCTATAGGTAACGCTTCAGGTATGCAAAGCACTCTAAAATCTCACACTCCATGAGACCAAGAGGGGTCAGGAGGGAATCCGATGCATGTCTCCTCTCTCACAAAAGGATTACCAGCACAGACAGATTGACGAGGATACATTCATATGTTACTCCACCTGTGTGGGGCTATCCAGAAAGGTGATATCAAGGATATTGATACGTTCCCTCTTTATTCAGGGAGCATGGAACTTCAAAGGAATGCAGAATATCGGCTTCCTCTTCTCCATCGCCCCGGGTATCAGGGAAATCCATGGTGATAACGTCCGGGAGGCACTCCTGCGTCACAAGGCCTTCTTCAACACCCAGCCCTACATGGCACCCACGCTCATGGGGATACTTCTCAATCTGGAAGGACAAGGAAAGGCGGAACTCATCCCCAAGGTCCAACCATCCATCTCCGGTTCGCTGGCGGCCATCGGGGACACCTTTTTCTGGGCCACGCTCAAGCCCATCGCTGCACTGCTCTGTCTCCTTACGGTGATGATGCATACGATCTGGGTCATCGCGATCGCCCTAATCCTCTTCAACGTCTTACATCTCTGGGTTATGGTGTGGGGGTTTGCACAGGGTTACCGTTATGGACCCCATGGCGCTTTGCTCTTTGGGAAGGCCCTTTCGGTGGAGAGGACACACATCATCTCTTACACTATCCCCCTCTTGTGCGGTATGGTCCTTACTCTCATCCCCTCCTGGACGGGTAAAGGTACCGTACTTCTTGGCTTACTGGTATTCCTGGCATGCTTTGTGGCCGGAAAACTGAGGCTAAATGTATTCTGGATGTTTTATGGAGTCTTTATTTTTCTGCTCCTATGGACGATTATGAAATGAAGGAAGAGAAGCTGGTCATACCAAACCGGCTCGGAATGCATGCACGATCGGCGGCGGAATTTGCCAAGCTGGCATCCACCTTTTCTTCCACGATAGAGGTGGAAAAAGACAGTATGCGGGTTAACGGCAAGAGTATTATGGAACTGCTCACCGTGGCGGCGGCAATGGGAACGGAGATCACGGTCAGGGCCAGCGGGGAGGACGAGGCAAAAGCGATCGAGGCCCTCTCAACCCTGGTCAGGGACGGTTTTGGGGAGCACCTATGAAACACCGCCAAGTGCATATCCTCCACGGTGTGGCTGCATCTGCAGGGATCGCCATCGGGCATGCCGTTATCATCGATAGGCGCAAGATTGAGCGCTACCCGAAGATCCGCATCACGGTGGGTCTGGTCGAGGATGAGTTCAAGCGCTTCGATGCAGCCATCGATGCTTCCTATCGGCAGATCGACGAGGCGAAGAAGAAGCTCGAAAGCCACAATGTCATCAAGGAGCATGCCCTCATCTTAGAGACCCACCTCATGATGCTCAAGGACCCCTCTTTCTTGGGCCGGGTGAAGAAGCTCATCCGTAGGGACCACATCAATGCGGAGTGGGCGCTCAAAATCGCACTCCAGGAGATCGAGGACAGTTTTGCCGCCATCGGAGACGAGTATATCAAGGGCAGGGTAGCGGATACAAGCTTTGTCGGCGAACGGGTGCTCATGAACCTCATCGGCAAGGAGATCAAGGGGTTCCACCTCATGGAAAAGAGCATCATCGTCGCCCATGATCTCTCCCCCGCGGATACCGCCATGCTCAACAAGGAAAAGGTCCTCGGTTTCGCCACCGATGTCGGCGGGCAGACATCCCACACGGCCATCATCGCCCACTCACTCGAGATCCCCGCGGTGGTCGGCCTGGAGAAGGCATCCACCATCATCAACCCAGGCGACAACTTGGTCCTGGATGGGATATCCGGGGTGGTCATCGTCAACCCCAGCGAATCCCAGATCGCCGATTATGAACAGCGGGCGCGCTCGCACCTCAACCTCGAACTCAAGCTCCAGGAAAAGGCCATGGACCCGGCCGTCACACAAGATGGGCACCCTGTCCCGGTCATGGGCAATCTCGAGTTTAAGGAGGAAGTGAAGACCGTCCTTGAACATGGGGCGGAGGGGATCGGGCTCTACCGCACGGAGTTCCTCTACCTCAACCGGGACGACATCCCCTCGGAGGAGGACCACTTCGAGGCCTACAAGACTGTAGTCGAAGCAGTCTCGCCCTATATCACCGTCATCCGCACCCTCGACCTGGGTGGCGATAAACTCTATGCCCATCTCGGAGAGCTCAAGAAGGAAACGAACCCGGCCATGGGGCTGCGCGCCATAAGGTTCTGCCTCAAGGAGGTGGAGATATTCAAGACTCAGCTGAGGGGGATCCTCCGGGCAAGCTTTTACGGAAAAACCTCCATCATGTTCCCCATGATATCCGGCATCGAAGAGCTCCTGCGGGCCAAGGAGATCCTCGATAAGACGAAGCAGGATCTGAGAAAGAAAGGGATGCCGTTCGATGAGGACATCAAGGTCGGCATCATGGTGGAGGTGCCCTCGGCGGCCATCATCGCCGACCTTTTGGCGAAGGAGACTGACTTTTTCTCGATCGGCACCAATGACCTCATCCAGTATGCCATTGGGATCGACCGGGGGAACGAATACGTCAACTACCTCTATGCCCCCCTGCATCCCGCCGTCCTGAGGCTCATCCAATACACCATCGATGCGGCTCACGCCACTGGCATTCCGGTGTCCATGTGCGGCGAGATGGCGGGCAGGACCATCTATACCCCTATCCTTCTCGGCATGGGCATTGATCAGCTCTCCGCGAACGCTTTCGCCATACCCCATATCAAGGAGATGGCGCGCAAGATAGACCTCAACCATTGCCGCAAGATCGTGAAACAACTGCTGGCGATGAAAACCGCGGATGAGATCCAGGGGTATATGTTCGATGAATTTAAGCGGCACGCCGAATTCGAGATAGAGTTACGCTGATGCCCTTGTCCGCGTGTGAAAACAGCATGGCCATAGAGAGATACGAGGTGCGCTTGGAGACGAGAAGGGATGCAACCTCTCAGGGCTGTGCCTTACAGCAGATATGCCATGCCTCTGTCAGCCCTGTCATGACCCTCAGCCTTCCCAAACCCAGGCAGAGCGTTCATATGGGCGATACGGAGGTCATCCATGCAGAGTGAAGCGAGCAGGGTCCTCTGCATGAATAGGAAGGCCCGACACGCCTACGAGATCATCGAGACGCACGAGACCGGGATCGTGCTCACTGGACCGGAGGTGAAATCATTACGGCAAGGGGGCGGCAACCTTAAGGACAGCTATGCCACGATCAGGGACGCCGAGGTCATGCTCCTCAACATGCACGTCAGTCCCTACTTCCAGGCGAGCATATTCAATCAGGAACCCCGGCGGCCGAGGAAGCTCCTACTCCACAAACGTGAGACCGAACGGCTCGCTGGCAAGGTGCGGGAAAAGGGGCTCACCCTCATCCCCTTGAGCGTCTACCTCAAGGGTAATCTCATCAAAGTCGAGCTCGGGCTCGCCAAGGGCAGGCAAACCCATGACAAGAAAGAGGTGATCAAGGAACGGGATATCCGACGCGAGATCGAAAGAGAGGCAAGTTCGTGGAAACGCCGCTAGGCCTCTTGTTGAGAATGCGGACAGTAAAGATATCTGGCCGTTGGAGGTGAAAGCGTGAAATCGCCCTCAGTCATCGACTACGCCTCCCTGCTCAAACGAGCGCTGGCCCATGGAGGGGATTTCTCCGAAATCTTCATCGAGGAGAGGAGGGGGACATCCATAACCGCAGAAGCCAAACGCATCGAGCGCTACATCGTGACCGAGGACTTCGGCGTCGGTATTCGGGTCATTAGTGGCGATAAGTCGGCTTACGCCTATACTAATGACCTCAGAGCACTCTCCAAGCTTGCAGATACGGTAGCGTCGGCCGTGCACTCCAAAGCCTTCACCACGGACATCGCGCTGGTGAAGAGGATCCCCCGCTCGATCGTCTGTACCAAGATTGATCCGGTCGCAGTGGATGCACCACGGAAGATCGAGATGGTTAAGCGGGCGGAACGGTTCGCCTGGGGCTACGAGAATGCCGTCGTCCAGGTGAAGGTCATGTACGGCGATAATAAGCGTCACGTTACCATCGCAAACTCCAAGGGTTTCCTTGCGGAGGACGAAATGCAATCAATCCTCTTCGTCGTGCTCGGGATCGTGGCAAAGGATTCGCTTATGGAAACGGGCTATGAACCCATCGGCGGTGCCCGGGGATTTGAGCTTCTCGACGAGGTGCCTCCGGAGTTAGTCGCGGAGCGGGCCATGCAACGGGCCGTGCAAGCGCTGCATGCGAGGAAAGCGCCAGCAGGGCGCATGCCTGTGGTTCTGTCCAGCGCCGCAGGCGGAACCATGGTCCATGAGGCCATCGGCCACGGTCTGGAGGCGGATCTCGCCGGAGAGGACCTCTCCGTGTACTCCGGCAAGATAGGTGAGCTCGTGGCGTCGAGGGCAGTCACGGTCATCGACGACGGCACGATTCCCGGCATGCGGGGCAGCTTCGGCCATGACGATGAGGGCAACCCGTCCACACGGACAGCCCTCGTCGAGAACGGGGTGCTGCAGACCTATATGACCGACCTGATCACCGCTACAAAGTTTGATCTCCCCCTTTCGGGCAATGGCAGACGTGAATCTTTCCGGCATCGCCCCATCCCGCGTATGACGAACACGATCATCGCCCCCGGGCCTTTGCGTCCCGAAGATGTCGTCCGGCTCGCAAGCGGGGGGATATTCGTAAAAAAGATGGGCGGCGGTCAAGTGAATACGGTTAACGGCGACTTTGTCTTCGAGATCTCGGAAGGATACCTGATCGAGAACGGTGAGATAGGGGAACCCATCCGGGGGGCAACCCTCATCGGTAATGGCCCGAAGGTGTTGGCCTCCATCGAATATGTGGGCAACGACCTTGGTTGGGGGATTGGGACATGCGGTAAGGATGGTCAGGGGGTCCCCGTGGCTGACGCCCAGCCCACCCTGCTCATTCCGGAAATCACTGTAGGAGGAAAGATTGATGCCTAGAATGGAAAGACTGATGGCTATGCTGTCGCTCATGACGTTAACCTTGAGCGGGTGTGCATTTATCACCCTTGACCTCAAGAGTCTCATGCGCCCCCCGAGCATGGAGGAAAGGGTCATACGGAAGGGGTCTAAAGACAAGGTCCTGGTGGTCGAAATCCTCGGTCCCATTACGACTACTGCCGCAAGGGATACCTTCATGCCGCGGCAGGGGACCCTCGAACGCCTCGATGCGGTCTTCTCCCAGGCCAAGAACGATGCGAATATCAAAGGCATCATTCTGAGGATCGATTCACCCGGCGGCGGGGTCACATCATCAGACCTGGTATACCGGAGGATTATGGAATACAAGGGCTCTCAGCGTATCCCCGTCATGGCCTGCATTACGAACTTGGGGGCTTCCGGGGCTTATATGGTGGCCCTGGCGGCTGACCGGATCATCGCCCTCCCCACTTCCACGGTGGGCAATGTGGGGGTGCTCCTCTTGTCGCTCAGCTTTGAGGGTCTTCTGGATACGCTCGGCATCCGCGACCAGACCCTTACCTCTGGAAAATACAAAAATGCGGGCAGCCCATTCCGCGATATGTCTGCCGAGGAAAAGGCGATCTATAACGACATCGTTATGGACTTCTACCGGAATTTCATAGACAAGGTCAAGCAGCATCGGCCGGTGACCGAAGAAGATCTCAAGATCGTCGGCGACGGGCGGATCATGACCGCATCGGCCGCCCTCAAGTATCACCTCATCGATGAAATCGGCTACTACGAAACAGCTCTGAAGGCCGTGGAGACGAGCGCCAATATCCAGAATCCCACCGTGATCATCTACCGCCGTGAAGGCGAGAATACCGGCGGATTCTACTCCTGGCCGTAATCACTATAGATACAATCCCCACGACCCCCCAAAGTCCCCCAAGGTACCAGCGGGGCTAGACTTTTCGGGGCAACAAGAAGATAAGAAGTGCACAAAAACAGCTCGAGGTTTCAGATGGATAGCGCACAATCCTCAGTGTGTATTTGCAGGGACGAATTTGGCTTCGTCTATCGGAATGAGCCACTCATCTTCCTTTCGGCAGGAGCGGCCAATTCCGGCAGGCTATTGGCGCTCTTAAGGCCAGGCGGAGTCGGGGGGATTAAGTTTTTTCAACCATCCATGCTTGGGGAATGCTGAGAAAAGAGAAATGCCTTTACAATACACCGGTTTTATCTCATAGACGTAAGATTAATCCTGATATGCACGAAGGGGGGCGTCATGGTGAACGAGATTGTGCAGAGCATTGTTGCGCATAACGCGAGGTTTGTTGCAGAACATGGGGTGGCGTACTTCAAACCCCACATGGCGGCTCAGCATCCGCAGATCACGCTCGTATCCTGTTGCGATTCCCGGGTCCAGCCCCAGGTCATCGCACCCGATCCCATAGACTGGGTGTTCACCGTCGAGACCATCGGCAATCAGATGACATCCGCTCAGGGCTCGGTGGATTACGGCATCCTCCACCTCCATACACCGGTGCTGCTCATCATGGGACACACGGACTGCGGCGCCATCAAAGCCT
>Ga0315284_10017748_pt1 | contig 10095 bp, 9 predicted proteins | sample YL17G09_16_MG_FD_203696 | JGI IMG/M metagenome (GOLD analysis project Ga0315284, IMG submission 203696) | Sediment microbial communities from Yellowstone Lake, YNP, Wyoming, USA - YL17G09_16 | ecosystem: Environmental > Aquatic > Freshwater > Lake > Sediment | place: USA: Wyoming | collected...
AAGCTCATCTTGGTCCACTTCCGTCGCGATGCCTTGATGCCGCATCGACTGCTCCATCTCGTCCAGCCTCTCACGCAGGGCATCAAGGTCTTCAGCCATCTGAACTGCAGACTGCACCTTTTGCTGAGGAACATTACCCTCAACAAACTGCTGCTGATAGTAAGCCATCCCCGCCTGGATGGAAAAGCCGGTCTTCTTCCGGCCGAGCGCCCCATGACACAGTTCCTCCCCCAACTCATCGGGGACCTCATATACTCCGCCCGGCACAAAGTCCCAACAGACACGTTTCCTTAGAACATCGTTTCCCTGAGAGTCCTTGCCGTAGACATCAGACTTGGGGATGCGTAGGCGCCTGCAAACCCAGCTCTGTAGTAGCATCGTGACAATCATCTTATCTCCGCTCCTTGTTAGGGGGAGGGCATACTGCCCTCCCCCTTTGACCGCCGTTAGTAGGTCACGTCGACCGTAACGTTCTTGCCGATAACCACAGCAGCCGGGTTCTGAATCTGGAACCCAACCTCCCCATAGATATTGATGTTCTTGAGGTTCATCTCATCGTTGGGGTGGACCAGCACGCGCATCTTGGGCCGGTAACCGACGAACAGGTTGCTGGGTTGCGCAAGCAGGACATGCGTGTACTTGGCACTAGACTTGGACCGAGTCAGAGTACCAGCCAACTCCATATCCAGCCAGTTGCACGAAACGCACGGGACACCAAACGGCGTGGTAATCCCGTCCTCGCTCTCCAACCAGCGATCTCCACCACCCGTCGCCCGGTTCGCCACCAGATCGTGCAGCATCGTCATCACGTCGTCATGAACGTAGAACCGCCAAGCCTTCTTGGACGGTCCGCGCCACTTCGTCGGGACGGACAGCCACATCTCACGGAACAGGACGGTGTTGATGTCCCCGCCGGCATGGTCGTAGACATTACCATCGCCGAACAATTCGGGGAACCCGTCCATCACAGTCAAGTGCCCGGTGCCATACCCCGAAGGGTTGGCGCCCCCGGCTACAGACCGTGAAGCCATCTCTTCAATGGCATTGGCACATTCCTGCACCAGCATCTCAGTCAGCGTCTGGTCAATGCCGTACTTCTCCAGGTTGGTCTCCTGGAAGGTGAGTTCGGATACCTGCAGCATCATGCGGAAGTTCTCAGGCACCAGATTGCGGCCTGCAAACGTGATGCCGGACTGATCGCCAGTGCTCGCAAGCAGTGACGTCTCAGCGAGACCAACCGCCAGTTTGCGGGTCATGTCGATGGACGGAATGGGCAGGTAAGGGCCGTCGACCGGAACGATACGGGCGTTTTTCGTGATGCCCGCGCTCTCGTCAACAACCTTGCGGAAGAACTCGCGCGCCAACGGCTCGGACGGCATGGGCGACCAGTCAGCGTCCGCAGTCGTAGTGCTAATCGCGGCCTTCCCGACCACAAACTCCCTCTTGCGAATCTCATCAGCAGCCATAGGGAACTCCTCCCCGAAAATGCGTTCACATTGTTGGTTCACTACTCGGAATTTCGGATCCAGTCCCCGAATTCCCGCTCCAGACGATCCTCGTGGCCTGCGAACAGGCTGAAAGGCTTCTTCCCGGATGCGTCGAGCGTAGCCTTCGAGACCGAGTCCTCCGGTGGCTCGGGTTGGGCCGACGCGCCCTCAGTCCCAAGTGCCTTCTCGATCATCGCAGCCGCAGCGCCGAACCTGTCGATACTCACCTGCACATCAGCCTTCATTGTGGCCATGCCCGAATCGATGTCAGCCTTCATGGCAGTGAGCTTTTCATCCATGTCCGCCTTCATCACCAAAACAGGATCCTCAGCGCCCTCGACCGGAGCCATAGCCTTCTCGATGGCTTCCAAGATCTCGGTCTTAACGGCTCCGAGCCTCTCGTCCACCAGCGCAGCAGCGTCAGCCTTGCTCAGGTACTCGGGTGTAGAATCGGGCACCACCGAATCAGCAACAGGCACAACATCGACGGGTTCAGTCTTCTCTACAGGATCCGACTCTTCGCCCCCAGAGAGGAGCTGGCGGACCTTTTCCAGAATCTCCTTCGGATTAGCCATCGAAGGGTCCTCCTCGGCCTTGCCCTTCAGTGAGGGCGGAAGATCTTTGTTGGCTTCCGCGTATAGACGCTTCAGCTTTGGAGCAACAACAGCACGCACTTCCGGGGTCGTCGCGGATAGTCTCCCTGCAGCCGCTGCGATGGCGTTAATGTTCAACGAGCCCCGAGCGGAATACATTCCGTCCTCCCCCTTAATACCCCCACCATCATATACAGGGAACTTCCACGTCGTCTTTTTTTCCGGATCCCCGACGTAGAGGTGGCAGGATGCCGGAAGTGCATCCTGGTCAACACTCTCCCAAGGCTTTGCGGAAAAAGCCGCCTTTTCGATGGACGCGCAGTCCTCTACTAGGGCGCCGTCATTCACCTCAGGCTCATCGGGAATGGCTGCGGCCTTGAAGATCACGTCCGTCCAGGGCACGTCTGCCTTGACGGCACGGATCTCCGTACCTTGATCGACCGCGGATCCTCCGCGGCACAAGAAGATATGGTCCGGTCTCAGGTTGTCGATGTACCGCACCGGCTCTGCACCCTCAAACTCCAGCCTCGTATCTTGAGGGGAGACCTTCCCCCCCAGACTCAACTTCCAATCGGGAGGGTTTGGGTCCGAAAGACGCCCATGAATGAAAGCGGCAGCAGGATTACGCTGGTCCCAATACCCCTTGATAACAAGTGCGGTCGGATCTTCATCGTCAGTCCCGTCGATATGTCCCAGTTCACTCAGAACGGAAAACGTCGCCTCCTCATGTGTCCCAGCCGCACAGACCGGGATGTCCCGGATCTGTTGTTTCATCGAGGAGACAGCCTTCTCCGTAATGCGCTCCTTCTGTCTGTCCAAACGGCCGCTACAAGCGTGGCCAATGAACCTCCACTGCTCCGGCGCCTCGGGCAAGGCCTCAGCCTTCAACAGTGGGAATTCCAACTCAAAATCAGCCATAACTACCACCAACAAGTGGAGGATATTAGTAGAAAGTCCAAGTCTGTGGTGATTCTACCACATCTTGAGCATCTTGTCAAGCGTCTGTGTCTAGGATGAGTCCAACATCGTCCCGGTTGATGACGATTTGCTCCAGAAACGCCTGGATCTGGGCCTTCTCTGCAGTTTCCATCCCTGAAAAGTCGAACTCCGGATCCACCAGCAGCGCCACCGCTTTCCCCCGCTTATCTGCCATTGCTGCAAGACTCGTCTGGTCGGCATCCAAAGGGCGCATACCCTTCGGCGGCGTCTTGACATCCCCAGTCGCCAACAGATCATTAACCTTGGCGCCGGCTGCAATGCGCGACGTAACCTCTTCTATCCCCGAAATAAGGACTTGGCCCTGGCCAGGAACAAGAACAAAAGGCTTGTCCCCGCCATCAACCGGCGGCATGTTGAGCTTCTGTCGCACCTCGTTGATCGTCAAATACCCGCGGCGCAGAGCAATATCCCAGGTCTCGTGCAGCGTCTTCTCATCGACCAGATCTGGAACTTGCAGATCGATGACCCAATCCTTAATCCCCAACTCAGACGCGAACACCCAATTCAACCGGGACTCAATGCGACGCTGATTCGGCCTCACAACAGAAGCCATGAAGGTCCTAGTTGCTTCCCTATCCGACTGTCCAGCCCCCGGCAGCACAGAATCCGGCGTGCGATGAGCCAACTTCACGAAGCCTTCGGACTTCTCCCGCAAGACCACCAGCGCCTCGCTATCGCTAAGATGCGCCGACTGTAAAGGCTCAACCCGCACCCGAGAGTCCGCCGGCACCTGGAGAATGAGTGACTGCTGCAAGGCGTCAGTGGCAGTATTGCTCTCCAAGAACCGCTCAAGTTCGTTGACTACCGGCTGGGAGAACGTCGTGTCGCCCTCAACCAGAATCATGATGCGAGGAACTGTCGCGTTATCGAAGTAGGAGATGTCGTACTTGCGAATCCCCTGTGCGATCAAGTAATCATCCAACGCCTTAATGATGTCCGGCTCCCCATAACTCGTATCCATCGGGGTGTCTTTGCAAAACATCAAAAGCTCGTTGACCCGGGTGTTAAACGTCTTGTCGTCCTGCGCAATTGTCTTGGCGCCGGCCTTAAGAAGGTCCAAGCCCTCCTTAGTGCTGCGCGGATGGTACGTCTTCGCCTTATGGATGGTGTGCTCCGTCCCCGGCACAACAGCCCGCACAATCCTCACATAACGAGGCTCCTGCATCCCAAGATATGGAGCAAAGAACTGGACATTCGTACCCCGCTTCTGCCAAAATCCCTTCTTCGGACCACCCTTGGCAACAAGCATGGTCTCGCCTTTGACGCTGTACATGCCATCAATTGTAGCCTCACCCGAACGGCTGAACTCGATGTAACCTTGACCCTGCGTTTCCACATCGAGCCACATCGCCTGCAAAAGCTCGACGAACGAGTTCCCGCCCCGCTGCGGGATCTCCAAGAAGTTGAGAATCGCGTTTTGCTTCTGAGTATCCGGCCCTTCATTGCCTCGATTCGGAGACCAATCATCCATCCGTGGGAACAACTCCGCCCGCGGCCGGATACGGTAGCCTTGGCCGGCAATGTAGGACACCTTTGCGTCGCAACATGCAGCGTGAACCGCCGAGTGCCGATACAGTTCACGATACTTACTCAAAGGCACCGGAGGCGTCTCACAGTTGGAGCCTGAGATCAGAACGGTATAAGTAACATCGTCCTCCGGCTGCGAAGATGCTTTGGCCAGCATGCTCGGGTCGACAAAGGCCTTCATCACCTCGGAAAGCAAAGCCTCAGCGGACCGCCTCTTGCGCCGGATCACCGTCGCCGTTATCTCTCGACCAGCCACATTAAGATTCAGTTCTTCCGGCATAATCCGCCAGCCTTTCAGACAGCCTGTCGAGTCTCACCCTTAACTGCCTCGTAAGCCCTTCGTGCATGATCTCCGGCTTTGCCACTTCACGTTGCGGACGGTACGCCCGCATTTCATAGTTGGCTGGACGCAACAACTCCTGCGCCTGGACAGCAGTGATGAGCGTGTCATCATGTGAGCCATCGGGGTAGGCATCCAGCTCATCCTCGAACGGCTTCATCTTCTCCGCGGACTTCCAGTCCCCCCAGGCATACAGTAGCAGACCCGACTGCGCGAGATCCTTGAAAACCTCGATCTCCTGGACGTCCTTCGCCCCACGTTGATGAGACCGAATCGGAACTCCAAGCGCGTTCTGAGTCTCCACACCAATCCAACGTGCCATCGCGTTCGTTTCCATGATGACGAACTCAGGATGGTAAGCATCAACGAACTTCCCAAGTTGCAGCCTGAAATACGCCGGGTCGGAGGTCCGGAACCGGACCATGTCAAACATGATGCGACGCCGGTGCTTCCCGTCCAGAGCCCACAACTGAATCACGGTATAGTCCGGATTGCGCCCGGGCTTTTGTACGGTCGCGGCCGTATCGATGGAGACCACGAGCCGCAGAATTTCAACGTCCGCGGCCATCAATTCCTCATACAGCGCCGAGCCCTTCTGTGGTCTACCGGCCTCAGCGGACCAGGCCGTCAGTTTTGGTCTAAGCATGTGGTCGAGCCGGGCTCCACCATCAGCTCGGGCCCAGTTCTTCAGATCGTCCCGGTTAAGCCACTTGGTATTCGGATCGCGCACCTTGTTCAAGCGGGTCTTGAAGAAGGCATCTCGGCCCCCCTCCATCGCCCATTCGGTCATCAGCGTCTGGAGCGGCAGCACCTCCGGGCACAGCAACCTCGATTTCCAGTCCTCCGGATCTTTCATATTCTCTACACGCCACAACTCATTCGCCGGTAGATCGAGCCGCTTGAAATCATCGGCCTGTGGTGGCCAATAGCCGTAGATCGCCGGATACTCCTTATAATCCCACGAGCCGAAGTTCGCCGCCTCAAGTTTAGCTCGCCCTGCAAAGTCATCATCGGCATGGCGAGTCTGGATCAGTAAGATCAGTCTCGCATGAGGATCAAGCCGCTTCTCGAACGCCTGTGCCAACCACATCCACTGATTATCCCGCGCGTCGACGGTAGCAGCATTGTGAAAGACTTGGCAGTCGTCGACGATCCCAATGTCCATCCCCTGACCTTCAATGGCCCCACCCACCCCAAACACCGAAACAGTCGGATCGCTTTTGCGAATGGCCGGATCGACGAAGAACCGATCCGCTGTCCATTGCTGTGGTGACTTTTGAGCCCTCAACACCCCAAAAACATCACTGAACCGCGTGTTGGCCAGAATATGCTCTTTATGGAGTGAAAGATGCCTGATCCCCAAACTGAGTTTGTTTGTCGTCAGCATGATCCGAACAAACTCAGGGTTGCCTCCAATCATCCATAATGGAAACGCCCCGCTGGTGATGGTGGATTTCAATGTCCGATTAGGGGCTACCCGGCAAATCCTTCCACACAGATTACGCTCATCAGCGAAGACCTCAAACGGAAGCAGAGTCGGCGGGACCGCCCGCTGATAGTCGTCAGCGATCTCCTGTGCATGTGGCCAAAGCACTTCAGGCCAAGCCTCATTCTCCCCTCGGCAGAAGTCAGGCAAAAAGACGTGGTGCAAAAAGTAGGAGAATTCAGTGATCGCCCTAACAACATGAGTTCTTTCGGCAACAGACAGCAACGAAAAATCCTGATAATCCGCTCGGGCAGAGTCGGACCACTTGAGCGGCAATTGGACCTTACGGCTCCTGCCTTTAGCGACCACCGTGACAGTTTTGCGCTCAGTCTGCCCTCGAATCACGAAGCGGCCCCCTCATCATCGTCATCCAGCACGGTGAAGTCCGCGTCTACAACCTGAGGGGCATAACTCAAGCCGGTAGGTCGCTGATGCCCTTCTCCCTGCCGGTTGAGTGACTCGATCTGCACCATGATCTGGGCCTGGGCAAGACGGTCGCGTCCATGCTCGGAAACCAACCGCTGCGCAACCCCCAGCAAAGAAACCTTAGCCTTATCGTCCAGTGCCGGGTCTTCAAGCAACACCTCGACATTGCGGATCAGCTTGCCCTGTAATTCCTCGGTCTTCAGGCTCCGATAGTAAACGATGCTCCGCCGAAAGTCAGGATTCTCCTGGCGCCAACGCAAGATGATTGGGTAGGGCAGCGACACCATGCTCGCTGCCTCATCCAACTCCACTCCCGATCCCACCAAAAAGGCGACCCGGTGCTGGACGGGGGTCAAATCCTTGGTCAGCATGAACGGGAGCGTATCTTGCAGTACGGCCAGTGCCGTCCGTCCCAGATCCTGAACCACCGGGACAATAGCGGTCCGTGCTTCCTCCACCAAATCAACTAACTGTTCGCTTCGTTCGAGTTGGGTTGCGTACCACTTGGCGTAAGTTTCCTTTTTGTTGTCCATCCAAGAAGAAGCTCCAAGCGATTCTCTGCTGCAAGTCGGCAGAAGTTGTCGAACGACTCCACGGTCGGTGGAAAGCCCATGCGATACCACTCGGACGCCAGTAAGAACATCCCTATCGGGATCCTACAGCGGACATCCAGCCCACTCCGGCCAAGTTGCCAGGACTGGGAGCCGAGGATGATCTTACGAAGCCATGTGGCTCCACCCGTCAAGTGCTTGTCGAAATCTCGTGACCGGATAAGCAGAGCCTCAGTCCTCACACGACGAAACAGAACCGTCCCACTCGACTTCGAGAGCGGAAGCACGAGTTGGGCGATCTCACCGTGCCTGATGTGCAGGGCCAAGATGTCAGCCGGCGTCAACCCAAGCAGATCCGCTGCAGTCTCAAGGTCAACTCGGTGCGGAGGATGCTCGTCCCAACCAAGGGCCCGGATCCGATGCAGAGCCCACAGCGCCCGAACCACCGTATCCTGCTCTGTACGGAGCAATGACCGCCAGGCCCTATCGCCGCTCACATTCCATCCCCCAGAAGATCGAGAGGGCAAAGACGTTCAGTTTCGGCGCCGGCCGACGAGCAGGGCACCACCGGAGCGTTGCCGGAGAAAGCACCTTCGAGTTCCGCCAAGCCCCAACGATGACATGCTCGACGTTGACCCCTCGCATCCGCAGGTCGCAGTACCAAAGCCACTGCTCCCGCGGGTCCCGGCACGGAAGGAGCCATACCCGGTAGCCCAGCAACGCACAGTGGTCCCACAAGTAGTCACGAGGGCTCAAAGCAACGACGGAGCCATGTGGGACAACCATCAATACCGTCTCGTCGGCCACCCCAACTACCGGATTTTCTACAAGAGAATGGACCTCCCGGCACATCGTCCTGGCCGTCACTTGGTCCTCGTAAGGACCAAAAACCACCCAATCGAACCGGGATGCCAAACCAACGACGAACCGTCTGGACGTCTCCCACGGGTGAAGCAGGGAATGGTAACGTCCCTCCGGAAAGCCCTCAAATGCTCCAGCCCGAACGGATGCACAGACCCCCTGCTCTCTGAACCAGGGGATGTCCTTTGGGTCATCAGTGACCAAACTGAAACTGAAAGGCATGGCTATGCTCGCAAACAGACTTGGATGTGATCGGAGGCAACGTCTCCAATCATAAACGGGAGACCAAGCATCTTCCCATCCTTAACGAATTCCCTCTCGATCAGCACTTGTGCGACCTGGGCGCCAACTCGGAAGGATACCGCATCCGGGAGGATATGCTTGATTCGCTTACAGAATGTCGGCAGGGTATAGACTTGCCGTCTCATCGTTCATCATCCAGGTCGAAGTATCTAACCCCATTACGCTCCCGCCGGAACTCATCTACAGCCCCAGCCCAACCGCAGTAGGGACACTCTAGGTTCATACCCTCCAAGGAACTCTCATCGTCATCCCCAGCTTCAAGTTCCTCAACCCAAGCTACAGCCACTGATTGAGCCTGGAATACCTGAGAGCATCGAGGGCAGTCTACTCGACAGGCCCAAGTCCTACAGGACCAGCACTTCTCAAGCGCAACCGGGTACTTGCTCATCTTGACGCCTCACAGGCTTGATTTCTAGACCAAGTTCGGCGGAAACCAATTCTACCAGCCGCTCATGTACCTCACGCACGGAGCCTCCGGAGTAGAGCGTTATGGCATCGAATCGGTCGGCATACATCCAAAAGGATTCGGCTACCAGCTCATGCGGCAACTTCTCGAACCTTTCATCCCCGACAGGAACTACCGGGTCTCCTATGAACAGTACCGTCAGTTCCGGCTTCCAGAAGATGTCAGTCGTCCAGTGAGCCACATACTCTTCAGCTAAGCCCAAGCCCCCACAACCATATGCGAATGTGGAGAGCATTCCTCGATCCAAGATGATGTGATTCCCAGCCTGCCATGACTCGAAAAGCCGGCCGAAGTATAGGTCGGCCCGGGCGGCAGTGAAGAGGGCCAACGCAGCCGGACCTGAAATGTCATCCCGTTCCATCAGGATCGGACGAATCAGAGGTCCAATAACAGAATCGGAGAACTCGTTAAGACCCTCTGTCGGAAGGCCAGACTCGATCATGGCTTGAACGAGCAGTCGGCATTGAGTGGTCTTTCCGGTCTTGTCGGGACCCTCAATGCAGATCCGGAAGGAACTAGTGGCATCGGAAGTTAGGCTGCCAGCCAACTGCTTGAGATGTAACAACCTCTCGGAGATGGAAGCATCAGTTCGCAGTGGAGAGATTGCTAACGCTCGGCACAGTCTCGACTCAATCTCGACTAGACCTTCATTTAACGTGCCCATGACAGCATTGTACCAGATTGTGACGAAGATGTCAAGTCTCTGTTCCCGGATGCGTCGTTAAAGAGTCACAAGAATAGGGAACCGAAGGGAGGAGAAGAGAGGGAGCTGCCTTATGCTCCCTCTCGTACTCCGACCGAGGACAGCGTCGACAAGGGCAGATGCGGAGGGCAAGCCTTATCGCCCGAACGCATTTGTCCGCAGTCGAGGCTGGATTCGCCCTGGTCTTCCTACTACCGCCTGTAGTAGCAACTCGATGTTTCCAGGTATCGTTTCAGCACACCTCGTCGGATTGATATACGGGTACGATACGACTGTACCCGTATATCAACCCTCCTCGGTAGGTATAGTACGTCTAGTACGTTCTGGCTAGAACAGGAAGGGGAGGGGGGTAG
>Ga0315284_10017750_pt1 | contig 10094 bp, 11 predicted proteins | sample YL17G09_16_MG_FD_203696 | JGI IMG/M metagenome (GOLD analysis project Ga0315284, IMG submission 203696) | Sediment microbial communities from Yellowstone Lake, YNP, Wyoming, USA - YL17G09_16 | ecosystem: Environmental > Aquatic > Freshwater > Lake > Sediment | place: USA: Wyoming | collected...
ACTCGGCTCCATCCGGAGTCGACGTCACCAGGTAGCCGTAAGGCAACTTGTTCGCAACCGAATAATGGAAGAGTGGCCAGACCCAATCGGTCAGCATCTCGCGCAAACTGTGTTTCATTACAAAATAGCTCAGGGTCACAACCCAGGGCCAGCCCAGCCCCGCCGCCAAGCCCGTTAACTGTCGTGGTCCCAGCCAAGAGCGAAAACGACCGCGCCAGACGATCACCGAGAAGCCGACGCCAAGGCCCAGCAGGAGTCCTGCGCCTTTCGACTGCTCGAACAGGAAAGTCAGGGCCGTGAATGACCCCGTCGCCAGCGCCCAACCCCAGTGACCGCGCTCCAGCCACAAGACGGCGCCATAAAGCGCGAGATACGCCCACAGCGTGCTATCCCAGTTGTGCAATACCAGGAACCGGTACGGCAGGCAGGTCAGCGTGACAAAATAAGCTGCCAGCAGGGCGCTCCAGCGCGAGCAGACTCGGCGCGCGAGCAGGTAAGTTAGAACCGAGAACAAACCGCCGTACACGATCAACGCGGCTCGTCCTACGAGGATGGAACTGCCAAATATCTTGAAGAGCAGGGCCATCCAATAGTAGGAGCCCGGAGTGAAGAAGGAGAAGAAATCACGGTAGAGAACCTGCCCCTGCAAGATGCGTTGCGCTCCCTGCAGGACGATGCCCTCGTCACCATTCAACTTCGTGTAATCGTAGAACAGGCGAAGGTACAGGCAGGAAACGACAAACAGCAGGAGTGCGATCCACCGTTCTCGGGACGATCCTTCCGGAAGAAAACACCCATCGTTATGGAGGTGCTGCTCGGCGAGACTTACTTGGCCGGTGTTCATCGTACTCATCGGTCTTACTGATCCTGGTTGATCGAGATAGGGGTCCCCGTGGTGCACGGTAACCAAGCGTAGCTCTGGCCATCACCAAGTTCGGTCTTCTCCGGCCTGGGGAGGGCAAGGCACGCAGCCAGCTCGTAGAGCTTGACGAACCTCACCTATCGGTCTCGTTTCCGCTGAAGTTGGACAAGGACAGGCCTCTCTCGCTTCGCAGCCTTCGATCAACAACTGGTCACCTACTTCGGTTCGACTCTTGAAGATCGTGTGCGCAGGCAGCTCCATCACGCTCTCAGCACAAAAGTCAGGCCACACCACGGAGAAAGGTTGGACGAGCTCCCGCAGACCCACCACCTTGAAACCCTTGTCGATCAGCACGACGTCAAATGTGAACAACATGCCGATCGTGTGAATTCCGCTTGCCGGGAAAATCCAAACACCGCTGTCCGGCATCAGGGATCTCTTGCCCAACAGGCCGACCAGCCGGCTCAAGATGGAGTCGGCTACCTTGACCCAGAAGGCAAGAAAAGTCCCCTTTGTCTGGTTATAGACAAACACGTAACGGTCTTCACGGAACATGCGCGCCTTGTTCACCCAGTGGCCGAGGTTGCCCTAAGGGTCGTTGGAGGTAGGCCCCAGTTCCCTCCCCCGATTCAATTCGAACCGAGCCGGAGGAGTGTCGCCCTACCGCTAACGGAATCCGGCCCACTTTCCCGTTGCCAGCGTGATCGATCTCTTTACCGAGGAGCCTTCTTCTTCATTCTATAGATCAGAATCACAAGCACGACCACGGCGAGAAATCCGGCGATTACCCTGATCAAAGTAACGTTTTCCATTCGTCACCTCTCATTGGAATTCAAAAACTCTGTCACTGCTCTCAGCCCGCGAGATCTCCCATGCTTTTCATTACCGTGATGACTGCGGGGGCGACGGTAACGATGAAAACATTGGGAAGGATAAGGAACACCAACGGAAGCACGAGCTTGACGGTGGTCTTCGCCGCCATCTCCTCCGCCTGCTGCCGGCGTTGAGTGCGCAGCGCGTCGGAGAAGACCCCCAAAGACTTGGAAATCGGGGTTCCGAAACGGTCGGTTTGGATCAACATGGCCGTGAACGACCGGACACTCTCAACATTAACCCGCTCCGCCATCGCCTTCCAGGCCGCAATTCGCGGCACACCGGCACGTTGTTCAAAGTTGACCTGGAGTAGCTCTTCACTCAGTTCGGGGTGGCTCACTCGGAGTTCCTGGCCCACGCGCACGACCGCCTGGTCCAGACCCAGGCCAGCTTCGATGCAGATCGATAACAAGTCCAGACCGTCGGGGAGGCTCAGCCTGATTCTCTCGCTCCGCTTCTTGATGGCGTGGGCGAGCCAAAAGTCCGGCAGAAAGAAAGCCCCGACGATCGTCAGGAGGAAAAACAAGAGGGCGTTATCCTGGGCCAGGAACGCGACGGAAAAACCCAGGAGAGCGGGCAAGCCCAGCCTGACGCCGAGAAAGAGGTCAGCGTGAGCATGCTTGCGATAGCCGGCCAGCAGCAGTCGCCGGACAAGATCCGGGTCGGGCTCGCCGGCGAAGAGGCCCCGCACGCGTCCGAAGGGCTTGGCCAACCGATCCAAGCTTAACGCCGAGTGCCAGGACCGTGAGATTCTTACTCCATCCCCCCCCTGCACTTGTTGCGCGACCTTTTCGAGGAGGGCGCTCTCGGCCGAGGCGGGCTTCAGCGCGAAGATAAAGAGAAGGAAGAAACCTAGAAAAGCGCCCATTCCGAGTAGTAGAAACGTCAGTGTCATAAGCTCAGACTCTGATGTTAATGATCTTTCGGATGACGAGAATGCCGGCTACCATCATGAAAAGGCCGGCCCAGATCAAGTGAATGCCCAGCGGGTCCGTGTACAGGATCCTCTCGTAGTCGGGGTTGATGGCGCTGATCAAGGCGAACAAGATAAAGGGCAGGCAGCCAAGGATCCACCCGGTCACCCGGCCTTGGGCCGTGTAAATCCTGAGCTGGCCGCGCAATCGTACCCGCTCTCTCATCACCGCGGCCGTTTTGTCGAGGATCTCCGCTAGGTTCCCGCCCGTTTCTTTCTGAACTAGGATCGCCGTAGCCAAGAAGCGCACGTCGTCGAGCGGCACTCGTTCCACAAGATTCAGGACGGCTTCCCGCAGCGGCAGTCCCAAACTCTGCTCTTCATAGACCGTGCGGAACTCGGAGGCCACCGGGTCCGCGACCTCCTGGCCAACCATCTCCAGCACGGAAGTGACAGCGTGACCTGCTCGCAAGGCTCTCGCCATCAGGTCGACCGCCTCGGGAAGCAGGGCCTCACAGCGCTTGAACCTCGCTTCCCGCAGCCAATAGAGATACCCGTACGGCGAAAGGCCCACCGCCGCCCCGGCGCAAGCGCACAGAGCAGAGCTTGAAATCCAGAACGACGCCAGCCCCCAGGCGACGGGCACCCCCAGCAGCGAAAAGAGAACGACGGAAGCCATTCGCTGCCCACTCTCCGCTTGCCTGATCAGTCGCGACAGCGCCAACGATCCCGGCATCTGCCTCAGCAGCTCGTGCAGCCAGGGGATCGAGCTCAGCCTCTCTTCTTTGAGAATCGTCGTGCCCGCGCTGACCGCGCGATCTTCTCCGATAGCCACCAAGTGGCGCTGAACGGCAGTCTCCGTCTGCGTAGGCTTCAGAAAATAGAGCAATATCCCGAAGCAGAAAATCAAAAGCAGGCTGAAGAGAATCAGGGGAAACATAACAAATCCTGAGCGTCAGACATTCAGGGAATGCTCAAAGAAAGCCGCCGGAATGGCGATACCGGACGCGGCGAGTTTTTCCGCAAACTTCGGCCTTATGCCCGTGGCCCTGAAGCTTCCCAAGACGTGACCGCTGGGCGCCACCCCTCGCTTCTCGAAAACGAAGACATCCTGCATGCTGACAATGTCTTCCTCCATGCCGGTGATCTCGGTAAGATGGGTGACGCGGCGGCTCCCGTCACTGAACCGTGAAATCTGGAGCACGATGGTGACGGCCGAAGCAATCTGCTGACGGATGGCTTTTTCGGGAAGATTAAGGTTCGCCATCAGCGCCATCGTTTCCATGCGCGCAATAGCGTCTCGAGGACTATTGGCGTGAATGGTAGTCATGGAACCGTCGTGCCCGGTATTCATGGCCTGGAGCATATCCAAAGCTTCTTCGCCGCGTACTTCACCGACGATGATTCGGTCCGGACGCATGCGCAAGCTGTTGATCATTAATTGTCGCTGCATGACCGCACCCCTGCCTTCCACGTTGGGAGGGCGGCACTCCAGCCGGACCACGTGACGCTGTTTCAACTGTAGTTCCGCCGAGTCTTCTATGGTGACAATCCTTTCCCGGTCGGAGATGTAGCCGGAGAGCACGTTGAGCAGGGTCGTTTTACCGGCGCCGGTCCCCCCCGAGATGACCATGTTGAGGCGTGCCTTCACGGCGCCTTTGATCAGTTCGAGCATGGGAGAGGTGAGGGTGTGATTCGTCAGTAAGTCGTCCTCGGTGATGGGTATGTGGCCAAAACGGCGGATGGAGAGATGCGGGCCATCCACGGCCAGCGGCGAGATGATCACGTTAACGCGTGATCCGTCCGCCAGGCGAGCGTCCACCATCGGCGAAGACTCGTCCACACGCCGCCCGACAGCCGACACGATCTTCTCGATGATGTGCATCAGGTGCGCATCATCCCTAAACATTATTTTGGTCTCTTCCAGAATTCCGGCCCGCTCCACGTACACATGCTTATAACCATTCACCAGGATGTCGTTGATGGTGGGATCCTGCAACAGCGGTTCGAGCGGCCCCAAGCCAAAAACCTCGTCCAACACCTCGCGCGCAAGTCGTTCCTTCTCGGAGGCACTCAGCGGGGTAGTAAGACTTGCCACGAGATTTTGAACGACGGCGAATACTTGCGCCCGCATCCGCTCGTCCCGTACGGTCGCAACCTTTTCGACGTCCACTTTGTTCAACAGGTCCCGGTGAACGGTAGACTTCAATTCTTGATACGCTTTGAAACTCAGCCCCGCTCTTATCTTCAGTTCGCCGGCGCTAGGCGGGGTTGCCCTATCTGTCTGAGCCATCGTCGGGTTCAATACAGCCAGCGGGGTTGCCCTATCTGTCTGAGCCATCGTCGGGTTCAATTCAGCCATGCGACATCCTTAAAGGCAGAGCCGGTCTCACCGGCTCCAAAATCTTAGGAATTTTCCGCTACCCTTCTCTTGGTTGGCGGTATCCGGTTGGCCCCCGATGGTTTCCGCCCATCTCTCCAAACTCCGCGTCACTTCGGAACTGAGCCGGGCTTGGGGATCGCCTCCGGTGATGGCGGCGATGACCTGGGCGTACTGATTCGGCACCTTCCAGAAGAGCGTTCGCCGAATAGCCTTCTCGATCTGTTCATCCGTGATGGTATCCCGCTTGTGATGGCGGTTCAGGACGACGCGGATCTTTTCCTGCGAAATTTCCTTCCGGCCCAAGTAATCGAGATGGCGAACCACATTCCGTAGCGCTGCGACCTCCGCCACCGTGACGATATAGACCTGACCGGCGCGCCGGATCATTTCCAGGTTATGGTCACTGAACCCGGGCGGTAAGTCGACCAAAATGAACTCGTAATGGCGCCGCAGAAAGTCGAAGGTCTGGGCCATGGCCTCCGTCGAGACCGGGCGGGCCGGCGCGATTCCTTCGGGCGCCGGAAGCAAGTCCAACCCGCTGGCGTGATGCTTCAGGAAACTATTGAGCAACTCCACATCCAACCGGTCGGTGTTTTCGACCAGTTCGAAAAAGTTGTAGCGATACCTGGTCAATCCCAGGTAGAGGGCGGCATCTCCGAGATCAGCGTGGAGATCAACCACCAGCGTCTTCCTCGAACAGGACCTGGCCAACAGGGCCCCCAACTGGGTCACCAGGGTCGTAACGCCGCACCCTCCCTTCGCACCCAGGAAAGCCATGACCTCACCGTTGTATCGTTCCAGCCTCACCCGCTTGCGCCCTCCCACCCGCGCGATAGCTTCCAGGAACTGCTCTCGGGTGAGAGGCTTGACGAGGTGCTCGCTGCAGCCACTGCGCATCGCCTGAATAATCAAGTCCGGTTGGGCGTGGGAGGACACGGCGAAGATAGTCGTCTCCGGAGCATGAGCATGGATTCTCTCGGCGGTCAGCGCGGCATCACGGCGGTCTCGGTCGAAATCGACCAGGCAAATATCGGGGTGAGGATCCTTCAGCCACACGATGATCTCATCCGGATCCTCGGCGCCGTATCCATCCACGTGCGCCCGAAGCTGAAGCCGGGGGACAGACTCGATCAAGAATTCCAGCAGCCGCTGCGTCTCGCTATCGAGACAAATACTTACGAGGGAAAGCGGCTGGCCGTGGAGCAGGTCCTCGCGGGAAAGAGGGTTGGGCGTGTCTCCTGTAGTCATGGTACTCACTTAGAAACCGGAGGTTTGGTCGGCTTCTCGGTCTCCTTGTGCCCTGGCAAGTTCTGGTCAAACTTGGGAGTATTAAGGTACGGGACCGCCAGCTTGGGATCCGGCGGCAGGGGCGGCGCCGCCCGAATCGGGTCAACGATGTGCGGGGTTACCAGGACCATCAACTCGGTATTACTACGGTTTATGTTCCGGGAACGGAACAATTGTCCCAGGATTGGTATATCCCCGATTCCAGGAATCTTGCTGAGTTGAACTTGGGCCCGGCGATCAATAAGCCCAGCTATCCCGAACGATTGTCCATCCCGCAGTTCAATTTCCGTTTCCGCCCGTCGGGTCGAAATCGCAGGAACAGTGAAGCCAGAGATAGTAAGTGCGTTAGTAAAGTCCAAAGTGCTCACTTCGGGCGCCACGTGCAGGCGAATAACATTGTCGCTGCCGATGAAACCCGTGAATTCCAGACGCACGCCAAAGGGGCGAAACTGGATGGTCACGACCCCAATACTCTGGCCTCCTTGAACGACCGGGAAGGGAAACTCGCCCCCCGCCAGAAAGCTGGCCTTCTGCCCGTTCAACGCCAGGAGATTCGGCTGAGCCAGAATCTGGAGGACAGACTTCTGTTCCAGGGCTTTGATTGTGGCCCCCAGGTTCAGGTCGGGACGAAAGAGGAAGATATTAAGAAGGTCCGGCACCGTCAGCGTGGTGGTCGTATCCCGAAGTGGAATCTTGCCGGTTATCGAGGTTCCGCCGGTCGACGATGAGGTTGAGCCGCTGGGGGGGCCGTACTGCTGCGTGGAAATCACTCCCGGGGTGTTGAGTGCACCGAGACCCAGAATATTGACCCCGAATTGATCAACGCGTGAGCGATCGACTTCGGCGAACTTGACCTCCAGCAGCACTTGGCGATCGTGAGTCACTGGCACCGTGAGCGAGTTCACTACCTGGGTCGAATAAAGACCTGCCATCTTCGTCAGGTCGTCGACCACACGGGGGTTCAAGACATTGCCGGACAGAATGAGGCGACCGCCGTCCGCCTGCACGTCGATCGGCTGGTCGGGATAAGCATGCTCGATCGCCGTCCGCAGCCCGGCGACGTCGAGGTCCACCATAACGTCCAGCATCTGGGAGTGACCCGTCTCATCCCAGAGGAGCAGGCTGCTGGTTCCGGCCGTTTTCCCCACCACCACTACCTGGGTGGGACTGGTAGCCAAGGTTTCAATCGCCGTAGGATTGCTCGCCAGGACGCGCATTATCCGAGCCTGTGAGTTGATGACCACCGACTTGCCAACCAGGATGTGGAGCGCCTGCCCCTCGGGCGAAACCGTTCCCTGTGGAGGTGCACCCTGGAGTCCTAGGGTAAGAGTCGCGAGGGCCCAAGCAAAACTTGCGATCGTGACTGCTCCAGAAATGTTCATTTCCTTACCATGACCGGTTCACTCGACGCCTGCTTCCTCAGAATTTATGCACGCTTCGCTGGCTCCCTTGAATCACTTCCATGCTGAAAGTCTCAGGCGGCTTGGGAGAAGGCGTAGGAGGCGTCGGCATCAACGTTCTGGTGCATCGGCTGACCGGAGGTGCCGCAGGTTTGGCGGACGCCACCAACTGATCCAGCCGCGTCGGGTTAATCGCGACCTTCTTCTTATCGGCCCCGCTACGCAAGACGAACTGAATGGTCCCCTGCGCGCTGGTGAGCAGCAGCCTTTGCGAATCCTCGGGGCTCAACAGTAGCGTCACGACGCTGACGGTTTGGGGCTTGCCTTGGGGGTCCGGCTCGATCGTCTGGCCGGCGGCCAAGACCTCAACGTCCTGCATGACCGTCTGCGTGATGGAACCCGAACCACCCGGCTGATTATAGGTGGCGAGGACGTCCAGATGGGAACCCGGAAACAGGAAGCCGGCGACACCCACAATCTCGTTGGAGCGGACGGCGGTCGCCCGCATCCCGGGAGGGATCTTCGCCGCAAGGCCAATTCCCGAGCCCGCCACCGCCAGGTCTCGTTCCAACACTGGTTCTTTGGCCCCCAGTGCATAGATGAGAGGACGACCGATCACCGCCTCCGCTTTCGAGAAAGAGCTGGCCAGCGGGATGTCGGCGGGCCAGTCGAGCAAGGTGACGTCATCGGGCGTCAAGGTAATACCGGCCGCCAAGTCTCGGGACGCCGCGACCACCGGAACTGCCCGGCGCTGGGCGGCACTCACCCGCAACCGCCTGTAAACCACATAGGCAAGGCTGCCGGCCAAGACTGTAGCCATCAATAACGCGATGAGAATACGTCTAAGGTCCGTGTGTCACCCCCACGAAAACGTTCGACCCAGGCAACACAGAGTCCCCATCGCAATCGCCAACCCGTAAGGAACCCGCCGGGCACCCGGCTCTCGAATATTCAATACCGGATGAGGCTGAAACCCGGATGTCAAGTGGTGGCGTATCAGTTCCGCCGTGTTCAGAAGGGTCACACGCACTTGCCGATGAAAGACCATCAAACCAACGGCAAGGATCCCCCCGGCGATCGCGGCCGCGATGAGCACGACCACCGTCTGGGCAGCTCCGGCCCACCCTCCCACTGCGGCCATCAACTTGACGTCGCCGCCCCCCATGCCCCCCACTTGAAAGAGCAGATAGAAGATCCCTCCTCCGGCGAGCGCCCCGAGCGCGCCACTCTTGAGCCCCGGCCATCCCAACATCAGAAACTGCGCCGCGAGGGCCGCGAGCAGGCCTCCATAGGTCAGCCAGTTGGGAATCCGTCCGCCCCGGATGTCTTGCACGGCCCCAACGGCCGCAACGCTCAGCGCACCGATCAAGAGGTACTGCTCCACGGCTCTTCCCTGAAAAAGATAGCGAGATTCGATGCTTCCAAGCGGTCGCCGTCCGACGGACGAATCACGCCTGGACAATCCTCGGCTTTCGCCAGCAGGGCAAATCGGCAAAAACAATGCCAAAGTGCGCTAGTGTAATGCGTCTCAATTCGTGGTGCATTTGATTCGCGTGGTTTCTGTGGTAGCGCCGGGCTTCAGCCCGGCAGGTGCCGCCCTAAAGGGCGGCGCTACAAGTACCAATATTACTGACGCACTACACTAGGATAGTGACGACCCGAGCATGCTGCCGATCTTGCTGAAAGCGCTGCTGATTGAGACCGCCAAATCTTTCATTGCTAGCACCGCCCCAAAGGCAATGAGCGCGAGAATCAACATGTACTCCACTAAACCCTGGCCGGACTCATCCCGGTGAAGGCAAACCAGAGAATCCAAAAGTTGCTTCGTCATGGTGAGGTTTCTCCCTAGAGTCAAGAATTGATGCTGCTTGCTCCAGCGCGTAGGTGTTATCCTTTGGAGCATCAAACCCGGGACACATTGAATCCCATCCTGATCTGTTGATGTTCACAGTGAGTCCCCAATGGGGGGACATCCGCCTCCCCAAGCACTCAAGAACTCTTATCGGCGAACCGCTGGAAACCTTGAAGTCTAAACTCACGCCGAAGCCCCCCAGGTGACCCCAAAACCCAAAGATTGAGCCAAGTAGAGGTTGAGGATATGTGGCAAATAGTCTTGGGAAAGGACGGGCCGGATGAAGACCAAACGATACCGCGCGGAGCAGATTCTCTACGCCCTACAGCAGACCGCAAGAGGAGAGAAGGCCACGGAAGTTCGCCGGATGCTGGGGATCACCAAGCAGACGTTTTACCGCGGGAAGAACCCCTAGCCCGGTTATCTCACCAGACTGTCGAATAAGTATGGAGGGCGTGGAAATTTGAGTTTTCTGGCCGTGCGGAGCAGCTGGGGTCGTTGGTTCTGGGGTTGGGAGCGAGCGC
>Ga0315284_10017751_pt1 | contig 10094 bp, 10 predicted proteins | sample YL17G09_16_MG_FD_203696 | JGI IMG/M metagenome (GOLD analysis project Ga0315284, IMG submission 203696) | Sediment microbial communities from Yellowstone Lake, YNP, Wyoming, USA - YL17G09_16 | ecosystem: Environmental > Aquatic > Freshwater > Lake > Sediment | place: USA: Wyoming | collected...
ATACAATCACAATAACCACAACGCCACCGTCAACTGCTGTTCTTGGCGACACCATAGGAATTTCCGCGATTGTCGTTATTGAATCTGACACTACATCACACGCGATATCTGCGGTTACAATCTATTACAGGTATGCAGGCGCGACCTACAAGACCGTATCAATGACGTTGGCATCAGGTGATAGCACAGACGGCACATGGACAGGCACGATACCCGCTACAACCGTAGTAGGCACAATCGAGTTCTACATCAAGGCGACCACGAACCATGCAGATACCGAGACCACAACGACACACGCGATATCGATACAGGCATCAACACCAGCAACGGTATTGAACATCTCTGCAACAGACTTGGCGATAACGACGGCAGTTGGTGTAACTGCACTATTCCTGATATGGTTAGCGTGGACTGTAAAACCAGCAGTCGTGCTGATAGTCATAGGTGCGGTGATAATCATCGCAATATTCTTCGTGATGTAAAACCAAAGTGACATATGTTTGGTTGTGTGAGCAATTCCATGCAGGAGAAAACGAGAAAAATATTTAACGTCGTGGTTATTGCTGTCATAGCATATTTATTGCTATGCTATGCGAACATAATCCCAAGCGATTACGATGCAGTCGAGCGTAGCATAGGCACAGGGTTCAGCAACGGCAACAACAACGGCACACATCGATTTATAATAAACGATGCGATAAAACAATCTGGGATGCCTGTAGTTGTTGTGGGTACAGAAAGAACTATAAAAGCACCAGACGGTCAAGACATCAACTGGCAGACATCGATACACAAAGGCGAAACCAATCATCAGATACTCTTGAACCATATAGGAGACCCCGATGGTTTTTCACTGATGGGCAAATGGCAGGAGGAGCATGTAGCGTTCCCAAGCAACGGTCTCGGTTACGCACCATACATGGCTCAGAAATATATGAATTGGGCAATCGAGACGAATGAAAGTGACCTGAAATATCTATATCTAGCTTGGTCAATGCACTACCTATCGGACTTGGGAATGCCATTGCATACGGTATCTGATATAACCATGCAGACATCGCATACGGAAATCGAGCATTACATCGACACGCAAATCACTGAGTATCAAACCCATCTAACATATGTTACAATCGAGAGACAAGATGTGTTCGATGCCTGCTGGAGTCTCGCCAACTACACCACGCAGTATGCGCGTCCAATGGTAGATGGCTGGAATGCAGGCAATTATACAATAATCGATACAATATCGATAAATGTCCTGAGCCAGACAATTGAATATGTTTCGATGTGCCTTTCAGATTTCGAAACTGCGAGTGTAAAAGAGGTATCCAAACCATTCTCGATATTCCTGACGCTTGCATATGTATTCGCAATTTCTGTGCTTACGCTTTTGGTATTGCTGGTAAACTACAGGGCATATCATGGCTGGAAACCTTTATAACGCATCTAAGCGATATAGGTGCGATGAAACTGCCACACAAATCAATCGACGGCATCGACATTATTTTCGATGAGGATACACTTGAGCAGGCAATGAAACCATACATAATGCTTCGACACACAAAAGACGAGTCGAGAAGCCACAAGTGGACTACAGGCTATCTAATATACGCAATCAGCACGGATTATCAGAACATGCCATACATCCCATATGTGTTTTCACGAAGGACTGACGCGAAGTTCACAATCTCTCTAATCGAGATGAAGATACCAGAGGCAAGAAGGCTTATGCTGTATATAAAAAGGAAAATCGGCAGGGACAGCCCAGAAGTCAAGGCGATAATAAAATCCACAAAATACGAGGTTGTCGAACTAAGCAACGAGGCGCGGGAAAAGATATGGACGGACTTCGTAGTTTGATATAGGGGTTGCGAAACGCTTATATTCCAATATATCGTTTAAAAGCGATATGTATATATATGCAGAAACCAATAGGGGTTCGAGGAATAATATGGCTAATAGAAATCCAGTGAAGAAATGCCCCGCATGTAGTTGGGGTAAGTGCGGGATTGGCGGAGGAAATAAATACTGCCCCGAATGCGGTTGGTCGAACAAATCCGAGAAGCAGACAAAAACAAGTAAAGTAAAGGTCGGAAAATAAATGGAAAAAATAATTGTTTGGAGAACAGTTGAGGAAAACATAAACTACGACCTCGCAAAGGATATCGATGAGGCAATCGCATTTCTTCAAGGTCTGAAGAAAAAATATCCCGATAAAAAACTGCGTCTTGATGTCGATATATGTTACGAGGGTGAAAGTCTAAGAGTTCAATATGAAGACTCGGAAACAGACGATGAATACACTAGACGTATCCGAAATGAAAAAGAACTGGAAAAGAGAATAGAGGCGGAAGAGAGAAAAAAACTCGCGGAACTGAAAGCCAAATACGAGTGTGAAGTATCAGGAAAAAATAGGTGATGCAAACGAACAGCAGTCTGGCACAACGGATAGTATGTTTCGGCGAATTGTTACGCAAACTGTATCTTATAAGAGACGTATTGAACGACACTTTTAACGACAGCGTAGGGCAAATAACATCCGATGGTATAGGAATCGACCTAGCATTGAACACAAAAATCTTTGAATTGCAGAAGGAGATAAACAGAATACTCCCATCAATAGAGCGTGACATTCCAGAATGGGCTTTAAAAAGAGCGAGAGACAGTTTCGATACAAGAAGTGGATTTTTAATCTGGGATGAAAACTATTAAATTGGCGAGGGGTAGAACTATATGCGCAAGTGCGGAAAAAATAAAATCGAATTGTGGATTGACCCCTGTATGCCCGTTCCAGAACCCGATTTAATATCAAAACTCGTTCTACACTTCAGCCGTTCAAAATCGCCCGATGATAGGCTCTATATAAAAACCCCCCAGACAGATATGAAATGGTTGGAAATACATGACGAGGCGACACGCTCTCCGATATGAACAACAATCTATTAACGAGGAAATAGAATGGCAAACAAGCTGAATGATAACGACCCCGACGAATACATTTTACAAAATCTAAGCAGAGGCTATATAGCCAGTATATTCGCAATGTCTCTAGGCAAGAACTCATTTCACTACGACTATATGAGGGTAAAGTATCACAGTGCAATCGAAGAACTCTTCAGTATAAAATATGATACACCAGAAGAAAAGGAATTAAACAGGCTATTCCACTCTTTGCAAAGCGAGATTGATTTTCCGATTCCAGAGCATCAGGGATACGGTGTATGTTCCCTTTCCAGAAAGCAACTCACGGAGAACTTTGCGAAACTAACAGCAGTCTATGGAGACGCACTGGCTATTAAACTAAAAGGCAAGTTCAACATCAACAGGAAGTAACATATGTCACAATACACAGACGAGATGGCAGAACAAAAAGCGAAATCAATCACAAAGATAGATGACGCGATTAGATTGTATGCAACTATAATTTCAGAGGACAAGCACGATTTCAGGATAGAGATTCACGAAAGGCTCTGCGAACTGCTCGGAGTATCGAAGGAAGAGTTCGCGCCATTCGAAGGCATGTGCGTGAATCTCGGTAGCCATTGGACTCCAGAGATGTGCGAATACCTGATAAGACAGGAAATAAAAAGACTGAAAGTAACAGCAAGTATATAAGGACACAAGACAATAGGTGAGTATATGTATAGAAAAACAGGATGTATCGGGATGGTGCTTGTTTTTATTATTTGCTCGATATTACCATTCGTCGAGGCAAACAACAACTACAACGAGCAGGTGAACTCTGAAGGCGATATGACTGAATACCCTGTATCCGCAGGATGTGACGGAGGCATAGCGGTAAACAAGAATGGTACAATGTTCATATGCAAAGTATCCGCCAACACTATAGTAAAATATTCAGAAAGCGGTTCGGAGAAGGATTACAGTGTTCCCAAATCAATCAATGGGGCATCGCCTTCAGCTATGGGCGATGGCAATGCCATATGTTATCCCGCCAATTCCGCACTACCTCACAGGTTAGCCTGTTACGACAATTCTGGCAACGGCGTCTGCACAATATATTACACGAGCGAATATAATCCCGTCATTGGTAAGATGACCGAGACTGGAACTATAACAAAATATGCATCATCTACAGCACTCGGACTGTGTGTAAACAAAAACGGAACTGTATTTGTCTGCCATTATCAAAACAATCGGATAGGTAAATTGACCAATGCTGGCGTATATTCATATTATTCAGTTCCAGCAAGTCCACAGGATATCGCGGTCAATTCAAACGGTACATTATATTTCACAACATTCGATGGCGATGTATATAGGCTCTATGAAAGTGGCAGTTACAAACTCATCTGTTCTGCTGGAGTATCGGGTGCAACGAGCATTGTAATAAATAAGAACAATACCATTTATATTGGCTCATGTAATGACGGAAACATAGTGAGAATATATGAAAGCGGTTCTCATTATCATTATTTCTTTTCTTGGAGTGGTGTTTTCCAAATGGCACTGAATAACAACAGTGTTATTTATTTTACAACTGGAAAAAATATGCTTGGGAAGATGACAGAAAGCGGTAGTTTTACAAGGTTTACAACACCATCCAACTATGGTGCTTGGTATCTTTGTATAAATAAAAACGGGACAGTCTGGTTTCCATATTTCAACTATGCGAAGATGGTAAAGATGGCAGGTGCGACTCTTTATTCAGTCTCGCCACCAATAATAGAGTCGGAAATGGCTCTTGAGTTAACACGGGTTGGTGAATGGGAGAAGGGTGATGCCGACTATGCATTCGAATATACGAATATACCCGCTACTATAAAAGCAATTATAAACAGCACCAATCAAACGGATACGGTAGAACTCAAATATCGCAAGAACCACGAAACGAATTACACCGATTTAAAAATGGTTCTCACAGAGGGTGACAAGTTAAACGGCATCTGGGCAGTAACAATACCGCCAGTAACCGATTCAGGTGAAGTATCATATGTTATAACAGCCAACACCACAACGGGCAACACAATATCCACGCCAGAATGCCATATGGAAATAATCAAAAATTCAGTTCCAGAGGCAACAATGTATATATCATTCACCGTTGTATTCGGAATGGTTCTCATAGCAATATTTTACAAAAGAAAATAAACGCCATAGTCGAATGGAATATTGCGCAAAATACAATCGATTATATAAGTAAGCAATCTATTAACCAACTAGAATATATTTGGAGCGTGAGTGAATTGAAGACAGCCAGTAAAATATTGTGCCTTATGATATTGTTGGTGTTCGTGATTGGGAGTTTGATGTCGGTTGTTCAGGCAATGAACAATCAAAAAGAGCAGATAAGTGCAGAGGGAGATATAACGAAATATGATATATTGCACACCACTTACCATATTTGTGTAAATGCAAATGGAACGGTATTCGCAACAGCACCAAATAATAAAATTGTAAAGATGACAGAAAGTGGTAGTTATACGGAATACAATGCACCCACATCTATTGGCGGTGCATCACCATCTGGCGGGGGTGGTTACGCACCCTTTGATATTGCCGTTTACGACAACGAGACAAGTGGTGTAAGCACCATATATTATACCAGCAATTCCAATGCAAACATTGAAAAAATGACCGAAACAGGAACAGTAACAAAGATACCTGCATATCCATCATTCGGATTATGTATCAATTCAAATGGGACTGTATTCGTATGTCATCAGGCAGAAGATAAAATTGGAAAAATAACTGATGCGGGAGTGTATTCATATTATTCACTCCCATCAGAAACACATCCATTGGATATAGCGGTAAATTCAAACGGAACATTATATTTCACTACATTCGATGGAGATGTGTATAGGTTATACGAAAGTGGCAGTTATTCACTCATTTGTGAAGCAGATGTATCTGGTGCGATGGATATAAAAATAAACAGCAACAACACGATTTATATAGGTTCTTGCAATGACGGAAATGTAGTGAGGATATATGAAAGCGGTTCTCATTTTCACCTCTTTGCTCCAAATGGTTTTAATGGGGATATGGCGATAAATGAACACAATCGTATATACTACCCTACATATGGAGACAAAATCGGCAAGATTACAGAAAGTGGAAGTAATACATATTTCGATATGACTGTTGGAGAAGAAGGAGTTTGTATCACTATAAATGAAAACGGAACAGTATGGATTGGAGAGGTAACGGGAACATATATATTAAAAATGGAGGGCGAGGGCGAACCGCCAGCATACACACCTCCAACGATTGATGTAACACGACCTGCTGGTGGAGAGATATGGACAGTAGGTGATGATGAACTTGTTTACTGGAACATCACAGATGGAACAGCACCATACTCTGTATGGGCTAACTATACCGCAGATGACGGAGACAGTTGGTATCCAGCACATGCGGTAATAGAACAGGGCGCAGGAGCAAACAATTTCGCATGGACGATACCTAATTCACCATCAGAAGAATGTTATCTAAACATTACAATAGTAGATGATGATATGGGTCGAGACAATGATGAGACCTCATATTTCACAATAGTATATCCGTCATTCGATGCGACAATAACTAATCCAGCAGGAGACGAAGAATGGGAAGTAGGGTCAGTCCAAGACATCAACTGGACTGCAACTGGCGGTATCGGAGACCTGTTGATAAACCTATCATATGCGATAGAAATAGAAGGTAGTTTTACAAACATCACAAATGAAGAAGAGAATGACGGTGGATATGAGTGGACAATACCAAATACACCTTCAGCAACAGTATGGATACGAATAAACGCATCTGACGAGAACGGGGTAGAGGTAAGCAACTTCTCAGAGATGTTTGCAATTGTGGCGGTAGAAGAGCCACCTATAACTCAGAACGACATCACAATACAGGTAACGCATCCAACCACATCATATACGGGCGATACAATCACAATCTATGTGGATGTATCTATTGATTCATCGACAGACGAAATATCGTCAGTAACAATCTATTATAGATATGAAGGGAAAGGCTATCAGAGCGTAGCGATGGAACTCACTGCTGGAACTGAGAAAGACGGCACTTGGACTGGCACGATACCAAGAACAACAACAGTCGGGACACTAGAGTTCTATGTGAAGGCTAATGCAGACAACGGTGTTACAGCCAGCACAACAACTTACGAAATAGACAAACAGAAACATCCAGAGGCGTCAACAACGCCATCAACAACGTTAATCACCAGCGAAGTAGTCATCGGCACAGCAGTAGTCATCGGCGCGGGATTCCTGATGTGGCTTGCATGGACTGTAAAACCAGCAGTCGTGCTGATACTGGTTGGCGCGGTGATAATCATCATATATGTATTTGTGATGTAAGTGTCGTTGGATAGAATATTGCGCAAAAAACAATCACATTTATAAGCAACATAAGCATTAACCAATCCAGCAGATAAATGGGGTTGTAATATATGAGGCTATCAAGTAAACTTCTATGCTTGGGTGCGGTTACATTAATGATATTCGGGGCTTTTGTCGGGATTGCGGGTATTGCGGGGGCAAGTAATCAGAACATTAAACCTACATCGAAACCCATAGACGGCAATCAAATTTATGATGCATATAAAACAGAATATACTATAACCAAACCGAGTAATTATCACTATGGTATTGCTTTCAGCAGTCACACAAATAATATGTATGTTGTTCAAAAAAATAGCAATTATATACAGAACATTACCGAAGGGCAATTGGATTATTTTTATGCGATACCGACAACAAACTCAGGTGCTACAGGCATTGCATTTAATACCCACGACAACTGCATTTACTTTACCGAATCTGTAGCCAATAAAATCGGCAAGATGACTGAGGCGGGTCTGTTCACCGAATATACAATACCAACAGGAAATTCAAATCCAACCAATATAACATTCAACAGCCACGACAACTGCTTATATTTTCTTGAGCAAAACGCAAGTAAAATCGGCAAGATGACAGAGGCGGGTGCATTCACAGAATACACAATACCTACAGGGAGTTCAATTCCAATAGGCATAACATTCAACAGCCACAATAATTGTATATATTTTACCGAATCCGCAACCAATATAATTGGAAACATGACAGAGGCGGGTGCATTCACAGAATACACAATACCTACAGGGAGTTCAATTCCTAAAGCCATTGCATTTGATACCAACAACAAATGTATGTATTTTACAGAGACAAATGGAGGTAAATTTGGCAAGATGACAGAGGCGGGTGCATTCACAGAATATGCATTGTCTACACCTTATTATTCCATAATATTCGATAATCACGACAACAAATTATACGGCACAAGAGCATCTGCTCTTTCAATGAATACAATCACAGAAGCAGGCGTGAAATCAACTTTCGGTTACGGTGTTAGTGATGCCTACCCTAGTGGTATATGTTTCAATCCATATAGTAACGAATTATTTTTCGGTAATGGTGCAAATAATGTCGGCACTATAACAGAAAACGGACTCATAAGAAAATATGTTTGCGCAGGTGGGGGTTTAAATCCTAAATATCTCGTTTGGGACAGTCACAACAATCTTATGTATTATACATTTGAAAATTACGCAAAAATAGGGCGGATGAATTTAGATGGTTCTTCGGTTTATTATACCCCTACCAGTAGCGTTCCAGAAGGTATAACATTCAACAGCCATGACAACTGCATTTACTATACAGTTCCAAATGCAAACAAAATCGGCAAGATGACAGAGGCAGGTGCATTCACCGAATACACAATAACCACAGCGAGTTCAAGTCCTAGAGGTATAGTGTTCAACCCGCACGACAATCAATTATATTTCACCGAATCAGCAACCAATAAGATTGGGGTGATGACAGAGGCAGGTGCATTCACCGAATACACAATAACCACAGCGAGTTCAAATCCCAGAGGTATAACATTCAACAGCCATGATAATTGTATATACTTCACTGAATCGGCAACAGTAGCCAATAAAATCGGCAAGATGACAGAGGCGGGTTCGTTCACCGAATACGCAATACCAACAGAGAGTTCAAGTCCAATGAGGATAACATTCAATAACAATACAAACAAAATCTATTTTACAGAAAATTCAGGGCTTGGGAAAATAGGTGAAATGACAGAATCGGGTTCATTTAGGGAATACTGTGCGGGTTCTCCTCCAAGAGATTTGGTATATAATTATCACGACAATTATACATACTACACATATTCAAATAAAGTCGTTAAGATGAAATTTGTATCGGATACAACAACAACCGCTATTATAACAAATTCATCGATAGGACAGATATTATATACAAACTCGGCAATTAATATCGGTTATACAATAAGCGGGACAGCAAATAACTCAGGGGTTTTTAATGTATATGTCAATTATTCCACTAACAACGGTGCTTCATATACACCAATAGCGGGAACACAACCCTTTGTAAAAAGTGCAAATGGCAGTTTTACACAATCTTGGACTGTTCCAATACATCCATCCGCAAGTTGTTATATACATTCGGATGTAATTGGGTTAAATAAAGCAAGTGCTACAAGTGGGAAGTTTATCATGGCATATCCAGCAGTCGCAAACATATACAGTCCAACAACAGGAGATAACTGGACAGCAGGAACGACACATGATATAGACTTTTATCAGAACGGTGCAAGCCCATTTACGACATTTATAAATTATTCAATTAATGGCGGTTCGGCATACAATCCGATTTCAGGAAGCCCATTCACATACGGATATGAGGGCAATGTATCAGAGCCTTGGCTAATCCCAGATGAAACATCAACAAACTGTAAATTGCAGATAACTGTAGTAGACGCAGGCATGAGCAAGAACACAGATACAAGCGGTGTATTTGCGTTATATCAAATCCCACCTCCGATAGTCAATATAACCCGTCCATCAGGCGGTGAACTATGGGTTGTCAACGACATCGAGAACATATTCTGGAATATCACAGAAGGCACAACCCCATATTCAGTATGGGTCAACTATACAACAGACGGCGGAGAGAACTGGAATCCAGTGGCTACAATGATAACACAAGTATCTGACGGTCAGGGAACACTAACATGGACGATACCAGACGAACCATCCACCGAATGTT
>Ga0315284_10017753_pt1 | contig 10094 bp, 6 predicted proteins | sample YL17G09_16_MG_FD_203696 | JGI IMG/M metagenome (GOLD analysis project Ga0315284, IMG submission 203696) | Sediment microbial communities from Yellowstone Lake, YNP, Wyoming, USA - YL17G09_16 | ecosystem: Environmental > Aquatic > Freshwater > Lake > Sediment | place: USA: Wyoming | collected...
AGCCACGCAGGGCTGCCCCTACACGAGACCCGTTCAGCGCGTCGGCGTAGGGGCGGCCCCATGTGGCCGCCCATGCCGTGGTAGCGGCAGGCGGCCGACGCATGCACGGGGAGCCAGAAACAAACCCGCGGCACTGCCGCGGGATGCAGGGGCGGGGCCGGGGAGTGCCTTTAACCGCCGAGAACGCTGAGAACGGTCGCCGCGGCGACTGAACTCCGAACGCGGATTGGGCGGGAAACGACCGCGGCGGCGTCCAGCCTGAAAGGCTGGGACGTAACAGCCTTGGGCAACGCCCAAGGTCAACGGAGGCGGAATCATTCTTGCGTGTCGTTTTCTTCTTGAAGCCCTGAAAGGGCGCCACGGGATATCGCCACGGCGCCGTCGCCGACCAGAATTCTCGCCGACATCGTTTGCGGCCCCCGGGCGTTGCCGCCGCCGCTGCGTCCCAGCCCTTCAGGCTGGACGAATACAGGAAGGGCATGGGCGGCCCGTAACCTTGGGCGTTGCCCAAGGCTGTTACGTCCCAGCCCGTCGGGCTGAAAACCTGGAACCGCGAAATGCCTTCGCCGCGCGGTTGCCGGTAAAATATTGACGTGCCTGCCGCACAATGTTAACGTGCCCCCGCAGGCCGCGCGGCACGGCAACGGATAAAGGGCTGGCATTCCCAGGGGAACGGGAAAATCCGGGCAGCGCCTACCGCTGGCACAAAGGAAAGGGCAATGAGAATATCTGTATTGCGTCCCCCGAACTTCCATGTGGCTATACTTGTCGTCCTCTTCTCCTTGCTTTGCGTAATGACCGGTTGTACTGAGACAGTGCCGTCGCTTTTTTGGCAAGAGCACTGGCGCATGGTGGGCCACTTAATAGGCCCTGAGCATACAGGCAGGGAACGAGAAGATTGGATTGCCGTCTTCAATTTTCCGGACAATGGGGAAATCGTGCAACTTGTTTCAGATCAAGTGCTCGCCCCGGACGGATGGAAGCCAGTCACGTTATACGACGTGGCATACAACGAGGACGCCGGGGTGCTGGTCTGTGTAGCCCTGCGTTATTACCCTTCGGAACCGCGCAACAGGAGTGAAATATGGCTTTATGACCTCAATACCCAGCGCAGCAAGTGGATCGGGCGGAGGTGGCTGGGAGCAAGCCACTTTGCGTGGTCGGGAGACGGGCACAGGTTGGCGTTTCTGGCGACTGAGATTCCTGTTCGTAGGGAACCCCGCCGCGCCGGTGTTTACGTTTATGATCTCCAGACGGAGACGCTTACGGAACTGGCTGACGACGGCCTGGTTTCTTACGAGCCCGGCCAGACCGGGGCGCCTGTGTGGAGTGACGACGGCAAGTTCCTGTACTATGCATCCGTAGACCGATACGCCATGCGTATTGAACTTGCTACGGGGCATAAAGAAAGTTTCGCCGTGCCGGCCATCTCTATTCTGGCCGTGAATGGGGATGAGATCATCTACCGCACACAGCCCAAGCAGCGGGGCTTGGGTGGCGAAGAGAGTATCTACAAGGTGAAATGGGGGGATAGCAAAACGACCCTCCTATACCGAGGAACTTGGTTTGTGGAGATGCTCGTGTCGCCTTCTCGGCGGTTCATTATGGTCACGGATAGAATAAGTTACTCCGGGACAAAGTATATCTTGATCGATACCGAGACATGCAACACGTATTCGGGAATGGGGCGGTATTTTCCAAGGAACGTCGATATGTTCCCGCGAACAAGCGCGTTCTCTAGGAGATAAGGAGGTTTGGGTGGGTTCCGGTGACATACACCATGATTGCGCCCGCGGCCCCGGAGGGGCAAGACTGATTTCTAGCCACGGTGCGCAAGCCCGTGGAACGAAGAGGGACGCGACCCCTCCATTTTCGTTTTTTGTTTCAGCCCCAGAGGGGCGGATGAACGGTGTTCAATCGCCCCGATGGGGCTCCAAGAAAAAGAGGAGGAGGGGGCGTTGCCTTCTTCGCCACGGGCTCGCGCACCGTGGCTAGAAATCAGTTCGGCTCGCCGGGCCTCAACGGCGAGAGGGGGTCAGGAGCCTTACAGATAGGGCTCCTGACCCCGACCGGGCTTAACCTGATGCCATTAGGTATCGTCCCCAACGGCACTTATTACGACAGCGCACGATTGCGATTTGCGCGGCGGTTCAGGAGAACCGCCGCGCAAAAGTCCCGCATGACCGCTCCGGCAACCGGCAATTCGCGCAGCGGGTCAGGAGACCCGCCGCGCTAATCGCTATCCTGTGCTGCCGCTTTACCTCGCAGCAGGACCGCCGGCCGCAGGGGGGCGGTCCACGATCGGCTTGGCAGGTGTCACGGGGGCACGGAGGTCCTGGACCGAAAGGTGGATGGCGCTCTCGCCCAGGGCGACGCCCTTGCCGCGGATTGTGCCGCTCGTAAGGTCTATGCCGCGCCCGCTGCCGGGCGTGTCCTCGTACTTGCTGGTCCCATCCAGGACGCGTGCGATAAACGCGTCCACGTCCTTCTCGGTCACCTTCTTGGCATCGGCATCGTTCCACTCGCCCGAGGCCGATACGAGGTCCAGGGCATAACCCTCGATCAGTTTTTCCTGGAGCCGCTCAAAGAGGTCGCGGCGGCCGAACAGTTCCAGGCCGATCACGCGGCCGGTCCGCACATCGGCCACGGCAATGCCGATGGTGTCGGGCGGGCTGAACTTGCCCAGGTCCTTGTGTGCAGCCGCCTTGCGCTCGCGGGCCTCGGGCGAATTCATTCCCTCGTCGAGGCTGCCGGTGGGGGGCGCGGCCGCCGGCGCAAGATTTTGGTTCATCTGGCGGACGCCCTCCCAGACCTCGGCCTGGCCGGCCCCCCGCATCAGGGACCCCTTGATGGCGGCCGGGGCCATGTTATTGGAAGCCTTGAAGTCCTTGCCGCCGCTCCATCTATGCTGCTCGACGCAGAATACGGCGACCGCCACCCTGCCCTTGGTCTCGATGAGGGCGTCCTTTGCGGCCATGCGTGTCTGCTTGCCGCCCTTGATGATCTCGCCGCTGACGATGAGGACGGACTTGGGGCCGGTGTTCTGCATCAGGACTTCTGGGACCGATGCCTGGTCCTTTTCGCTCAATTTCAGTTCTCCGGCGGCCGTGGCGTCGTCCATCGCCGCCCACTCGCCCGGCGCCTGCTTGCCGTTGAATCGGATCGGAAAGACGAGCATGTTCTTGTGCCTGCGTGGCGGGTCGACCGCCAGGTTCGCCAGAAGCATCTTGACCTCGGGCACGTGAACCGCCTTGGCCGTGTCCGCCTTCTCCATCGCCTTCTCCTGCTGACCGAGGGCCAGGCTCATGGCGCCTGTCAGGATGACCAACGCCGCAGCCGCACTCCACAGACCAACCCATCTCGCCCGTGTTCGCAACATGGCAGTTCTCCTTGTATGGGTCCTTTCGGCAACCGGATTTCACCCGACATACCCTTAGACGCAAGGAATCTGGAAAGGATTCAAGAAAACCTCGTAAGGCAGTCATGGACGTGGCCGCGGATTCTGGCAGGTGGTTCCTTTCGTAGGGGCGGCCCTGTGTGGCCGCCCTGCCTTTAATGTGGCTGCTGCCCCCGGCCAACTGAAACAACGACCGGGCGGCCACACAGGGCCGCCCCTACGTTTTCCAAGCGCCGGTGACCGAGGCATAACGGCGCCTGGTAGTCGCTGTAGTTGCCGCGCGGGTTTGGTTTGACACGGCCCCGCCGCGCCTATAATGTCATCGGCCGCACCAGCACGCGGGAGGGCCCGTGGGACTTCATGCCGTCACGATATTCCTGAGCGCGTTCCTTCTGTTCCAGGTCCAGCCCCTGATCGGCAAGCACATCCTGCCGTGGTTCGGCGGCACGCCGGCGGTCTGGACGACGTGCATGCTGTTCTTCCAGATCGTGCTGCTGGCGGGCTATGCGTACGCCCACATCATACGGACGCGGCTGTCCACCCGCGGCCAGGTCTTCCTGCACGTGGCGGTCCTGATTGCGGCGGCTGTGCTGCTGCCGATCGCACCGTCGGCCGGGTGGAAACCGCAGGAGGCCGGCGACCCCACGTGGCGGATTCTCTTGACCCTTGCGGCCAGCGTGGGCCTGCCGTACTTCGCCCTATCGGCCACAAGCCCGCTGGTGATGGCGTGGGCGAGCGCGACGCGCCCGGGCCGGTCGCCTTACCGCCTGTACGCCGTCTCCAACGCCGGGTCGCTCCTGGCGCTGGCGAGTTACCCGTTCCTGTTCGAGCCGCTGCTGCGGCTGCGGATGCAGGCGGACGTGTGGTCGGCCCTGTTCGTCTCGTTCGTGTTTCTGTGCGGGGCGTGCGGGGTGTTTCTGTGGCTCGCCAAGCGGCCTGAAGGCGGCATGCCGGAGCCGGCGGCCGCGCCCGAGCCTCCCGCGCGGGCCGGCCTGTTCTCGCGCGTGCTGTGGCTGGCGCTGGCGGCCTGCGGGTCGGCCCTGCTGCTGGCCGTCACGAACCAGATGTGCTCCGACGTGGGCGTGGTGCCGTTCCTGTGGGTCCTGCCTCTGGCGATCTACCTCGTGTCGTTCATCCTGTGCTTCGAGAGCGACCGGCTGTACAAGCGGGCGATCTTCTGGCCGCTCATGGTCGTGGGGGGCAGCGTCGCGCTGGCGCTGCTTTTCGGCGGCGTCAACGTGCCGATCACCCTCCAGGTCGGCGGATACAGCCTCGCCCTCTTTGCCTGCTGCATGGTCTGCCACGGAGAACTCGCGCGGCTGAAACCCGACCCGCGGCGGCTGACGGGGTACTACCTGACGATGTCGGCCGGCGGCGCAGTGGGCGGCATCCTGGTGGCGCTGGTCGCACCGCTGGTCTTCTCGGGGTACTTCGAACTGCACTTTGCCCTGGGCGCTTGCTTTGTTCTCGCCTCCCTCATCTTCTGGCGGGAGCAATTCCGCACGCCGCACTGGAAAAGGCGATGGGCCTTCCCGATTGTGGGCACGGCAAGCGTCGTGGCGCCGATCGTCGCCGTGGGCGGCCTGGTCATGCAGGCCAGGGGCGAATTCCAGTATGCGCTCTCGACCTCGCGGAACTTCTACGGCGTCCTGACCGTCACCGAATACTACCCCGACGACCCCAGTACGCACTACTACAGCCTCTGCCACGGACGCATCCTGCACGGCACACAGTACGCCAACGCGCCCTTGCGCTACGAGGCCGTCACGTACTACGGCGGCCCGAGCGGCGTGGGCCTGGCCGTCCGCTATGGCTGCGAGGCCGCGGCGGCCAGGGTGGGCGTTGTCGGCCTCGGCACGGGCACCATAGCGGCCCACGGCCGGCCGGGCGACACCTACCGCTTCTATGAGATCAACCCGGCCGTCCTGCAACTGGCGACCTCACGATTCACGTACCTGGCCGACAGCCGGGCGAAGTGCGAGGTGGTCATGGGCGATGCGCGGCTGTCGATGGAGCGCGAAGAGCCGCAACGCTACGACGTCATCGCCCTGGATGCCTTCTCCAGCGACGCCATTCCGGTGCACCTTCTGACGGAAGAGGCGTTCGCGATCTACCTGAAGCACCTGAAGCCCGAGGGCGTGCTGGCGGTCCACATCTCGAACCGGTTCCTGGACCTGGAGCCCGTGGTGCTGGGCATGGCGGACCGGTTCGGCCTCGGCGCCGCGGTCGTGGTGTCGGAGGACGACGACGAGGCCGGGCTCCTGGGGGCCACGTGGGTCCTGGTGACGGCGAACCGGGAATTCCTGGAGTACGAGGCTGTCCGGCAGGCCGCGCAGCCGGCGAACGAAAACACCTCCGCCCGCATCGTCTGGACAGACGATTACAGCGATCTGTTCCGCATCGTGAAACTCGATCGGAGCGACGTCGGCAAGACCTTGCTCCCCGAATGGCTCGTCCCCAGGGAGCCCGGCGAAACCCAGGACGACTGAACACCTCTTGCAGTAACCAGACTTACGCGCCGTAGCGCGGGGCCTTGTGCCCCGCGCAGGACCTCGCGGGGGATAAACCCCCGCGCTACAATCTGAGAGCGGCCCTCGATCAGCCGTTCAAGGCCCACCCCTCGCGGTATTTCTTCTGGATGTACTGGTCGGCCTCGGGGCAACCGACGGCCTTGAGGGCGGCGGCGTCCCACTGGAGTTTCTTGCCCGCGGCGTACTCTTCCTTCACCTTCTCCTGTTTGCCCTTGGCGGCGTCGGCGGCGGCCTCCCGAATCTGGACCTTGCCGAGGCGGTACGAGACCAGCGCCAGGAGGTTGTGCTCGATCAGCGCCCCGGAGTAATCGAAGTTGCAGAGGGTCTTCTTGTCGGTCTTGGCGGCCTCGATCCATTCCTTGTGATGGCCCTTGGAGGGCGGAATGAGGTCCTTGGCCGCCGGTGCCTTGTACTGGGTGAAGTCGCCCTTGGTCGGCATGACGATGCGGTAATCGTAATCGGCCAGCAGATAACCCTTGTCGCCGGCAAAGAGCAGGCCCTTGAACAGGTCGTCGCGGTCGAAGACCTTCGACGGCAGGCCCGGCTTCTTACCGCCGTCGTACCAGTAGACCTCCACGGCCGGACGCCAATCGTTGGCGGGGTGCTCCCACTTGGCCGTCAGCCACTGCGGACACGTGTCGGTCGAGAGGGGCGTCCCCTGGGCCTCGCACGAGGTCGGGAACCTGAGGTCGAGTGCCCAGTACGCCAGGTCCATCATGTGACTGCCCATGTCGCCGATCTGGCCGGAGCCGAAGTCCCAGTAGGGGTTCCAGCCCAGGCACCCGCCCTTCAGGTACTCGGCGTTGTACGGATGCACCGCGGACGGGCCGATCCAGAGGTCCCAGTTCAGGTAATCGGGCACGGGCTGCGCAGGCAGGTAGTTGCCGCCCTTGGGCGTGCGGCTGCACCAGACGCGGACTTCCCTGGGCGTGCCGATGGCGCCGCCCTTGATAAGTTCGACAAAGCGGCGGGGGTTCTCATCGGCGTGGATCTGCGTGCCCATTTGGGTGGCGACCTTGTCCTTCTGCTTCAGGTACGCCTCGCGCACCATGCGGGCCTCGTGGACGGAGTTGGCCAGCGGCTTTTCGCAGTAGACATGCTTGCCGCGGTTCAATGCCCAGACGTTGACGAAGGCGTGGGTGTGGTCGGTCGTGGCGCAGACGACGGCGTCGATGTCTTTCTGGTCGAGGCACTTGCGCCAGTCGGCGTAGGTCTTGGCCTTGGGATGGGCAGCGGCGGCCTTCTTGAGGTTGTTGGCGTTGACGTCGCAGAGGGCGACGATATTTTCGCCCGCCACTTCGTGCAGGTCGCCCGCGCCGCGGCCGCCGACGCCGATGCAGGCGATATTGAGTTTCTCGCTGGGCGCCTCGCCCGCCTTGAGCATGCCGGACCTCAGCACCACCAGCCCCGCGCCCGCCACGACGCCCGCCCCAAGCAACTCCCGACGCTTCATCGCGGCTCTCCTTTTGCAATAACCAAACTTACGCGCCGTAGCGCGGGGCCTTGTGCCCCGCGCAGGATCCCGCGGGGGATAAACCCCCGCGCTACAATCTGATAAACACGTTGGATGCGGTTGAGTACCGCCCGTCATCGCGCCGCAGGCGCTGGCGCGGCGGCCTCGAGTTTCAGCACACGGCTCGGCTCGGCGCCGAAACCCGTCACCTTGAGCGAGTCGGCGAAGACCTCGACCAGGGCATACGCCGTCGGGTCGGCTTCGACGAGCCCCTTGAAGTTGACGAAGTGGATGCCGCCCTTCCGGGCATAGCCGCCGCCATGCACGTGGCCGCAGAAGTACGCGGCGACGCACTTACGGGCGCCGAGCACGTCGAGAACCTCGGTATCGTTCCACAGGTTCGACCCGCCGGGCGGATAGACCGGGAAATGGCAGAAGACGATCGCCCGCTCGCCCGCAGCATCGGCCTTGGCGAGGACCTCTTTCAGCCACGCCACCTGCTGCGGCCCGAGTGCGCCGTTATACATGCCGGTGTTCTTGGCGCCCTTCTTCTTGAGGTCCGCGACGAGACGCTCGGCGGCCTTCCGCTCGTCGCTGCCCGGGGCGCTGCCGACGATGCTGATGTCGTTGCCGTTCAGGACCACCATCCGCCAGCCCGCTCGGGCGAAATCGTAATAGCCCTTGCCCGCCCCGAGTTTATCGAGGCCCAGCCGGGGGAGGACCTTCGCCCGACTCTCAGGATCGAGCGACAGGTCGTGGTTGCCGAGGCAGAAGTAGCGCGGCATGGAGAGTTTGTCGAAGATGGGCAGCACGGCGTCGTAACTGGCGTAGTTCTCGTTGATGAGGTCGCCCAGGTGAATCACGAACTCGGGCCGCATCTTGCTGAAGTCCGCCACGCAGTGCTCCAGTTTCAGGAGCGACTCGCGGAACTGGCGATTGGCCTGGGTGGCGACGTCGGCGTACTGAACGTCCGTGACGACGCCGAACGTGAGCACGGGCTTTGCGGCCTGCGGCGCCTCTTCGGCCCGGAGCATGATGCCGAGGCCGAGGCAGACAACGGCGGCGGCTGCCAGGAGGCCGAGGAAACTTCGCCGTTCCATCGACGCCGGATCGGTTCTTTTCATCATGCGTTCTTTCTGCCCGGCTCGCGGCGGCCCTTGCCGGGCGACTTGGCGTCGCCGAGGTCTTCGCGGCACTTTTCGATCATCGCACTCAGATGCTGGACCACTTCCGGATGCCGGTCGGCCACGTTGGCCGTCTCGCCGATGTCGCCGGCCAGATCGTACAGGGCCAGTTCCTGCCTTTGCGTGCCGGTCTTGCCGGGCCTACCGCCCATGCCTGGCACATCGACGTGATGATAGGGGTGCGGCACATGGAGTTTCCACCGGCCGCTGCGGACCCCTTGGAGGTCCCAGCCGACATAGTAGTAGAGGAGCTCGGTTGGCGACTTGGCGCCTTCCTGGCACGAGATCACCGGCCACGCGTCTTTACCATCGATCTGGTGCGGCGGCAGCGGAGCGCCCGCGAGGCGGGCGATGGTCGGAAGAACGTCCATCGAGGTGACGAGTTCGGTAACGACCCGCCCGGCGGGCAGGCGCCCCGGCCAGCGCATGATGCACGGCACCCGCTGGCCGCCCTCGAAGGTGGTGTGCTTGCCCTCGCGCAGGGGCCCGGCCGAGCCGGCGTGGTCCCCGTACGCCAGCCACGGGCCGTTGTCGGAGGTGAAGATCACCATCGTCCGCTCATCCAGACTCAGGCGCTTGACGGCCGCAAGGATCTGGCCGACCGACCAGTCGATCTCCATGATGACGTCGCCGTAAAGCCCCCGCGCCGACTTGCCCTTGTACTTGTCGCTCACGTGCAGCGGCACGTGTGGCATCGTGTGGGGCACGTAGAGGAAGAACGGCCGGTCCTTGTTCTTCTCGATGAACCCGACGGCCCGCTCGGCGTACCACGTCGTCAACTGGCACTGGTCCGCCGAGGTCACCTTGGGGTTGACAACCTTCTCGCCCTCGATGAGCGGCAGGTCGGGGAACTTGCCGGTCGGATGGTTCGGCCACATGTCGTTGGAGTACGGCAGGCCGAAGTACTCGTCGAAGCCGTGCCGCGTGGGAAGGAACTTCGGGGCATTCCCCAGGTGCCACTTGCCGTAACATGCGGTCGCGTAACCGCGGGCCTTGAGGACCTGGGCGATCGTCATCTCCCGGTCGCTGAGGCCGATCTTGCTGTTGGGGCCGAGCACCTGCGGCAGACCGACACGCTGCGGATAGCAGCCGGTCAGGAGCGCCGCCCGCGACGGCGTACAGATGGGCGCCCCCACGTAGAAGTCGGTCAGGCGCACGCCTTCGGCCGCCATGAGGTCGAGGTTGGGCGTCTGGAAACCTTTCGCTCCGTAGCAGCCGACGTCGGCGTAGCCCTGGTCGTCGGTCAGAACGATGACGAAGTTTGGCGGCGCGGCCGGGGCTGCCGGGGCTGCCGGTGCCGCGCCGCGCGCGCCCTCGGTCTTGGCGCACGAGAGGCCCAAGCCCGACACGCCACAGGCCACCGCAAGGCCGCCGAGGCGTCTTAAAAACCCTCGCCTGGAGAGGTTGCCGGAATTCATCGTCCGCACCTTTCTGGGCCGTCGCTGGCGGCGACGCCCGCGCTACTTGTCCGTCAAACTCGTTTCTGTGAGTTGAAGCCGGTCGCGCGGTGGGCAGTCTTGCCCACCGCG